>Ga0209040_10001245_pt1 | contig 20083 bp, 16 predicted proteins | sample BogFormECP12_OM3_FD_188240 | JGI IMG/M metagenome (GOLD analysis project Ga0209040, IMG submission 188240) | Bog forest soil microbial communities from Calvert Island, British Columbia, Canada - ECP12_OM3 (SPAdes) (version 2) | ecosystem: Environmental > Aquatic > Freshwater > Wetlands > Bog ...
CGTCGAGCTGCGCAACCGTCTGAAAACCGCGACCGGGCTCGCCCTCTCACCCACCCTGATCTTCGACTACCCCACCCCCACCGCAGTGGCCCGCCACCTACTAGACAACTTTCAGGGCGCCGATACCAACGGCAATCCGGGCACTAACGGCATTGATGAGGACAGCGTTCGCCAGATCTTGACGTCGATACCTATTTCACGGCTGCGTGAAGCCGGGATTCTAGATACCCTGCTGGGTCTGGCGGATTCACCTGGATCGGCAGTGGCAACGGAAGCCGAAATTCCCACGCCCGCTTCAATCGACAGCATGGATGTGGAAACCTTGGTCAAACACGTTACCGATAACTACTCGAGTCAGAAGTAACTAGGCAGAGGGTCACGGATGAAGATCGTCGTAACCGGGGCTGGCGGCGTTGTTGGTCGTGGAGTTGCGTCCAGGCTGCACAACGCGGGCCACAACGTGGTTGGCCTGGCCCGTCGACGTCCCGATAGCTGGCCTCTGGCAATGGATTTCGCCGAAGCCGGTATCCGCGACGCGACAGCGGTCCGGCGTGCCGTCATAGGCGCGGAGGCTGTTGTCCACTGTGCTGGGGGTTCCGGCCGTCGGTTGACCCGCGATGTCAACGTCGGTGGCACGGCTAATCTGCTTGAGGCGATGACGATCTCCGGCTCCCGGCGGATCGTTTTCGTCTCGTCCGCACTGGTCTACGGCACGCATGCGGACCGGATAGCTCCATCGACCGAAGACGAGGTCCCGCCTACAGCCGTCGAGACGATGATCGCCAACGCCGGTGTCGAATGGGTCGGAGTCCGTTCGGCTTTGGTGCTCGGTCGCGAGGTAGACAATGCGGTGCTCCGATTGTTGGCCGCCCCGATACTGCTCGACGTTGCGGGGTCCGGGGATCACCCGCTGCAGGTCGTGCACACCGATGACGTACAACGACTCCTGGTCCGCGCGGTCCTCGACGACTGCGTCGAAAGCGGCGCCGTCAACCTTGCCGCCGCCGGGGTTCTGACGCTCAAAGGGTTGGCGGCGACGATCGGGCGGCCGCTGGTGCGGCTTCGCCCGGGGGTGCTGCGTCGTGCGCTCGCCGTACGGCCAGGGTCTGAATGGGTGCCTTCGCTGAACTTCCCATTTATGGACACCACGCGGCTGGAAAATGCATGGGGATTCGACCCGGTTTGGAGCGCAGAGGAATGCGCAGCTGATTTCGGGCTCGCGGTTCGCGGGCGGGTATCTTTTGGCGGGAGAACGATATCGGTGCCATGGCGAGTGGGCCGTGTCGATAGCATCCCGGCGGTCGAGGGCGCCGCAGTCGACGGAGTCGTGCCGGTGCCGGCCGGGCCCGAGGGTGGCGACGGCGAGTTCGACACCCCGATCGACCCGCGCTTTCCGACATTCGTCGCGACGAACCTCGCCGAGGCGCTCCCCGGACCATTCTCGCCGTCGTCCGCGTCGGTAACGGTACGGGGCGTGCGCGCTGGCGGTGTGAGGATCGCCGCGACGCTGCGGCCCGGAGGCGTGGTGCAGCGTGAGATGGCGTTGCGGACCATCGGAGTATTTGCGCACCGGCTGTACGGAGGAGTGACCTCCGTGCACTTTATGGCCGAAATCGTGCCGTTTGCCAATACATCAACGATACTCGGCCAGTTCTTCGGACCCACGATCGCCGCCATTCCACTGTTCGGTGCGGAGCGTCCTCCGCGCGAATCCCGCAGCGCTACAGGACAACTACGCGACATCCTGATATATGCCACCAAATTCGTTGGAATCAGCGCAGGATCGGCCAGCGACACCAGGGATTTCGTAGCCGATATCGACCGGTTGGAACGATCTGTTGGCCAAGACTTCACAGATATGAGCGACCAGCGACTGCTCAGCCAGATCGCTTTGGCGCGCGACCATGTGGTGCACGGCTGGGTTTTGGCGTCGGCGTCGATCCTGTTGTGCACGGCCTACGGCTTTTTCCTGCGTCGTTTGACCGGACACGACATTACGCCGATGGCCGGGCCGGATCTGGTGAGCGCGCACTCGCTGGATGCGGTACGCCGGTTGGTGGCTCGGGCCCAACGCGATCCCGTCGTGACAAAACTCCTGGGCGAGCCCGGCGAGCACCTTGACGCGCTGCGCGAGCAGGTACCCGAGTTCTATGCCGCTTTCGCCGCGGAATTGGCATCTATCGGGCATCGCGGTCCGGCCGAAGCGGAGATGCGGTCGAGCACCTACGCCGATAACCCTGAACTCTTTATCCGCATGGTAGCTAAATCGCTGGGTACCCCAGCACCTTTGACACCCCAAAGTCCACGGATCCCGATCCCGGTCCGCCCGATTGCCATGCTCGCAGCGTGGCAACTGCGAGACCGTGAAGTGCGTCGCGATAAGGTGATTCGTGCCATCTGGGTGTTGCGCCTGATGCTCCGCGAGTACGGGCGCAGACTCACCGGCGCCGGCGTCTTCGAGACCGCGGACGACGTATTCTATCTGCTCGTCGATGAGCTCAACTCGTTGCCGCCCAATGTCTCTGACGTCGTGGCGCGGCGTCGCGCCGAGCAACGTGCACTGGCTGCGGTTTCACCGCCACCAGCCTTTTCTCAAAGGTGGTGGCCGGCAGACACATCGGTGACGCTACTCACTGTCGGCGAGACCATGTACGGCCGCGGCATCTGCGGCGGACGAGTCCGCGGCCGCGTCCGCATCGTGCGTCCGGAGACGATCGACGACCTACAGCCAGGAGAGATTCTCGTGGCCGAGGTCACCGACGTCGGGTACACCCCTGCGTTCGCATACGCAGCGGCCATAGTGACCGATCTCGGTGGTCCGATGTCACACGCGGCTGTGGTGGCACGACAATTCGGCGTTCCGTGCGTTGTCAACGCTAACGGCGCGTGGAGGCGGCTTCCGAGTGGATCGGTTGTCGAAGTGGACGGCGCTACTGGCGCGATCCGCGTCATCGAAATGGAGTCCCCAAGTTGCGCGCCGTCAGGGCACCAGGAGGCGATGGTTCAGCGATCGTGACCTGACAAGGCTGGCCTACTGTTATCCGTTGGCCTCGGTCTGCGGGCGTGCCTCACCGACCCTGACATGACCGCGCAACCAGGCGAAAGGATGCGGGGCCCACCAATTGGCTCGGCCCAACACGTGCATGAACGCGGGAACCAGCAGTATGCGCACCAGGGTGGCGTCCATCAGCACCGCCAACGTGAGACCCAGGCCAAACATCCGCACGATGGATACCTGGGCGGCGATCAATGCCGCGAACGAAATCGACATCACCAAGGCCGCGGCTGTCACCACGCGGGCGACGCGAGCCAGGCCGAGGGCGACACTCTCGTCATTGTCGGCGCGAGTCTGACTACTTTGCAGCCAGTACTCGTTGATGCGGGAGATCAGAAACACTTCGTAATCCATGGACAGCCCAAACGCGATGCAGAACAGCAAAACCGGGATATTCGGCACCAGCGTGCCGGTGACAGTGGTACCCAGTCCGCCGAGGTGGCCGTCCTGGAAAACCCAGACCAGCGCGCCGAATGCGGCGGTGAGCGATAAGACGTTGAGTAGCAACGCCTTCAACGGCAGCACGACGCTGCGGGTCAGCAGGAACAGCTGCACAAAGGTGACGGCCGCGATCACCCCCAGCACCAACGGCAGGCGAGCGTTGATCGCCGCCGCGCTGTCGTGCGTGATCTGAGCAGTCCCGGTCAGCTGGACACGCTCGCCGGAGGGTCCCGGCACGGCATGCAACCTGTCGAGCTGGGTCTCGGAGGCCGCGGAGAACAGCGGCGCTGTGCTGGACACGGCCAAGAAGGCGCTACCATCGGCCATCCCGGTGGCGGCGGTGGGCGGCCCCACCCGCACACCGCCGACGTAGGAGCCCCCGGGTGCCGACACGGAGGACACGTCGGCGACCCGGGACAGCTGCGCGGCGTAGCGCGCCAGCTCAGCTGTGCTGACATCGCTGCTATGGGGGATGACCACGGTCACCGCCGAGGCCGGGTCGCTCGGGAAGTTGTCCCGCAGCTGGTCGCCTACTTGGCGTGTCGAGGCCGAACCGGGTAGCACCCGATCGTCGGGGAATCCCCACCGCACGCCGAGGAACGGCGCACCAAGCACTACCAGCAGTGCGATCACCGGAAGTCCGACCAGAACGACGTGGCGCATCACGAACTTCGTCAACCGGTACCAGAAGAGTTGTTGCACTGGCCGGGCCGCCGGGGTCGGGCGGCGCAGCAGCCGGCGGCCCAACCGTCGCACGTCCAGCGCATCAACGCGGTCGCCGAGCAGCACGATGGCGGCCGGCGCCACCAACAGCGCCGCAACCGCCGTCAGCGTGACCACGGCAGCGCCCGCGAAGGCGAACGATTTCAGGAAGTACATCGGGAACAGCGCCAGCGCGCCCATCGAGAACCCGACGGTCAACGCCGAGAACAACACTGTGCGGCCCGCGGTCGCCATGGTGCGGGTCATTGCCTCGTCGCGGTCAGCGCCGTCGGCCCGCTCTTCGCGGAACCGGCTGATGATCAGCAGTGTGTAGTCCAGCGCCAATGCCAGGCCCAGCGCGACGGTGAGGTTGAGCGCGAAGATCGACACCTCGGTGGTCAACGCGACGGCGCGGAGCACAGCGGTGGTGCCCGCGATCGCCAGCAGGCCCACCGCCACGGGCAACGCAGCCGCCAACAGCCCACCGAAGACCCACACCAGCACCAGGAAGCTCAGCGGGATTGCGATGGATTCCATCACCACCAGATCCCGCTTGGTTTGGGCATTGATTTGCACGTAGGCCATCGCGGGACCGCCGGCGCGGACCGTGACACCCTCATGCGGCACAACCAGCTGCCGAACCAGCGCTTTCGCGTGCTCTTGTCCCTCGCTGCCACCACCGGAAATGGAGGCGATGACGAGCCCGGATTTGCCGTCCCTGCTGCTCAGCGCGGCCGCACCGGTCGGTGTGGCGGTCCAGGTCGAACTCAGCTCACTAACGAACGGCGAGTTGTGCAGCCGTTCGACGATATCGGTCGCGACGGAGCGCGCCGCCGCGCTATGGACACCCCCTTCGGCGGTGACCATGAAGATCAGCTGCAGGTCGCCGTGACCGAACTTGTCAGCCAGTAGCCGACCGGCGCGCGAAGACTCGGCCGCCGGGTCCTGAAAGCCGCCGGCCGACAGGTTTTTGGTGGCCGAAGACCCGTACCAGCCGGCGCCTACGGCGAAGAGCACTGCCACCGCGACAATCAAGCCCGGTGCAGTGATGGCCAGACGCGCCAAACGGTGCAGCACGGCATTCCTCACCTAGCGACTAACGTCCCACCACCTGCGTACCATGCCCGCCCGAGGTGATGTGCCGTGCCACACCGGCTTCTGACAGGGGCTAGCCTCCTGAGCCGCCCCTAGCTATCTACGGTGTAGCCCATCGGCATCAGCACACTCTTTTGCTGGGTGAAGTGCTCGACGCCTTCTGGCCCGTTCTCGCGGCCGATGCCGGAGTTCTTGTAGCCACCGAACGGGCATCCGGGATCGAAGGCGTACCAGTTGATTGCGTACGTTCCGGCGCGGATCTTCTCCGAGATCTCGATGCCGTGCGGCACATTGGTGGTCCAGACGCTACCGGCCAGGCCGTACACCGAATCGTTGGCGATCTTGATCGCGTCTTCCTCGGTGTCGTAGGGGATGATGCTGAGCACCGGGCCGAAGATCTCCTCCTGCGCGATCGTCATCTTGTTGTCGACGTCGGCGAAGACGGTGGGTTGCACGAAGAACCCGTTGTCCAGGCCTTCGGGACGACCGCCGCCGCACACCAGCCGTGCGCCCTCCTCGACACCCTTGGCGATGTAGCCCTCGACCCGGGCGCGCTGCTTCTCCGAGATCAGCGACCCGATCTGGGCGGCCGGGTCCGACGGCGGCCCGACCGGTAGCACCTGCACGAAAGCGCTTACCGCGTCTACGATCTCGTCGTAACGCGAGCGCGGCGCCAGGATGCGGGTCTGGCCCACGCAGGCCTGCCCCGTGTTCATCACCCCGGAGAACACCATCATCGGGACCGCGGCGGCCAGGTCGACGTCCTCGAGGATGATGGCCGCCGATTTCCCGCCGAGCTCCAAGGTGCACGGCTTGAGCATCTCCGCGGCGTGCCTGCCCACCTCCTTGCCGACGGCCGAGCTGCCGGTGAAGGTGAACAAGTCGACGTCCCGGTTGGAGGTCAGCGCTTGCCCGGTCTCGATCCCGCCTGGCACCACCGACAGCACGCCCTCGGGCAGGCCGGCCTCGGCGAACACCTCCGCCAAAGCGTTTGCGGTGAGCGGGGTTTCGGCGGCCGGCTTGAGCACCACCGTGCAGCCCGCCAGCAGCGCCGGGCCCAGCTTGTTAACCGCAAGGAACAGCGGCACGTTCCACGCCACGATCGCGCCCACCACACCGATCGGCTCACGATGGACGATGGTCTGCCCGTAGGCGCCGTTGCGGATCTCCCGCCACTTGACCTGGTCGACAGCAGGGCCGGCGAAGAAGTTCATCGCCCCCATCGAACCCATCCAGTGCATCGTCTCGACGGTGGTCGGCGGCTGACCGGTCTCGTCGGCGAGCAGCTTGGCGAACAGCTCCTTGCGCTCCTCCAGCAATTTGAGCGCGTTGGCGATCACCGCCGCGCGCTCCTTCGGTGGCGTCGTGGGCCAGGGGCCGTTGTCGAATGCCGCCCGGGCCGCGGCGACCGCGGCGTCAACGTCGGCCGCCGCCGCCATCGGCACCGTGCCGACGTACGCGCCGGTGGCCGGACAGTGCACCTCGATGACTTCGGAGGTCGACGGTTCCGTCCATTTGCCGCCGATGAAGAGTTTGTCGTATTCGGTCTTAGCGTCATCGCTCATGGCCGCCACCCTACCCAAGCCGACGCAAAACGAGAACATGTTCCATTATCGCGGCTGGAGCACCAGCACCAGATTGCTCACCAGCAACTCGCGCAGCACCGGCACGGACGTCAGCCACCACGCCCATCGGGGGTGGTAGCGCGGAAATGCGGCCACCGCGGCGCTCGTGTTCGCGGCCCAGTTCAGACCGTCGGCGGCCGACACCGCGAACAACGACGACCCGTAGTCGTTTTTCGCCCGGTGACCGTGTTTGCGGGCGTAGCGGTCGGCCGCGCGAGCGCCACCGAGGTAGTGGGTCAGGCCCATCTCGTGCCCACCGAACGGGCCCAACCAGACGGTGTAGGACAGCACCGCCAGGCCGCCCGGTTTGGTCACCCGCAGCATCTCGCCGCCGAGCTGCCAGGGCTGTGGCACGTGTTCGGCGACATTCGACGACAAGCAGATGTCCACCGAGTCGTCGGCGAACGGCAGCGCCATGCCCGACGCGCGGACGAACTCGACCCCTGTCCTTTGGGCCCCCTGGCCGACAGCCGGGCCGGCCGCGTGCATCTCGCTGGGGTCCGGTTCGACGCCAACGTAGCGGACACCGGCGTCGGCAAACGCTGCCGCGAAAAACCCCGGCCCGCCGCCGACGTCGAGCAAGGTGCGGCCCACCGGGGGCTCGCCGTGTGCGGCCAGCCACAGATCGCTGACCATCATCGCAGTGTCCGCAGCCAGCACGCCGTAGAACCGGGCCGGGTCCGGCTGCTCGTAACGGAACTCCGACAGCAGCCGCAGCGAACGGGCCAGGGTCGCGCGCCGTGCGAAGAGGCCCGTTACTACCACCGGCCACACCCTACGGACTGTCGCTCGTAGGCGGACAAAGTGAGCACCGCCGCGGGCAGAGGCCAAAGTGGCGGATGTGACACCGGTCGCGGGGTAGTCGCCGTCAACGGAGCTAGGCTGTCGGACAATGTCTGATCTCCGCTCGGTGCTGCTGCTGTGTTGGCGCGATACCGGGCACCCGCAGGGCGGCGGCAGCGAAACCTACTTGCAGCGCATCGGCGGCCAACTGGCCGCCTCCGGCATTGCCGTCACCCTGCGCACCGCCCGCTACCCCGGTGCGCCGCGACGCGAAGTGGTCGACGGCGTTCAGATCAGCCGGGCCGGCGGGCGCTACTCCGTCTACGTCTGGGCGTTGCTGGCAATGGCCGGGGCACGGTTGCGGCTCGGCCCGCTGGGGCGAGTGCGCCCCGATGTGGTCGTCGATACCCAAAACGGGCTGCCGTTCCTGGCCCGGCTGGTCTACGGCCGGCGGGTGGTGGTGCTGGTGCACCATTGCCATCGCGAGCAGTGGCCGGTGGCCGGGCCGGTGACCGGCAGGCTCGGCTGGTTTGTCGAGTCGACGTTGTCGCCACGGGTGCACAGGCGCAATCAATACCTGACGGTGTCGCTGCCGTCGGCCCGCGATCTGGTCGCGCTGGGCGTCGACAACGCGCGGATCGCGGTGGTGCGCAACGGTCTCGACGAGGCGCCGCCGCAATCGTTGTCCGGCCCGCGCGCGGCCCGACCGCGAGTGGTTGTGTTGTCGCGGCTGGTGCCGCACAAGCAGATCGAGGATGCGGTGGAGGCGGTCGCGGAGCTGCGGTCACGGATACCCACACTGCACCTCGACATCGTCGGCGGCGGATGGTGGGGAAAGCGGCTCGTCGACTACGTCCACCGCCTGGGCATCGCCGACGCGGTGACCTTTCACGGTCACGTCGACGACGTGACCAAACACCATGTGCTGCAAAGCTCTTGGGTGCAGATGCTGCCCTCACGCAAGGAGGGCTGGGGTCTCGCGGTGGTGGAGGCGGCCCAACACAAGGTGCCGACCATCGGCTACCGATCCTCCGGCGGTCTGTCCGACTCGATCATCGACGGGGTGACCGGGATATTGGTCGACAGGCACGACGAGCTGGTGGACCGCCTCGAACAACTGCTGTCCGATCCGGTTCAGCGCGACCAACTCGGCGCCAAGGCTCAGGTGCGCAGCGCCGAATTCTCCTGGCGGCAAAGCGCCGATGCGATGCGCGGCGTGCTGGCAGCGGTGCAAGCCGGCGACTTCGTCAGCGGTGTGCTCTAGTCGTCGCGCGACGCGAAGCGTTCCCACGCCGACTGGCGCGTCATGCTCAACGCCCTGCCAATGCGTGCCCACGACACACCGCGATCGCGCAGCTCGAACACCCGATCTCGGAGTCCCGCTTCGATGTTCGCGGTGGTAGCAGCGATCCGCGGCAATGCGTCCAGCAGTGCCTTGTCGGTCATGCTTGCCCATTCCGGGACGGTGGGCTTCTGAACGGGGATATCGAGGTTGAGCACGTCGACACAGCGGCCGACGCACCCGTCACAGATGTAAACCCCAGGTCCGGCAATGAGTTTGGTGACGTGGTCGGCGCATTTGGCTTGCCAGCATCGCAACAGCCCCCAACGCCAGCATCGACAGCCACACCAGGTGCGCAATGAGCACGGCCAGACGGCGGTCGGCCGGCGCCCCCGCGCTGGTCCCGCCGATCCGGTAGAGGGCGAATTCGTGGTCGCGGTAGGCCGGTGCCAGCCTGTCGAGGGTGCGTGCGGCCATCCCCATGTCACCGGCGTTGTCCGATTCGACGACCAGCCACGCCACGCCGGCCGGTGCCAGGGCAGAAGGATCGGGGCCGGCCAGAAGCAAGTCCTGTACCGCCCGGGCATGATTGCCCTCCCCTGGAACGGTCACCCCGGAAATGGCCAGGTCACCGGTGGTCAGCACGTCGGCGCGCACCCAGCGGGGCAGCGGATCGAGCACCGGCGCCGGACCGGACCAGGCGAACCGCCGCATGGTGCCGGCGGGCAATACCGCAACCACCCCGGGATTGGCGTTGATCGCCGCCGCCACCGCCGCCCACCCGGGCGGGTAGTGCACCGGCTGGACCTTGCCCCAGACTCCCCAAGCCAGGTCGGGCAGCGCCAGGATCAACGCGAGGCAGCAGACTGACGCCGCCGCGGCCGGCCTTACCCAACGTCGCAGCGTCACGACCGCGCCGGCGCCCGCAAGGGTGTATCCCGGCACCGCGAGCGCCACCCACTTCTGCCCGTCGCGCAGCACACCGAAACCGGGCGCGGCGTCAACCAACGCGCACAGCACGTGAAGGCCCGGTCCGGTCGCCAGCGCAGCGGGTAATACGACTGACAGCGCCGCCAGCGCCAGCAACGGCACCACCGCTGGACGACGCGCCGTTGCCGGCAGGCCGGCCGCTACCACACCCAGCAGCACCACAGCCGACGACACCGCGAAAAGCGTCGCCCGCGAACTGGGTACGGCCTCACCATTCCAGATCCCGCCGAGGCTGGCCAGGCTGGCAAGCGTGCCAAGACCGGGCTCGGCGCGCGGTGCGAACGCGGTCACCCCGAGCGCGTTCGCCGCCGTGTGGGGGGTCAACGACAAGCCCATCACTGCTGCGGTCAGCCAGGGCAGCGCCGCCACCAGTGCACCGCCCAACGTCGCGGCGGCGCACAGCCAACGCGGCCGGCCCGCGCCGGGGACAGCCACGCAGACCAGCGCCACCGTCGCGGCGAGCATCATCCCGGTCGGGGTCAGCCCGGCCAGTGCGATCCAGAAGGCCAGCCCGAAAAACCCCGACCAGCCGGCACCGGATCGCAGCCCCAGCATCGTCGTTGCCACCCACGGCAGACAGCCATAGCCGAGCAGCAGGCTCCAATGGCCCTGCAGCAGCCGTTCAGCGACATAGGGATTCCAGATCGCCAGCGTGATCGCGACGAACTGGCCGCTCACGCCCGCCGAGGGCAGCGCCATCGCGACCAATCTGGCCGCGCCCCATCCCGCGAGCCACAGCCCCAGGACGAGCAGGACCTTGACCACAATGCCGCCGTCGAGGAGATGCGAGGCCAGCGCCACCGCGAAATCTTGCGGCGTCGCCCGTGGAGCCGACGTGAGGCCCAGGGCGCTATCGGACAGATACGACCGGGGCGTGGACACCGCGTCGCGCAGCAACAAGTACCCGGGCCGCAGTAGCGGCGCAACCACGAGCAGCGCGAGAAACAACGCATACCCCGGCTGGGACCACTGCGCGGCCCAGCGTCGTACCCCGATCACGCAGCCGAGCTAACCCCGCTCGGGCGGGTCGGGGCTAGCGGGCCCCTGCTCGGGTGGCGCCGGATCGGGCGGGGCCGCCTCACCTGAGGGTAGTTGGGGCGGATCCGCCTCGGGTGGACCCGGATCATCATCATGTAGATCAGGGCGTTGCGTGGGCAGCTGCTCGGTCTCGGCTTCAGCACCGGGTACCCGCTCCTCGCCGCGGCCGAATTCATGCTCGTCGCGGTCCAGCCCGGGCTCGGTGAGCGCGCTTTCGGTCCGCAGGCTGAAGGAGGCCAGCAATCCGCCACCGATCAGCGCGATCAAGCCAACCGCAGTGAACGTGATCGGCAGCACCCGCGACCATAGCGCCAGCCGGTCGCGTTCGTCGCGAGCCGAATTGACCTGGGATTCGACGGTGTCCTCCGTCGAGGTGACCTTGTAATCGGCCAGCGTCACCTCTGGCTTGAGCGGATCACGGGCGTAGTAGTGGTTGGTGTGCTCGGTTTCCCTGACGATGGTGCCCGACACCGGGTCCACCCAGAAGGTCCGCTGCGCGGCGTAGTAGCGCATCATGGTGATCTGCTCTGCCGGATCGCCGCCCTGCAGGCCCCACTGCGCCGCGGAGGCGGTGACCTTGCCGTCCTCATTGCCGGCGTAGAGCGATGGGTAGGTGACCGGAGCCACCAGTTTGCCGTCGGCGTTGTAGCCGACGTTCTGTGTGAAGCGGTACGTGGTCAATCCATTGACGTCTTCCTGGCTTTGGTAGTTGACGTCAAACGCCTTCTGCGCGATCGGATCGAAATAGGGGTACGTCTTCTTCTCGGTATGGAATGGAAACCGGTAGGACAGCCCGTCGTGCCGCAGCGGCATCGCGGTCGGCGGGTTCTCGTCATTGATGGTGCGCGGCTTCTGGACCGAGCCACCGGTGTGGGTGTCGTCCGAAACAGCCATCGCCGTCTTGCGGTTGAGGGTGACGGTGTCGATGATCGCCAGCAGCAGTCCGCTGTCCTTTTGCTTGTCGGTGCGCCGGACCGACGTGCCGACTTGGAGGGTGACCACATCGGCGTTGGCGGGCGATTCGACGGTGATCTGCTGCTGGGATACCAGCGGCACGTTCTGGTTGATGACGATGTGATCACCGGACAAGGACGCCGAGTCGAGTCCGGTTCCGGTGCCGTCGCTGATCAATGTGGCGTCGATATCGAGGGGGATCTTGGTGATCCTGCTGCTGGTGTACGTCGACAACAGCAGCGCGGCGATCAACAGGGCGGCTCCGAGTCCGATGATTCCGCATGCGGCGAACCGCAACATGACGGCTCGGTTCACGTTGGTGTGACCTCCTTGTGGTCCATGGACTCGTCGGTCGCCGACCTGACCAAACAGCGAAGCAAAACCCGTTCGACCCTAACAGCAGGATGCCGGGTAAATGGGTGTACCCGATTCGCCCGGCAACACGTCACAGGCAGACTGTGATGGTGACCGATGGCCAGCAGATAGGTGGGGTCCGCAGTTTCCTGCCCGCCGTCGAGGGGATGCGCGCATGCGCGGCCATGGGCGTGGTCGTTACGCACGTCGCTTTTCAGACGGGGCACACCAGCGGTGCCGCGGGCCGGCTGTTCGGCCGTTTCGACCTTGCGGTGGCGGTGTTCTTCGCGCTGTCGGGATTCCTGTTGTGGCGCGGACACGCCGCCACGGCGCGAGACCTCGGGCCGCGTCCCCCCACCGGTCACTACCTGCGATCGCGGGTGGTGCGGATCATGCCGGCCTACGTGGTGGCGGTCGTGGTGATCCTGTCCCTGCTGCCCGACGCCGACCACGCCAGCCTGACCGTATGGCTGGCGAACCTGACGCTGACCCAGATCTATGTGCCGCTCACCCTGACCGGCGGCCTGACCCAGATGTGGAGCCTGTCCGTCGAGGTCAGCTTCTACCTGGCATTGCCCATCCTGGCGTTGCTGGCTCGCCGAGTCCCGGTCGGCGCCCGGGTGCCGGCGATCGCCGCCCTGGGCGCACTCAGCTGGGCCTGGGGCTGGGTTCCGCTCCAAGTTCAGTCCGGGATCAACCCGCAGAACTGGCCGCCGGCGTTCTTCTCCTGGTTCGCGGCCGGCATGTTGCTGGCCGAATGGGCCTACAGTCCGATCGGGTTGCCGCACCGGTTGGCCCGGCGGCGGGTGCTGATGGCTGCGGTAGCGGTGCTGGCCTTCCTGGTGGCGGCGTGCCCGCTGGCAGGTCCGGAGGGGCTGATTCCGGGCACCGCGACGCAATTCGCGGTGAAGACGGCGATGGGCTCCCTGGTGGCGTTCGCGCTGGTGGCGCCTTTGGTGCTGGATCGTCCTGACACGCGTCACCGGCTGCTGGGCAGCACCGCGATGGTGACGCTGGGGCGTTGGTCCTACGGCCTGTTCATCTGGCACTTGGCGGCGCTGGCCATGGTGTTCCCGGTGATCGGGACGTTCCCGTTTACCGGCCGGATGCCCACGGTGTTGGTGTTGACGCTGGTCTTCGGTTTCGCGATCGCGGCCGTCAGCTACGCCCTGGTCGAATCGCCCGCCCGGGAAGCGTTGCGGCGCTGGGAGAAACGCAAAAAGCCGGCCGAAGCGTCGAGCCAGGTCGTCGATCTTGAGGTGGACGCCATCGCGCCTTGATTACGCCTGGCGGGTGGCTATGCTCAAATTGAGCGCCGGAATCACGTCGTTGCGGATGTGCGATGCTCCCCGGCCTGCAAGCGCGCGATGACCTCATCACGCACCGCCGACCGACGAGCCTTGCCGGCGTCGTCGCGCAGGGGAGTGTCGACGAATTCGACCATGCGCGGCACCTTGTACGCCTCGATGCGGTCGCGCAGAAACTCCTGGACGGCCGTGGCGTCGAGTGCGGCTCCGTCGGTTGCATGCACCAGGGCGTACGGCACTTGACCAAGATCACCGGCGTTCGGGTCGGGGACGCCGACGACGAGACAAGACAGCACGTCCGGGTGCGCTGACAGGGCTCCCTCGACCTCGGCGGGGTAGACGTTGCGGCCACCGACGGTGAACATGTCGACTCGGCGGTCCGACAAGTACAGGAACCCGTCGGCGTCGAAATAGCCGAGATCGCCCAGCGAGTCCCATCCGTCGCGGGTCTTCGCCGTCACGCCGACATACCGGTAGGTCGGTGCGCTGCCGCGGTTGGGCCGCATGTAGATCTCGCCGACCACACCGGGCGGGCAGGGATTGCCGTCGTCGTCGAGCACCTTCATCTCTCCGCTGACCACTAAGCCGACCGAGCCGGGATGGCTGAGCCATTGATCGCCGGAGATGAAGGTCAGCGCCTGTAATTCGGTGCCGCCGTACAGCTCCCAGAGCACTTCGGGACCCAGCAGGTCGATCCATGCCCGCTTGATAGCTGGCGGGCACGGCGCCCCGACATGCCAGAACCGCCGGATCGAGGACAGGTCATAGGACCCTGGGTTGGCGTGGTAGACCGGCAGCACCCGCTGCATGATCGTCGGGACCGTCGCCAGGAATGTGACGCGATGATCGGTGATCAACCGGAGAAATTCGTGCGGGTCGAACCGGCTCATCAGCACCAGGTGGTGGCGCATCAGCAGTGCGACAGCCGCAGTGGTCATGCCGGTGTTGTGGCTCAGTGGCACTGGCACCAGGGTGGTATCGCCCTCCTGAGCGCCCATGGGATACCCGATCGCCGGCGGGATTCGGCTGTCGCCGCCGGCTTCGATGAGCTTGGAACGTCCGGTGCTGCCACCGGACGCCAAGGACTTCCAGCACGGCGACACCGCTTCCGGCAACGGGCCGTCAGATAACATCGGGTCAGGAGTGAAATCCGCTGGCACGCTGGGGATTTCGCCGCTGGACCGTCCGATCAGCAGGGCGCGTGGCCGCAAGTTCAGCAGGGCCTGGAACTCCGTCTCGGGCAGCCGCGGGGACAGCGGCTGCGGCACCGCACCCAACTTCCAGCACGCCACTGCCGCCTGCACCCATTCGACGGAGTTGGGCAGCACGATGGTCACGTAGTCGCCGACGCCGACGTCACGCTCGGCATAGGCGCGGGCCAGCCGATTGGTCGATCGATCGAGTTCGGCGCGGCTGATCGTGCGCCCACCGCAACTGACCGCCGGCTCGTCGGGAGCGAGTTCGGCCAGCGCCGAGATCTGGGTGCCGATCGGGGGGACCGGCTCACTCATAGGCGCCCTGCCGCTCGAAGATGCGGCGCGGGTTGTCGACCAGCATGGTGTGCAGCTGCTCGTCGGTGACACCGCGCTCCTGGAGCGCAGGGATCACATCGTTGTGGATGTGCAGGTAGTGCCAATTCGGCAGCGTCACTGGCAGTAGCTCTTCAGGCAGCGCATCGAAATAGCAATTGGCGTCGTGCGACAACACCATCTTGTCGGCGTGCCCGCGCTCGCACATCTGCGCGACGATGTTCACCCGGTCCTCGAACGGCGAGATCACGTCGACGCCGAACCGGTCCATGCCCAGGTAGGAGCCCGCGGCGATGAGCTCTTCGAGGTAGCCGACGTCGGTGCTGTCGCCCGAGTGCCCGATGACCACCCGGCTCAGGTCGACGCCCTCTTCTTCGAAGATGCGCTGCTGTTCCAGCCCGCGCCGCAGTCCGGCGTGGGTGTGTGTGGAGATCGGCACCCCCGTGCGCTTGTGCGCCTGGGCGACCGCGCGCAGCACCCGCTCGACGCCCGGGGTGAGCCCGGGCTCGTCGGTGGCACACTTGAGGATTCCGGCCTTGATGCCGGTGTCGGCGATGCCCTCTTCGATGTCCTTGACGAACATGTCGGTCATGATCTCGGGGCCGTCCAGCAGCCCGCCCGGGCCCTCGTAGTGGAAGCGGAACGGAATGTCGTTGTAGGTGTACAGGCCGGTCGCCACGACGATGTTCAGGTCGGTGGACGCGGCGACACGAGCGATTCGGGGGATATAGCGGCCCAGCCCGATCACGGTGAGGTCGACGATGGTGTCCACGCCCCGGGACTTCAGTTCGTTGAGGCGCGCAATGGCGTCGGCCACCCGCTTTTCCTCGTCGCCCCAGGCTTCGGGATAGTTCAGCGCGATTTCGGTGGTCATGATGAACACGTGCTCATGCATGAGCGTGACGCCGAGATGTGCGGTATCGATGGTTCCGCGAGCGGTATTTAGGTCTGACACGCCACTGATGCTAGGTCGACACGGCGGTAAACCAACAGAGGCGTTTTCTCGGCTCAGTTTCGGTCAACGCCGCAAGCGCACCGCTTCGAGCCATTCCGTCGATTCGGGAGTCATGTTGCGCAACTGCAACCCGGCGTACTCGAGTTCATGTCGGAGTTCCTCGACCGTCAGCACCTCGGGATGAAAGCATTGCCGCAATTCCGAGCTGTCGACGATCAACGCATATTCGCCGTCGACCAGCCCGTCGAGGTCGCTGTGGATTGTTGATACCGGCCATCGCTCTTCTCGTTGAGATGGCGGGCGGATGAGCGGTGAACTGGCCCGCTCTGTTGCTCGGATTGCTCATCGTGCCGGCCAGCGTGGCCATATTTGCCACCGAGCATAAAAAGGCATCGGCTGTCGAGCCGGCAACCGATGACGGCGGCGTCGAAGTCGCCGAGGTTGCATGACAGCGCCATGTGGACCGGTAGCTGTACCGTAGCCGCGCTAGTGGCGTACCGTCACCGTGGTTCTTTTGCTCGTTGTTTCCCGGGAGGCCCCGTCATGCTGCTCAATCCCAACCACCTGGTGCGCCGGTACCCTGACGCTCGCTCCGGGGAGATCATGGCATCAACGGTGGACTTCTTCGAGTCCCGCGGAAAGGCGCGACTGAAGAAGGACGACCACGAGCGGGCCTGGTACTCCGACTTCTTGAATCACATCGGGCGAGAGCGCATCTTCGCCTCCCTGCTGACGCCGGCCGAGTACGGCGCCGACGACTGCCGCTGGGACACCTACCGGATCAGCGAGTTCGCCGAGATCTTGGGCTTCTACGGGCTGAGCTACTGGTACCCCTTCCAGGTGACGGCGCTGGGCCTCGGCCCGATCTGGATGAGTGACAACGAGGACGCCAAGCGCAAGGCCGCCGCCCAGCTGGAGCAGGGCGAGGTGTTCGGCTTCGGCCTGTCGGAGAAGACCCACGGCGCCGACGTCTACAAGACCGACATGATCCTGACCCCGTCGGAACACGGCTGGACCGCCAACGGGGAGAAGTACTACATCGGCAATGCCAACGTTGCCCGCATGGTGTCGACGTTCGGCAAGATCGACGGGACGGACGATTACGTCTTCTTCGCCGCCGACTCCCACCACGACCGCTACGACCTGATCAAGAACGTGGTCAACTCGCAGAACTACGTCGCCAATTACGCGCTGCGCGACTACCCCGTCACCGAGGCCGACCTGTTGCACCGCGGCCCCGAGGCCTTCCACGCCGCTCTCAATACGGTCAACGTCTGCAAATACAACCTGGGCTGGGGCGCCATCGGCATGTGCACCCACGCCATGTACGAGTCGGTCACCCACGCGGCCAACCGCCACCTGTACGGGACCGTCGTCACCGATTTCAGCCACGTGCGGCGCCTGCTCACCGACGCCTACGTGCGGCTGGTCGCGATGAGGCTGGTCGCCACCCGCGCCTCCGACTACATGCGCAGCGCCTCCGCCGACGACCGTCGCTATCTGCTGTACAGCCCGCTCACCAAGGCGAAGGTCACCAGCGAAGGCGAGCGGGTCATCATCGGCCTGTGGGACGTCATCGCCGCCAAGGGCGTGGAGAAGGACACCTTCTTCGAGACCGTGGCCCGCGAGATCGGCCTGCTGCCCCGGCTGGAAGGCACCGTCCATATCAACATCGGACTGCTCGGCAAGTTCATGCCCAACTACCTGTTCGCGCCGGATGCCGCGCTGCCCCTGATCCCGCGCCGCGACGACGCGGCCGACGACACCTTCCTGTTCGCCCAGGGACCGACCGGGGGCCTGGGCAAGGTCCGCTTCCACGATTGGCGCGCGCCGTTCGACAGCTTCGCCCACCTGCCCAACGTCGCGTTGCTGCGCGAGCAGATCGACGTGTTGGCCGAGATGCTTGCCTCCGCCACCCCCGATGCGGCGCAGCAGAAGGACATCGACTTCGCCTTCGGCGTGGGGCAGCTCTTCGCGGTGGTGCCTTATGCCCAGCTCATCCTCGAGGAGGCCCCGCTGTCCGGCGTGGGTGAGCCGCTGATCGACGAGATCTTCGCCCTGCTCGTCCGGGACTTCAACACCTATGCCGTCGAACTGCACGACAAGGCCGCTACGACCGACGAGCAGGCGCATTTCGCGGTGCGGATGATCCGCCGTCCGCTCAACGACCCGGGCCGCTACAACCAGGTCTGGAAGGAACACGTCCTGCCGATCAACGGCGCCTACGAGATGCGGCCGTGAATTCGACGCGCTTCCCCGAGTGATTGCCCTTGCGCTCGGCCATGATTCGCCGGAGCCGGTCGGTGGACCTGGTCTGTTTACGTTGTGGCATCATCTCGCCGCGATCGGTGCAGCCGGCATCGAGACGAGGTGACGGCGGCAGCGTCCCCGTGGGCAGACTCAACGCGGGTATGAGCAGCCTGCTCCAGGGCACTGTGCGGTAGGTGTGCCCAGACGGCGAGATCCAGATCACCGTGCCGTCGGGAATTGAGCTAAGACACAGGTGTCGAGGGGCCTCGCGAGACCGTCAACCGCAAGTTCCTCGAGATAGAAGTCACAGCCGAGTCCAACGCATCAAGGGCACCCTCCCCAGTGGAACACGAATCGGCCAATCGTCGCTGTTCCGACATCCCTTGGTGGGACCATGTGAGCCGTGGCATGCGATCTTGATCGTCCTCTTCCCGTTGGTGTGCATCACTTTGGGTTCTCGGTTACAGATCTTGACCGAAGCGTCGCGTTTTACTGCGATGTGCTCGGGGCGGCACTAGTCAGACCGCCACTCGCTGATGCGGACAGTCCGTCATTCTCCGGTCGTATGGCAATAGTGGCGTTCGGAGCGCAAGGACTCGACCTGTTCGAGCACGCAGACAACGAAGGCGAGCAGTTCGTACCGGAGCGCACTGGCCTCGATCACCTCGCGCTTGCTGCCGAGTCCCTCGAACAGCTGCAAGGGTGGGCAAGCTGGCTCGACGCCCATCACGTCCCGCATTCGGAAATTCGGGACGTTCTTGACATCGGTGCGATGCTCGACTTCGTCGACCCAGACGGAATCCAACTGGAATTCATCTTCATAGACCTCGAGAAGCTACAGAGACCAGTCGGGGTGTCCTAGTCCGGTCCAACCGTCCGTGCCGTCAGGCAGTTGCCTGTCACGCCAGCCGGTGACACCGGTCCAAAACGTCTTGAGTAGGTGGTGGCAACGACTGCGCTAAGTAATAAAGGAATACTCGTGAGCAGCATAAACGCTCCCGATGCGCACCGCTCGACCCACTGCTCGGCTTAGACTTCTGCGGTGTTCTCGGAGACGCGCTACGCACTGAACGGGGATCTGCGCGTCGCCTATCGCACGTCACGCGAAGGCCCGCGCGACATCGTGTTCGTCCCGAACTGGTTCACGAACTGTGAGGTCTTTCCGGAGCTGCCGTCCCTTCAAGGCTGGGTTGAGGCGATGACATCGCTCGGTCGACTCATCTTCTTCGATCAGCCGGGCACGGGAGCGTCGGATCCCGTCACGCCCGGCGCGCTGCCGACCATGGAGCAATGGGCCGACAGCGTCCATGGATAGCGCCCCCCGGTTGCGCGGTACAACCACGGGTCCATGCGGGGGAAGAGGTGGTGCGATAAGAACTGTCCTGGGCGCGAACGGCCAAAGTTCTCTAAGGCCGTATACCAGCGGCTGTGCTTCTTGTGCGGGTCGGCGTAATGCAGCGGCATGCCGGGGGACCATACCTCCGAGATCGCCCACATAACGGACAATTTCGTGAAGCTCAGGCCATGTTCCAACGGGTGTGTCCTATATGAATGACCGTGCCAGCCGCCAGATGGCCGCTGGGCCTGTGAGCCGCGCTGGCGCACCTGTGTCTTGCCGATGCCCTTGCCTTATGTAATGGCGTGGCTAGCGCCGCCGCGCTGCTGCTCCGATGCCAAGTACTCCACCATCCTGCAAAGGTTGACAACAGCCGCGCTCAACTTG
>Ga0209040_10001246_pt1 | contig 20071 bp, 19 predicted proteins | sample BogFormECP12_OM3_FD_188240 | JGI IMG/M metagenome (GOLD analysis project Ga0209040, IMG submission 188240) | Bog forest soil microbial communities from Calvert Island, British Columbia, Canada - ECP12_OM3 (SPAdes) (version 2) | ecosystem: Environmental > Aquatic > Freshwater > Wetlands > Bog ...
CTGTGCTTCTGAAAATTGTCCCCGACCGCGAGGTCGCCGAATTCGGGCGCGTTGTAGTCCCAGCCGACCGCATGGCACCCGGACCAGTTGCCATAGGGCATCGCGCCGATGTCGAGCGCCATCTTGATGCCGGCGCCGGTGTTGAAGCGGGTGCCGCGCACCTTGGCGAGGTCCCAGCCGGGGCCGAGATAGCGCGTGCGCATCTCGGCATTGGCCTCGAACCCGCCGCTGGCGAGGATCACGGCCTTGGCCGGGATCCGTGTGGTCTTGCCCTCGACCTTCGCGACGACCCCGTGCACGCCGTCGTCGTCGGCGATCAGCGCCTCGCCGCGCGCCTCGTAGGCGATTTGGATCTGGCGCTCCTCGGCGGCCTTGAAGAGGCCCTCGACGAGCCCCGGCCCGCCGCCCCACGCTTCGAGCGCGAGCCCGCCCCAGAACACGAACTTGCCCTCATGCTTGAAGGCCTGCCGCGAATACATCGGCGCAAACCGGATGCCCTGGCTGCGCATCCATAGCAACGTTTCCTGGCTCTTGGTGACAAGCAGCTCCGCCATATCCGGGTTGCTGCGATAATCGGTAAGCCGCCCGAGATCGTCGTAATATTTGTCGGTCGTATACGTCCCGAAATCGCTGGTCGCGAGTTCGGTCTCGCTGAGATCGCACAGCTTCAGGAGATCCTCGACGCCGTTATACACAAACCGCAATGCGCCCGCGGTAAAGCGGCTGTTGCCGCCACGCTCGTCGAAGGGCGCGGCTTCCAGCACCAGCACCCTAGCCCCCTCCGCGCGCGCCGCCAGCGCCGCGCACATGCCCGCATTGCCGGCCCCAACGACGACGACATCGAACTCGCCCGCGATCATCCCGTTTCCTCCGTTCCGATTGGCTGCCGACGAGTAGCGCGATGGGGACGGCAGAGGCAAGCGCGGCGCCGTCGGGCCCCCCCGGCGGTTTCCGTCTATTCGCCGTCTCCGACGGTCACGCTAAGCCGCGCCGCAGTAGCTTCGTCGAGGATACCGCTTTCGGTTAGATTTTCGTTACGCTGAAATGCGCGCAATGCCTCAGCCATTAGCCTCGTGTATCGGCCGTTTACTGTGTACGGCCATAAACCTCGCCGCAACAACGCGAGCTGCGCACGCATTATCTGTATTTGCTCCTCTAGCCGATCCGGCATCCGCGTCACAGCTACTTTCCTGATGTCGGCCAAGACATTTCGCGCCTCGGATTCTCGTCCGGAACCCAAATAGGCGGCTGACAAGTTGACCCGGGAGATTGCGAGATCGGGGTTGGCAACTAAGGACCTTCGGAGTGTCGCGATCGCCTCGTCATATTGGCCCATCTGCAGCTGGGATGAGCCGATTTGATAAAGCCAATTCCCCGTGCCGGGATCCCGCGGGCTGAGGCGCATCGCCTGCTGAACAAGCGTGGCCGTCCGCTCGGGTTGCCCCGCCTTGGCATAGAGCCGTGCCAGCCACCCATAAGCGCCGGCGAGATTAGGATCGAGCGCGATCGCTGTCTCGGCGGCGCCGATCGCCTCGTCGATCTGGCCGCGATAGTCGAGTGCATTGCTGTAAGCGAAGATCCGTGACTTCACCAAAAATGCGCGGGCATTCCGCGGATCAATCGCGAGCGCTCGGCTCGCGGCATCTTTTGCCCGACGTGTCCATTCATAATCGTCGGTGACGTGCAGATCGTAGACGTCGGTGACATAGCTGACAGCGAGCCCGACCAGCGCCTCTACATTCTTTGGGTCTATCGCTAATGCATGCTCACATAGCCGCCGAACTTGCACGTTGTGCTCGGGGGAGGACGGCTTATTCAAGAGCGCCCGCGCCTGCATCGTGAAATCGATGGCATCCGGATTGTTCGGGCGATCGCGAATTCCCCGCTCGATCTCGGCCTCGATGAGCTCGGCTCTGAGTTCGGACGCAATCCGCCGGGTTATATCGTCCTGCATTTGCAGCAGATCGGCACTCTCACGGTCGAAGCGTTCGGCCCAGAGATGCGCGCCAGTTTCGGCGTCGACGAGCTGCGCGTTGACACGGACTTGGCTGCCGGATCGACGGACGCTGCCCTCCAGCACATACCGCACGCCCAGTTCGCGGCCGATCTGCTTCGCGTCGACTGCTTTCCCCTTGTAGGTGAAGGCGGTGTTGCGGGCGATCACAAAGCTGCCGGAAATCCGCGAGAGATCGGTCGTCAGGTCCTCGGTAATGCCATCGGCAAAATATTCCTGATCCGTGTCGTTCGACAAATTTGCAAAGGGCAGCACGACGATCGACAGCCGTGGCGCGGTCGACGCGGTAAGCTGCTCACCCACATCGCTCGTGCTCGCGACCGGAGAGGAGCTCGATGGCTTTGCGGTCGGCCGAGCCCGCCAGCCGGCTATCCCGCCCCCGACCATGCCGGCAATCCGTGCGGCTATGCCCCGCGGCGCCGAAACCGGTTGTGCTGCGGTTGCGACCCGAGGCAACGCCGCTACGGCATCTGCACTCATCGCATAGACGCGCACCGGCCTCGCGATGTTTTTGACGGCCTGCTCCCCCCTATCCTGAAACGCGTAAGGCAACTTGTCTCGGATCTGGTCCCTCACTACCCGCGAGATGCAGATGCCCCCGGGCTGCGCCAATGCCTCCAGCCGTGCCGCTATGTTGACCCCGTCGCCAAAGATGTCGTCGCCATCGGCGATGATGTCGCCGAGATTGATGCCGACACGAAACCTGATCCGCCGGTCTTCGGCCATTTCGGAGTCGCGGTCGATCATCGCCCGCGGATTTCGGCAGCGCAGCGGACGGCGTCCATCCACGCTCACGAACTCCACCAACATCCCGTCGCCCGTGGTTTTGACGATCCGACCATGATGCTCGTTGATCTTCGGACCGGCGAGCTGGCTGTGATGCACCCTCAGGCGATCGTGCGTCCCTTCCTCGTCCATCCCCATCAGACGCGAGTAGCCGGACACATCAACGGCGAGGATAGCGGCGAGACGGCGGGTGGCGGCCATTCCTCGGATCGCGATCTATTGCTGGTTAAGGTTACTCCGATTCGGGGTGAGTTCCCATCTCTTCAACAAAGCGGGTGACAAGGTGCATTGGTGCCCGGTTGGCACGCCCAGGCCCGCTTCACCGCCACTGGTTCGGCCGTAAGTCCATCAGCGCCCGTTCGACCGCTAGCTTCAAACCGGCGAGGTCGTCGCTGACAATCCGCCAAATCACGCTGGGGTCGATGCCATCGTAAGCAAGGCGCAACACATTGCCCAGAAGGCAAGCGTCGCATCTCTCTCGATGTCGCGCCGCAGCCGCTCCTTACGAACTGGCTCGGTGACAATATCGACGGGGCAGCCGAGTATTTCCTGAAGACGCCGGCTCAGCGCGTCCAACCGGCCGAAATAGGCGAAGCCGCTCCGCGAGCGTTCCAGGGTCAGGCGGATGACCACACCCATGTCGGAACCGTCGGTCGCCTCGCCACGGGCCGCCGATCCGAAAACGGATAATCTCTCTACGCCCGCAGCTTTCAGCTCGGCCTCATACGCGCGCAGCTGCGCAATTATTCGACCTCTGTTGATAACCCGAATTTACCGCCGCCGCCCGAGACTTGCCAATCCTCGCTTGAACAGGCCCTTGCACTGCATCGGTTCGGAGCTCAGCTACAAGCCCATGCATTTACCTCCTGCGGATCAAGAAGCCCTCGCCGCGGCGGTGCGGCGGCTCGAAAAGCCGAGCCTTGCGGGACGCCTCGCCGCGCTCGCCGGAAAACCGGTCGGGTTTGTGCAGCGGGCATTGCCGGCGGCCGCCTCGACTGCCATTGCAAAGGCGGCAGAGCATGCCCTCGAGCGTGCGCTCGATGTTGCCCTATTTAGTCTCCGAAACCACCGCATCGCGGGCGGCCGCAAGGTTCATTCCGCGCTCGCCTGCACCTCGGGAGCGATCGGCGGCGCCTTCGGCCTCGTTGCGCTGACGATTGAGTTGCCGGTTTCAATGATGATCATGCTGCGCGCCATTGCGGCGATCGCGCGGGACGAAGGCGAGGATCTCGCCGATCCGCGGACCGGGCTCGCCTGCCTTGAAGTCTTTGCGCTCGGCAGCCCGGCGACCGACGAAAAGGGCATGGAGGCGGATTATTTCGCGGTCCGCGCGATGCTCGCCCGCAGTCTGGTCGAGGTCGTCGATTTCGCGATTGACAAGGGCGCGATCCGCGAGGGAGCGCCCCTCTTCATCCGCTATTTGACGCAGATCGCCTCGCGCTTTGGCGTCGTCGTATCGCAAAAGCTCGCTGCGCAAGCCGTCGCGGTCGTCGGCGCGCTGGGTGGAGCGGCCGTCAACCTCGTTTTTATCGAGCACTTCCAGGACGTGGCGCGCGGTCATTTCACCGTGCGCCGGCTCGAGCGGGTCTATGGCTGCGATGCCGTGCGGGCCGAATACGATCGGCTCAAATCCGCGCTGGCAGCCGTATCCACGCATATCGCGACCGCCAAAGTGGTGGTTGTCGATTGATCATCGCCGGGCTAGTGGTGACGCGTTTTTAGGCAGCGGAGCTGGCTCGCGAGGATGACAACCCACTCGATTGCCGCCGGTCGTCGCGAGAGAAGTGGGGAGTTCCCGGCGATTGGCCTCGTTTCGGCGGCGCATTTCGTCGCGCATTTTCACATGCTCGTGCTGCCGCCGCTGTTTCCGTTTCTGAGGCAGCACTACGGCGTCGGGTTTGTCGAGCTCGGCCTGGCCTTGACGATCGGCTCCGTGGCTTCGGTAGCCGCCCAAGTGCCGATGGGATATCTCGCGGACCGTTTCGGGTCGCGTCGGCTGTTGATCGCCGGGCTTTGCCTCGGCGGCTTTGCGATCGCCTCGGTCGGGCTGGTCGATTCCTACCTCTGGCTGTTGGCGGCGGCGGCGCTGATCGGCGTCGCGAATGCGGTTTACCACCCGGCCGATTACGCAATCCTCTCCGCCAGGGTAGCTCCCGCCCACATCGGCCGCGCCTTTTCGATCCATACTTTCGCCGGAATGTTTGGCAGCGCGATCGCCCCGGCCACGATGCTAGTCCTCTCGAGCACTCTGGGAATGAGAGCCGCACTGATCTTCGCCGGCATTGTGGGTGTAATAATTGCGGTACCGCTCGCCCTGGCACGCGGGGTGGAGGGCCAATCCGCTCCGGCCCGGAGCGCGACGACGCGCGCCCCCGCCGGAAATCGCCAAACGGCCAGGGTATTCACCCCGGCAATCCTTGGCCTTACAGTCTTTTTCATATTTCTCAGCCTCTCGACGAGCGGAATAACCAACTTTTCCGTCGTTGCGCTAATGAGCGCCTATGCCTTCCCGTTCTCGGCAGCCAATTTGGCCCTGACCGCGTTCCTGACGGCGAGCGCCTTCGGCGTGCTGGGCGGCGGGTTTGTCGCCGATATGACGCGGCGGCACGCCGATGTCGCGGCCGCCGGCTTTGCACTGACCGCAGTCATTATGCTGGTGATCGGGACAGTCGGCCTCCCGGCGGCGGTGCTGATCGCGGCAATGGGATTGGCCGGCTTTCTGTCCGGCATGATCATGCCTTCGCGCGACATGCTGGTCCGGGCGGCGGCCCCAACGGGCGCCGTTGGACGCGCGTTCGGCATCGTCACGACCGGCTTCAGCATCGGCGGCACGGTCGGGCCGATGCTGTTCGGCTGGATCATGGACAGCGGCGCCCCGCGCTGGGTGTTCGGCGCCAGCGTGGTCTTCATGCTGCTGACGGTTGCCTTGGCGCTGATCGGCGAGCGTTGGCCGCCGAGCCGCGGGCGGCGGATCTCTGGCCCGGCAGAGACAGCCTCCTGACTGTCGTCGAACGGTGCTATTCACGTTTATTAACTTGGATCGAAATCAAGTAGCCGAGAACAGACGGCTCTAAATTCGACCGCTCTTGCCTAAAGCCGGCATTTATGGTAAACATAATCTTGGGTGAGGCGGTCTGGAGACCTCGGCCTCAAACAGATTCGGTAAGCGAAGAATTTAATACGGTCGGGGCTGCCAGCCGCGGATCCTGGTCGCCGCAGAGCGCATGGTGCGCTCCTCGGCATTTGATCCCGCAAAGGGAGTGCCAAGCTATGCCGAAACATCCACTCGTCGGTAGCGAGAGAGCGCCATTGCCGGGCGCACGGGCGGTGGGAAAGGCGGACCCGGCGGAACGGCTGGAAGTCACCTTGGTCCTGCGCCATCAACAGCATGACGCCTTACAGGGGAGGGTCAGAAAAATAGCCGCCGGCGACAAGTCCGAGCGTCACCTGACCCATGACGAGTACGCCCAGCAATTCGGGGCGGCCTCGACCGATATTCAGGCCGTCAAGCAATTCGCCAACCAGCACGGTCTTGCCGTCGTCGAGGAGCACCCGGCCAGGCGGGCGGTCGTGCTCTCCGGGACGGTGGCCCAGTTCAATGACGCTTTTGGCGTGGACCTGCAGCAATTCGAGCATGCCGGCGGCTCCTACCGCGGCAGGACCGGAGCGATCCATCTGCCCGACGAGCTGAACGGGGTGGTCACTGCCGTCCTCGGCCTCGACAATCGGCCTCAGGCGCGCCCGCATTTTCGAGCCCGCACCCCGCACGGCAATGTGCACTGGAACGCAGCCGCTGCGGCCTCCGCATCTTTTACACCGACCCAACTCGCCGCCTTGTACGGCTTTCCCGCCGGCACCGGGCAAGGCGAGTGCATTGCGATCATCGAGCTCGGCGGCGGCTATCGTACTACGGATCTGCAGAGGTATTTCTCGGGACTGCAAGTCGCCCAACCGAGAGTGATCGCCGCATCGGTCGACCATGGCAAAAACCACGCCACGGGAGACCCTAATGGACCGGACGGCGAAGTAATGCTCGACATCGAGGTTGCCGGAGCGATTGCTCCCGGTGCTAAGATCGTCGTTTATTTCGCGCCGAACACCGACGCCGGGTTTCTCGACGCAATCAGCTCTGCAATTCACGACACGACAAACAAGCCATCGGTAATCTCGATCAGCTGGGGCGGTCCCGAATCGTCCTGGACGCAGCAGTCGATGACCGCATACGACCAGGCTTTCCAGGCTGCGGCCACAATGGGGATAACCGTATGCGTCGCGGCCGGCGACGGCGGGTCGGATGATGGCGTCGGAGACGGTGCCGATCACGCCGATTTTCCGGGTTCGAGCCCGTTTTGCCTCTGCTGCGGCGGCACCAATCTGCAGGCCTCCGGCACCTCGATCACGCAAGAGACGGTCTGGAACGAAGGCCCCAACAATGGAGCGACCGGCGGCGGGGTCAGCGGCTTTTTTGCATTGCCGCCCTACCAAGAGGGACTCCAGGTCACCAAAACCCAGGGCGGGACCGCAGCGCTCAATATGAGAGGCGTTCCCGATGTCAGCGGCGATGCCGACCCGCAATCCGGATACGACGTGCGGGTCGACGGCCATAACACGATTATCGGCGGAACCAGCGCCGTGGCGCCGCTATGGGCGGGCCTCATCGCGCGCATCAATGCGGCAAAGGCCCGGCGCGCCGGGTTCATCAACCCGCACCTCTACGTCAACCCGGCAGCCTTGCGCGACATCACCCAAGGCAATAACGGCGACTTCGCGGCCACCACCGGGTGGGATGCCTGCACTGGGCTCGGCAGTCCCAACGGTCAGAAAGTCGCCGACGCCGTCTGACCGGCCATCCGACGTCACCCTACCTCTCCCCGCCCGCGGGGAGAGGTAGGGGGGCTCGCTTTCGGTGCGGCGCCCGAAGGTTTCGGCTATATCTCTCGTGCAACCGCATGAGGGAGAGCAGCGATGCCTGTCCAGCGCAACAAAACCGAAGACGACATCACGGCCGAGGCGTTGCAGCGTTTCGCGCAGACACCGGACCCGCGGCTGCGGCAGATCATGCTCGGTCTCGTCAAGCACCTGCACGCCTTCGTCAAGGAGGTCGAGCTGACCGAGGCGGAGTGGTTTCAGGCGATCGAGATCCTGACCGAAGCCGGCCGGATGTGCAGCGACAAGCGACAGGAGTTCATCCTGTTCTCGGATACGCTCGGGGTATCGATGGTGGTCGACCTGATCAACCATCGCAAACCCGACGGGGCGACCGAATCGACGGTGTTCGGTCCGTTCCATCGGCTCGGCGCGCCCGAATTGCCGGCCGGCGGCAACATCGCCCATCTCGACAAGACCGGAACCCCGACCCTGGTCAGCGGCCGCGTTCTCGATCTCGACGGCGCGCCGATCGAAGGTGCGCTCCTCGATGTCTGGCAGACCCAGTCGAACGGCCTCTATGACTCGCAGGACGAGAGCCTCGGAGAACTGCACATGCGCGGCAGGTTCCGCACCGACGCCGAAGGGCATTACCTGATCCGCACCGTGCTGCCGGTGAATTACCCGATCCCGTCAGACGGTCCGGTCGGACAAATGCTGCGCGCGACCGGCCGCCATCCCTGGCGCCCCGCGCACATTCACTTCGTCGTCTCAGCCGACGGTTACGAGCCGGTCACGACCCATATTTTCGACCGCCGCGACGAGTATCTCGGCAGCGACGCCGTGTTCGCAGTCAAAGACTCGCTGATCTGCGACTTTGTCCGCCAAGATACCCGCGGCGGCGAGGCCGCCCGGCTCGGCGTCGAGCCGCCGTTCTTCACCGCCGGGTTCGACTTTCGCCTAAGGCCGGCGACGGAACAGAAGGCGACAGTTCTCGACGCGCAGCAACGGCTCGCCACGCTCGGCGCGCGAGCGGCGGAGTAAGCGGCGAGGGTCAGGCCTCGACGTGATCCGCGGGCGCCGGCTCGTCCTTGTCGAAGTCGAACTCGACCTTGGCGCCGCACGGGTCGTGGAAGAACAGCTGCCAGATACCGCCGCCGGGCAGGCGCCGAAGCTCGTAATCGATGCTCTCGCGTTTGAGGGTCGCGACGGTGCCCGGCAGATCCTTGGCGGAGAACGCCATGTGGTCGAGGACGCCGCCCCGGTCCCGCGGCAGGTCGCTGCGGTGGATCACGTGCAAGATCGGGGTATCGCCTTCGGCATAAAGCCACCAACCGGGGAACTGGAAGGGCGGCCGCCATCCCACCTTGAAGCCGAACAGATCGCAATAAAAGCGCCGTGTGGCCTCGAGATCGTCGCTCAACACCGTGAAGTGGTTCATTGCCGCTACGGGCATTCCAATCTCCTTTTGCAAAGCAATTTCTGCGGGAAGGACGCCTACTCTCACCCGGGCGCGGCGTCAATGACAGCGGAACCGATATCGCAGCCGACGCGAACCACCGGCAGGCAACCAACTGACGACCTCGTCCCGGTGAAGGTCCGGTTTGGAGGAAGGCGTGTCAAAGGTGTTTGTGGTGACGGTGTGCCTCGCGGATGACGACCGAGCGAGCAAAGGAGCTGGATGAATTGCTGAGGCTCGAGACGGACAGCTCCCAGTCTCACCGCCAGTCGCCGGTTCCGGGGTTTTCGCCGGCAGACCCCGTTCCGGAACACATCGCCGCCAGCGGCGGCGATGACTCGTGCGGTTTTGTCGATCGGCGCAATCGGCTTGTCAATCCGCGCTTCACCGATCGGAAGGATGCCTCATTTGGTCGCCGCGTCGCTAGCGGCATCCAAAGCGGCGTCTCCCCGGGCCAGCGCGTCGGGATTTGTCGGGACACCGTGGCGGCTGGAGATCACTTTCGACCATTCCGACGTGTTGTAGCTCAGCCATACTTTGCCATCCCCATCCTCCCAGACCAAGGCCTTGAGCGGCAGGTCAATGGCGTAGGTAGGATGTTGGATAAAGATCGGCGTGCCAAGGCGCGGGTTGCCGAAAACCAGCACAGTCGAGCGGGGCATTTTCAGGCCGAGGGACTGCGCCGCGGCCGCATGGTCGAGCCTCGTGAAGATGATAAACCCGCGCTCATTCAATGCGGCTTCCAGGCGGTCTAGCGTCGCGTCCACCGGATAGCTGCTGGGCTTCGTGACCAGCCCCTCGGCGGCCGATACGGACAACGCCGCTGAGCACAACAGCAGTAAGGCGAGGGCAAATATCCTCAGATAGGACACGGATCTGCTCCCTAGATGATCGCCGCCTATCATAGCGCGCCCGCCGCGTTACGGCAGGCCAGAGCGATCGCGTTCAGCAGCCGAAGCGGCGCCGTCGCTGCTGGAAGGAGCGGATCGCGCGCAGAAAATCGATCTTGCGAAAGGCCGGCCACAAGACGTCGGTAAAATAGTACTCGCTGTGAGCGCTCTGCCATAACAGAAAGCCGGAGAGACGGATCTCCCCACTCGTGCGGATGATCAGGTCGGGATCGGGCAAACCGGCGGTGTACAGATGGCTGGCGATGGCTTCCGGGGTGATGCCTTCGATCGCCTCCGCCAATGTCGATTGCTTCGCCGCCATGCAGTCGAGCAAGGCACGAACGGCGTCGGCGATCTCCTGGCGCCCGCCATAGGCGACGGCGATATTGAGCTCCAGCCCGTCATAGCTCGAAGTGGCGCATTCGGCCGCCCTGATCGCGGCGAGCACGGGCTCGGGAAGCATCCCAAGGCAACCAATCGCGCGAACCCGCACCCGCCGTCGATGGATCTCGGGGTCGCAGGCCAGCGCCCTCAACTTGGCCTCGATCGACGCCAGGATGCCGGAGACTTCGGCTGCTGGCCGCTGGAAGTTGTCGGTGGAAAAGACCCACAGGGTCACGGTCGGAATGCCGAGCTCGGCGCACCATTCGAGGACCTCGTCGAGCTTGTTCGCACCGAGGTCGTAGAACTCCCTCGGCTCGGTGATGCCGAGCGAGCGCCCGTGGCGACGGTTGCCGTCGAGAATGATGCCGATATGGCGCGGCGTCGGCCGGCCACTGACGTCGCGGACCAGCCGGCGGGCGTATAGGTAATACAAAAGGCGGAACATCGGCGCCAAAGGAGCGTCCCCCCGAAGCGCCGGATTCCGAGCATCGCCGCCCCAACCCAGTCGCCCGAGGATCATTCCGCCCACAATACGGCAGGCCGATGACCGATAGATGAATCCAACCCTGTGATTAATCTGCGGGTCGGCCGTCTTGCTACCTGCCTCGATGCCCGGCTTGAGGTTGATAGCGCAGGCTGATCGCGCCAATGCCCGCGGCGACGTTGAGGCCCGTGCTGCCTTCGAAGCTCAGCGGCTGCAGCGAGATCGTGCGGTTGGAGCCGCCGACCAGCACATTGGCGCCGGCCCCGACCCCGACCGTGGCGCTTCCAGTGGCGCCGACAAAATTGCCGGCCAGCGCGCCCGGCGCCAGATTGGAGGTCGGCGCTAACACTGTCCAAATCAGCACGCCGGCCTGCGTAAAGCCGATATCGACCCCGAACCTCTGGATGCTGCCCGCATAATGTTCGGTACGGCCCGATGCGGATGCAAAGTTGCAGCGCAGCGCCCTCGACGAGCCGAAGACAAAGCCCCAGCCGCTCGCCACATTGCAGGTGAGTGTCCCAACCTGCGCGCCGCCCTGCGCGCGCGCCGGCGATCCGAACGCCAAGACCCCGACCGCCAAAGCAAGCGAGCTTACCGCCAACCCTACTTTTTCGAACATCTGGTTTCCCTTTGTCCCAATCTTTCAACTAGCATCGTTCCCGAGAGCCGCTAGCACAACGGCAATCGATGTGGAAGATGCGCGCAGCGGTTTCGCCCAGAATCGCGCGCCGCTCGCCCTCGGTGAGCGGCGTGTCGTCGACGACTCGTGCCGGCTCCGGGTCGCCGATCGGAAAGGGGTAATCGGAGCCCAGCACCACCTTGTCCGAGCCCGCGACATCGCACAGGAAGCGCAATGCCTGCGGCTCGAACAACACCGTGTCGAAATAGAGGCGGCGAAAGCCGTCGAGCGGGTCGGCATAGCCGTCGGGATGGATCGCTCGGTTACGGCGCAGCCGACCGAGTGCATAGGGCAAGGCCCCGCCGCCATGCGAAACGACGAGGGTGACACCGGGAAAGCGTGTCAGATGACCCGAGAAGAAGAGCCGCGCCATGGCGATCGTCGTGTCGGTCAGGCGCCCGACCGCGTTCAGCAGATCATACGCTCCGAGGCGGTCGTCGCCGCAGATATACATCGGGTGCAGAAAGATCGTCGCGCCGCGCGCCGAGGCGACCTCCCAGAACGGGTCGAGCGCGGGATCGTCCAAATTGCCGCCGATCCCCTTCGGCTGGGTTCCGATCATCGCACCCTTGAACCCGGCGTCGAGCGCTTCCTCGAGCACGCGCGCCGCCGAGGCGCCATGCTGCAAGGGTACGGTTGCGAGCGGCGTCAGCGCGGCGAGCGCTTCCGCGTCCTTTCGCAGGTGCTCATTGAGGAATCTGGCCCAGTCCGCGCCTTCCTCTTCCGGCAATTCGTAGCCATAGACATCCGTCCAGCCACCCACCACCTGATGATCGATCTTCTGCCGCGCGAGCCACTCCTTGCGGTCTTCGAGATCGGTCAGCCGCGGCGCGATCGGCCGGGTCGGCGGCTCGCCGGCGAACGCCATCCGCGTTGTCCCGTCGCCGATGATCAGCCGGACCGAAGGAAAGACCCGTCGTTCGGCGCGCAACGTCTCGATCAGGCTGCCCGGCACGACATGGGCGTGGGTATCGATGATCACCGCTGTTTTCCCCCTCTCGCCGCCCCGGCCGGCTGCATTGGCATTGCCGCCGCGTGACCGATCTGACGGCCAGACTGACATGTGGATGCAATATGTCCCAGCCGCCGCGGGACGAGTAGACTAGGATAGGCTGGCCCATCCGGGAAGGGATCGCAAATGCTCGACGCAAAGACCGACCAGCGCGCGACGCCGCCGCGCTTCGAAGAACTCCTGGCGCGTGCCGAGGCACTCATCCCGGTGCTCCGCGAGCGCGCGCCCGAGGCCGAGGCGCTCCGCCGGCTGCCCGAGGAGACGATCGCCGACCTGCACTCGACCGGTCTCTTCCGCATGCTGCAGCCGGCCCGCGTCGGGGGCAGCGAGCTGCCCTATCGCGCGTTGTTCGAGCTGACGGCGGTGATCGGCCGAGGCTGCGGCTCGACCGCCTGGGTGCTGGCCAACCTCGCGGCCCACCATTGGCTGCTCGGCATGTGGCATCCGGAGGCGCAGGACGAGATCTGGGGCGAGTCGCCCGATAGTCTGATCAGCTCGACTTTGATTTTCGCGCGCGGCCGCGCGCGGCGCGAGGCAGGCGGTTATCGGCTCAGCGGCCGCTGGCCGTTTTCGAGCGGGATCGATCCCTCGACCTGGAACATGTTCGGCGCCGTCGTCAGCGATGAGGAAACCGGGCAGAACGAGCCGCGGATGTTCCTGGTGCCCGCGCGCGATTACGCGATCATCGACACTTGGCAGGTGATCGGGCTCGCCGGCACCGGCAGCAAGGATGTCGAGGTTACCGACGCTTTTGTTCCGGCCTATCGGACCCTCGCCACCGAGCGAATCAAGGGCGGCCCCAACCGAGGCAGCGAGCTAAATCCCGGGACGCTGTACAAGCTGCCGGCCGTCAGCCTGTTCGCCTTCGCGATCGCCGGGGTCTCGCTTGGCATCGCCCGCGGCGCGATCCAGCACTTCACCGAGACGACCCGCAACAGGCTCAGCGCCTATACCGGCAAGAACCTCGCCGATTTCACCAATATTCAGGTCCACCTCGCCGAGGCATCGGCACTGGCCGACGCGGCGGAGGCAATCGCACTGCGCGATTGCGACGAGGCGATGCGGATCACCGAGGCCGGGATCGTGCCGAGCCTCGAGCAGAGGGCGCGCTACCGGCGCGACGGCGCTTTTGCCGCGACCCTCTGCACCAAGGCGGTCGACCTCCTCTTCGCCGCGACGGGTGGGGGCGCGATCTACGAAAGAAACCCAATCCAGCGCGCGTTCCGCGACGCTCACGCAGCCAACGCCCACTACACTCTGAACTGGGACGTCAACGGCGCGGTCTACGGCCGGGTCGCGCTCGGGCTGCCGCCCGACGCGCCGCTGTGATCGCTTTTGGAGGGGGCGACCTTGCCTAACGAGATCCCCGCAAAGGAAATACTCGGCAGCCACGCGGCACCGGTGAAGGGTACTTCAGGCGAAGGATTTGATCTGCGCGATTTCCGCAGCGCGCTCGGCACCTTTGCGACCGGCGTGACCATCATCACCGCGCGCAGCAAGGCGGGCGGGCTCTATGGACTAACCGCCAATTCCTTCACCTCGGTGTCGCTGACGCCGCCGCTCGTACTGTGGAGCGCCTCGCTCTACGCGCAGAGCCTTCCCGCCTTCCAGGAGGGCACTCATTTTGTCGTCAACATCCTGGCGCACGACCAGATCGAGCTCTCCGATAAATTCGCCCGCTCGCACGAGAACAAGTTCGCCGAGATCGACCACATCATCCCCGAATGCGGCGCCCCGGTGCTGATCGGCGCCGCCGCGCATTTCGAGTGCCGCAACGAGTATCGCCACTACGGCGGCGACCACATCATCTTTATCGGTCATGTCGAGCGCTACGCCTACACGCCCAAGCCGACGCTGTTGTTCTGCCGCGGCAAATACATGCGAGGCGAGCCGCTGATCCCGGCCTGATCTCGCGGCGGCATACCCTCACCCGCCTCGCTGTGCTCGGCAACAACCCAGCCTTGCGGGGCTGCAGCCGACTGCTTCCGAGGAAGCCGATTTCGGCGCTCGGTCAGCAGCGTGTGATCCTCGAAACGGGGCTCGTTTGGCAGACGCATCGCTGTAACCTCTGGAGTGACGACCGCCGATGCCTTAACAGATGGAGCGGATGCTGGTCTACTGCGCCAAAGGCGCATACACAACCAAGGGGGGACAATGCAGCGATCGCTCCTGCAAGCCGGAAGCACGCCCGCCGGATGATCTCGCTCGATCTGGCGGTCAACGCAATCGTCGCCGGATTGCTCCTCGGCGGGTTCTATGCCGCGGTCACGGTCGGCGTGACGATCTCCTTCGGCATGCTCGACATCGTCAACATCGCGCATCCAGCGTTCATCATGCTCGGGTCCTTCGTCGCCTACATCGTCAATTCCCATTTCGGGATCGACCCGATCCTGATCGGCGTCGTCATGGCGCCGGTGTTTTTCCTCTTCGGCATGGGGGTTTACCAGATCTACTACTACGCCTTCGAACGGCGCGGCGAGGAGTCGATCCAGGGCCTCGCCTTCTTCTTCGGCCTATTGTTTGTCGGCGAGGTCGCGCTGATCCTGGTATTCGGCGTCGATTACCGCTTCGTCGAGGCCCCCTATATCGGACCGAGCCTGCATCTCGGCTTTGTCGACCTGCCATTGCGCATGCTGATCCCGTTCCTGGTTTCGCTGTTGATGCTCGCGGTGCTGCAGGTCTTTCTCGGGCGCACCTTTATCGGCCGCGCCATCCTCGCAGTCTCGCAGGACCGGCTGGCATTGCAGCTGATGGCGGCAAACCCGAGCCGCATCAAACGCATCGCCTTCGGCATCTCGATCGCCACCGCCTCGGTCGCCGGCGCGCTGCTGATCATCATTCAGCCGGTCGAGCCGTCGATCGGGCGCGACTATATCGGGCGGATCTTTGCGATCTGCGTGCTCGGCGGGATGACCAGCTTTCCCGGCATGCTCGCCGGCGCCATTCTGATCGGCGTCGTCGAAAGCATCACCGCAACCTTCTATGGCCCGTCCTGGGCGCCGGCCGTCGCCTTCGGCTTTCTACTCCTGACCCTCGCCGTGCGCCCCGCCGGCATCCTCGGCCGCTGACGATGAAGGGTAGGCTCCTAACTAGCCCCTCTCCCGCACCGCGCGCACCGCGGGCGAGGGTGCCGAGCGCAGCGAGGCGGGTGAGGATATTCCGGCACTTCGTTTACCGATGGCCGCTAATTTCCGTCGATGCCCAACCAGAAGGCCCGCCGGCTGCGGCAGACATCGACCGATGCCGAGCGGCGCATGTGGTCGGCGCTGCGCGATCGCCGATTGTCCAGATTCAAGTTCCGGCGCCAGCATCCGATCGGGCATTACATCGTCGATTTCGCCTGTACCGTACACCGAGTGGTGATCGCGCTGGATGGCAGTCAGCATGCGGACAATACGGGGGACGCGCGCCGAACGGCTTGGCTCAAAAGCCGAGGCTGGAGGGTTGTCCGCTTTTGGAACAGCGATGTTCTTGGCAACACCAATGGGGTGATCGAGATCATACTAGGGATCCTGCAAACCGGATAGACCCTCACCCTCCCAGCCCGGCGGGCTGGGCCCCTCCCTCTCCCGCAGTGCGGGAGAGGGGCTATTGCGCGGGGCTCTGAAATCATGGGCGCCGGCAAGTACTGGGTCGTATCATTCACCGTTGTTGTCGCGTTTCTGCTGCTGACCCGCTGGCAGATCGGCAACGAATATTATTTCTTCGCCGCTTACCAAGTCCTGCAATTCATCGTGTTGGCGACGGCCTGGAATATTCTCGGCGGCTACACCGGATACACCAATTTCGGGACCGGGGCGTTTTTTGCGGTCGGCGCCTATACCGCCGTCGTGCTGCACAAGACGACCGCGTTGCCGCTCCCCGTGATGATGCTGGTCGGCGGCATCATGTCGGGGATCGTCGGCTTTGGCATGGGCTATTTGACATTGCGGCTCAAAGGCGTGTTCTTTGCGATCGCCACCCTGGCATTGGCGATTGTCGCGCAGACCTTGATCGTCAACTGGGATTATGTCGGCGGGTCGCGCGGCATCTACGTGATCCGGCCGCAGCAATCGCCGATCTACGGCAGCTACATCCAATACCTCTATTCATTGATGCTGGCGCTGACCTGGATCTCGGTGGCGATCGCGCGGACCATCGAGCGCTCGACGCTCGGCCTCGGCTTCAACGCGATCCGCGACGACGAGCAGGCGGCCGAGGCGGCGGGCGTCCCGACCCTGCGGCTGAAGCTGATCTCGACGACACTGAGCGGCGCGCTGATGGGCATGTCGGGCGCCCCCCTCCCCTACTACGTGACCTATCTCGATCCCGCTTCAAGCTTCAACCTCTCCTATGCCGTCAACAGCGTCGCGATGCCGATGATCGGCGGCATGACCAGTTGGATCGGCCCGGTGATCGGTGCCGTATTGCTCGGCACGATCCAGCAGCTCGCCACTGTAACGATCTCCTCGGCGCTCAACCTGCTGATCGTCGGCGTATTGCTGATCGCCTTTGTGATCATCGCGCCCAATGGAATTGTTGGACTGGTGCAGAGCCGCCGGCGCGCGAGACGCCGCTGATGGCCTCGCCGATCCTCGAAGTCAGCGGGCTCGGCAAGCGCTTCGGTGGTTTTGTCGCGCTCGAAAACATCAACATCACTGTCGAGACCGGCGAGCGGCTCGGGCTGATTGGACCCAACGGCTCGGGCAAGAGCACGCTTGTCAACTGCCTTTCCGGCACATTGCACCACGACAGCGGCAGTATCGTCTTCGGCGGGCGCCCGATCGACGGTCTGCCGGCTTATCAGCGCACCCGGCTGGGCCTCGCCCGCAGCTTTCAATTGCCAAAGCCGTTTCGCAGCCTGAACCTCGTCGACAATCTGCGCATCCCGCTCCTCTATACGGTCAATGCCCGGCATGGCGCGCATCTCTCCGGCGCCGAGATTGCAGAGCGCTGCCGAGCACTGCTCACCGATGTCGGGCTCGCCGACAAGGCCTTGCACCTGCCGCGCGACCTGACGCAGGTCGAAATGCGCAAGCTCGAGCTCGCCCGCGCCGTCGCCAGCGCGCCGCGGCTGCTGTTTGCCGACGAAGCGATGGCGGGCCTGTCGCCGTCCGAGGTCGAGGAGATCCTCGTCGTGCTGTTCCGCCTCAACGAGGCGGGCATCACAATCGTGCTGATCGAGCACATCATGCGCGCGGTGATGAGCTTTTCGACCCGGCTCGTCGTGCTGGTCGCGGGCCAGAAGATCGCCGACGGCGCGCCGCAGGAGGCGATCCGCAACCCCGAGGTCGAGAGGGCCTATCTTGGCGAGTAGCCTGTCGATCACCGGCATCGATGCCGGCTACGGTGCAGTGCGCGTGCTCGAGGACGTGTCGATCTCAGTCGAGCCGGGCGAAACGGTGGTGCTGCTCGGCACCAACGGCAACGGCAAGAGCACCCTGATGAAATGCGTGATGGGCATTCTGCCGCCGACCGCGGGAAGCATCGTCGCCGAGATCGACGGCGCGAGGCACGATCTGGTCGGCCGCTCGACCGAGGAGATCGTCAATCTCGGGATCACCTTGGTGCCGGAGGGACGGCGCCTCTTCCCCAAATTGACGGTCGAGGAAAACTTGCTATTGGGCGCGTTCCGCCCATTGGCGCGCGCCGACATCGCCCGCAACCTGGATTCCTCGTACGGGACCTTCCCCGCCCTCCGGGAAAGGCGGCGCCAAATGTCGGGCAGCCTCAGCGGCGGCGAGCAGCAGATGCTGGCATTGGCGCGTGCGCTGATGTCGGCGCCCAAGATCCTGCTGATCGACGAGCCTTCGGTCGGCCTGGCGCCGGTCCTCGTCAAGCGCACGATCGAAAAGATCAAGGAATTGAAGGACCGCTACCAGCTGACCGTGCTGATGGCCGAGCAGAACTTCAACCAGGCGGTCCGCATCGCCGATCGCGGCTACGTCATCGTCCACGGCAAGATCGCCTTCGAAGGCGCCTCCGCCGAGGAGCTCAACAACAACGAGCTCGTCCGCAAATTCTATCTGGGGCTGTGATGCGCGGCCGATCGGTAGGGGCCATCAGCGGACGGCGGCGGCGTTGGCCTGCGAGATGATCAGATCGGCGTCCTGGTGCAGCAGCAGTTGCTGCTGCACGGCCGGTGACACCCGTTACTCGAGCCAGGCGTCGTCGAAGCGCCAGCCGTTGAAAATGCTGTTGACCATTACCGTGATGCCGTGCACCCGAGGGTAATGGCAGGTCCCGAGGCGGTACTGATAGATGATCGGGCGGGCGGCGTCCTCCTGCAGCCGGCGGTCGATCTCCCAGACTAGTTTCTTGCGCTTTTCCTGGTCGGCCTCGACGGACTGCTGCTCGTACATCTTTTCGAGCTCGGGGTTGCAGTAGTTCGTGTAATTGCGCTCGGAGCCGCAGGCATAGTGCTCGTAAAAGTAAGCGTCCGGATCATCGACCCCGGACCCCGACAGATTGGCGCCGACCATGAAGTCCTTGCGGGCGATCTTGGGGAACCAGTTGGCGGTCTCGACGGTGTCGAGCTCGCCGTCGATATAGATCTCCTTCATCTGGTCGATCAGGATCACGGCCGGGTCGCGGTATTGGGCGATATTGCGTGTCGCGACCTTGACCGGAAGCCGATGCTCGGGCCCGTAGCCGTGCTTCTCCATCAATTTGCGAGCCTCGGCGCGGTTGGCCTGCACATCGGGGCCGTAGCCGGGCAGGGTCTGGAGAATTTCGGACGGCAGGCCCCACAGCCCGCCGGGCGGCGGCAGCATCGCCCCGCTGATATCTCCCTGGCCTTCGGCCAAAATGTCGATGAAGCTCTTGCGATCGATCGTCAACTGCATTGCCCGGCGAATTTCCGGGTCGTCGAAGGGTGGCGTCTCGCGGTTGACGAGCAGGTTGATCGCGACCGGCGTCGGCGTCAGTTCACAGATCGCGTCGGGCACCTGGCCCTGGATGTCACGCATCGACTGCACCGTGACCTCGTAGGGAAAGGTCATGTCGAACTTGCCGGCAATAAAAGCGAGCGTCTGGGTCGAACGGTTGGGGACGATGGTCCACTCGATGCCGTCGAGATAGGGCCGGCCCGGCTTCCAGTAATCCGGGTTCTTGGCGAAGCGGATATAGTCGTTCGGCTTGTACTCGACGAATTTGAACGGGCCTGTGCCGATAGGATGGCTGCGCATCTCGCGCGCCGGCACATGGCAGGGATAAACCGGCGACATGCCCGTCGCGAGCAGCATCAGAAACGCCGGCTGCGGCCGCTTCAGCGCAAAACTGACGTCGTAATCGCCGTCGGTCGTGATCTCTGCGAGGTTGCGATACCAGGCCTTGCGCGGATTGAGGCGGAGCTTCTCGCTCGATCTGCCCAGCAGCATGTCCCAGGTGCATTTGACGTCGCTCGCTGTAAACGGCTTGCCGTCGTGCCATTTGACGCCTTGGCGCAGCCGAAAGCTGACCCGCGTAAAGTCGTTGTTCCATTTCCAGCTCTCGGCGAGCTCAGGCTCGATCAGGTCG
>Ga0209040_10001249_pt1 | contig 20054 bp, 15 predicted proteins | sample BogFormECP12_OM3_FD_188240 | JGI IMG/M metagenome (GOLD analysis project Ga0209040, IMG submission 188240) | Bog forest soil microbial communities from Calvert Island, British Columbia, Canada - ECP12_OM3 (SPAdes) (version 2) | ecosystem: Environmental > Aquatic > Freshwater > Wetlands > Bog ...
ACGCGGCGGGAGAGTTTGCGCTGCCGTGGCAGGACCAGCCGCCGCTGACCGGCCTCGAGGAGCTCGAGCGCGCGCTCGATGCGGACAGCCCACTGGAGACGCTGCAGCTGCTGTGCGAGGTCGTGCCCGAGCGCTTCGAGTACCGCCCCGGCGCGACGTATGTGGGCTCGAGCGTGAGCGACCTGCTGGAGCTGCGGGCGGGCGTCTGCCAGGACTTCGCGCACCTCTCGCTCGTGCTGCTTCGCCGGCGCGGGATCGCGGCGCGCTACGTGTCGGGCTATCTGTGGGCGGCGCCCGCCGACGAGGGGACCGATTCGGTCGAGGTTGACACGCACGCCTGGCTGGAGGCGCTGCTCCCGAGCAGCGACGGCGGCGGCGAGCCGGTGTGGGTGGGGGCCGACCCCACCAACCGAAAGCTCGCCGACGAGACCTACGTGAAGATCGGCCACGGGCGCTTCTACGCCGACGTGCCGCCGGTCAAGGGCCTCTACCTCGGCGGCGCCAACTCGGAGCTGATGGCGGCAGTGACGATGTCGCGGCTGGACCCCCAGACGAGCGCCCGGGCCTAGTGACCTGAGTCAGAGATCAGCTGGCACCGCGTCGCGGAATAAGGCCGACTTCCCTGGGCTCGTTGCGTGTGAGGTCGACCTCGAGGGGCCCCGCACATGTTCCTGCGAAATGACGACTCAGGTCACTAGCCCGCGCCGCCCTCCCCGGCGGCTGCGTCTCCCACAGCGGCCTGATGGCCGTTGTCGGAGGGCAACTCGCGGCACACGCCTGCGACGCGCTCGACCGCGCGGAAGCCGAGCGATTCGTAGAGCGCGAAGGCGTGGTAGGCGGGGTCGGCGCCGATGACGAACTGTCGCGCGCCGTGGTGCTCGCAGCTGTGGCGGGCAGCGGCGACGAGGAGCCGCGAGCAGATGCCCCGGCGCCTGTGCTCGCGTGCGGTGTCGACCGTCTGGAAGCGCCCGCGCCCGCCTGTGACGACGATGCCGAGGCTGCCGAGGACCTCCTCACCGCCGGGCGTCAGCGCCACGTACCAGGCTCCGCGCCCCTCGCGGAACAGGTCGCGCAGATCCTGCTGGCGCCTGCGCTGGAACGCCCGCTGCATGTCCTCGGACAGCGGCTGCTCGTAGCCGGCGAGCTGCAGCTCGATGACCTCATCCCAGAGCTGCTCCTCGCGCCCGGCGACGGGGTCGAGCGCGCGCACGAGCACGTCCCGGTTCTCGCGCGGGTGCGCTGCGAGCTCACCGGCCCCGGCGAGCAGGCCGACGGTCTCCTCGAGGTCATAGCCGCGGGGCTGGAACTCCTCACGCGCGCTGCCGAGGGCGCCGCTCGGCTCATCCCAGGCAAACGTGCGGTGGCGTATGCGCGGGTCGGCTGCGAACTCTTTGGCGAACAGATCCTCCCAGCGCGCGCCGTCCCCGGGCGCCGGGGGCGCATCGAACAGGAGCAGGTTGCCCCACCAGTGAATCGGATTGCTGGGCGAGCGCACGACGAGGTAGCCGTCGCGACGCTCGAGCACGCGGTCGGCCGGCAGCACGTCGAGGTTGGTCGCCCAGATCAGCGACCTCGGCGTATCGCTGGCGCTCATCGCCGCGCGCCGCGTATGGTTCACGCGCGTTCGCTCGCGTCGGCGGAGACGGCGAGCGTGTAGAGGAGCCACCGCTCCCGCACCGCGCCGATGCGGTCGTAGAGCGCCTGCGCGCGGAGGTTGTCGGGACCGGTCTCCCATTCCAGGCGCGAGGCTCCGCGCTCGGCGCAGCGCGCCAGGCACGCGCCGACGAGGCGCTCCGCGAGCCCCGATCCCCGCGCCGGCGGCGCGACATAGAGGTCGTTCATGATCCCGATGCGCGTCGCCTCGGTGGTGTCCCAGCTCCAGAACACCGTGGCGAAGCCCGCGGCGCGAGAGCGTTGATCGCGGGCGATCAGCTGCATCCCCTCGAGCTCGGGCTCGACGATCAGCCGGCGCGAGAGGGCGAGCAGATCCTCGTCGGCCGGCGCCGTCTCGTAGAAGTCGCAGTAGGCGCGCATCAACACCATCAGGTCGTCGAGGTCGATCTCGGTTGCGACCTCGATCGAGTACACGCACGCCATGATGCTCAGCGACCTCGGAAGGCTCTTGACACGACGTTCATCGTAGGCCGATCGTCGTAGTCTTACGTGAGCGCAACAGCGCTATGGCGTGAATGTGTGGGATGCAATCAAGCTTGCAGGGCGTGCACGCGCAGCTTGACTGTCAGAGACGCTTACGCCTAGCCTTCACATTTCACACCGAGGAGGGACCTTCGGTGGGCGACGTTTGCAGTGGCGCTACGGGGGGCATGCGGCGTTGCGGCAATCAACCGAGACTGGGGACACCATGGATGGCATGTTGAGACCGCTTCGCCGCTCGATGATCACTGGAGCGGCCGTGGTCGCGCTCGCGCTGCTCGCACCGACGATCGCGAACGCGGCGGAACCGCTGAGCCCGTACGCGACCGCTTCCGGCGAACACCTCGCGCTGTCGGTCGATGCGTTGGGCACCAACAACCCCGAAGGCGGCCCCATAAAGGTCGAAAAGAAGGACGTCGGAGAGACCGTGCGCGCGGCCTACCTGTTCGCGGCCAGCACCGGCGAAACCGGCTATGAACCTAAAAATGGCGACGTGACGCTCGACGGCACGCCCGTCGAATGGGAACCGGGACACACGATAACGAGCGACATCAACTCCTACAACGCGGTCGCGAACGTCACATCGATCGTCAAGCCGGTCGTCGACCCTGCCGCTCCCGGGCTGATCACCTTCACAGTCGCCGAGGGCAACGGGACCGAGTTCTACGACGGTGAGATCCTCGCCGTGATCCTCGAAGACCCGGCCGTCAACGAACAGCGCAGCATCACGCTGCTCTACGGCGCCCAGAACCCGCTCGGCGACACCTTCCACGTGGGTCTCTCCGAACCCGTCGAAAAGGGCAACCCGAACTTCGCACTGAACCTCAGCCTGGGTATCTCCTACGGATACCAGGCGGTGTTCGGCGAAGAAGGGGAACAGCTCCCAGACGCAAAGCGCGCCCTGGCGAAGGTGGTGCCAGAGGGCGAATACAGCCAGTACAGCACTGTCAAGGTCAATGGAAAACTGATGACCAGCTCGGCGGGCGGACAGGACGACTGCTTCGAAAAGTACTCCCCCAAACCGAACTGGGGAACGAACTGCCCGAACGGCACGCTGATTACCGCCGGCGGCATCGGCGACGTGCGCACACCGCAAGACCCGATCAACCCGGAAGCGACGCCGGAAAAGTGCGAGGAAGAAGGCTATCCGCCCCCGCACAGCTGCGACGACGAGCTCTACACGCTCCTCCCGTTCGTGAGCGACGGCGAAAGCGCGATCTCGTTCGAAACTGACAACCCGTCGGACAACGACAACATCTTCTTCGGGGCGCTCGAAGCCCACGGAGCGGCTGCGGTCGTCGGTGAAGGCATTACGCTCTCACCTGCGACGGGCACGAACAAAGTCGGCGAATCGCACACGGTGACGGCGTCCGTGCAGAACGAACACGGTGAACCGGTTGTGGGAACGGTTGTACACTTCCAGGTGACCGCCGGGCCGAACACCGGCCTCACCGGAGAAGGCACGACCGACTCAAGCGGGAAGGCATCGTTCACGTACAGCTCGAGCAAGGCTGGCACCGACACGATCGTCGCGTCGTTCACGAACGCGCACGCCGTCAAGGACGAATCGAACTCGGTCACCCAGACGTGGACCGAAGCAGCGCACACCGAACCACCAGTGACGACGACGACTGCAACCGCGACGACAACCACCCCGAAACCGGCGAGCGGCGTGCTCGCATTCGGCACCGCGCACCTCGCGAGCAGCTCGAAAGCGTGCGTGGCGAGCAGCGGCTACGTGGCGTCGGTGAGCGGCAAGGACATCGCATCGGTGACCTATACGCTCGACGGCCACAAGCTCAAGACGACCGCGCACTCGAGCCACGGCAGCTACTCGCTGCGGATCAAGGTGAGCAGCGGCAACCAGCACCACCTCTCGATCCACGTGGTGTTCACGCCGGCCAGCCACACCTCCGCGGTGACGCTGCACAGGACCCTCGCGCGCTGCGCGGCGCGGGTGATAACGCCGCGCTTCACCGGCTGATCGGCGGGGGGCGAAGATGAGCATGACGGGCGGCTGCATGAGCTCGGCCGCCCGTCATGCGTGGGAGAATCCGGGGATGAGGACGCGATCTCTGATAGCCGCGCTGGCGTTCTCGGCGCTCGCGCTCGCGCTCCTGCCCGCCTCCCGAGCGGGCGCCGAAACCGCTGCGCAGCCCTCGCCCCCAGCGAACTCGGGGGCCGCGCCGGCGCCGCAGGCCACCGCCCCCGCGGGCTCCGCTCCATCGGCGATCGGCGCGCCGCCGGCAACCGCGCCGACGAGCGCACCCGCCGCCCCCGAAGAACGGCTCTCGAACGAAACCACCCTCACCACCTGGGCACACCCGGTCGAAGAAATGTCGATCTTCACCCGCCCCGATGTGCACTCGCGGCGCGTCGCTCGCGTGCACCTGCTCACCGAGGACGGCTTTCCCGAGGTCTACGCGCTGCTCGCCAGCCGGGTCGTCGACGGGACCACCTGGATCAGGATGCCGATCCCGGGGCGGCCGAACGGCCGCGTCGGCTGGGTGCTGCGCGAAGCTCTCGGAGGTCTTCACGAGACGCACTGGCGGATCGTCGTGAACCTCGGCGAGCGACGGCTGACCGCCCTCTACGACGGCAGGCGGCGCTTCGTTGCGCCGGTCGGCGTCGGCAAGCCAAGCACGCCGACCCCGACCGGCCACTTCTGGATCCGGGAGCGCTTCCGCCTGACCAGTCGCAGCAACCCGTACTGGCCCTACGCGCTCGGCACTTCGGACTACTCCACGCTCTCGGAATGGCCCGGCGGCGGCGTGATCGGCATACATGGCGACTTCGGCGAACCGGAAAAGATCCCCGGCGACCCCTCCCACGGGTGCGTGCGCATGCACGACTCCGACATCGCCTGGCTCGCGCCGCGGATCACGCTCGGCACGCCCGTGGAGATCGTGCGCTAGTCCGTCGCGCGCTGGCCCACGTCGGCGGGCGCGGTTGATCTACGATCCCGCTGCGTCATGTCCGCAGCGTCGGCTTCCGCAGCCGTGCCCGCCGTCGTGTCCCGCCCGCGGCTGCGACTGATCTTCTCCGGGCTGATGCTCGTGCTGCTGCTGGCGGCGCTCGATCAGACGATCGTCGCCACCGCGCTGCCGACGATCGTCGGCGACCTCGGCGGCCTCAACCGCCTCTCGTGGGTGACGAGCGCGTTCCTGCTCGCGCAGACGGCGGTGACGCCGATCTACGGCAAGCTCGGCGACCTCTACGGGCGCAAGCGCATGCTGGAGGGCGCGATCGTCGTGTTCCTGATCGGCTCGGCGCTCTGCGGCCTGGCGAACAGCATGACCGAGCTGATCGCGTTCCGGGCAGTCCAGGGTCTCGGCGCCGGCGGCCTGATCGTGCTCGTCCAGGCCGCCGTCGGCGACGTCGTGCCACCGCGCGAACGCGGCCGCTACCAGGGCCTGTTCGGGGCCGTGTTCGGCGTCGCCAGCGTCGCCGGGCCGCTGCTCGGCGGCGCGATCGTCGAGAACTTCTCCTGGCGTTGGATCTTCTACGTCAACCTTCCCGTCGGCGCGCTCGCCCTGATCGTGATCTCTGCCACGCTCCCGGCGACCGGCCGCCGCGCCCGCCCGCGCATCGACTACCTCGGCGCCGCCCTGCTCGCCGCGGCGCTCAGCGCGATCGTGCTCGTCGCGAGCCTCGGCGGGACGACGTGGCCGTGGGGCTCGGCCCAGACGATCGTTGTCACCCTGCTCGGCCTCGTGCTGCTGGCCTTCTTCGCCGCCGTCGAGCGGCGTGCGGAGGAGCCCGTGCTCCCGCCCGCGCTGGCGCGCGATCGCGTCTTCGTCGTCGCCTGCGCGGAGTCGCTGATCGTGGGCTTCGCGCTGTTCGGCTCGGTTACGTTCCTGCCGCTCTACTTCCAGACCGTCGACGGCGCGAGCCCGACCGGCGCCGGTCTGCGCCTGGTGCCGATGATGCTCGGCGTGCTCACGATGTCGATCGTCTCCGGCCAGATCATCACGCGCACGGGCCGATATCGCGTCTTCCCGATCGCTGGCACCGCGCTCATGACGCTCGGCCTGGCGCTGCTCTCGCGCCTCGACGTCGGCACGAGCAGCGCGACCGCGTTCGTGTACCTGCTGATCCTCGGGCTCGGGCTCGGATCGGTGATGCAGGTGCTCGTCCTCGCGGTGCAGAACGCCGTCGACTACTCGGTGCTCGGCGCCGCCACCTCGGGCGTAACGCTCTTCCGCGGCATCGGCGGCTCCCTCGGCGCGGCAGTGTTCGGGTCGATCTTCACCTCCCGGCTGACCTCGGAGCTGCACAACACGTTCAAGGGCCCGCTCGGGCGAGCGGTCGCCTCCGGCGCGCGGCTGACGGGGGCGCAGGTCTCGCACCTGCCACCCGCGCTGCGCAGCACCTACGAGCATGCCTACGTGCACGCGCTCCAGCCGGTCTTCCTCGCCGCGGCCGGCGTGGCCGGGGTCGGCTTTGCGCTCAGCTGGACGCTGGAGGAGCGTCCGCTGCGCGAAGCTCCCGCCACCAGCCGCGGCCTCGACGACGGCCTCGCGGCGCCGCGCTCGCTCGACTCGCTGGCCGAGATCGAGCGCTGCCTCGCTCGAGTGACGGGCGAAGACGTGCGCCGGCGCTACGGCGAACGAATGGCCGAACGGGCGAACATCTCGCTCAGCCCTGGCGCCACCTGGGCGCTCGTGCGCATCGAGGAGCACGGCGTCGCCGGCGCCAGAGCGCTCGCCGCCGACATCGGCGTGGCGCCGGAGCGCGTTCTAGCGGTCGTCTCCGAGCTGCGCGAGCACGGCCTGATCGCCGGCGAGGACGGAGCGGCCTCGCTCACCGCCGAGGGGAGCACGCTTGCCGAGCGCGCCGTCGCGGCACGCCGCGAACTGCTCACGGAGGCGCTCGCCGACGACACCGCGATGCGCGATCCGGCCGTCGAGCAACTGCTGCGCCGCCTCGCGAGCGAGCTCGCCGGTGAGCCGCCCGTGCGCGCATAGGCCACCGGGGCGCGACGGAGCGCGGGCGCAGGCTGGCTCGCGCCCCCGACACCGCTCGTGCGCGAGCTCGGTCGCGGGCCTAACGCCGTGCGCTCGCGGGCGAGGGCCCGCTCGCGGTCTCGGCCGGCAGCGCGCGGCCCATCCACACGTGCTCGATCCCGGCCTCCGTGAACGGAGCGGACTCGACCGTGAAGCCCGCGCGGCGGTAGAGCTCGGTCGCGCACAGCTGCGCGGCCAGCCGTGCGCGCACGCAGCCGAGCTCGCGGGCACGTATCAGCGCGAGCTCGAGCATCCGCAGCGCGATCCCCTGCCTGCGAGCCTCGGTCGCCACCGCGACGCGTCCGATCTTCGCCGTCTCGCCGTCGAGCAGCAGCCGCAGCGTGCCCACGACGCGGCCCTCCTCGGCGTCGAGCGCGACGAGGTGCTGTGCGTGATCGTCGCGCCCGTCGATCTCTTCGCTGCGAGGAACCCCCTGCTCGTCGCAGAACACCCGCTCGCGCAGCGCGAGCGCAGCTTCGAGCTCGGCATCGTGCTTCACCCAGCGGATCTCTCTCGCCTGCTCTCGCATCCCTCGAGGATATGCCCCTGGCGAGGCTCCGCCCGCGGGCCCTGCGGGTAGGGTGCGCGCATGGATCATCACTTCGTCGGCCCGCGCTACACGGTGGGGATCGAGGAGGAGCTGATGATCGTCGACCCCTCGACTTTCGACCTCGTCAGCGCCATAGACGCGATCGTCGGCGAGGCGCCGCCGTCGGGCGCGATCCAGCCCGAGCTGCTCGAGTCCGTGCTCGAGATCGCGACCTCGCCGTGCCCCGACGTGCGCTCGGTTGGCGCCGAGCTCGTAGCGCTTCGAACGCTCGTGCGCGAGCGCGCGCGAGAGCACGGGCTGGAGATCGGCGCCGCCGGCACGCACCCGTTTGCGCGCTGGGAGGACCAGCGCGTGGTCAGCGACAACCGCTACCGCGGCCTCGTGCGCTCGCTCGGCTTCGTCGCGCGCCAGGAGCTCGTCTTCGGGATGCACGTGCACGTCGGCATGGCCGACGCCGAGGAGGCGATCCAGGTCGCAAACGGGTTGCGCGTGCACGTGCCGCTGCTGATCGCCCTATCGGCCAACTCGCCGCTGTGGCGGGGCGCGCTCACCGGTTTGATGTCCAGCCGCGTGCCGATCTTCCGCGCGTTTCCCCGCGTCGGGCTGCCGCCGCGCTTCAATAGCTGGGAGGACTACAGCCAGCGGGTGGACACGATGTCGAACGCGGGCATGATCGAGGACTACACCTACCTGTGGTACGACGTGCGCCCCCACCCGCGCCTCGGCACGGTCGAGATCCGCGCGATGGACTCGCAGACGCGCGTCGCGCACACGATCGCCCTCGCCGCGCTGATCGTCTCGCTCGTGAAGCTGCTCACCGAGCGCTATCAGCGCGGCGAGGACGCGCTTGACCAGCCGTGGGAGCTGCTCGACGAGAACCGCTGGATCGCGGCCCGCCACGGCCTCGACGCCGAGCTGCTGGACCCGATCACGCTCACGCGCCGCGGGGCGCGCGAGCTCACCTCCGAGCTGCTGTCGGAGCTGCGCCCGCATGCGCGCGATCTGCGCTGCGAGGGGGAGCTCGGCGGCATCGAGGATCTGCTGCGCGCCGGCAACGGCGCCTCTCGTCAGCGGATGGTCTTCGAGGCCAACGAAGACCTGCGCGAGCTGATGGCGGAGATCGTGGCCACCAGCGCGGGCTCCTAGCTAGCCGCCTGGCAGCGGCCCGAACGCCGCCAGCGGACCCGCGCCCGCTCCCCCCAGCAGCACCCGCGCGGCCGCGCGCGGCCGGTCGCCGGGGGCGTAGAGCTCGCTGTCATCGCCGCCGGCAGCGGAGCATGGCGCCGGCCGGCCGTCGGCGAACGTCACGCCGTAGTAGAAGGCGTGCGCCGGCGCGAGCGCCGGATCGCCGAGCAGCGAGTCGCGCAGATAGGCCGCTTCGGCGGCCTGGCTGGCCTGCCCGAGCACGTCTCCGTGCCGGCAGTAGAAGGCGCCCACCTCGGTGAACCAGACCTGCGTCCCCGCGCCCCCGCCCGGCAGCGCCCGCTCGAGGCCCAGCAGCGGGCCCTCGCGCCGCTGCGCCGTCGCGCGGTAGGGATGCACGCCCCAGATCGCCGGTGTGAACGTCAGCGCGTGCTCGTATTCGTGCTCGTAGACGGGTGCCTGCGGTGCGTCTTCGAGGTCGCCCGCGACCACGTCGCAGGTGCGCAGGGCCACACACAGCGCGTTCGCCGCGTCGGCGAGCTCCGCCGCGCGCGCGGCGGGCAGGCGTCCCTGATCGTTCGGCTCGTTCCACGGCTCCACGTAGGCGATCGGGTGCCCCAGCGCGAGCGCCCGCCCGAGCACGGCCTGCAGGCTTGAGACATAGGCGCCGGTGGAGCTCGGATAGGAGCTGTCGTAGCTCGTCAGCGCGAGCACCGGTTCCAGGCCGGCGGCGCCCACGTCGGTGAGCCACGCTTCGAAGCGTTCGCGGTAGTCGCCGCCAGCGCTCGGGCCGCCGCTGAGCTCCTGCGGCGCGTTCCACTGCAGCACGTAGCGCGCGAAGGAGACGCCCCGGAAGGGGCCCTGCAGCCGGTTCTCGAGCAGCTCCGCGAGCGGGCTGCTCGCGAAGGAGCCATCCCACACCGGCAGGCTCTGGTCGGAGATGCCGTCGATCGCCGCGCCCGCCGCGGTCGCCGTCGCGCGCGCCGCGCCCGCCGGCGGGCCCGCGAGCGCGGCCAAGCACAGGAGCGCGCACAGCGCGGCGTTGCGGATGGCGGCGTTCGCGATCGCTCAATTGTCGCCTCGGCGCACCGCCAGCGGCAGCGGTTGACAGAATTGAGCGCGCCGCAGGCGATCAGGCGCCCGCGAGCACCGCTCGGCGCTCGGCGTAGCGCTCGCCGCGCTCGGCCATCTCGACGAGCGAGGCCGGCGGCTCGAAGCGCTCGCCGTAGCGCGCGGCGAGCTCCCGCGCGCGCGCCACGAACGCGCTCGGCCCGCACGCTGCCGGGTCGCTCGGGTTCTGATAGCCGTCGATGTACTGGAGCACGCCGCCCGTCCACCCCGGGAAGCCGATGCCCAGGATCGAGCCGATGTTCGCATCGGCCGCCGTCTCGATCACGCCCTCGTCGAGGCACTTCACCGCCTCGATCGACTCGATGAACAGCATCCGCTCCTCGAGATCAAGCAGCGAGAGCGAGGCCGGGTCGTCGGTCTCCGGGAAGAGCTCTTTGAGACCCTTCCAGAGCCCCGCGCGCTTGCTTGTGGCCCCGGGGGTGCCGTCCTCGTAGTCGTAGTAACCGGCCCCGGCGAGCTTGCCGCCGCGACCCTGCTCGAGCAGCCGGTCTACGACCTGGAACGACGCTCGGTCCTCGAAGGTCCCGCCTTCGGCCTCCACGGCCGCCTTCGTCGCGTCGCGGATCTTGCGCGCGAGGTTGAGGTTCAGCTCGTCGCTGAGCTGCAGCACGGGGGCCGGATAGCCCGCCTGGCTCGAGGCCTGCTCGATCGAGGCCGCCGGCACGCCCTCCAGCAGCATCCCGACGCCCTCGTTGATAAACGTTCCGATCACGCGGCTGGTGAAGAAGCCGCGGCTGTCGTTGACGACGATCGGCGTCTTCTTGATCTGCCTGGCGAGGTCGAGCGCCCGGTAGAGCGTCTGGTCGCTGGTCTTCTCGCCCTTGATGATCTCGAGCAGCGGCATCTTGTCGACGGGGCTGAAGAAGTGCAGCCCGATGAAGTCCGCCGGTCGCGAGACACCCTCGGCGAGCTCGGTGATCGGCAGCGTCGAGGTGTTCGAGCCCAGCAGCGCGTCCCCGCGCAGGTGCGGCTCGATCTCGGCGAACACCTGCGCCTTGACGGCGGGATCCTCGAACACGGCCTCGATCACGAGGTCCGCGCCGTCGGCGGCTCCGGCGTCGTCGGTCGGCGTGATCCGCGCGAGCAGCTGATCGCCCTGCTCCTGCGTCGAGCGACCCCGCGAGACGGCCTTCTCGACGAGTCCCTGCGAGTAGCCCTTGCCGCGCTGCGCGGCCTCCATCGAGACGTCCTTCAGCACGACCTCGATCCCCGCTTTGGCGCAAACGTAGGCGATCGCGGCGCCCATCATGCCGGCGCCGAGCACGACGGCCTTCTTCGCGCTGTGGCGCTCGAGGTCCTCGGGGCGACCGCGGTCGCCGCCGACCTGCTGCATGTCGAAGAAGAACGCCTGGATCATGTTCTTGGAGACCTGTCCCGTGAGCAGGTCGACGAAGTAGCGCCCCTCGATCTCGATCGCGTTGTCGAAGTCGACCTGCGCGCCCTCGACCGCCGCGGCCATGATGTGGTGCGGCGCGGGGTAGTTGGCCCCCTTCAGCTGCTTGCGCAGGTTCGCCGGGAAGGCCGGCAGGTTCTGCGCCAGCTTCGGGTTCGAAGGAGTCCCGCCCGGGATCTTGTAGCCCTTCACGTCCCACGGCTGCACGACCGGCTCCTCCTGTGTGGCCCGCTCCTTGACCCACGCCTTGGCCGCGGGCACGAGCTCGTCCTGCCTCGCAACGACCTCGTCGAGGATGCCGACCTCGATCGCCTTTGCGGGGCGCAGGCGCTGACCCTGCATCAGCAGCAGCATCAGCGCATCCACGATCCCCAGCATCCGCACCGTGCGCACGACCCCGCCGGCGCCCGGGAGCAGCCCGAGCTGCACCTCCGGGAATCCCATCTGCACCTTCGGGTCGTCCACCGCGATGCGGTGGTGCGTCGCCAGGCAGATCTCCAGACCGCCGCCGAGAGCGGCGCCGTTGATCGCGGCGACGACGGGTTTGCCGAGCGTCTCCAGACGTCGCAGCTGAGCCTTCCCGGCCCTCACCATCTCTGCGAGCTGCGGGGCATCGTCCTTCGTTGCCATCTTGAGGTCGTTGAGGTCGCCGCCGGCGAAGAACGTGTTCTTGGCGGAGGTGATCACGACCCCGGTGATGTCGTCCTTCTCCGCCTCCAGTCGGTCGATCGTGGCGGCCATCGATTCGGCGTATGCGCGGTTCATGGTGTTGGCCGACTGGTCGGGGTCGTCGAGGGTCAGCAGGACGATGCCGTCGTCGTCCTTCTCCCAGCGGATGGTCGTGCTCTCTCCCATGATCAGATCGCCTCCACGACTGTCGCGATGCCCATGCCGCCGCCGACGCAGAGCGTCGCCAGCCCGTAGCGGCCGCCGGTGCGGTGCAGCTCCTCGATCAACGTGCCGAGGATCATCCCCCCGGTCGCGCCGAGCGGATGGCCCATCGCGATCGCACCGCCGTTGGCGTTGACCTTCTCGATGTCGAGGCCCATGTCGCGCACGAACCGAAGCACGACCGCCGCGAACGCCTCGTTGATCTCCACGAGGTCGAGCTGATCAATTGTGATGCCGGCCTTCTGCAGCGCCTTGCGGCTCGCCGGCGCCGGGCCGGTGAGCATGATCGTCGGGTCCGCGCCCGACACCGCCGTCGCCAGGATCCGCGCCTTCGGCGTCATGCCGAGGGCGTTGCCGGTGGCCTCGTTACCGATCGTCAGCAGCGATGCCCCGTCGACGATGCCCGAGCTGTTGCCGGGCGTGTGGACGTGCTCGATCTTCTCCACCCAGTGGTACTTCTGCAGCGCCACCGCGTCAAAGCCGCCCATCTCGCCGATCGCGGCGAACGACGGCTTCAGGCCACCGAGCGTCTGCACCGTCGTGCCCGGGCGGATGAACTCCTCGTGGTCGAGGACTACGTTCTCGTTGAGGTCCTTGACGGGAATCACGGCGCTCGCGAAGCGGCCCTCGGCCTCGGCGCTTGCCGCCCGCTCCTGCGAGCGCGCCGCGTAGGCGTCCACGTCCTCGCGGCTGAACTCCTCGATTGTCGCGATCAGGTCGGCGCTGATGCCCTGGGGCACGAACGAGGTGTCGTAGTTCGTCTCGGGATCCATCGCCCAGGCGCCGCCATCGGAGCCCATCGGCACCCGCGACATCGACTCCACGCCGCCCGCGAAGACGAGGTCCTCCCAACCCGAGGCGACCTTCTGCGCGGCGACGTTCACCGCCTCCAGCCCCGATGCGCAGAAACGGTTGAGCTGCACGCCCGCGACCGTGTCCGGCAGCCCGGCCTTGATCGCCGCGGTCTTGGCGATGTCCGCGCCCTGGTCGCCCACCGGAGAGACGCAGCCGAGCACGACGTCGTCGACGCGTGCGGGGTCGAGCTTCTCGTTGCGCACGAGCGTCTCGTGCATCAGGCCAACGACGAGGTCGACGGGCTTGGTGCCATGCAGCGATCCGTTGAACTTGCCCTTCCCGCGCGGGGTTCGGATCGCGTCAAACACCAACGCCTCTGCGGCTGCCATGTCTCGGACCTCCCGGGTCGTGGTCCCGCGGAATGCGGGGGTCGCGGTTGCTGCCGGCGCAACGCTACCACACAAACGTTCATGCGTGAACGCAAGTATTATCTACGGCGAGCCATGCATACGACGGCCACCGCAAGCGCCGCGCGCCGCAGCCAGGCTGAGCGCAGCGCCTCCACCAGGCAGGCGCTGCTCGACGCGACGATCGCCTGCCTGGTCGAGGACGGCTACGCCAAGACGACGACCAGCCGCGTGGCCGAGCGCGCGGGCGTCTCACGCGGAGCGCATCTGCACCACTTCCAGACGCGGCAGGCGCTCGTCGCCGCCGCGATGGAGCACCTCGCCGAGCGCCGCGGCGAGCACCTGCTGGCGGCCGCCGAGAAGCTCCCGCCCGGACGCGAGCGCCTCGCCCAGGGCCTCGACCTGCTCTGGTCGGGCTACGCCAGCCCGCTCTACCAGGCCGCGCTCGATCTGTGGACGCACGCGCGCACCGACCCTGAGCTGCGCGAGCGCCTGGCCCCGGTCGAGCGCAACCTCGACCGCCAGACGCTGCGCCTGAGCAGGACGCTGTTCGGCGAGCTCGCCGAGCAGCCGGGCTTTCACAGCCTGCTCGAGATGGCCGCCGCGACGATGCGCGGCCTGGCCCTGCTCGACACGCTGCACCCGGGCGGCGGGCGCAACCGCAAGCAGTGGCCCTACTGCCGCGACCGGCTCGTCGAGCTGTTCGAGCGCGCCGCCTGATCGACCCCGCCGGGCGAGCCTGATTGGAGCAGCCGCGCGCGCCCGCGCCGCCGTCCGCGCGAGCCCGCCTCCGTCGTCAAACCCGCAGCGCGAGACCGAGGGTCACGTGGACCCGCATCTGCGCCGGCGTCTGGCCGGCGCCGATCAGATCCGCGGCGCGCGCGAGGAGCTCCGCGCGGTCGGCCTCGGACAGCGCCGCGACCCAGCTGAATGAGGACACCCAGGCGAGGGTCTGCTCCGCGTCGGCGGCCTGGGAGCTCATCACCCGCACCTCCCACGGCTCTCCCCAGCCCCCGGCCTCGCGCACCGCCTCCTGCCAGGGCGGCCCGTCGAAGTAGGGGTGCTGCGGACGCGCCTGGCTGATCAGCTCGCCGAGGTCGTGCGCCCAGGAGGCCTCCCGCCAGTCGGGCACCGTGCTCACCACCGCGAGGCCGCCGGCGGGCCTAAGCACGCGGGTGATCTCAGCAAGCGCGGCGGATCGATCGAACCAGTGAAAGGCGTCGGCGATCGTCACGGCCGCGACCGCATCGTCGGCCAGCGGGATCGCCTCGGCCAGGCCCTCCAGCACGCGCTCCTGCCCGACGCTCGCGGCGAGCTTGCTGCGCAGGGACTCCTGCGGCTCGACGGCCGTCACGTCGAGCCCGGCCGCTACCAGCGCCCTCGTGAGCTTGCCCGTGCCCGCAGCGAGGTCGAGCACCGGCGCCTCGCGCGCGAGGCCGAGCTCGGCGCACAGCGCGCCCGCGACGGCCGGGGCGTGCTCGGGGCGCCCGCGCTCATAGACATCGGCGAGGGACGCGAACTGGCGGGCGAGCGGGTGAAGCGTCACACGCCGCAGGGTACGCGCGCGCGGGACGCTAGGTGGCGTCGCGCCGTGCCAGGAAGCGGGCGAGACCGTGATAGCTCTGCCCGGGTGGCAGCGCCTGGGCGTAGGAGGCGGCCTCGCGTGCGCCCGGCGCGGCCTCGAAGGCGCGGCGCATCGCAGCCACGAACCCGGCTTCGTCGAGCTCGCTCGCGAGCGCCTCCACACGCGCGAGCTCTTCGCGCAGCGCCTCGATCTGCTCATCGGCGTCCCCGTAGGAGCCGAAGTGCGTGGGCACGAGCATGCGCGGGTGCCAGCCCTGGATCACCTCCAGCGAGCGCCGCCACGCCGGCAGGTCGATGTCCGGCGGCGGCGTCGGCGCGAGGACCGGGCCGGCGCCCACGCGCACGCCTGCGACGTCGCCGACGAACGCGTAGCCGCTCGGTTCGTGCAGGTAGGCGAGGTGGTGCGAGGCGTGGCCCGGCGTGTAGGCCACGCGAAAGCCCTCCACGATCTCGCCCCCGCGCAGCACGTCGACCCGCTCGGCGGGGACGGGCAGGACCTCGCCCCAGAGGGTCTCCATCCGCTCGCCGTACAGACGCGAGGCGCTGGCGAGCAGCTTCGTCGGGTCGAGGAGGTGCGGGGCGCCGCGCTCGTGCACCCATGCGCGCGCATGCGGGAAGCGCTCCAGCAGCGATCCAGTAGCGCCCGCGTGGTCCAGGTGGATGTGCGTCAGCGCGAGCACACGCGGCTCGCGTCCATCCAAGGCTTCGAGCAGACGATCCATGCAGCTGCTCGGTCCGGGATCGACGAGCACGTCGCCGACCAGCCAGCTGCTGATCACGCGCGCGCGATCGAGGTGCAGGAGGTCGATCAGCTCGGGCTCGCCGATCGCTGCGGTGGCTGCTTCAGGGGTGCTGGCGTGCTCGCGCTCCAACGCGCGCCATCCTAGGCGACGCCGTCGCTCGCCTCGAGAGTCGGCGCCGCCCAGGCAGAGGCGCTCAGGCCGGCGGTGCGGTCGCCGAGTACATCAGCGACCCGGGCGTGGTCAGCAGCTCGCCGGTCTCGAGCAGCGTCTTCAGGCCCGAGAGGATCATCGGCCAGCCGCCGAAGAGTTCTTCGTTAGCGCCCTCGCGAAGCTGGTCGTGGGTGACGGTCAGGCGGCACGAGTCGCCGACCGGTTCGATCTCCCAGGTCACACGCGAGGTGGCCTCGGCCCTCACGTCCTCGCCCCAGAGCGCGTCGAAGCTCTGCACTAGCCGCAGCGGAGGCTCGACCTCGAGGTTCTCGCCGCGGCTGATCGCCACGCCCGCTTGCTTGCTTGTGCCCTTCAGGGTGCCCCCGCCTGCCTGCCTGCCTGCGCCGGTGAGGGTGTGCCGTTCAGGGTGTGCCCGCCAGGGTGTCCTCCCGCAGGGAGGGTCGGGGTGTCCTTCCCGAGGGAGGGCGCCGGGGTGAACGGCCTCGTAGCTCGATCCCGGCGTCCAGTCCGAGCTTATCCCGACGCCGAAGCTGTACTTGCTGCGCATCTCGCCGTCGGTGATCGCCTGCCAGAGGCGCTCGGGCGTCGTCTTGATGTAGATCTCGAACACCTTCTCCATTGTCTGCTCCTCGATTCGCGCCTTCAGGCCGGTGAGCATCGCGGCCCACGGCTCTGCGTACTTGCTCACCCAGCGGTCGTGGACGAGCCTGATCGGGACGGCGTTCAAGTAGTGCAGCTTCTCGCGACCCCGCCGCCGAGTCGTGACGAGTCCCGCCCGCTCGAGCACCTTCAGGTGCTTCATCACGCCGAAGCGCGTCATCGGCAGGTGCCGCTCGAGCGAGCCGAGAGTCTGCCCGTCCTCCTTGAAGAGCTCATCGAGCAGGCTGCGGCGAGTTGGATCTGCGAGCGCCTTGAACACGTCGTCCATGGCCAGCACTATATGTGACCGATTAGTCACCTGTCGAGCCCCGACACAGGCAGCCGCCCGCGCTCCATCAACGCCGGCAGCCGCCGGCGGCCTCTGCGCGCAGGTACCGCCCGCAGGCGCTGCGAGGGTCAGCGCCCGCGAAACCAGCGGAGCGACGCTCACCGCCCGTGGAGCCGGAGGCGACGCTCAGCGCCCGGCGAGCGGAGCGACGTAGCGCACGAACGGCTCGACGTCGAGCGAGGTGCCGGTGGCGCTCTCCACGAGCGGCAGGGTGTCGAGCCGGCGGCCATGGCGGTGAACGCGCTCGCCGAGCCACTCCTGGATCAGGCGCAGCTCGCCGTGGCGCAGCTGCTCCTCGAGCGGGCCGATCTCCTCGGACATGCGCTCCCAGAGCTGGGCTGCGATCAGGCAGCCGAGGGCGTAGCTCGGGAAGTAGCCGAAAGCGCCCGCGCTCCAGTGCACGTCCTGCATACAGCCGACCGCGTCCGAGGTCACTTCGACGCCGAGCAGGGCCCACATCTGCTCGGCCCAGGCGGCCGGCAGGTCGGGGACCTCGAGCTCACCTGCGATCAGCGCCAGCTCGAGCTCGAAGCGGAGGATGATGTGCAGCGGGTAGGTGAGCGGATCGGCCGAGACCCTGATCAGCGAGCGCTCGACGCCGACGAGGCTCGCGTGCAGCTCGGAGGGCTCGACCGCGAAGCCGCCCGCGCCCATCTCCTCCGCGAGCACGTGCGCGAAGGCGCCGCTGCGCGCGACGTGGTTCTCCCACAGCTTGCTCTGGGACTCGTGGATCGACATCGAGGTGCCCGCGCCGAGGTTCGTGCGTGCCAGCCGGCGATCGATCTGGCGCTCGTAGAGACCGTGGCCGTACTCGTGCAGCGAGCTCAGCAGCGACTCGACGTCGCCGTCGCGGTAGCGGGTCGTAAGGCGCGTGTCGCGAGGCGACATCCAGGTCGTGAAGGGATGCGCCGACACGTCGACGCGCCATGATTCGCTCTCCACGCCGAGGCGTGCGAGCACGCCTCGGACGGCCGCCTCCTGCGCCGCCACGCCGACCGCCAGCGGGCGCCTCGGCGAGCGCTGCTCCGCGTCGGCGACGAGCGGCGGCAGCTCGCGCGCGAGCGAGGCGAACAGGCGCCGCAGGTCGCTCTCGCGCAGGCCATAGTCGAACTCGCCGAGCAGCCCCTCATAGGGGCTCTGGCCCTCCTCGGCCAGGCACTCGCCCTGCTGGCGCGCGAGCTCGACGTTGCGCTGCAGCGCCGGCGCGAAGGCGGCGAAATCGTCCTCGGCGCGGGCTCGCTGCCAGCACTCCTGGCCCTCGGCGCCCGCCTGCGCGAGCTCCGCGGCGAGCTCGGCGGGCACGCGCCGCGCGCGCTCCCAGTCGCGCCGGGCGATGCGCACGAGGTCGGCCTCGAGCGGCTCCAGCGGCTGCCCGTCGAGATCCGCCAGCCAGCTCCCGATCTCATCGGCGGTCGAGCGCTCGTGGCGAAGGCGCGCGAGCGTCGCGGCCTGCCGAGCGCGCGCGGGCCCGCCCGCGCTCGGCATCATCACGAGCTGATCCCACTCCGCGAGCCGCGCGATCGCGCTGAGGTCGACGAGCTCGGCGAGGCGCGCGCGCAGCTTCTCCAGGGCGCTCACGCGCCGCCGGCTCCCCGTGCGCGCTCGCGCAGCTCGATCCTGCGGATCTTGCCGGTCAACGTCTTCGGCAGGTCGGCCACGAACTCGACCCGTCGCGGGTAGGCGTAGGCCGACAGGCGCCCGCGCACGAACGCCTTGATCTCCTCGGCGAGCTCGCCCGAGGGCTCGTATCCCGCCGCCAACACGATGTAGGCCATCACGATCGCTCCGCGGCGCTCGTCCGGCGCGGCCACCGCCGCCGCCTCGGCGACGGCCGCGTGCTCGAGGCAGCAGGACTCGACCTCGAACGGCCCGATGCGGTAGCCCGCCGCGATGATCACGTCGTCGGCGCGGCCCTCGTACCACACGTAGCCGTCCTCGTCCATGCGAGCCGCGTCCTTGGTGTGGAACCACTCGCCGCCGAAGACCTCGCGGCTGGCCTCGGGCAGGCGCCAGTAGCCCAGCGGGTAGTGCGGGTTCGAGCGCGCCCGCAGGCAGATCTCGCCGCGCTCGCCGTCAGCGACGGGGCGCTCGTCCTCGTCGAGGATCGCGACGTCCCAGCCGGGCATCGGGCGGCCCATCGAGCCCTCCCGCACCTCCATCCAGGGGAAGTTGCCGCACAGCGGGTAGGACTCGGTGAGGCCGTAGTAGTCGAGCACCGTGATCCCATACTGGCTGCGGAACCAGCGGATCGCCTCCGGGTTGAGCGGCTCGCCCGCCGAGCAGACCACGCGCAGGCGCTGCGGGTAGCGCTCGCGCGCGTCGTCGATCGACATCATCGAGCGGATCGCCGTCGGCGTCGCGAACACGTTGCTCGCCGCGTGGCGCGAGAGGAAGTCGAGCTGCTTATGCGGGTCGAAGCCGCCCTCGCGCTGGTAGACGAGCTGCACCGCGCCGAGCCGCCACGGACCCAGCAGCGGGCAGATGCCCGCCGCCCACGCCCACTCCCCCATGCCGTGAAAGCGCTCCCCCGGCTGCACGTCGTGGCAGAGCGTGAACTCGTTGTGCGCCAGCAGATAGCGGTGGGCGTGCACGATCCCCTTCGCAAGCCCTGTCGTTCCCGACGTGTAGTAGAGCTGGGCGGGATCGTCGGCGGCCGTATCCGCCGTCGTGAAGTCCTCGCACCGGGCTGCCAGGTCGGCCGCGTCGAGCACGAGCACGCGCGGCAGCGAGGGCCCCTGAAAGCGGGGCGCGTTGGCGGCGTCGGTCACGAGCAGCGCCGGTTCGGAATCGCGCAGCCGGTGGGCGATCCCCTCGTCGCCGTAGAGCACCGACATCGACAGCAGGATCGCCCCGAGCTTCCAGGTCGCGAAGAACACCGCCGCGGCCTCGGGCGTCGGCGGCAGGACGACCGCCACGCGGTCGCCTCGCGCTACGCCGAGCGAGGCGAGCAGGTTTGCGGCCTGATTGGACAGCGCCTGCAGCTCGCCCCAGTGCACCTCCTGCACGGTGCCGTCGTAGCGCTCGTGCACCATCGCCAGCGCATCGGCCGGGTGGCGATCGCAGACGTCGGCGGCGATGTTGTATCGCGCGGGCACCTC
>Ga0209040_10001250_pt1 | contig 20047 bp, 18 predicted proteins | sample BogFormECP12_OM3_FD_188240 | JGI IMG/M metagenome (GOLD analysis project Ga0209040, IMG submission 188240) | Bog forest soil microbial communities from Calvert Island, British Columbia, Canada - ECP12_OM3 (SPAdes) (version 2) | ecosystem: Environmental > Aquatic > Freshwater > Wetlands > Bog ...
CCCATTGTCCAATATTCCCCACTGCTGCCTCCCGTAGGAGTCTGGGCCGTGTCTCAGTCCCAGTGTGGCTGATCATCCTCTCAGACCAGCTACCGATCGGAGCCTTGGTAGGCCTTTACCCCACCAACAAGCTAATCGGACGCAGGCTCCTCCCCAGGCGACTTGCGCCTTTGGACCTCAGTCGTCATGCGGTATTAGCCACAGTTTCCCGTGGTTGTCCCCCACCCGAGGATAGATACCTACGCGTTACTCACCCGTCCGCCACTGACAGGTTGCCCTGCCCGTGCGACTTGCATGTGTTAAGCATGCCGCCAGCGTTCACTCTGAGCCAGGATCAAACTCTCAGGTTCATCTCAGAACCCCCATGCCTGACGACATGCGGTTCGTTAATGAACAGACCCGAACTCGTGGTCTGCCCCGGCCACCATGAGTGAACCGGAACAGCCTTCAAAGCGTACTGTAACGCATCAAAGACGATACGCTTCCAGACGCCCTCAAGGCCAAACCATCGAATCCGAGTGCTACTCACCCAGACCGCCGGTCCGGCCGCTCGATCAGCCCCGTGCTCGCGCACGGAGACCCGAGGGCGCCGCCAACGTATCCCTTCCTAGCCTATGCAACTGTCAAAGACCGAAGCGAAGTCGCCCACAGCCCCGCACGAGCGGGCCCAACGGTTGACTTGCTCAGATGTGCGCCAAACCCGGCGCAGAACAAGAACTTTAGCGCAGCCACAGCACAGAGGCAAGAGGCAAATCCAGCCCTCCAGCGCGGCGGGAGCGGCATGTAGGCCCCCCCGGCCCACGGGTCAAGGCCTGTTTGCAGGTTTTATCCGTCGAGCCCGTGCCACGCCTTGAACCAAGCCACGAAGCGCGGAATCCCCTCCTCCAGCAACGTCCGCGGAGCGAAACCGGTCAGCGCCGCGATGGCGTCGATCGAAGCGAACGTCTCCTCCACATCGGCCGGCGGCCGGGGCGCCTCGTGCAGAATCGCCTGCCGGCCCAGGGCCTGCTCCAGCAATCGCACCAGCGTGCGCACCTCCTCACTGCGGTGGTTGCCGATGTTCAACACCCGGGCAGGCAGGACTCCCTCCGGCGGGCGGTCGAGACACCCCACCACGCCAGCTACGATGTCGTCGATGTAGGTGAAGTCGCGCCGCAGCGTCCCGCCCTCGTAGAGCGCGATCGGCTCGCCCGCCACGATCGCCTTGGCGAAGCTGTAGTATGCCATGTCGGGGCGTCCCCACGGTCCATACACGGTGAAGAAGCGCAGCCCTGTCTGCGGCAGTCCGTGCAGGTGGGCATAGGTGTGGCTCATCAGCTCGTCCGCCCGCTTGGTCGCGGCATAGATGGAGACCGGCGTATCCACCCGGTCCGGCTCGCTGAACGGCAACGCCTGGTTGGCGCCATAGACCGACGAGGAACTGGCATAGACAACATGTCGCAGCCGCGGCAGCAGGCGGGCCGCCTCCAGCACGACGAGGTGCCCCATCACGTTCGTCTGGACATAGGCATACGGATCGATCAGCGAATGCCGCACGCCCGCTTGCGCAGCCAAGTGAACAACAACCTCTATCGTCCTATTTTGACTGAACAATTCATGGATCACGTCACGATCAGCCACATCCGCCCGGTGGAACTGAAATGCCTGCCTGCTCTCGAGGCGTGTCAGCCGGGCCTGCTTCAGACGCACATCGTAGTAGGCGTTCAGGTTGTCCACGCCCACCACCTGCTCGCCATGCGCCAGCAGCGCCTCCGCGACATGATAGCCGATGAAGCCCGCCGCCCCAGTCAGCAGGATCGTCACAGCGGGCGCGCCACCAAGCGATCCTCCAGCAACTGCAGCACGGCGTGCCCAAGCGCAATGTGACACTCCTGGATTCGCGCTGTCTCCCCATCGGGCACAAACAGGGCATGGTCGCACAGTCCCAGCGCCGGTTCCCCGGCCCCGCCCAACAGACCCACCGTCACGATGTCCATCTCGCGAGCGGCCCGCAGCGCCCGCACCACGTTGGCCGAGCGGCCGGACGTGGTGATGCCGAACAGCACGTCGCCGGCACGACCCAGCCCCCGTAACGGCCGCTCGAACACGAATTCGTAGCCGTAGTCGTTGCCGGCCGCGGTCAGCGCCGCCGGATCCAGCGTCAGTGCCAGCGCCGGCCAGGACGGCCGCTCCACCGAGCCACGCAGCCGGATGATCAGTTCGGTTGCCAGATGCTGGCTGTCCGCCGCGGACCCGCCATTGCCGCAGAACATCAGCTTGCCGCCGCGCCGAAGACTGGCCTCGCACGCATCCACCACGGCGATCACCGCATCGGCCAGTTCGACCGCGATCCGCTGCTTGAGCTCGGCGGAACGCCGCATCATCGCGGCAAATCGGGCGGCTTCGCTCATCGCCGACTCTTACACCGCCCTCCGATCACTGCGCCACCCAGCCGCCATCGATCGACAGTGGCGCACCGGTGATGGTCTTCGCCCCGTCCGAGCACAGGAACACCGTCAGTGCACCGATCTCTTCGGGCGTCGAAAACTCCGCCATCGCCTGCTTCTCGGTGAGGAAGCGGTGCTTTTGCTCCTCGACCGTGGTGCCTTCCTGCTTCGCCTTGTCCTCGAGCTGCTTCTGCACCAGCGGCGTCAGCACCCAGCCGGGGCAGATCGCGTTCACCGTAACGCCGTGATTGGCCAGTTCGATCGCGGCCACCTTGGTCATGCCCAGCACGCCGTGCTTGGCCGCGACATAGGCGACCTTCTGCGGACTCGCCACCAGTCCGTGCGCCGAAGCGATGTTGATGATGCGTCCCCAGCCGCGCTTTTTCATCCCGGGGATCGCCGCCTTCATGCCGTGGAACACGCCCGACATGTTGATTGCGATGATCGCATCCCAGCGCTCGATGGGGAAATCCTCGACGTTGGCGGTGAACTGGATGCCGGCGTTGTTCACCAGGATGTCGAGTGATCCGAGCTTGGCCTCGGTCTCCGCCACCATCGCGGCGATCTGATCCGGCTTGGAAATGTCGGCGCCGGAGTACTCCACCCCCACGCCGTGTTCGGCTGCCATGCCGACCCGCAGGGCCTCGATCTGTGCCGCATCGCCGAAGCCGTTGAGCATGATCCCGGCTCCCTCGGCTGCCAGCGCCACCGCGATTCCGTGCCCGATGCCGCTGGTGGAGCCGGTGACCAGAGCCACCTTGCCTTTCAAGCTCATGACGCGTGTCCTTCCGTTGCTGGTTTACGCGAGGTAGTCGAACAGCACTTCGCCATACGGCAGGGTGAGGTCGGCGATGATGTGGCGACCGAACAGGATTTTCCGCACCGGCAGATCGGCCACGCGGCAATTGACGTGCGGCACCAGATGGAGCCGCGCCGGCCCTGCCCACGCGCCCTTCAGCGTCACATCGGCGAGGTGATAGCCGACCAGTTGCGCGATCTTCGGCGAGCCGTCCACGTCGGGGATGAATTTCAGGTTGACGTTCAGCTTGCCCATCCCGGCCAGCGTCTCGCCGTGGTCCTGGGCGAGCGAAACATACTTGTAGCCCATGGTGCCGAACGCCACCTCGCGCTCGTCGTAATGCAGTGTGCCGGTCAGGGTGTCATGGACCACCCGAAGCTCGGGACTGCCGATCTTCTTGGGGAATCCCCAGATCTCGCGCCCGCCGGTGGTGGGCGACTCATCGTCCAGAAACATCATGGCACTGTAGTTGCATGGTGTGCCCCGCCACGTCGCCGCGATGTTGATGCCGCATTCCTGGTAGCTGCCGAATCCGCTGCTATCGAACATCTTCATCCACTCGAAGATCACATGGTTGCCGTCCGGCTCCAGCGGCTCGGGCAGCGTGGCACGAATGGCGTCGGGATCGGATTCGTAGTGGATCATCAGGTATTCCCGGTCGATGAACCGATATGGCCCCTTGGGGTAGCTCGGGCCGGTCAGCGGCATGGCGGAAGCCGATAGGATCTCGTCACGGGTCATGGATGCGAACCTTTCGTGTCAGTCCAGGACAAGACTGCGTCCGCCCCTGGCGGTCTGGTATGAAACTTGGCAGAATTTTTCCGCGGTGCACAATCCGCCGGACGACAACAGGAGGAACGCGCATGGATGCCGGCCCACTCCCCGAGCCCCGAGCGCCGCGCACCCCGTGGCGGCCGGAAGGCTGCGAGCGCCTGGCGCTGGTGCTGCAAGGTGGCGGTGCACTCGGCGCCTATCAGGCCGGCGTCTACCAGGCGCTGCACGAGGCCGGACTGGAGCCCGACTTCGTCGCCGGCGTCTCGATCGGAGGCATCAACGCGGCGATCATCGCCGGGAACCCGCCGGAGCGGCGGCTGGAGCGGCTGCGCGACTTCTGGGAGACGATCACCGCGCGCCACCTGTGGCTGTACACGCCGGACGGCGATGACCCGCGCAAGACCCGCAACTCATGGTCGGCCACGATGACCATGCTGATGGGCCAGCCGGGGTTCTTCACCCCCAGCACGCCCAATCCCTGGTTCAGCCTGCGCGGCTCCAAAACCGCCACCAGCTTCTACGACAATGCGCCGCTGCGCGAGACGCTGCTGCGTCTGGTGGATTTCGACCTGCTCAACCGCAGGACGACACGCTACGCCTGCGGCGCGGTCAACATCCTGAACGGCAACTTCGCCTACTTCGACACCGCCAAGGCGGAGCTCCAGCCGGAGCACATCATGGCCAGTGGCGCCCTGCCGCCGGCACTGCCGATGGTGCGCATCGGCACCGACTACTATTGGGACGGCGGCCTGGTCTCCAACACGCCGCTGCAATACGTGCTGGAAACCGAGGAAGGCGAGGACTCGGTGGTGTTCCAGGTCGATCTGTTCAGCGCACGCGGCCAGTTGCCGCGGGACATGTACGACGTGATGTCGCGCCAGAAGGACATTCAGTATTCCAGCCGGACCCGCCTGGTGACCGACTATTTTCGCGACCGGCTTAGCTCAAATCAGCTGCTGAAGCGGGTGCTGGACAAGCTGCCCGACGACGCGCTGAACGAGGAGGAACGCGACGCCAAGCGACGCCTTGCCCATTTGCCGGATGTCACCATCCTGCAATTGGTCTATCAGCAGATGGCCTACGAGGGTCAGGCGAAGGACTACGAGTTCAGTGCCACCTCAATGCGCGAGCACTGGGATGCCGGTTACCGCGACACCGAGCGCACGCTCCGCCACAAAGACTGGCTGGCGATCCCGACCGGCGACGGCGGCATCGTGGTCCACGACGTGCACCGGCTGGATGATTAGCGGCCGATCGCCTGGCTGACTGGCGACTCAGACCTTCCGGAACTTGTGCAGCGATCGCAGATTGTCGGGCCGCGGCTGGTCCTTGAACGTCTGCGGCCAGTTGGTCCACGAGACCTCGCCGACATAGAGATCGCCGCGCGAGTCCACGGTCAGCCCGTGCGGTGCCAGGAACTCGGTCGGGCCCATCCCGGGGCCCATCCCACCCAGCCGCGCGATGCGCTTGCCGGTGTGATCGACGATCGTCACCCGTGGTCCGAGGTTCGGTATGTTGCGACTGACCGGCTGCACCGCGCCGAGCTCGCCGATATAGCAGATCGGGCATTTCCCCGGCGGCATGAACAGCCCGCACGGCCGGTGCAGATTGTTCCACTGCGTCTCGTACTTGCCGTTGCCGTCGAACACCTGCACGCGATGGTTCTCGCGATCCGCCACGTACACCCAGCCATCGGCGTCGCAAGTGATGTTGTGGGCGATGTTGAACTCGCCAGGATCGGTGCCGGGCCCACCCCATGACAGCAACAGCCTGCCGTTCGGCGAGAACTTGTGCACACGCGAATTGCCGTAGCCGTCGGACACGTAGATGTCGCCCTGCGGCGACATCGCAGTGTGCGTGCAGCGGTGGAACGGCTCGCCACTCATATAGGGCGCCGGCTTGCCGGGAATGCCGAGGGTCAGCAGCACCTTGCCGTCGAGCGTGCACTGCCGGACGGTATGGTCGCCGTCATCGGTCAGCCAGATCGTATCATCGGGCGCCATGAACACGCCGTGCGCGCGCGGGAAGATGCCTTCGCCCCACGAGCGCAGGAAATTGCCGTCGCGGTCGAACACGATCATCGGATGCTCGCCGCGATTGAACACATAGACGTTGTCGTTCCTGTCGACGCCGACCGAGCCGATCTCCTTGAACGACCAAGCTGGCGGCAGCTTCGTCCAGTCCACCACCGGTTCGTAGACGTAATCGCCGTTGCCTACCGTTGCCATGATCGTTTCCTCTCTCGTCTTGTTCGCTCAGCCTGTCACGAAGCCAGGTCGGGCGCTACTCCGCTGCGCGGCGTTCCTCGGCTCCGCGGAATCGCGTGCGCAGTGCGTCCCATTGTTCCGCGCCAACCCGATTGAACGCCGCGCGCACCGTCATGTCGCTACGCGGCACCGGATGCACATGCGTTGCCTTCAGTTCGGCCAGCATTTCGTCGCAGGCACCGATCACCGCCTTCAGCAGCAGCCCCGGCACGATCGCCAGACGGTAGCCCATCAGCTGCGCCTGCCGCAGATCGATCTCCGGCGTCTTGCCGCCGCGCACCACGTTCAGCAGGCACGGCCCCGCGACGCGCTTCGGCACCGCGGTCAGCTCATCCATCGTCTGCGGCGCCTCGACGAACGCCATGTCGGCGCCCACGCTCAGCGCCGCGTTGGCGCGCGCAATGGCCTCGTCGAAGCCGACAACCGCGCGCGCATCGGTCCGCGCGATGATCATGAAGTCGCCGTCGCGCCTGGCAGCAACCGCGGCGCGGATTTTCGCGATGTAGTCGTCGCGCGGCACGATCTCCTTGTCGTCGAGATGGCCGCATTTCTTCGGCGACACCTGATCCTCGATGTGGATCGCCGCCACGCCTCGACGCTCGTACTCCTGCACGGTACGGAACACGTTCAGTTCGTTGCCATAGCCGGTATCCGCGTCGGCTATCACCGGCACATCGACCGAGCGCACGATACGCGCGGCATTCTCGACCATCTCGCTCATCGTCAACAGGCCGAAATCGGGATAGCCGTGGGAGACCGAGGTACCAGCTCCGGTCATGTAGACCGCGGCAAACCCCGCCTGCGCCACCAGCTTCGCGGTCAGTCCGTCATAGGCACCCGGCGCAATCACCATCGCCTCGCCGCGCAGCAGCGCGCGCAGTCCACTGGCACCGCTCATCGCATCCTCCCTTGTCCGCACGCGACAGGCTAAGCCATTTTCGGGACGGCGAAAATCGCGCGCTCTTGGCATCCGCCGCAGGCAGGTATTCAATCGCTGCAACGTCCGAGGAGCGCCCGAATGTCCGACTTCCCGAAATTCGTGCAGATCAACGAGGAAGGCCCGCGCGAGGGCTTCCAGTTCGAAAAGGGACCGATCTCCACCGAGCGCAAGATCGAGCTGATCGACGCATTGTCCGAAACCGGCCTCGACCACATCCAGGTCGCTTCCTTCGTCAACCCGAACCGAGTACCCGGCTGGGCCGATGCGGACGACGTGGTGCAGCGCTACCGGCGCCAGCCGGGCATCCACTACACCGCGCTGTGGCTGAACCTGAAGGGCCTGCAGCGCGCGATCGCGACCAACCGGCTGGACATTGAAGGTTCGTTCTCGCTGACCGCGTCACCAACATTCCTGGCACGCAATCAGCAGCGCTCGATGGAGGACAACATCCAGCAGGCGCACGAAACCATCCGCACCTACCAGCAGCACAACATCCCGCTGAAGCGCGCCAGCATCATGGCGGCGTTCGGCTGCAACTTCGAGGGCGAGATCCCGCATCAGCGCGTGCTCGACCTGATGCAGCAACTGCTCGACATCGCGGCCGAGCATGGTGTGAAGCCGCAGGTGTTCTCGCTGGCGGATACTATGGCTTGGGCGACGCCGAAGTCGATCCGGGCACTGGTGGGCAAGGTGCGCGAGCGTTTCCCGGAGCTGACGCTGTCGCTGCATCTGCACGATACGCGCGGCATGGGGATCGCCAACGCGTATGCCGGACTGGAGATGGGCATCGCCATCTTCGATTCCACTGTCGCCGGTCTCGGTGGCTGCCCGTTCGCCGCGCACAAGGGTGCCGCGGGCAATGTCTGCACCGAGGACCTGGTGTTCATGCTGGACGAGATGGGGATCGAGACAGGCATCGATCTCGAAAAACTGATCGCGGTCGCCCAGCTTGCCGAAGACATCGTCGGCCATCCGCTGCCCGGCTCGGTGAAGATGGGCGGCAGCCTGATGGCCGTGCGCGAGAAGTTGCACTGATCCTATTCCTGGAGAACCACCATGTCCCTTACCAAAACCCTCGGCCAGTTCGTTGCCGACCTGTCGCCCAACCGCCTCCCCGAAGGCGCGGAACGCATCGCGCGCCTCGGCTTCATCGATTGCATCGGCACCATGATCGCCGGCCGCCGCGAGGACTGCGTGCGCATCATGAAGCAAGTGCTGGCGCCCGCCGATGGCCCTGCCACGCTCACCTTCGGCAAGGAAAAGAGCACCGCACCGGAAGCCGCCTGGATCAACGGCACCGCGGCGCACGCGCTCGACTACGACGATGTCGGCCTGCGCGGCCATCCCAGCACCGTGCTGGTGCCGGCTATCCTGGCCGAGGCCGAAACCCTCGGCTCGACCGGCGCCGACATGATCGTTGCCTATGTCGCCGGCTACGAGACCTGGGCCGAACTGTTCCGCCGCGATACCGGCTTGCTGCACCAGAAAGGCTGGCACCCGACCGGCCTGTATGGCGCGGTCGGCGCGGCCGCGGCGTGCGCGTCGCTGCGTCGCCTCGATGCTGACAAGGCGGCGCAGGCGATTGCTCTCGGTGCCTCGCAAAGCTCCGGCCTGATGGCGAATTTCGGCACGATGACGAAACCGTTCCATGCCGGCAAGGCCGCGCATGCCGGCATCATGGCGGCCCGCCTGGCGGAAGCCGGCTTCACCGCCAGCACCGATGCGCTGGAACATCCGCAGGGCTTCCTGCACGCGATCTCGCCCACCGGCACCGAGGACCGCACCAGCGAGGCGAAGCCTGGGGAGACCTGGGCCATCCTGACCCAAGGCCTCGGCATCAAGAAGTATCCCACCTGCTACTGCACGCACCGGGCGATCGATTGCATGCTTGATCTGGTGAACGCGACGCCGATCAAAGCGGATGAGGTGAGGAAGATCACCGTGAACATCAGCGACTATTTCGCGACCATACTGCGCAACCACCAACCGGATACCGGGCTGGCCGCCAAGTTCAGCATGGAGTTCGCGATGGCGAGCGGCGTGATCGCCAAGCGCGTCGGCCTGCGCGAGCTGACCGACGAGTTCGTGCAGCGCCCCGACATCCAGGCGCTGATGCGCAAGGTCGAGATCGTCACTACCACCGAGCACGATCCAGAACTGTCGGGCGCCGCGCCGCAGGATCAGGTGACGGTGGAGCTGACCAATGGCACCAACATCGCCGGCGAACCGGTGAAGCGTGCCACCGGTCATGCCTCGCGGCCGCTGACCGAGGCGCAGATCTACGACAAATTCGCCGACTGCCTGGATGTCGGCGCCTCCGACATCCCGGCCGACGTGCTGTTCGAGCGGCTGTCCGCGATCCAGTCGATGTCGGCGCGGCAGATCACCGCGCTGCAATAATTGATGACCGACGCGCGGCGGTTGGACCCGCCGCGCGGTTGGGTTATGATCGGCTACAACGAAACGATCAGGGGAGGCCGTCAGATGACCGCAAAGCTCGCCGTAGGCCGCCGCAATATTCTCCAGGGCGCGGGCGGTCTCGCCGGCATCCTGGCGCTCGGCAGGGCGCCCGCCATCGCGCAGACGCAACCCACCAAGCTGATCATCGCCCATATCACGCCGGTGCCTGAGTCCGGTGCCGTCGCGCTCGACTGGTTCGCCAAGGCGATGACCGAACGCTCGAAGGGCGAGCTCCAGGTCGAATTCCACGGCGGCACATTGCTGACCAAGGAACTCGACGTGATGAACGGCGTGAAGACCGGCAGCGTCGCTATCGGTACGCCGTCAGGCGCCGCCGCGACCATCTTCCCCGAGATGGGCGTGTTCCTGGTCGGCTACCTGATCAGTTCCTACGACCAGGCCTACAAGATCCTAAACGGCAAGGTCGGCGACCAGCTCGACAAGACCTTCCAGGAGAAATACGGCGTCAAGGTGCTGTATTACTTCGACTACGGTTTCCGCCATTTCTGGAATGCCAAACGCGCGATCAATGAGCCCCGCGACCTGCGCGGACTGAAGATCCGTACCCAGCCATCCAAGGTGTTCACCGACACGGTAAACGGCATCGGCGCCGTCGCGGTGCCGCTGGGCTGGGCCGAGGTGATCACCGCCGCGCAGCAGGGTGTGATCGACGGCGCCGATCTGCCGGTGGTGAACATGGTGCCGCTGAAGGCCTACGAGGTCTCGAAATACTATTCGATGACCGGCCACAATTACGGCTCGACCCTGGTGGCGATGAATCTCGGCATGTGGAATGCGCTGCGTCCCGATCAGCAGAAGCTGATGCTGGACGGCGCAAGCGAGGCGCAGGCCATCATGCGCAAGAACACCGAGAGTATCGACTCGCTCGCCAAGGCGAAGGAGCTGCTCGAGCCTCTCGGCATGACCGTGAACATGCCGGACCACGCGCCGTTCCGGAAACTGGCGCAGGAGAAGGTCTGGCCGCAGTACCAAAAGCAGTACGGCGAGCTCTGGGACCTGATCACCGCCACCACGGTCTGATCTCGTGCATCCATCCGGCGCGAGGGCGGTCAACGCCGTCCTCGCGATCCCGAAGATCGTCACCGGCGGCCTCGTCCTGCTGGCCATCGGCGTGATGCTCTATGGCGTGTTCATGCGCTATGTGATGCTGCCGATCACCGACTGGCTGGACGTCGATCCGATCAATTTCTTCTGGGTCGAGGAAGTGGGCGAGACCACGCTGGCCTGGCTCACACTGATCGGAGCCGCGGTCGGCGTGGCCGAACGCAGCCATTTTACGCTGACGCTGCTGTCGCATCACTTCTCGCCGCGCGTGCAGCACGTGATCCACGTCGGCAACAACCTGCTGATCGCGGCATTCGGCGGTCTGGTGGCCTGGATCGGCATCAAGCTGGCGATCCTGAACGCGATGCTCACCTCGCCCGCGCTGGAATTCAGTCTGGCATGGCTCTACAGCGCCGCCACGGTAGGCGGCATCCTCATCGCACTCTATGCACTGCACGCCGCCGGCAACCCAGCCGGACCCGAACACGACATCATGAATGTGAGGGAATAGCAGTTGCTGCTCGCTGCAACGGGTGTCGTCTTCGTCGCGCTTTTATTGCTGTCACTGCCGATCGTGTTCTGCCTCGGTGCCGCCGGCGTTACCGGCCTGTGGCTCGGCGGATTTCCGATGCAGCAACTCGGCTCCAGCATGATCGCGGCATCGCAGAGCTGGGTGCTGCTCGCGATTCCCTCCTTCGTGTTCGCCGGCAGCCTGATGGAGCGCGCCGGCATGTCGCATTCGCTGGTGGAACTGGCGCGTGCGCTGGTCGGCTGGCTGCGCGGCGGGCTCGGTATGTCGGTGATCGTGGTGTCGTATTTCTTCTCCGACATCTGCGGCTCGAAGATGGCCGAGGTCTCCGCGCTTGGTTCGGCGCTGATGCCATCGTTGCGTCGCGCCGGCTATCGACCGGAGGATTCCGCATCGCTGATCGCGTCCGGCACCGCGATGGGCATGCTGGTGCCGCCGGCGATCTTCATGATCGTGATCGCCGCCGTCACCAATCAATCGGCGGTCGCGCTGTTCCTCGCCGGCTTCATCCCCGCCGCGGTCGTCGGACTGTGCCTGTGCATCCTGGTGCTGATCCAGGCACACGTACTCGGCTGGCCTAGGGATACCGAAACTTCGTGGCGCCGCCTGCTGCACGCTTCGAAGGACGCAGCGGTGCCGATGGTGATCCCCGTCGTGATCCTCGGCGGCTTCTACCTCGGCGCCTTCACCGCCACCGAGGCCGGCGCCATCGTCGCGTTCTATTCGCTGATGGCGGCGAAGTTTTACTACCGGAATGTGTCCTGGATGCAGGTGCTGCACATCGCCTACGACAGCGGCGTGCTGACCGGCGTGGTCATCTTCCTGCTCGCGGTGGCGACGGTGTTCCAGTACCTGATGGGCCTGTCGGGTGTGCCGGAGCTGTTGGGCCGATTACTGGAACCGTTGCAGTCCCAGCACTGGCTGTTCCTCACCGGCGTGGCGGTGATGACGCTGCTGTTCGGCATGCTGCTGGAGGGCCTGCCTGCCGCGGTGGTGTTGATACCGGTGGTGTTCCCGGTGGCCACCAAGATCGGCATCCATCCAGTGCACTTCGACATCGTGCAGACCGCGGCCGTCGGCATCGGCCTGTTCACACCGCCGATGGGAGTGGGCCTGCTGATGGCGCTGCGCTTCGCCCAGGTGCCGGTGTTCCAACACGCGCGCAGCTACTGGCCCTATCTGGTCGCACTGCTGATCGGCCTGATGCTGATCATCTGCATCCCGGAGCTGTCGCTATTCCTGCCGCGCAGTGCCGGACTGATCAAGTAGCGCCCGTCACGTCCACAGCGGATCGATCGGCCCCCTGCCCGCCAGCACCGCCACGATGTTGTCCAGCGCCCGGAACCCCATGGCGTTTCGCGTTTCCACCGACCCGCTGCCGATATGCGGCGACAGGATCACGTTGTCCAACGTAGCGAATCGCATGTCATAATCGGGTTCGGATCGGAACACGTCGAGCCCCGCGGCGAACAACTGTCCCGACGTCAGCGCATCGATCAACGCGTCCTCGTCCACCAGCCCGCCGCGCGCGACGTTCACCAGCACCGCGCCACGCTTCAGCTTCGCCAATGCCTCGGCGTTGACGATCTTGTCCGTCGCCGGCCCGGCCGGTGCGTGCAGCGACAGGAAATCGCAGTGCGGCAGCATGTCGTGGAACGACGCGAAATATTGCGCCCCCTGCTCGAGCTCCGCAGGGAGCCGGTTGCGCGAATGATACACTACCGTCATGTCAAATCCGCGTGCGCGCTGCGCTATCGCCCGTCCGATGCGGCCCAGCCCGAGGATGCCAAGTGTCTTGCCGGTCACCCGCACGCCCAACAGCTCTCCCTGCCCGATCCGATAGCGCCAGCCGGCGCGCATGATCTTGTCGTACTCATGGGCCCGCCGCGCCGCGGCCAGCAGCATCATGAACGCGAAGTCGGCGGTGCACTCGGTCAGCACGTCGGGCGTGTTGGTCACGATCAGGCCACGCGCCTTCGCCGCCGCCACGTCGATATGGTCGTAGCCGACGCTGCTGGTGGCGCCGACCCGCACGCTCGCCGGCAGCCGTCCGATCGCATCGGCAGTCAGCGGCAGCGTGTTGCTGAACATGATCGCATCGGCCCGGTGCGCGACAGCGGCCTCGATCACCTGCGCCGCGGTCATGTCGTCCTTGCCCTCGACCACGACGGCGTCGAACTCCTCCCGTGCGCGGGTCACCACCTCGCGCGGCACCAGAGCGGCAAGCACCAGATGAAACTGCATGAGCGGCTCCCGTTTCGGTCGCACCATTTATCGCCAACCGCGGCGGGTTGCGGAAGGGCTGGCCGCGCGCCAGGGTGGCGATCGTGTCGCGCACCATCATCATCGGCGGCGGTATCGTCGGCTCTTGCACGGCCTATTTTCTCGCCGGCCATGGCGATGTGATCGTGTTGGAGAAAGACCCGTCCTACCAATATGCGGCGACGACACTGTCCGCGGCATCGTTCCGCACCCAATACTCACTGCCGCTCAACGTACGGATGTCGCTGTTCGGATCGGCATTTCTCGAAGCGATGGCCGAGCGTGTCGGCTTGGTGCACCGGGCCTATCTCGTGCTGGCCAGTGCGGAGGGCGCGGCGACGCTGCGCGCCAATCGCGACATGCAGCTTGCCGAAGGCGCCGATGTCGCATTGTTCGAAGGCCCGCAGATCGCCGCACGATTTCCGTGGCTCAACGCGCAAGGCCTGGCCTGCGCCACGCTGGGCCTGAAGCACGAGGGCTGGTTCGACGCCTACAGTCTGTTGCGCGCGGTGCGTGCGGATGCGATCGCGCGCGGCGCCCGTTATCTGCATGACGAAGCGGTGGCGATCGAGATTGCTACCGATCGCGCAACGGCGGTTCGGACCGCCACCGGCGAACACATGGCGACCGATCATGTGGTGATTGCCGCGGGTCCCGCCTCCGGTCGTGTCGCCGCGCTTGCCGGCATCGCCTTGCCGATTGCGCCGCGCAAGCGCACGGTGTTCGTGATCCACGCGCCGCTCGACGGTGCCGGCATGCCGCTGGTGTTCGACAGCTCCGGCATGTGGATTCGTCCGGAGGGCGATGGTTTCATCTGCGGCATCTCCCCGCCGGCCGATACCGACCACGATCCCGGAGGTGACTTCGATCCCGACCTGCATCTGTTGGAGGACCCGCTCTGGCCGCTGCTGGCGCATCGCATTCCGGCGCTGGAGCAGTTGCGGCTGCAGCGTGCCTGGGCCGGCCATTACGACATGTGCCTGCTCGACCACAACGCGGTGATTGGGCCGTTTCCGGACATTCCCAACCTGATTGTTGCGTCGGGCTTTTCCGGTCATGGCGTGCAGCACGGCCCCGCGACCGGCAGAGCGGTGGCCGAACTGATCCGCTTCGGCGGCTACCGCACGCTGGACCTGAAGCCGTTCGGCTATGAGCGGGTGCGTGACAACCGCCCGATGCCGGAAAGCGTCGTGTACTGAGGTCAGCCGTTCCAGGGATCGACCAGCGGCAACGACAGATCGGCGAAGTGGCGGATGTTATGTGTCGCCAGCGTGGCGTGGCTGGCGATGACGATGCCGGCGATCATCGTGTCGCGCAGGTCGCCGGTCCGGCCATCGCGCTCTCGCTCCGCCATCAACACCGCGGCGGCAATCGCCGCAGCGAAATCGAACGGCACGATGCGCCGCTCGATGTCATCCTCAATCACTCGCGCGAATTCGGCCTCCAGCGATCGACGGCGCCGGCTGCGCGGCAACATCTCGATGCCGTTGCGGACTTCGAATACCGTGATCGATGTCGTCCAAACCGACAGCTCGGCCTGGCGATCGAGCCAATGCCTGACCGGTGGCGGCGGCTGCTGGTGCATCAACGCCGAGATCACGTTCGTGTCGAGGATGACCATTCAATCGAAGGTAGGCGGCTTGATCGTATAGCCACGGAGCTCGGGTATTTCCTCGCCCTCGCGCAATCCGATCCCAGCAAACCGAGCTGCGATACGGGTTCCAAGTCCACCTCGCGGACGTGCCTCCTCCTTCACTGCGTCACGCAGGATAGCACGCACCTCCTCCTCCATGCTGCGCCCGTGTGCCGCGGCGCGGCGACGCAGCTTTGCCTTCACTTCCTCGTCCAGGTTGCGCACGACGAGCTGGGCCATATCGGTCCTCCGTGATATCACGATAGCAATATCGAACGACCGGGGCAATCCCGCGCTTGCCACGCCCCGGCCGAACGGGTTCACTGCCCCATTCGACCGATCAACCCGAGGACTTGATGCCTTCCGCTCGACTGGCCGTCGATATCGGCGGCACCTTCACGGACCTTGCGCTCGAGCACGACGGCAGGCGCTCCACCATCAAGGTCCTCACCACGCAGTCCGCGCCCGAACAGGGCGTGATGGCGGGGGTTCGCGACATGCTGCGCACATCCGGCATCGCCGCCGCCGACATCGGCATCGTGATCCACGGCACCACGCTGGCCACCAACGCGGTGATCGAGCGCAAGGGCGCGCGCACCGCACTGCTCACCACGCAAGGCTTTCGTGACGTGATCGCGATGGGCAACGAGAGCCGCTACGACCAGTACGACCTCAACATCGTGCTGCCCGAGCCGTTGGTGCCGCGCCATCTGCGCCTGCCGCTGCCCGAACGGCTCGACAACGAAGGCAACGTGCTGCTGCCGCTCGATGTCGCGGCCGTGCGCACGCTGGTACCGGTGTTGCAACGCGAGCGTGTGGAAAGCATCGCCGTCGGACTGCTGCACGCCTTCGTCAATCCAACGCATGAACGCCACGTGCGCGACATCCTCGCCGAAGACCTGCCGGACATTCCGGTATCGCTATCCAGCGAGGTCTCCCCGGAAATGCGCGAGTGGGAGCGCTTCTCCACCACCGTCGCCAACGCCTACGTGCAGCCGCTGATGTCGCGCTATCTGCGCGAACTGGCGGACGGGCTGCACGGCATCGGTGTCCCCGGACCGGTGTTCATGATGCTGTCGGGCGGCGGCCTGACCACGATCGACACTGCCTGCCGGTTTCCGATCCGTCTGGCGGAAAGCGGCCCGGCCGGCGGCGCGATCTTCTCCGCCACCATCGCGCGGCAATGCGGCATCGCCAATGTGCTGTCGTTCGACATGGGCGGCACCACCGCCAAGATCTGCCTGATCGACGATGGCAAACCGCAGACCGCGCGTGCGTTCGAGATCGCGCGCGTGGGGCGCTTCCGCAAAGGCTCCGGTCTGCCGCTGCGGATTCCGGTGATCGAGATGGTGGAGATCGGCGCCGGCGGTGGCTCGATCGCGCATGTCGATACGATGGGACGCATTGCGGTGGGACCGGAAAGCGCCGGCGCCGATCCCGGTCCCGCCTGCTACGGAAGCGGCGGGACGGAACCTACGGTGACCGATGCCAACCTGGCACTCGGCCGTTACGATCCGGCACGCTTCGCAGGGGGCACGATCCGCCTGGATACCGCCGCGGCGCATGACGCATTGGCGGCGCGTGTCGGCGGTAGGCTGGCGCTGACGACGGAGATGGCCGCACTCGGCGTCATCGAGATGGTGGATGAGAACATGGCGAACGCCGCGCGCGTGCACGCGATCGAATCCGGCAAGACCTACGAGGGCCGCACACTGATCGCGTTCGGCGGCGGCGGCCCGGTCCACGCCTGTCGCGTCGCGGAGAAGACCGGAATTCGGCATGTGCTGGTACCGTCGGGCGCGGGCGTCGGCAGCGCGATCGGGTTCTTGCGCGCGCCGGTCGGCTACGAGGTTGTCCGCAGCCTGTACCAGCGCTTTTCGACATTCGACGTCGTCGCGGTGAACACGCTGCTGGCCGACATGGAGGCCGAGGCACTGGAAGTCGTGGCACAGGGAAGCTTCGGCGCGCCGATCACACAGAGCCGCGTTGCCTATATGCGCTACGTCGGCCAGGGCCACGAAATCCCGGTGCCGCTGCCAGCACGCCCGCTCGGCGAGGAAGACGTGCGGCAAATCCGCGCTGCCTATGACTCCGAATATACACGATTCTATGACCGGCCGGTGCCCGGCTCCGACGTCGAAATCATGAGCTACGCGGTGCTTGTGGCGACGGTACCGGCGGACGATCCCGGCACACCGCTGGTCGGCGACGATGCTGTCTTCGTGCCGGACGCCGCTCCGGCACGCACTCTGCTTGTGCGCGATACGACCACGGGCGAGGTCGCACCCTGGCCGGTGTATGACCGCGCGGCACTCGCGCCCGGCGTGCACATCGTCGGCCCGGCGATCATCGCCGAGGACGAAACCTCGACCCTGGTCTGCCACGGCTGGAGCGCGACGGTGAACGGACTGGGCTATATCGAACTGACGCAGGAGACCGCCTGATGTCGCATGAAACCAACGCACTCGCGCAGATCCATCGCCAGATCATGTGGAACCGCCTGATCGCGGTGGTCGAGGAGCAGGCGCAGACCATGATCCGCACCGCCTTCTCCACCACGGTGCGCGAGGCCGGCGACCTGTCCGCCGGCATCTTCGACCTGCGCGGACGCATGATGGCCCAGGCCGTCACCGGCACACCAGGACACGTGAATTCCATGGCGGAAAGCGTCGGCCACTTCCTGCGCAAGTTCCCCACCGACACGATGCGGCCTGGCGATCATTATACCACCAACGACCCGTGGCTCGGCACCGGCCATCTGCACGACCTCACCGTCGTCACACCGGCCTTTCACGACGACCGCATCGTCGGCCTGTTCGCCAACACCGCGCATGTGATCGATGTCGGCGGTCTCGGCATGGGACCGGAAGGCCGGTCGGTGTTCGAGGAAGGCATGTACATCCCGATCATCAAATGCTTCGATCGGGGCCGCGCCAACGAGACCTTCTTCGACTTCATGCGCGCCGGCTCGCGCCTGCCGGTAGAGCTGGAAGGCGACATCTATTCGCTGTGCGCGTGCAACGACGCCGGTGCGCATCGCCTGGTCGAGATGATGGACGAGTTCGAGATGGACAGCCTCGAGCCGCTCGCCGACTTCATCTTCGAGAGCTCCCATCGCGCCACGCTGGCCGAGATCGCCCGCATTCCCAAGGGCATTTATCGCGCCGAGATCTGCTCCGATGGCTACGAGGAACCGGTCACGCTGAAGGCGGAGATGACGATTTTGAACGACAGCATCGAAGTGGATTACGCCGGCACCTCGGGCCTTTCGTCGCGCGGCATCAACGTACCGCCCGCCTATTGCCGCGCCTATTCGTGCTTCGGCATCAAGTGCGTCGTGGCGCCGGACATTCCCAACAACTGGGCGAGCCTCGCGCCGTTCCGCATGAAGATACCCGAAGGCTGCATCCTCAACGCACCGCGACCCTATCCGGTGTCGGTGCGCCACGTGATCGGCCATCTGCTTCCCGACCTGATGATGGGCTGCCTGCACCAGGCGGTGCCTGAACGGGTCACCGCCGAGGGTGCATCCGCGCTGTGGAATCCGCCTTTGCGCGGTGGTTCATCGGTGTCAGGTCAGGCGCGCGGCAATCGTCCGGTGGTGCCGGACTTCGAGATCATCACCTTCAACTCCGGCGGCACCGGCGCACGCCCGACCAGCGACGGCTTGAACGCCACCGCCTTTCCCTCCGGCGTGCGCACGATGCCGGTCGAGGCAACCGAGAATGTCGCGCCGATCATCTTCTGGACCAAGGAACTGCGCGCGGACTCCGGAGGAGCGGGACGCACGCGCGGCGGCACCGGACAAACGATGGAGGTCGGCGCCAAGGGTGATCTGGAGTTCGCGGTGAACGCCACGTTCGACCGTATCGCCAATGCTCCGAAAGGCCGCGAGGGCGGATTGAACGGCGCGCCCGGCATGGTCGGGCTGAAATCCGGCAAGACGCTGCGCACCAAGGGCTTTCAGGTAATCCCCGACGGCGATCGGTTGATCCTGAAACTACCTGGCGGCGCCGGGATGGGCGATCCGACCGCGCGCGATCCGGCGCTGGTGGCGCGCGACGTGCGCGATGGCCTCGTTTCGGCGGAAAATGCGCGGCTGCTCTACAAGGTGGCGGTCGAACCGGACGGAACGCTGGACGTGACGGCGACTACGATGTTACGTACGTGATCGATCACCAATAGGAACACGCCCGAATGGAAGCGGCCATCGAAAAATCGGCCATGCGCAAGATCTATATCCGTTTGTTGCCGTTCGCTGTCTTCACCTACTTCCTCGCCTATGTCGACCGGATCAACGTGAGCTTCGCCGGGCTGACGATGCGCGGCGATCTCGGTATGTCCGCCACGGCGTTCGGGTTCGCCGCGGGAACCTTCTACTGGGGCTATTTCATCTTCGAAGTCCCCAGCAACATCGTTATGGAAAAGGTCGGCGCGCGGCTGTGGATCGCGCGCATCATGATCACCTGGGGCATTTTCGCCGGCCTGACCGCTCTGGTGACCGGTGCCACCAGCTTCGCCGTGGTGCGCTTTCTGTTGGGTGCCGCCGAAGCCGGCTTCTTCCCTGGCATCGTACTGTATTTCACCTACTGGTTCCCGGCCCATCATCACGGGCGCATCGTCTCGGGCTTCCTCATCGGCCTGCCGATTGCGGTAGCCGCCGGCGCACCGATCTCCACGGCGCTGCTCAGCCTCGATGGCGTGTGGGGACTGCGCGGCTGGCAATGGATGTACCTCGCCGAGGGTGTGCCGACCGTGGTGATCGGTATCGTCACATTCTTCGTCCTTACCGATAGACCGGAGCAGGCGACTTTCTTGACCGCCGAGGAGAAGACCTGGCTGAGCACGAGACTGTTGGCCGAGCGCAGGGCGAAGGAGGCGGTGCGAACATT
>Ga0209040_10001251_pt1 | contig 20035 bp, 15 predicted proteins | sample BogFormECP12_OM3_FD_188240 | JGI IMG/M metagenome (GOLD analysis project Ga0209040, IMG submission 188240) | Bog forest soil microbial communities from Calvert Island, British Columbia, Canada - ECP12_OM3 (SPAdes) (version 2) | ecosystem: Environmental > Aquatic > Freshwater > Wetlands > Bog ...
GGACGCGAATTTTCTCTCTCCGCCCAGTGGCTCGGAACTCGCCCCCCATTGATGATCAACGGCATGTCATACCTCCGGCCTCGTAGGTGCGAAGCTCACTTCTCCGCGGCCTCTAAAGCCTGACCCAAATCCTCGAGAATGTCGTCGATGTGTTCGATCCCCACACTAAGACGAATCATCTCTGGTGTGACTCCAACCTTCGCCTGTTCCTCCGGCGTGAGCTGCCGGTGCGTCGTCGACGCGGGGTGACACGACAGCGATTTCGCATCGCCCATGTTCACCATGCGCTTGAACAGGCGGAAGGCATTGAAGCATTTCCTGCCGCCTTCGTAGCCGCCCTTCACTCCGAAGGTTAGAAGCGAACAGAAGTTAGAGCCCAGGTATCGATGCGCCATCGGATAGAGCGGGTTATCTGAAAACCCCACATAGTTCACCCAATCGACCATGGGATGATCGCGCAGGAATTCCGCGACCTTACGAGCGTTCTCTACGTGGCGTTCCACACGGAGGGCAAGGGTCTGAATGCCCTGCAAAAACAAAAAGCCGTTAAACGGAGAAAGGGTTGCGCCCGTGTTGCGTTGACACACGGTTCGGCAGCGCGCGACAAACGCCGTATCGCCGAAGTGCTCGACGTAGACGACGCCGTGATACGCAATCTCCGGCCGGTTGAACATATAAAACTTTTCCGGATGCTCGCGCCACGGAAATTTGCCGCCATCCACAATCATCCCGCCGATACTGGTGCCGCCTCCTCCGATGAATTTCGTCAAAGAATGGACCACGACATCGGCGCCATACTCGATGGGCCGCAGCAGAATCGGCGTAGCCACCGTGTTGTCGACCACCAGCGGCACGCCATGCTTGTGCGCCACCCGCGCCAATCCTTCGATATCCGCCACGTTCCCCGCGGGGTTGCCTACGCTCTCGCAGTAAACCGCCCGGGTATTCTCATCGATCAACTTTTCCACATCTTCGGGACGATCGGTCGCGGAAAAACGCGAGCAGATGCCGCGCTTCGGGAAGATGTGCGCCAGCAGAGTATAGGTCGCGCCGTACAGCTGAGGAAGCGAAACGATGTTGTTGCCAGCTTCCGCGATGTTGATCAGGGAATACTCGATCGCGGCCATGCCCGAGCTGACGCTCAATCCATCGACTCCGCCTTCGAGCGCGGCTACGCGTTTTTCCAGCACCGTATTTGTAGGATTGCCGATGCGGGTATAAATATTCCCTTCAACTTCCAGATTGAAAAGCGCAGCCCCATGTTCGGCGCTGTCAAACTCGAAGGCGACCGTCTGGTAGATCGGCACCGCGACGGCTTTCGTCGTAGGATCGCCGTCGTAGCCGGCGTGAATGGCAATCGTCTCTCGCTTCATGCGTCTGCCAATTAAAAGTTGCGAACCGGATCGAAGGGACTACGGGATCGCAGAAGTCCGATCACTTCGTGGTCGTCATCGCTCTCGCAACCGGGACCGATGCCGGCTTTCGGGAGAGGGACTTCGCCAGGGCGCGAGTGAGCGTGCGGGCGGCGAAGCCGGCGCCATATGCGAATCGCATCACCGGCCCGAAGCTGTTTGCCGCTGCAACTCCCGCGAAATAAACACCGGGCACTGACGACTCGAAACCCGAAGAGAGCACCGGCGAACCATGGAGAACCTTAATCTTCGAGCGAATTTCCGGGCTCAAAAACTTCAGACGCTCCAGATCCACCTTGTAACCGGTCGCCGCAATGACGTGCCCGGTCACAATTTCTTGCTCGTTGTTATCGACCGTTTGAACCTTCAGATGCACTCTGCCATTTCGAACTTCAGCGCCTTGTGGCGTGCATCCGAGATGCAACGGCACCTTCCCTATGACTTTGTCCCGGATGAACCACCCACCGGAAGGACCCAGGCTTCTTCGGACGACCTCCACGCGAAGGCCCTCGGGAAGGTAATAAAATGCTCCCGGTGCATCGGCAAAGAAACGCGACCGCAAACCCGGCCCCAGCCCCGATTGCGGATGCCTGATCTGCTGCCAGCGAGAGCGCGGCTTGCCCGTCGGCTGACTATGAAATTTCAATTCCGTTCTGCGGCTGACGAGCTGCACGTTAGCGCCCGCTTCGTGCAGCAATCCCGCCAAGTCCAGAGCGGAGGCTCCGCCGCCGATCACCACCACGTCGCGCCCTCGAAAAGGTTCGACCTCGCGATGGCGGGCGCTGTGGGAAAGAAATTCCGCCGGCAAGTGCGCCAGACTCTCGGGAACATACTCAAAGTGAGTGATGCCTACAGCCAGCACCACTGTTCTGGCTTGCAGCGTTTCGCCGTCCTCGAGTTGCAACCGAAAGCCTTCCGGCAACCGGTCGACGCTCGCCACCAGCTTGTCTTCCAGCTCCGGCACCATGCGGTCTTTGAAGGCAAGCCCGTACGCGGTAAAAGTTTCGAGGCGAACCGGCACGCCCGTGTCGGCATACTCGATCCCCCGCTCTGCGCAAAACTGCCGCAGGGTGAAAGCGCCCTGCGGATCGTAGATGTCCGAGGCGAAGCCATCCGACTTGAGCATCATGCCCTTCGGCATGTGCGCCAGCCAGCTGTCCATGGGGCGCCCAAAAATGCGGAACGGGATTCCGCGCCGCCGCAAGTGCGCGGCGATCGAAAGTCCATACGGACCTGCTCCTATAATGACTGTATTCAGCATAATTAAGAAAAGACCTTCCTTGGGGAGCGCGCTGCCGACTAACCGCTTTTAATTAAGCAAATATTGGCTCATCGTACCACGGCGAGCTCTTATGACAATGAAACCAAAGCCTGTCGCTTATTTAGGCTTATGGTAACTACCGGCGGGGAAATTCTCGATGCACTAGGAGATGCTGGTTAGCGCGGGGGTGGGCCCTGGGAAGTCCATCGCACGATACTCTGCGCCGACCTCCGCAGCCGAGAGAGTTCTAGCGAAATCAATGCAGAGCTGCCGGGTATTCATCGCCTTGAAGTATCTGAGGTCATCTTCCCTCTTTACCTGTTGCATCACTACTACCACCTCGGCATGCTGCATCAATTCATCCAATCCGCCAACTAACAGCTTCCAGATATGGGGAATGGACCGCTCGATGAACCTCAAGTTCGTGCCATGCAGTTTTCCCGGCGCAATACTCGGCTCATAGATCCGCACATCGAAACCCTTGCCAATCAGCCGTTCTGCCAGCTCTACCGCCGGACTCTCCCGTAAATCGTCGGTGCCTTCTTTGAACGCCAGGCCAACTAAACCAATTTTTCGCCTGCCTGTATCCGCCACCAGTCTGATACAGCTCTTGAGATGGGCTTCATTGCTCGGAAGAATCGATTCCAGCACCGGCAACTTCAGACCCCGCCGGCCCACCTCGGATAAGAGCGCTTTAACATCCTTGGGCAAACAAGAGCCCCCGAAAGCAAACCCAGGCTTCAGGTAACGCGCAGATATGTTCAGCTTCGTGTCCTGACAAAAAATCTTCATCATCTCGCCGCCGTCCACCCCGAGTTCGCGGCACAAAGTTCCTACCTCATTGCCGAACACAATCTTCAACGCATGAAATGCGTTGCTGAAATACTTCACCATTGCTGCTGTTCTAGGATCCGTGCGGACGATGGGGGCCGGCAGTTTCTGATAGAGAGACGCAACGGCGTCGCCGGAACCCGCATCACTCGATCCGACGATGGTCCACGGCGGATCCTGAAAGTCGCTCAGCGCCACACCTTCCCGAAGAAATTCGGGGTTATAAACGAATCCAATTCGTTCTCCTACAGCCTTTCGCGAGTGCTCTTCCAACAACGGAATCAGCTCCTCCTCGAACGCAGTTGGCAGGACCGTACTCCTGAGGGCAACAACAAAGTGGCGATCTAATTGTCGCAGCTCTTGCGCGATGCTTAGCAAAACCTGCTTTAAGTAATCCAGGCGAGTCGAACCGTCCAGATTGGTCGGCGTTCCCACGCAGATCAGGGCAATATCACTGTTCCGCACCGCTTCGCCATGATCCACCGTGGCGCTCAATCGGCGCGACGCCACCATTTCGTGGACCAACTCTTCGAGGCCCGGCTCAAAGAACGGAGAGCGGCCGGAATTAATTGCATCCACCTTAAAGGAATCAACGTCCACGCCAATGACGTTGTGCCCTTCTCGCGCGAGGCAGGCCGCAGTGACGCAGCCGACATATCCCACTCCGAATACGCTGACTCTCATTGTGCTCCGTCGTTAAATTGTACAGAAAGCGGACCTCCTACCGCTTCTGGAGCAGGCATACACCGGTCCACGGATAATTTCCCAGAATCCGTTTGGGTTCTGGCAGAAGTGACAAGAGTTCAGCTGGCGCGCGTTTGAACTGGGCCGCGGTCTTAAGCAATCCCCGGACATCCTTCGGCTCCCACCCCTGTGGCGAGAAAAAATTTGCGCCTTCCGTCGGCCCGAATTTAAAGGCCGCTCCGGCTTCGCTGAGCTGCTTCCCGGTCGTGCGCTGCATCAGTTTCAGTTGGCCCGGCGACGCCAGATCGATCACCCAGGTTTGAAAATTATCTTTCGCGGCAAGGTCACTTGCGAGAGAAGCCACTTCCTCAGGAGTGAAATAAATAAGCAGCCCCTCGCTCGCCACGGCGACCCTCGCGCCACGCTTATTCAACTCCGCGAACAGCCCTCGACGGGCAGCAATGTCGGACAAATCTAAACCGACGCGGTCCAGGCGGCATCGCGGCTTTTCTTCCACCAGGATTTCCTGTTTGTAGGAAATGAGCTCCGGCAGATCGACTTCCACCCATTGCAGCGACTCCGGCAATTCCATGCGATAGGGTCGGGCGTCCAGCCCGGCCGCGAGGTTCACAATCAGGTCCGCCCCTTCGTCGATCGCGCGCGCGATGAATTGATCGAAAAGATAGGTGCGCGCCACCCAGGCCCACTCGTGTTTGTTGCCGTCTGCCAAAGTGTTCGCGATCCGAAAGCCCTCTTCGCCAGCCAATCGTTCGGCGTACGGATCGCGGAACAAAGCGTCGGGACGCTGAGTTTCCAACGCTCGAAAGTAGGCCACCCACAGGGCGGTATCGCTAACGTTACGAACCGTGATATTGGGTTCACCCATCGGTCTTGCGCACCGCCTGACGGTATTCGCCTTTCTTACTCCTTATTCTTTCGATGAACACGGTCTGCATTCAACTTTAGCAGCGCACAACGTTTGTCCCTTCAATCCCTTTGGTTGCGTTTCGAGTATCGACAACCAGTCGCGATTCGCTCACAATTTTCCGGTAATCATAATTGGAATGGTCGGTGACGATGAGGACGCAGTCGTAGTCTCCCAGATTTTCCACGGGAGTGGACGCCATCTGCAAATTGTACTTGCGCCCCTTGCCGATGAACGGCAAGTACGGATCGTTATAGCTGATCCGTGCGCCTTCCGCCTGCAGAAGTTCGATGATGGTTAGAGCCGGCGATTCGCGCAGGTCGTCGATATCTTTCTTGTATGCGACACCCAGCACCAGAACATTGGCGCCGTTCAGAGCCTTTTTCTGCCGGTTCAAAGCGGACGCCACCGACGTCACCACATGATATGGCATGGAGCTGTTAATCTCGCCGGCCAGCTCGATGAAGCGGGTATGAAAATCCCACTCTTTCGCCTTCCATGACAAATAAAATGGGTCGATGGGAATGCAGTGTCCCCCCAGCCCGGGCCCCGGATAAAAGGCATGAAACCCGAAAGGCTTGGTCGACGCCGCCTCGATCACCTCCCAAATGTCCAGCCCCATGCGCAGGCATAGAAGCTTCAGCTCATTGACCATGGCGATATTCACGCAGCGATAGATGTTTTCCAGCAGCTTGGTCATCTCCGCCGCCGCCGGCGAGGAAACGCAAACCGTGCGTTTGAAGATTGAGCCGTACAGGGACGCAGCCAACTCAGTGGCCTCCGGATCGAGCCCGCCAATCACCTTCGGAATGTCGTGACGCGCCACCGAGGTGTTGCCCGGATCTTCCCGCTCCGGCGAAAACGCGACATAGAACGCTTCCTCGGGCGCGGTCGACAGCCCCTTCCGCGCCGCCTTAAGACCACTCCGGTTTTCTGCCTCGAGAATTGGCACCATCACTTCTTCGGTAGTCCCAGGATAGGTTGTGCTTTCAAGGATCACGAGCTGGCCTGCACGCAGGTGCGGAGCGATGGCGTGGGCCGTGTTTGTGATGTAACTCAGATCGGGTTCGTGGTGCTCGTCGAGTGGAGTAGGCACACAAATAATGATCGCATCCATTTCTGACAGCTTCGAGAAATCTGAGGTCGCCGAAAAACCCTTTCCCCGCGCTTCCTCAATCGATTCCGTGGGAATTCGGTAAATGTACGACTTCCCTTCTGTTAGCGAATCCACCTTGCGTTCGTCGATGTCAAAGCCGGTAACCGGAAACTTCTGTTCTACGTACAACAGCGACAGAGGCAGTCCGACATAACCCAGGCCAATCACCCCCACGCGCGCCTGGCGTTCTTTTATTTTGCCGCTTATTCCAGGGGCCAGTCTGGCAGGAATGGTATGAGCACTCATAGATTGCACAATCTCCTTTAGTTTGCTGGTGCGACTTTCTTGCAAATGGAACTATCAAGCCGGCGTGAAGCAAAGAACTCTCTGGCCAGAATGGCTTGGACTGAATCAGATCTGTAGAACACCACTCCCACAGCAGTGCCCAGAGTATTGGTAAACAGATCTGTCATGCCTGAGTTTCTGGTCGGGAGAAACGCCTGCAAGACTTCGATGGTCAGACTAACCACAAATCCAAAAACGATGGTCACCGCTGCCGGGTGTTCTACGTTTTTACTCTGCGAATAAATTGCACAGAAAGACAGTCCGAGTGGAATGAATCCGCCCACGTTAACAGCGATATCTTTCCAGTAGTTCCAGTCCTGTCGAAATTCGTTCCAGGGCCGCTCGAGAAACTTTCCATGTAACAAAAAGAAGCGTTCCGGAATGACCAGGTCCGTCGACGAATCGACGATGTTACGGGCAATGTTTCCCCCCTTTTCATCGAAGACATATAAGGCGGCCGCGCGCTCGTCTGCAGCCAGATTTGTTGTGTCGCTCCCTGTCCAGCCTTCGTAATGCCGCGATACCTCTGCTGGCGTCAGATCCCGGTCATAGATGGCTAGCCCCCTCAGCTGCCCGGACCAGTCATCGGTTGTAACCGGAGAGTTTCCGATTATCAGTAGGCCAGTCAAATCCTGGCTTGAAAGCCGGAAGGTCGCGGCCTTTTTTACGAACACGCCATCCACATAGATCGTTGTACCGGCTTGATTTGAACTAATGGTAACCAGCACCGGCTTTCCCTGGTTGAAAAGCTCGTCGACATAGACTTTGGCCCTTCCAGCATGGCGCCTCGGATCTGGACTTGGGTGCTGTAGCACCAGGTCGCTCCAGGATTGACGCAGTGCAAACGGAACGACCTGGTTCTTCTGCCGGTAAAACGCAAGAATCGTCCCTGAGGACCGTACCCGCTTTGGTTGCAGCCTGATTTCGAGACTGCAGGAACTGTCCGCTTGCGATAAGTGCCCCTTGAACTCACCTGCGCTCGCAATGCTTCCGTACTTTCCGAACAGCAGGCCTTTTTCTCCACTTATCCAGCTGACTTGGTTCTTGGGGGCATGAAACGGCCACAGGCCCGCCACCAGAATGCCGGATAGAACGAGAACACAGATTGCTCGCAGGAGCATTTTCTATTCAGCCAGCACCATCAGGCTGTAGCCGCCCAGCACGCGCACCGTCAGGTTCGATGCCAGCGCGAAAGCGAGCATCCGTGGGATCCTTGCCATCTTCTGGATCAGCAGATCTCCCAGTTCAATGCAGCGTGGAGTATAAAAGTAATCGACCACGGTATATCCCACGTCCGTCAGAGTGCGCAGCGCAGTTTCCTTGGTGAAATAGTGAAGGTGGGCGTGATGATCGCGGCGAAGCAGCAAACCGTTCTTACGCAGGACCGCCTGTACCGAGAGATCCAGCGGAATGTGAAACAGTTTCTGCCTTGCTTTGGACCGCACCACCCTCACCAGTCCCATGTAATCCTCAACGTGCTCGAAGACGTCAAGCATCAGCAGCAGATCAAAGAAGGTGTCGCATTCGTCTTTGCGAATGTCACGCAGGCGAAAACGAAGCCTCTCGTTGCCTCGATTCGCGCTCATGGCAAGCGCATCCGGAGAAATGTCATAGCCCCAGCACACGCAATCGGCCGGAAGGTGCGTTTGCAGCTCGGCCAACACCATGCCCGCACCGCAGCCCACGTCACACACAGTCTTTGGCGCCAGCTTCTGCTGCTTCAGCATTCGCTGGATTTGCCTCACCTTGAAAGGCGATTCCTCGACATGCCATGAGGGATTGTTCTTGAGATAGCTGCCGTCCCCATAGATGGAGCTTTCAGAATCGATGCTGACTAACTGGCCGGAAACCGGAGCGGGATCTTGCCGACGAAGGGGGAGGGCTGTCATAACGCAAACTCCTTATACCGCATGTCAGGCCAGGATTTTCAGAAACCTCTCTTGATTGCCAGGTATGGAATCAAGATCAGTTCGGCCAATCCCGGGGCTGGATCCCTGGGGCTGAATACACCATCCACATTGCAGTTTCTCATCGACCGGAGATAGCCTTTCAAATCCGTTTCACCGCCGAGAATAGACATCAAAGCGGCCGGTAGGTCTGTGGTCATGCGTACCCACGCCACCCCCGGCAGGGCTTGGCAGGCTGGTACGGGCAGACCAACTTGATCCGCGTAAAGCATATAGCTGAAGTCCACACCTGCCGCAGCGCCAAGACTGTGGTACCCCCACGTCCTGGCATTTACATCAAGCAGCTTGTACTGGCAATCGCGCGGATCGAGCTTATATTCCAGCTCCACCAGGCCGTAGTAGTTGATGGCGCGCAGGAAACGCTCTGAAAGCTCTTCTAGGATCGGCAAATCCAGCGTCTCGACGTAGGTGCTGGCTCTCCCGAACTGCAGCGGGTGTTGGCGCCGGCGTCGAACAACCATTTTGCCCACCGCTTCCCCGCCACGGAAAAATGCGCAGTAGGAGAACTGTTGGCTGCCGCCCCCGGGAATCAGTTCCTGCACCATGATTTCTCCGCCACCAGCAAGCTCTGATGCTTTTTGAAACAGCGTCTTTAATTCAGAATGGCTGTCGGCCCGCCAGGCCTTAGCTTTGGTGGCATAGAAGAAGTGTTCCTTGATCGCCGGCTTGATCGCAAACGGCGGCGCACACTCGCCGAGCCAGCTTAATTGGTCAACATTCTCGGGGTAGTGTGTGACAGGAGTCGGAATGTCGAGCTCTTGCGCGAGCCGGTAGGTATTTCTCTTGTCCCAGGCCCACTTCACGCTGTCCCATTCGGGCGTGGGAACCCGGAATACTTCGCTGAGTTGTGAACGGTGGCGCGATAAGGCGGCCACCAATTCCTCGCGGGTGGGGTAGAGGATCCAGCCTTCCAGGTTTAGCTGTTTTCCGAGTTCAAGCAGCCTATCCACCACGACCCGCTCATCGCGAAGATGCTTCACTTTCACAAATTTCGTGCAGTAACGCGAATATCGTGAAATGGAGAGCTCATCATCGACGACGCACACGGGTATCCCCCGTCGTCCGAGGCTGCGAACGATTTCCAGTCCCTGGTAGTCGCCCCCGAGCACTACCGCGCCTATGGTCCGGTTTGCGGTATGCACAGAACTAGGCTTCGGGACCCGTTGGATTAAAGTGCTGCTCACGATCAGTTGTTTCCGTTGTTCCGAGTGATAGAGCGAGTCAGGGAGCGAACCAATTCATTCGAGGCGAACTCGGCCCCCGAGACAAAGCCGAGAAGCGGTCCAAAGCTCCAGGCGGCAGGTTTGCCGACAAAATGCAAGCCCGGGATCGAGGACTCCAATCCGCGCTTCAGCACCGGGAAGCCGTTGACTATTTCCAGTTGCTTCAATAATGACGGAGACAGAAAAGGGTATCGTGCAACGTCCACGCGAAAGCCGGTCGCGAGAAGCGCATGATCGACCAGGCGCTCGCTTCCGTCATCAAGTTGGAGGCGAAGTTGGCTGTCTGCGACCGTCGCGGAAGCCACTCTGCGTCCCAATGTAATAGGCACTCCTGCGATTCGCGGTTGCAACCAACCCGCTCCTGCGGGCCGGATCGCACGATAGGCGGTGCGCTCCTGAAAACCCCGGGGAAAACGCCGGAACAGGTGAGGCATCGCAACCAGGCGGCTTATCCCAGCCGGGCCAACATCGCGCTTCGAGTACAGCATTTTGGAAATCACGCCCAGGTGGTGCAATCTCGCATGCAACCCGACCCAGTTCAGAGTCTTCTTGCGCGCAAGCACCTCGACCTCAATACCGGCTTCCCTAAACAGAGCAGCCGATTCGAGAGCGCTTTGCCCAGCGCCGATGACCGCCACCCGCTTCCCCTTGAACTTTCCGAGATCATTGTGCTCGCTGGTGTGCGACGCCAGGGCAGGTGGGATGCCGGCGAACTCCGCGGGCCGCGCCGTAAACACGCTGATCCCGGCCGCCACCACGACCCGCCGGGCGTCGAATTCTTCGCCATCCGCCATAATCACCTTGAACCCGCGCGGGTCGAGATCAATCCTGAGCACATTGCGTTGTTCCAGATTGCGGACTGCCTGGCTCTGATACCAGCGGCCGTAATCGACAAAGTGCTCGAGCGGAATCGGTTTCGAGACGTGTTTCCCCTTCTCGCGGCAATACGCGTCTAAAGTCAGCTCCTGTTTGGGATCGGCAATGTGCGAGGCCCCCCAATTCGATCGCAAACACATCCCCGCCGGCATTTGATTCTCCCAGAAGGCCATCGGTTCGCCGAACACCCGCGCTTCCACACCCGCCGCTCGCAGGTATGCCGCTGCGGAAAGTCCATACGGACCTGCGCCCAGGACAACAACATTGCATTCTGATGATTTGTTGGTCACCGGCTTTGGGCTCGTCTGTTCGTTGTGGGACTCTTCGGACTACCTGCCCTCCAGCGACGCGACCGACGATCGGTCGTCGACCGGGACCGGCAAGCTGCTGACTCCCTCTTCAACCGAAGCTGCTTTTGCCAGTTGGTGGCTCTCCCGCTGTAGCGCAGCTGGCGGGGTAAGAGAAAGTTGAATGTCAGACAGTTGAACACCAGGAACATCGCTAAACCTCTCAGTTGAAAGAGAATCAATCAGATCCAGGTATTCTTTCTTTTTCTGATCCCAGCCGTGACGCCGGACATACTCATATCCGCGCCGGGAAAGAGACTCACGCAAGTCCTGGTTGTTGACAACGTCGAGCATAGCCTCCGCCATGGCTTGGCTATCGCCCGACCGAAAGAAATGGACCACACCTTCCTCGAAGTAAAAGGCGTCAATCTTCGTCCGGGAGACTACCACGGGCACGCCCTGGGACATGAATTCCATGATTTTTGTGCTATAGGCCTCATTCCCGAATGAATCGGCTCGCTTGGGGACTACGCCGAGGTCGGCGTTGGCGATCACCTGCGCCATTTCATCGAGAGGCACCCCCCGGTCAAACTTGACGCTGTCCTCGAGGCCGAGTTGTCGCGCGAGCTTTTGTAACTGGTCTTTCAGCGCGCCACCAGCCCCACAATAGATGTGAAACTCGGCATTCGGGACCTTAGCCTTCACCCGAGCAAACGCTTCGATTGCAATGTCAACGCCCTGGTGCCACTGCAGACTTCCCGGGAACAAGATGATGAATTTCCCGTCAGTTCTGGTTCGGGCACGCCGGGCAAACATTTCCGGGTCGACGTGATTGATAAGAACAGAACACTTCTCTTCCGGAGCCGAGCGTTCGATCACGGTCTTATGCCAAAGGTGATTCGAAACAATGACGTGGTCAACAAATCCTGCCGATAGCCTTTCGACTCCCTTCAGTAGTTCGACATAGGCTCTCTTAAAGCTCGACCGGAACTTGTTCGCGAACAACTCCGGGACGACATCATGAATGTCGAGAATCAGTTTGCTGCCCGTCAGCTTCGGATACCACGCCGCAAATACCAGGAAGTCCGGCATGTTGTGGATATGAACCACGTCATATCGATTTCGAATGTGCAGTCTTCTTAGCGTCCCTGAGGACCTGACCAGGAAACGCAATAGGCGCCATGCATACGTCCACTTGCCGCGCTCGTTGTGCTCGCGATGCTGAACCCGATAAACCGTAACCCCGCTTATCTCTTCCACCGCAGGCTGGGAAAGTTCTCTGGATAAGCCGATCACATCTACTTGATCGCCGCGTTTTGCCAGTGTCTCCGCATACCTCCGGACACGATTGTCGCCCTCGTATGGGGTATAGGCCACCATGCATATCTTCCTGCGTGTATTGCGCTCAGAAATGGGAACTTGGTCACGGTAATACTGGGCAACCTCCCGCGGCAGCGCGGCCCAATAGGAGCCTTCATACTTCTCGCGCACGTAGGACAGAAACTCTTCATATCGCATTACCGGATATTCATCTCTCTCCGGCTCGGAGTCAAAGCACATATAGTCGGGGTGGGTATTCAGCAATACCATGCCACCGTTCTCGGCGACCCAATCCACCTTGCGCTTCCAAACATCGATGCTCCGCTCGCGGAGCACCCCGAAAAGGTTGAAATCCTGAACCAGGGTATACGGCAGTTCGACATAGCCACTACCGTTCGGACCTGGCACCCAGAAGGGGAAGATAGTTCCCGTTCCATCGGATTCAGGCTCAAAAGGGTCGGTATCGAAAGTAGACGCGTCGTAGTCAACCCCTAAAACATGCTGCCATCCCAACCTGTGCTGCATCAGTGGAGAACGAAATCCAGAGGCATTCCATTTATGGAGATATTGCTTGATCCGGGAGGCCTTGGCGACGAATTCCGCTCGCGAACTGTAAAGCTTTCCGTCATGCTCCAAACCGTGCACACCGATTTCAAATCCAACCTGTTCCAAACTCTCTCGCACCGCGTCGGGAACCCGGTACTCCCCTTCCGGCACAAAATTGAAGCAGGAACGGAAGCCGTGCTTCCGTTCGAGATCTCTCAACTGCTTAACCCGCGATACTCCTTTATTACCTTCTACATCGTGCGTGAGGATCAGCGCGAACCGTTTGCCATCTGGCCAGCCCGGCCAACTGGGAGGAGTTCGACACGCTTTAGGATCGATCGGCCACACATCCGCGAATTCCCGGCGGCGGCGGTTGGCCCGCCATCGCCGCAACGCCAAACGCAAGCGCCAGGGCATGACCGGCTTGAGAAGGTAATAGGCTCGGTTTATCAACATGGCAGAACGATTCCTCGGCAGCCGTCCATCGCTGCGGACTTTTTAGCTTTAGAGCGGGGGTATCCTATCCGATATGTTTGTACAACAGTTTACCGGCGGCCTTCAGAGTCCCGTCGGGAACCGCCGAAATTACCCGGCGCGCAACCTTCTTGGTCCAGATGTTTAGCAGTTCCTCATGTGACTGGGGGTAAGTCCAATAACTGATCGACGTTCCCGTGGCGCCCCAATGTTCTTTAAAGGCAATGAGCCCCAGGTTGTCAATCGCGGAGCGGCCCATATCCAGCTTCTCAAATCCGCTGCTCCGGGCCTCTTGTATGGTGTTCCAGAACAGTAGCGCCGTTCCGCCAAACCGGCTGTATTCCGCATCACTGCAGCCGTACTTGTAGACCATAGTCTTCTTGTGCGCCAACGTGAGAATCGCAGCCACCGCAGTGCCGTCTTTCGAGGCCAGGCGGATCCTGAAGTCCTTTCCAAACGCAGCGCTCAAACCCCGAAACCAGTTCAGCGGCTGCGGCGGTAAGTACTGCCGCCGGCGGGTCATCACTTGAAGCCGGTAGAACTTCTGTAGCAGATCCTCCGAAGCGCCGGCCTCATAGGTCAATCTCTCCCGCTCCGCGCGGCGAATCTTTCTCTGCACGCAGTTCTTGTGAAAGCGGCGCATCAGCTCGTCAGTGCCGGGTCGTAGGTCCAGGCGGTGAAACACATAACTTACACTTCTTCGCAGTTGCGTCGCACTGCCGGGCTGGTAGAGCACCGGCCTGATTTCAATGTATTTCCATTTGTCGATATCAACGCGTTGCCTTATGTGCGAGACCATCTCGTCGATATCAGTCGACGGGTCGGTCAGCGGTTCGCAATGATCAGAGAAAGGCAATGACACCAAACGACGACCGGTTAGCCAGCTCTTGATTTGGCAGAAAACAAGTCCGTTCGTCAGCGCCGCATCGGGAGGGCATGTAGTCACAACCACAGGGTTGTAACCGTAGACTTCGTGCAAGGCTCGCAGCCAGTTCGGGCTATGAAATACTGATGATCGCGGGTGGCTGTCGACCAAAGCCGCCCAGCGAGGCTCGCGGATTGGATCAATCTCATAGACTTCGCCGGTTGGACGGACGGGTTTCAACGGGATGGGAGCGATCGCTCTACTGGCCACAGGTTTCAACACTTCCCTTGATTGAATATGTCACCGGCTCTTCCCCGCACGTCTTGTTTTCTGCGTGCAATCTGCCTTCCAAGCGAACGTCAGGTTGTTGCCCCAGCTCTTTCATGACGTCAGCCACCGTCATAAAACGCGCCCCGCGAGCGTTAGCAAAGGAGCAGACGGCCTCAAGCAGTTGGGGCGTGCATCCAAAACGCGAAGGCCTTTGGGCTACATCGTGGGAATAGAAAATAAGCCAACTCCGGCGCCCTTCGTTCTCTACAATCAATCGCTGCGCCGTATCAGCTCGCTCGACGCCGCCATAGAGACTGTTGGCGCGAAGCAAATTCAAATCGACATCCGGTCCGTTCAGGCCTCCGCGAGTTCCACGGCAACTCGTTAATTTAGGCCCGAGCATCCTCTTAACCCTTAGCCTCACGTCGCCGTAGGGATAGGCGAAATTGCCCGACCCCGGCAACCCAATGCCCTGTCGAATTGCGTGCTCGCCTTTTGTAACATCCTGCATAAAGACATCGCAGGCAACGCGACGAGCCGAAAGGTGGCTGAATGTGTGGTTGGCGAGTTCGTGGCCACGATCCTGCAGGGAAAACAAATCCTCAATGCGAAACTGCTCCCCCAGGTCGTTCGTCGTATTCATCAAAGACATGCTGACGTAGTAGGTGGCTCGAGCTCCAAAGCTTTCGAGGATTGCAGCGCCCACGGTCAACGCGCTACGGGGGAAGTCATCGAAGGTGAAGGTTACGATCGGCCCGAGCGACCCCAGCGCAACCGGCCGCCGGTAGGCCGCCGAGATGATTTTCCTGCGCACATCGCCGAGTTCGGATCGCAAGCTCAAGAGTGCGTCGCTTCCACCGCATCCTCGGCAACAATTTCGATGATGCGGTCGTTGGGGACTTCACGGTTATTGGGAAACACCAGACGCGACACTCCCTCGGTGACACCGGTTTCCTCCAGCATCAGGTCGTCAAACACTCGGCCCGAAGGCGCATTCCGCGGCGTCTTCCGGTAGTTGGCCTGGAAATCCTTGCCCGTCAGCGCAATATATTTCTGCATCACGTATGCCAGGAATGCATGCTCCACTCTTTTTGACTGGACGCGGCAGCTGAACATCAGGTCCGTCATCAGCGGGATGCGGCTGTCCACGATGCAGAAGCCAACTACCCCGTAGCTGCCAAAGCGATCCTCTGCGCTGAGGACATAGGTGTCAAGGTATGGAGTCCCAAGGATGCGTTGCAACACGCTCCTTTCGTACTTGTTCCCGGAAAAGTTCATCTGATTGGTGCGCTGGGTCAACTCGTGAACGCGGCTCAGATTGGCTTCCGTCATCGGCTGGATCGTCAACCGTATTTCGCAGTACCGCAGGAAGTTCATGTAATCGTCGCCGAAGTTGCCGGCGATACTCTGCCGCTCCGCTTCTACCTGGTACATCTTGCGGCGCTCCCGGCTCTCGGTGGTCACCGGCACCTTGCATCCTTCCATCTCGGGGATGGCCAGGTATTGGCCGGCGTCCACCGTACGCACCTCGGGATGCACTGCCCGCACCTGTTGCAATTCGAATTCGGAGTCGTCGACAAAGAGCAGCGTGTCCATGCCAATATTGAGTTGCCGCGCAATCGCTGCAATACCCTGACTCTTCGGTTCCCACGAAATCTGGGGGCAAAGAAAGTACTCCTCAATTCCAAAACTCCTGAGAACGCCTAACGCCTCTTCAGAATTGTTTTTGCTCACGATGGATTGCAGGATTCCACGCTCGTCCAGGTTCTTGACGATCTTGATGATGTGTGGTCTCAGTCTAAGGTTTGGCGGGCCATCTTCCACCAAAATGCCATCCCAAAGCGTATTATCCAAATCCCAGACAACGCACTTGATTTTCCCCGATTCTTTCGGTTTCCCCTCTTTCGCCGCATTCTGAACCGGTAGGGAAACCTCTCGTGCAAAATCCATCAGTCCAAAATAGAGAGTTGTCTCGCTCTGGTCTTCATTCGGAACCAGTTCAACATTGAAAGGCAAATGCAGGTCGAGAAATTTGACGATTGCTTCGTACGGCACTCGGATTCGATGAAATCCGGGCGACAGTTCAAGCAGTTGCTGGAACGGTATCTTTACCCCCAGATCGACCGCACGCATGGTGAGCGACATCCGGATCACTTTCGGCGACGGGTTGTAGCATTCCAGAATGAAGGCATTCGGCAACATTTCGCCGGCGCTCGCACCGTAAGCCATTCTCTTCTTAAAGCCATATCTTTTTCCGGTGACAAAGTTTTTCAGCGGCGCTGGCGCCGGCAATTGATAAAGCGTGGTGCCGATCCAATGATCCCGGCGCTCGAGTTTCAAGGCATCTTCTACCGCACGCAGGCGGATGTTGCCCGGCGTCCACAACTTTCCCCACTGCTTGAATTGAATCTTCAGGATGTAGGAATTGAATGCTTCGCCGCAATCGATCCTGACCATCCCCTCGGAGAATCGCCGGCAGCGCCCGTCTGCCCGCGGGCTGTAAAGATCACAAGTGGTGTAGCAGGTAGGCCAGACACACTCGGTGCAATGTTCGCTCCATGGGAGGACGGTGCGCTCAAGCAGCATGCCCTTGAGCTCGCCAAACCGGGCGACCATCTCGGCGGGGAGCTGGTCCGAGGATTCGATTGTGTCGTTGGCTTCGGTTTCGTACATATTGTATCGGCTCAGTCAGGAGAGCCTTCGGCAGCACCTTTCATCGCGTACTGCCCCTCACTCGAAGCTCATCGTTGACAAGCGATCATCGCTGGACCTAAACCGCCAGGGCATAAACAAGGCGCGCACTCTAGTCATTTGCTCTTCGCGAAGAAATTCCATGAACTCGCGAGATACCTCGCGCGCCTCTCCGCTCCAATAACACCAAACGAATCCAAACAACCTGGTGAGTGAACCAACCATCCTCGGCTTGTCAGGTATTCGTCGGGCACACTTGATAACTTCGAACACCGGGTGACTCCCAAGAGAGAAGTCCATACACCCCTGGCGGAAGCAGTCGCGCTGCCACGTGTCCGCTGTTCCTGTAGGGCGATGGTGACGGACAGACAGTTCCGGAATGGACTGTACTCGCCAGCCCTTCATCCGAGCAACAACTCCCGCGTGCCAGTCCGGGCCCCCATACTTTAACGGAATGTAGCCGCCAAGGGTTTCGAAACATTCCCGGCGAAACAGTTGAACTGCGTGAGCAACCGAATCACTCTTATTTCGTTTGCGATTCCGGAAGACACCATGCCGCTCTTCCGTAATGAACCCCCCGGCCAGGCCCAGCCTTGGATCATTCTCAAACCGCTTAAGCAGTTCGGCAAAATAGTTCGGGTCAAACGACACGTCGGCATCAAGATTGCCGATGTAATCATATTTAAGACATTTCAGCTGCATGCAACCCTGATTAATCGCATCCACCTGCGCTCCGAAATTTCGCTTGTGCAACGTCTTCAAGCTCAAAAGCTGAATAAATGGATATCTAACAGCATAAGTGTCAACTATCTCGTCGGTTCGATCGGTGGAACCGTCACTAACGATAATCCACTTAACAGGCACCCTCGTTTGTCCGACCACCGACTGGATGACTTGTTCGATGAGACTTTCTTCATTGTAAGCGGCCGTTACCAGGACATATCCGCCTTTATTCAGATCGCTCATTTGTGCCGTCTCTCTCTGTATATGTTCCAAAGAAGATGCTCCGTGTGATACATCCATGTGATCCTTACACCGTGGTTACAGCTAACTTATTCCGCCACTTAGACCGAGGCTCCAGCTGCTAACTGTGACACCCCATCGCCCATGCCAGGCACGCCAAGCTGTTTTTCATCTTAAACATAATGTCAGACCGTTTTGACCTTCCCGCCAAGAGTACGAAGCAGCCAATGAGCCGTAGCGTCTGGTGAAAAGATACGATGAGCAGATACGTGAGTCGCGCCATGGAACCGTGGTGTTTTTCCCAGTACTGGCAATTGGCGCGGTACATCTCGATTTGAAATCGCACCGGCGAATTCGCTGAACTCGCCCCACCGTAGTGAATTGCTTCGGCCTCAGAGAAAAAAACAATCCGCTGCGCGGCGCGATGGAAGCGATAAGACCAATCGATGTCCTCGCCGTACATGAAGAAGCGCTCATCCAACAGACCTACGGTTTCCAGAGCACTGCGCCGGACCATGAGGAACCAGCCATTCAGAACCTCCACATCCCTGGTATCATGATGGTCAAAATCAGCGGCCATTTGTCCCCCGAAGATTCGTGACCGCCTGAAGACGCGGTCCAGTCCCATTGCGCGACACATAGAATTCCATACTGTCGGAAAACGCATTGTGGAACGCCGTACGCGTAAGTCGCGATCGAGCATTTTAGGCCCAAGCATCGCAACATCAGGGTGTTCGCTCATATAGCTCAACATCGGAGAGAAACAGTCATGCACGAACTTGACATCTGAATTTACAAGAACAATGTATTTACCCGACGTCCGGGCGATGCCGATGTTATTCCCTTTCGCAAATCCCAGGTTTTCGCTGTTTTCGACAAGAATCACTTCTGGGAACTGCCTGGCTATCAGTTCACAGGTATCGTCCGTTGAAGCGTTATCGACCACAATCACTTCATGCGGCCGAACCGGACAATATGCCTTCAGTGAGTCGAGGCAATCGACAAGATACGGTCTAGCGTTCCACGAGACGATAACGATTGATAATTCCACTGGAAATTGTGTGCAGGTCGGCATGAGAGCGTCAGGTGAGCGTGACGTATGGGTCAATTATGCTTAGAGTGTTCGCCTCGACCATCAGGCGATTAGGTCTCTTGCTGCGCTGATCCAGGAATCCGAAAACCGGTGGTAGCGTCCGGCCACCATTTCGGAGAGCACCACTTTTATTCTGCTCACACCCTTGGCCGATCGCGCGGCGGACCGTTTGGCGATGTGATTGATCTTTTCCTGGATGACGGCCCCAATGTTGTCCATATTAATGGCCTGTGTCGCGGAAAGCCGGGAGATTCGCTCTTCAAGCTCTTTCAGTCTTTCTATTTTTCGCGCAGACTCTGTTTCAGCTGCCAGCGACTCTCTGTACTTTTCCGCAATCGAGCGCTGGCGGACACCCTTCTGTTGTCCGGGGTGTTGGCGGTACATGATCAACCGATCGGCAAGGGGCCTTCCACAGGTGAAGATCGAACCCAGCAGCGCGATCCAATGATCATGGATCCACTCCGGGGGGATCGGGTGGACTATCGGAATCAGCGACGATCGAAACGCCATTGCGGCACCCGTAACAACATTGTGCTTGAGAAGGAATAGGGTTTCATTCTGCTTGAAACGATCCAGCAACGAGGAAGGAGCATAGCCCAAGGATTCCCACATTGAGCATCCAACTTGTCGCCCCTGTTCGTCAATAACGTCTCCATCTGAAAAAACGTATCCCAACTCGGCATCGGCAAGAAAAGCGAATTCGAGGGTTTGTAATTTTGTCTCTTTCCATATGTCGTCTTGATCTGCCAGCACGATTACATCGCCATCGCATTCCTGAATGGCACGATCGAAATTTGCAGTGGATCCTAACCTCGTGGAGTTCGACACGATTCGAACGGACAATACCGTCTTGCTCGCAAACTGTTGCAATATCTGCGGAGTATTGTCTGTAGACCGGTCATCGTG
>Ga0209040_10001253_pt1 | contig 20031 bp, 15 predicted proteins | sample BogFormECP12_OM3_FD_188240 | JGI IMG/M metagenome (GOLD analysis project Ga0209040, IMG submission 188240) | Bog forest soil microbial communities from Calvert Island, British Columbia, Canada - ECP12_OM3 (SPAdes) (version 2) | ecosystem: Environmental > Aquatic > Freshwater > Wetlands > Bog ...
TCGAAGGTGTGGGTCAACGGCGACCCGCCGGCGCAGTTCAGCGCGTCGGGCAACAAGCTGCACATCCGGTTGGCGTCGGCGCTGCCAACGGGCGCGGCCCTGTCGATCGTGGTGCGCTACAGCGGCTATCCCCGCCCGACCCGGTCCCATTGGGGCGACGTCGGATTCGAGGAACTGTCGGACGGCGCGCTGGTGGCGGGCCAGCCCAACGGCGCGCCGACCTGGTTTCCGTGCGACGATCACCCCAGCGCGAAAGCCAGCTACCGGATCCAGGTCACCACCGACAACCCGTATCGGGTAATCGCCAACGGCGAGTTGGCGTCCCGGCGGGTGCGGGCCGCGCAGACGACGTGGACCTACGAACAGCCCGAACCCACGTCGACGTATCTGGCGACGGTTCAGATCGGGGTCTACGAGCAGGTGGCGCTCGAGGCGCCGGTCCCGATGCGCGGCGCGCTCCCGGCCCGCCTGCGCAGCAAGTTCGACCACGACTTCGCGCGGCAGCCGCAGATGATGAAGCTGTTCGTCGAGCTGTTCGGACCCTACCCGCTGTCGAGCGGATACACCGTCGTCGTGACCGATGACGACCTGGAGATGCCACTCGAGGCGCAAGGGATCTCGATCTTCGGCGCGAACCACTGCACCGGTGGTCGCGAATCCGAGCGGCTGATCGCGCACGAGCTGGCACACCAGTGGTTCGGCAACTCGGTGACCGCCCGGCGCTGGCGCGACATCTGGCTGCACGAGGGGTTCGCCTGCTACGCCGAGTGGTTGTGGTCACAGGAGTCCGGCGGCCCGAGCACCGACGAACTCGCCGGCCGATCTCACCAGTGGCTGCGCGACTCGCCGCAGGACCTGCTACTTGCCGATCCCGGCCCACGCGACATGTTCGACGACCGGGTCTACCAGCGGGGCGCGCTGACACTGCATGCGCTGCGCCGGGAAATCGGCGAGCAGAATTTCTTTGCACTCCTGCAGGATTGGACGACGCGGTATCGGCACGCCAGCGTCGTCACCGACGATTTCACCGGGCTGGCCGCCCATTACGCCGACGAGTCGCTGCGGCCGCTGTGGGACGAGTGGCTGTACTCGACGGAAGTACCGTGACCGACGCCGGAATTCCGGCCGGTCCGGTCACGCGGGGCAGCGTCGCCCGCGTCGGCGCGGCCACCGCCGTCACCGCGCTGTGCGGGTACCTCGTGCTCTACCTCGCCGCGCGCGACCTGCACCCGGCAGGCTTCTCGGTGTTCGGCGTGTTCTGGGGCGCGTTCGGTCTGGTCACCGGTGCCGCGAACGGCCTGCTTCAGGAGGCGACACGGGAGGTGCGGTCGGCCAGGTACGCCGTGTTGTCTCCCGGCCCGCAGACCCATCCGTTGCGGATAGCGGCCGTCATCGGCGTCGTCGCGGCGGCGGTGATCGCAGCCAGCTCGCCACTGTGGTCGGGCCACGTGTTCATCGAGGCCCGGTTGCTCAGCGTGATCCTGCTCAGCGTCGGACTGGCCGGGTTCTGCATGCACGCCACGCTGCTCGGGATGCTGGCCGGGGCGGGGCGCTGGACGCAGTACGGGTCGCTGATGGTGACCGACGCGGCGATGCGCGTCGCGGTCGCCGCGGCGACCTTCGCGGTCGGCTGGGGGCTGGTCGGGTTTCTGTGGGCGACGGTCTGCGGGGCGGTCGCGTGGCTGATCATGCTCGCGGCGTCGCCGTCGACTCGGGTCGCCGCACGGTTGGTCGCCTACGGCGACACGAAGACGTTTCTTGCCGGCGCGGCGCATGCCATCGCCGCGGCCGGCGCCAGTGCGGTCCTGGTGATGGGATTCCCGGTGCTGCTGAAGGCCACCTCGGGTGACCTCGGCTCGACGGGGGGCGTGGTGATCCTGGCCGTGACGCTGACCCGGGCACCGCTGCTGGTGCCGCTGACCGCCATGCAGGGCAACCTGATCGCCCATTTCGTGGACCAGCGGAGCGACCGGATGCGCGCACTGGCGGGCCCCGCGGCGGTAGTCGCAGGCCTCGGCGTCGTCGGGGTGGTGGTCGCCGGGCTGGCCGGACCGTGGCTGCTGCGGGTGGGGTTCGGCCCCGGCTACCGCGCTGACGGGGCGTTGCTGGCGTGGCTGACCGCGGCGGCCGTGGCGATCGCGATGCTCACGCTGACCGGTGCCGCCGCGGTGGCCGCGGCCCTACATCGCGCGTATTCACTGGGCTGGGTCGGTGCGACGGTGGCGTCGACGTTGCTGCTGCTGTTGCCGCTGGACTTGGCCACCCGCACGGTTGTCGCGCTGCTGTGTGGGCCGCTCATCGGCATCGTCGTTCACCTGACGGCGCTGAGAATGGTGCGGCAGACCGGCCCCGCACCGCTCCCACCTGCCGTTTAGCGTGTACTTTGTGGGCATCGAGACCCGTTATCCCGACGTATGGATCGTCGTGCCAGCGTTCAACGAAGCGGCGGTCATCGGCGAAGTCATCGCCGATGTCCGCTCCATCTTCGACCATGTCGTCGTCGTGGACGACGGTAGCCGCGACGACACCGGGGCGATCGCGTTGCGGGCCGGGGCGCATGTGGTGCGGCATCCGGTGAATCTCGGACAGGGCGCGGCCATTCAGACCGGCGTCGAGTACGCGCGAAGCCAGCCCGGCGCGGAGGTGTTCGTCACGTTCGACGCGGACGGCCAGCATCGCGTCAAGGACGCGCTGCGGATGATCGACCGCCTGAGCACCCAGGACGTCGACATCGTCATCGGCACCCGGTTCGCCGAACCGGCGGCGAGCACGCAGGTGCCGTTGCTCAAGCGCATGGTGCTGCGGACGGCGGTGCTGCTCAGCCCACGCAGCCGCAGACTGGGGCTGTCGGACGCGCACAACGGGCTTCGGGCCTTCAACCGCGAAGTGGCTGAGGGCCTCGACATTACGATGACCGGCATGAGCCACGCCAGCGAGTTCATCGCGCTGATCGAAGAAAACCATTGGCGGGTAACCGAAGAGCCCGTCGAGATTCTCTACACCGATTACTCGAAGTCCAAGGGCCAGCCGCTGGTCAACGGCGTGAACATCATCTTCGACGGATTGATGCGCGGAAGGATGACCCGATGAACTGGATCCAGCTGTTGCTGCTGGTCGCCGCGGTGGTGCTGGTGGTGTTCCTGCTGCGCTCGCGCGGGTCCGTGCGGGCACGCGCGTGGGTGAAGGTGGGCTATCTGCTGTTCGTCGTGGCCGGCATCTATGCGATCCTGCGGCCCGACGACACCACGGTGCTCGCGAATCTGGTCGGCGTGCGCCGCGGCACGGATTTGATGCTGTACGCGCTGATCATCGCGTTCGCGTTCACGACGCTGAGCACCTACATGCGGTTCCGCGACGTCGAGCTGCGCTATGCGCGCCTGGCGCGGGCGATCGCGTTGGAGGGTGCGCGGAAACCGTCCGACCAGGAGTCGGACTAGGCCTCGGGGTTCTGCCGGAAGTAGTCGACGGTGCGGCGCACGCCCTCGTCGATCTTCACCTGCGGATGCCAGCCGAGAATCATCTCGGCAAGCCGCACGTCGAGGCACGAGCGCTTGAGGTCGCCGAGCCGCGCCGGGTGGAATTCCGGTTCGTCGGGTGCACCGGCGGCTTCCGCGATCAGCGAATGCAGCCGGCGCACAGAGGTTTCCAGTCCGGTGCCGACGTTGAAGCGCTGGCCGTTCCCGTGGGGGCCGGCGGCCCTGACGAACGCGTCGACCACGTCGTCGACGTAGACGTAGTCACGGGTGTCCGACCCGTCGCCGAAGATCTTGGTCGGCTTAGCCGACAGCAGCGCGCGGGAGAAGATCGCAACCACTCCGGCCTCGCCGTGCGGGTCCTGGCGCGGCCCGTAGACGTTGCCCGGCGCGACGTGTGAGGCCTGAATGCCGTAGAGGTGGCCAAAGGTGTTCAGGTAGATCTCGCCTGCGACCTTGCCCGCGGCGTACGGCGACGCCGGGTCGATCGGGACCGACTCGTTCGTCGGGTACGTCTTCGGTGTGCCGTAGATGGATCCGCCGGACGAGGTGTGCACGACCTTGCGGACACCCGCTTTGCGCGCCGCCTCGGCCACGCGGATCGTGCCGATCACGTTCACCGACGCGTCGAACTCGGGATCGGCCACCGAACGCCGGACGTCGATCTGCGCGGCGAGGTGGAACACCACTTCAGGCTTTGCCTCGGCGAGCAGCGCGCCGAGGCCGGCGGTGACGATGTCGGCCTCGACGAACGCGAAATTCGGGTCCGCCGAGGCCTGCGTCAGGTTGCCGGGGCGGCCGGAACTGTAGTCGTCGAGCCCGACGACCTCGTGTCGGTCGGCAAGTAGCCGGTCGACCAGCGTCGATCCGATGAACCCTGCCGCCCCGGTGACTAGTGCACGCACCGGCTCACCATACCGACGGCCGCTGAGTGCTCAGGGTGCGAAACGCGACCGCCCGTACAGTCGAGTGGAACCACCCGCCAGCAGCAGATAAGGACGCATGGCAGCCCGGACCGCGCGCCTCCCACTGGTTGCCGTGATCGCCGGGGTGCTGATCGCGCTGCAGCTGGCGGTGCGGGCGGTACTGGCGTTCCGCGGGTACTTCTACTGGGACGACCTCATCCTCACCGGGCGTGCGGGCACCCAGGGCCTGTTCTCGGCGCCGTACCTGTTCGACGACCATGACGGGCACGTGATGCCGGGCGCTTTCCTGGTGGCCGGCATCATCACCCGGCTGGCGCCGCTGAACTGGGTCGGGCCGGCGATCAGCCTCGTCGTTCTTGCGCTGATCGCGTCGCTGGCGCTGCTGCGGACGCTGCATGTCATCCTCGGGTGGCGGCCGGTGCTGCTGATCCCGCTCACGTTCGCGCTGTTCACGCCCCTCGCTGTGCCGGGGTTCGCGTGGTGGGCGGCGGCGCTGAACTCGCTGCCGATGCTGGCGGCGATGGCCTGGGTGTGCGGGGATGCGATCCTGCTCGTGCGCACCGGGAATCAGCGATACGCGGTGACGGGGTTGCTGGTGTACTGCGGCGGCCTGTTGTTCTTCGAGAAGGCGGCCGTGATCCCGTTCGTCGCGTTCGGCGTTGCTGCGCTGCTCGCGCACGTCACCGGTGACGCGTCGGCGGTCCGGACGGTGTGGAACCGGGGGCGTCGCCTGTGGATCGTGTCGCTGGCGCTGACCGCGGCGTGGGTGGCGCTCTATTTGGCCGTCGTCGACCAGAAGCGCTGGAGTTTCGATCTGGCCATGACCTGGGACCTGCTGCGGCGCTCGGTGACCCACGGCATCGTGCCGGGGCTTGCCGGCGGCCCGTGGTCCTGGCAGCGCTGGGCGCCCGCCTCGCCGTGGGCCACGCCACCGCAGGCTGCGATGGTGCTGGGCTGGGTGGTGCTGGTCGCGGTGTTGGTGGTGTCGCTGATCCGCAAGCAGCGCATCGGCCCGGTCTGGCTGCTGGCGGCCGGGTATGCGCTGGCCTGCCAGGTGCCGATCTACCTGATGCGATCGTCGAAGTTCACGGCGCTGGAGCTGGCGCAGACGCTGCGGTACTTCCCCGACCTCGTCGTCGTGCTGGCGCTGTGCGCGGCGGTCGCATTGCGCGCACCCAACCGGCCGGGCTTCGTCCTGCTCGACGCGTCGGCGGCTCGCACAGCCGTGACGGCCGCGCTCGCGGCGGCCTTCGTCGCCTCGTGCCTGCACTCGACGGCGACCTTCCTCACCAGTTGGCGCGACAACCCGGCGCAGCCGTATCTGGTGAACGCCGAGCGCGGTCTGGCGTCCGCGTCGGATGCGCCGTTGCTCGACCAGGAAGTCGACCCGCTCGTGCTGCAACGCGTCGCGTGGCCGGAGAACCTCGCCAGCCACATGTTCGCGCTGCTTCGCGATCGGCCTGAATTCACCTCTGCCACTGACCGATTGCGGATGCTGGACGTCAGCGGCCGACTGGTCGACGCGAAGGTCACGTGGGTGCGCACGATCACGCCGGGCCCGTCGCCGCGGTGCGGCTACTTCGTCCAGCCCGATGCTCCGGTGAAGATGGCGCTCGACGGGCCGCTGCTGCCGGCGGACTGGACCGCCGAGATCAACTACCTGGCCAACAACGACGGCTCCATGACGATGTCGCTGTCCGACGGCACCGAGACGAAGGTCCCGGTGCACCCGGGCCTCAACCGCGTGTACGTGCGGCTACCGGGGGCAGGCAACGCGATCAACGTGCGGGCGAACACCGCCGCGCTGGCGGTGTGCATCGCCGCCGGACCGGTCGGCTTCCTCGCGCCGGTCTGATCGCGGCCGTGCGAGGCTGTCTGGCATGACAGATGTGCGCGCAGAGGGATTGAAGGTGTTCCGGGAGATGCTTCCGGGCTTGCTGCCGGACGGCGACGTCGACCTGCGAGACGGGGACTTCGCCGACGAGTTGCTCGGGATCGGTGTCGACAACGTATTCGGGCGGCTGTGGGGACGCGAGGGCCTCAGCCGCCGCGACCGCAGCCTTGTCACGCTCGGGATCCTGATCACGTTGCGGGCCATCGACGAACTGAAGGCGCACGTGCTGATCGCGCGCCGGAACGGGCTCAGCGAAGACGAAATCGCCGAGGTCATCTACCACTCCAGCGGGTATGCCGGCTTTCCGGCCGCGAATTCGGCGAGGACGGTCGCGCGGGAGGTGCTCGCGCAGCGAGCCACCTAACGGAATCGAACCGTTGACCTGCTCATTACGAGTGAGCCGCTCTGCCGACTGAGCTAAGGTGGCGTGCCCGAGCGCTCGCCGCCGGGCGGCACGAGTCTACGGCAGCCCCAGCAGGCCACCCAACCGGGCGCGACACTGACCTCAGCGACGGGACACGCCGCGAACGCGTCGGTCAGTTCAATCTCGCGCTCGGCTGCGCTCGGCCTCGCGCTCGGGCTCGCGCTCGGCTGAGCCTCAGTCGCCCAGCGCCTGCCCGACCGCGGCGACCAGCGCGTCGACCGCGAACTTCGGCTTGACGTTGAGGGCCAGCGCTTCGCGACAGAGCAGCACCGCCTCGATGCAGCGCAACAGCCGCTCCGGGGAGGCGTGCTCGGACAAAGCCGACACCCGCGACGTCATGTCCGGATGGTTCGGCTGGACCCGCGCGCCGGAGGCCATCATCAGCGCGTCGCGGAAGTAATTCGCGAGGTCGATCAGCGCGCGGTCGAGCGCGTCACGCGAGGCTCGAGTCTGCCGCGACTTCTGCCGTCGCTCAAGGTCTTTGATCGCGCCCGTCGCGCCGCGCAGCGTGGCGGCGGTGCCCTTGCCGGTGCCGCCGGCGCCCAGCGCGGTACGGAGCTCCTCGGTTTCGGCCTCATCGCGCCCGGCGGTCAACGCCCGCGCCTCGGCTTCGGCGCTGACCACCAACTCCTCCGCTGCGGCGTACGCCTTCGACGGTGTGACCGCGTCACGCACCAGCGACAGCGCGCGCTGCCGTCGCTCGCGTGCGGCGGGATCGGTGGCCAGCCGCCGCGCGCGGCCGACGTGCCCGCCGCTGACGGATGCGGCAAACCGGGCGTCGGGCGCGCTCAGCCCGTCGGTGTCGATCAACACCTGGGCGATCGCATCCACCGGCGGGGTCACCAGCGCGACGTGGCGGCATCGCGACCGCAGGGTGATCGCGATGTCCTCGGGGTCCACCGACGGCGCGCACAGCAGAAAGACCGTGGACGGCGGCGGCTCCTCCACCACCTTCAACAGCGCGTTGGCCGCCCCTTCCGTGAGCCGGTCGGCGTCCTCGATCACGACGATCTGCCAGCGCCCGGTGCTCGGGCGCCGCGACGCGATCTGCACTATCGCCCGCATGTCGTCCACGCCGATGCTCAGGCCCTCCGGAACGATCCGGCGAACGTCGGCGTGCGTGCCTGCCAGCGTCGCGACGCAGGCGCGGCACTCGCCGCAGCCGGGTGTGCCCGCCGCCGTGCACTGCAAGGCCGCCGCGAAGCACAGCGCCGCGATCGAGCGGCCGGATCCGGGCGGCCCGGTGATCAACCAGGCGTGTGTCATAGTCCCGGTCGCCGCCGCATTGTGAGCCGAATCACCGCGCGCCGCCCGCGCGGCGGCGATCAGCTCCGCCTCCACCGCCTGCTGGCCGACCAGTCGGGTGAAAACGCCGTTCATCACCGACAACAGTAGTGACCGCGGCGGACACGATCGCTGCGCAAGCGCTATTGCGCGTCTGCGGGGCCCGATACGGTAGTTCTTGTGACCAGTCAGGCGGCATCCCCCGGGCGAACCCGCGCGTTCGTCCGGTGGATCGTGCGCACGCCCTGGCCGGTCTTCACGCTGGGCATGCTGCAGGCCGACATCATCGGCGCGCTCTTCGTGCTCGGCTTCCTGCGGTTCGGACTGCCGCCGAAAGACCGCGTGATGCTGCAGGACCTGCCGGAGGCGAACCTGGCACTGTTCATCGTGGTCCTGCTGCTTGCGTTCACGTTCGGGTCGCTGATCAGCCTCAAGCTGCTGATGCCGGTGTTCCGCTGGCAGCGCCGCGACGGCGACGGCAGGCGCGACACCGACCCCGTTGCCACGGAATTCGCCCGCACCCGGGCCCTGAAGATGCCCTTCTACCGATCGCTGATCAGCGGCGTGAACTGGCTCCTCGGCGGCGCCATCTTCATCGTCGCGATCTGGCCGGTGGCCAGGCATTCGGCCCCGGTGGTCGCGCTGGCCACCGCCCTGGGCGCCACGGCCACGATGATCATCGGTTACCTGCAGGCCGAGCGGGTGCTGAGGCCGGTGGCCGTCGCGGCGCTGCGCGAGGGCGTGCCCGAGCACATCCACGCCCCCGGCGTCATCCTGCGGACGGTGCTGACCTGGGTGCTTTCCACCGGGGTGCCGATCCTGGCGATCATCGTCGCCATCGCCGCCACCAAGCTGTCGATCCTGCAGGCCTCCGCCGACAACCTGTTCATGCCGATCCTGATGCTGGCCATCGCCGCGCTGGTGATCGGGCTGATCGGCACCGTGCTCACCGCGATGTCGATCGCCGACCCGTTGCGCCAGCTGCGGTGGGCCCTCGGCGAGGTGCAGCGCGGCAACTACAACGCGCACGTGCAGATCTACGACGCCAGCGAGCTGGGACTGCTGCAGGCGGGCTTCAACGAGATGGTCCGGGAGCTGTCGGAGCGGCAACGCCTGCGCGACCTGTTCGGCCGCTACGTCGGCGAGGACGTCGCCCGCCGCGCGCTGGAAAGCCGCCCCGAGCTCGGCGGCGAGGAGCGCAACATCGCGGTGCTGTTCGTGGACCTGGTCGGCTCGACCGCGCTGGCTGCGACCCGCCCGCCCGGCGAGGTCGTGAAGCTCCTCAACGAGTTCTTCCGGATCGTCGTCGAGACCGTCAACCGCCACGGCGGCTTCGTCAACAAGTTCCAGGGCGACGCGGCGCTGGCGATCTTCGGCGCGCCGCTGGAGCATCCCGACGCCTCCGGGGCGGCGCTGGCCGCCGCCCGCGAACTGCACAACGAGCTGATCGCGGTGATCGGCGAGAACGAGTTCGGCATCGGGGTGTCGGCCGGCCGTGCGATCGCCGGCCACATCGGCGCGAAGGCGCGATTCGAGTACACCGTGATCGGGGATCCGGTCAACGAGGCGGCCCGGCTGACCGAGCTGGCCAAGTTCGAGGAGGGACACGTGCTGGCGTCGGCGATCGCGGTCAGCGGCGCCCTCGACGCCGAGGCGCTGTGCTGGGACGTCGGCGAGGTCGTCGAACTGCGGGGACGTACCGCACCCACACAGTTGGCACGGCCCGTCAAGCTGGCGGTGCCGTCGCGAGTTTGATCCCCGCGGGTTGGTCTAGGCCTTCTTCGCGGCCTTCTTCGCGGTCTTCTTGGCGCCGGCCCTGGCAGCGGCCGTGCGGGTGCCCTTCTTGGCGGCGCGCTTCACCGGGCCGCGGGCGCGCCGGTCGGCCAGCAGCTCCGCGGCCCGCTCCTGTGTGATCGACAGCACATCGTCGCCCTTGCGGAGGCTGGCGTTCGTCTCGCCGTCGGTAACGTAGGGCCCGAACCGGCCATCCTTGATCACCATCGGCTTGCCCGTCGCCGGGTCCGGGCCCAGCTCGCGCAGAGGAGGAAGCGAAGCCGCTTGCCGGCCACGGCGTTTGGGCTCCGAGTAGATCCTCAGCGCCTCGTCGAGGGTGATCGCGAACATCTGCTCTTCGGTGGAAAGTGAGCGAGAGTCGCTGCCCCGCTTGAGATACGGCCCATAGCGGCCGTTCTGCGCGGTGATCTGCTCGCCGGTGGCGGGGTCGACGCCCACGAGGCGCGGTAGCGACAGCAACCGCAGCGCGTCGTCCAACGTTACCGTTTCGAGGTCCATCGACCGCAGCAGCGACCCCGTCCGCGGCTTGGGACCCGTCGGCTTCCCGGCCTTCTTCGCCGACGCGCCGTCGCCGTCGTCTGGCTCATCGGGCTCCGGCAGCACCTCGGTCACATACGGGCCGAACCTGCCGTCCTTGGCGACGATCTCGTGCCCGGTCTGGGGGTCCACACCCAGCGAGCGACCCTCTTGCGGTGTGGCGAAAAGCTTTTCGGCCAACTCCAGCGTCAGCTCGTCGGGGGTGATCGCGTCGCTGAGGTTCGCCCGCTGCGGTGCCGGCTCGCCGTCCTCGCCGATCACGATGCGCTCCAGATACGGACCGTTCTTGCCGACGCGGACGTTGATCGGGCGGCCCTCGTCGTCGTCGAACAGCTTGATCGAGTTGACCTCTCGGGCGTCGATGCCTTCGAGGTTGACCCCGACCAGCTTCTTGAGGCCGCCGGACCGGGCGACGGAGTCCGGCACGCCGTGGGCGCCGCCGAAGTAGAAGTTGTTCAACCAGTTCGTGCGCTGCTCGTGCCCGGCGGCGATCTCGTCGAGCTCGTCTTCCATCGCGGCGGTGAAGCCATAGTCGACGAGCCGGCCGAAGTGCTGCTCCAAGAGCCCGGTCACCGCGAACGCCACCCACGACGGCACCAGCGCGCTGCCCTTCTTGTGCACGTAGCCGCGGTCCTGAATGGTCTTGATGATCGAGGAGTACGTCGACGGGCGCCCGATGCCGAGGTCTTCCAGCGCCTTGATCAGCGACGCCTCGGTGTAGCGCGGCGGCGGGCTGGTGGCGTGCCCATCGGCGGTCAGCTCGTTGGCCCGCACGCGCTGGCCCTCGGTCAGCTGCGGAAGGCGGCTCTCGGCGTCGTCGGCCTCGCCGCCGGCCAGGTCGTCGAGGCTCTCGACGTAGGCCGACAGGAAGCCGGGGAACATGATGGTGCGGCCGCTGGCCGAGAACGCCACCTGTGTTGGGGCCGCCTGCCCGTCGGCGGACTCACCGGTGATGCGCAGGCTCAGCGTCGTGCCGCGCGCGTCGGCCATCTGCGAGGCGACGGTGCGCTGCCAGATGAGCTCGTAGAGCCGGAACTCGTCGTTGTCGAGGGCCGCGTGCAGCTGCCCCGGGGTCGAAAACGTCTCACCGGCCGGGCGGATGGCCTCGTGGGCCTCCTGGGCGTTCTTGACCTTGCGGTTGTACTGCCGCGGCGTCGGGTGCACGTACTCGGCGCCGTAGAGCTCACGCGCCTGCCTGCGCGCCGCGTTGATCGCCGACTCCGACAGCGTGGTCGAGTCGGTGCGCATATAGGTGATGTAACCGTTCTCGTACAGCCGCTGCGCGACGCTCATCGTGCGCTCCGACGAGAACCGCAGCTTGCGGCCCGCCTCCTGCTGCAACGTCGACGTCATGAACGGCGCGTACGGCCTGCGGGTGTAGGGCTTCTCGTCGACCGACGACACCGTCAGCGACGCCCCGCGCAGCCCGCGCGCCAGCGTTCCGGCGCCGTCGGCGTCGAGCACCAGCACCTCGTCGGCCTTCTTGACCTGGCCCAGCGAGTCGAAGTCCCGTCCGGTGGCCACCCGGCGCCCGTCGACCGTCACCAGCCGTGCGGTGAACCTGGGCGGCTGCGCCGAGGGGTTCGACACGCTGGCGTCGAGCTCGGCGGTCACGTCCCAATAGGAGGCGCTGCGGAACGCCATCCGGTCGCGTTCACGCTGCACGATGATGCGGGTGGCCACCGACTGGACACGGCCCGCCGAAAGCTTCGGCGCGACCTTCTTCCACAGCACCGGGCTGACCTCGTAGCCGTACAGCCGGTCCAGGATGCGGCGGGTCTCCTGCGCGTCGACCAGGTCATTGTCGAGATCCCGCGGATGCTGGGCCGCGGCACGGATCGCCGGCTCGGTGATCTCATGGAACACCATCCGCTTGACCGGGATGCGCGGCTTGAGCGTCTCCAGCAAGTGCCAGGCGATAGCCTCGCCCTCCCGGTCACCGTCGGTGGCCAGATAGAGCTCGTCAGCGCTCTTCAGCAGGCTTTTCAGCTCGCTGACCGTGCCCTTCTTTTCGGGGCTGATGATGTAGAGCGGCTCGAAGTCGGCGTCGACGTTGACCCCCAACCGGGCCCACGGCTCCGACTTGTATTTCGCCGGCACGTCCGCAGCCGCCCTCGGCAGGTCGCGGATGTGGCCGCGCGACGACTCAACGACGTAGTTAGAGCCCAGGTAGCCGGCAATTTTGCGCGCTTTGGTCGGCGACTCGACAATCACGAGTCGTCGCACATTTCTGCTGCCGTTACCGCTGCCGCGGTGCTCGTTCGCCAACTGCGCTTACGCTCCATCTCCTTTTTGCCGTCCGGGGCCGGCGACTGACGCGACGCTGGGGCGACCGCGCCGTCGCGACCCCGTTGGCACTTGACAAGATTGCATCCCGCACCGGCCGACGCAAACTGACGACCCCGAAAACGGCCCCCCGTCGCTACGCTTTTGCCCGTCGGCTTCCTGCCTAAACATGGGGCCACTGAGAGAACGCCTCAACGTCGCCCGGTGGTTCCCCCACGTTCTCTACCAGGCGCGACAGCCGTCGACGGCCACTGATCCGCAACGCGGGCCGGGCCCCCCTGGTGCCGATGAGCGTCGGGGCGATGCCGACCCGCATCATCGCCGACGCCAGCGGCGAATGGGTGTCGGGCGCGTGCGGGTCGAGGCCCAGCAGGTACCGGTCGGCCTCCGGGCAACCGGCGGCCAGCACCCACGCCCGCAGTTCGCGCGGACCGGGCAGCCACTGCGGCGGCACGGTCTTGACCGCCCCGCGGGTCCAGTCCGTGGCGATCACGACGAGACGGGCGTCCACCGACGTCCGCACCAAGGGGGTGTTCTCGTCGGTGCGGGATATCTCCGGTTCGAGGCCGGCGTCCTCGATCATCCCGGCCAGCGCAACGGCGCGCCACGGCCGGTCGACGACCACCGACAGCCGCGCCCCGCCGCCGACCAGGACCACCTGGCCGGGCGCAGCCAGCAGGCCAGTCAGGTCGGTGACCGCTGGGGGGACCGACTCTGCCGAGAAGAACGACAGCTGGCTCACGCTCACGACAGTAAGCCAGCCTGCCGCCGCGACACCGGCGCCGGGCCGGACCACGCACCCAGGAAAGCAAAACCCCCCGCCGCGGCCAGTTACTGAACTGCGTGGGGGGTTTCGTCAGGCTCGATGCTCAGATAGAACGAACGCCCGTGGCCTGCGGGCCCTTCGGGCTCTGGCCGACCTCGAACTCGACGCGCTGGTTCTCCTCAAGGGTGCGGAAACCCGAGCCCTGAATCTCCGTGTAGTGGACAAACACGTCAGCGGAGCCGTCCTCCGGCGCAATGAAGCCGAAGCCCTTCTCCGCGTTGAACCACTTCACAGTTCCCTGTGGCATTTCTCGATGTGCCCTTCTCTTCCTACCGGGTGCGGTGCACCGTCGTTCGGTGCCCCGGGCCCGTTCCGACCGCCAATCCTTCGTGGAGTCGTCGAAGTCTAAGACCTAGGACCCTCGCAGGAACCGCGATCGCAACGTCGATCCTGCGAGTGCATGAAACAAACACAGAAGCTGCGACCGCCTTTAGTCAATCATGTTCGACGCGGGCGCGACAGTCCGCGCTTCATCAACTGGTGAACAATTCACGAAGGGTCGGTGCATTGCGCGAAACCAGGCAGCCAGGAGGGCCAGTGATGTCGAGCTTCGGCCGTGACCTGCTTGCCAGCGCGCTGGCCGGCACCGAGGCCGGCGAGCAGCCACTACGCCACGTCGCCGAACTGCCCGCGCATCAGGGTGTACCGGGGGTGTGGCCGGACTGGGCCGACCCCGACGTGGTGCGCGCGTTCGCCGACCGGGGCATCGCCGCACCGTGGTCCCACCAGGTGCGGGCGGCGACGCTGGCGCACGGGGGCCGCCACGTCGTGATCAGCACCGGCACCGCGTCCGGCAAGTCGCTGGCCTATCAGCTGCCGATCCTGTGCGCGCTGTCGGCCGACCGCCGCGCGCGGGCGCTGTACCTTTCTCCGACCAAGGCGCTCGGCCACGACCAGCTGCGCACGGCGGCCGCACTGACGGCGGCGGTCCGGGGGCTGGCGAATGTGGCGCCGGCCCCGTACGACGGCGACAGCCCCGCCGAGGTGCGCCGGTTTGCCCGTGAGCAGTCGCGATGGGTGTTCTCCAACCCCGACATGATCCACCTGTCGCTGCTGCGCAACCACGCCCGCTGGGCGGTGTTCCTTCGCAATCTGAAGTTCATCGTGGTGGACGAATGTCATTACTACCGCGGTATTTTCGGTTCCAACGTCGCGATGGTGCTGCGGCGGCTGCTGCGGTTGTGCGGCCGTTATTCGGCGTCTCCGACGGTGATCTTCGCCAGCGCCACGACCGCGTCGCCGGCCGCCACGGCGTCCGAGCTGATCGGTCAGAGCGTCGCCGAGGTCCCCGAGGACGGTTCGCCGCACGGCGCGCGCACCGTCGCGCTGTGGGAGCCGGCGCTGCGGACGGACCTGACCGGCGAGAACGGCGCGCCGGTGCGCCGCTCCGCGGGCGCGGAGGCGGCGCGGGTGATGGCCGACCTGGTGGTGGAGGGCGCGCGGACGCTGACGTTCGTCCGGTCGCGGCGCGGCGCGGAGCTGACCGCGCTGGCCACCCGGGCACGGCTGTCTGACACCGGCCCGGAGCTGGTCGACCGGGTGGCATCGTATCGGGCCGGCTACCTGCCCGAGGACCGGCGCGCGCTCGAGCAGGCGCTGGCCGAGGGGCAGCTGGTCGGGCTGGCCACCACCAACGCGCTCGAACTCGGCGTCGACATCGCCGGGCTCGACGCCGTCGTCGTGGCCGGATTTCCCGGCACGGTCACATCGTTCTGGCAGCAGGCCGGGCGCTCGGGACGGCGGGGCCAGAGCGCGCTGGTGGTGCTGATCGCCCGCGACGATCCGCTGGACACCTACCTGGTCCACCACCCGGCGGCGATACTGGACAAGCCGATAGAGAAGGTAGTCATCGACCCGGCCAACCCTTATGTGTTGGCGCCGCAATTGCTCTGCGCAGCAACGGAATTGCCACTCGCCGACGCGGAGGTCAGGGCCTGGGACGCCAGCGCGGTGGCCGATGCGCTGGTTGACGACGGGCTGCTGCGCCGCCGGGCCGGCGGCTACTTCGCGGCGCCGGGCGTCGACCCGCACCCGGCCGTAAACATCCGCGGCTCGACCGGCGAGCAGATCGCGATCCTCGAAGCTGACACCGGCCGCATGGTCGGCGCCGTCGAGGCCGGCCGGGCCCCCGGATCAGTGCATCCGGGGGCGGTGTACCTGCACCAGGGCGAGAGTTATGTGGTCGACTCGCTGAACTTCGACGAGGGCTTGGCGCTGGTGCGCGCCGAAGACCCGGGCTATGCCACCTTTGCCCGGGAAATCACCGATATCGCGGTGACCGGAACCGGTGAGCGGCGCATCTTCGGTGCGGTGACGCTTGGGCTGGTTCCGGTTGCCGTCACCAGCCAGGTGATCGGCTTTCTGCGGCGACGGGCCAACGGAGAAGTGATCGACTTCAATGAACTCGACATGCCCTCACGCACACTCGAGACCGTGGCGGTGATGTACACGATCACGCCGGAAGCATTGCAGGCCAACGGTATTGAGTGGTCACACGTACCGGGCGCGTTGCATGCGGCCGAGCACGCCGCGATCGGCCTGCTGCCGCTGGTGGCCAGCTGCGACCGCGGCGACATCGGCGGCCTGTCGACGGCGATCGGCCCCGACACCGGCCTGCCGACGGTGTTCGTCTACGACGGGTACCCGGGCGGAGCCGGCTTCGCCGAACGCGGGTTCGGTGAGATCACGACCTGGTTGGCGGCCACCGCCGATGCGATCGAAGCCTGTGAATGCCGGCAGGGCTGCCCCTCGTGTGTGCAGTCGCCCAAGTGCGGCAACGGCAACGACCCGCTGGACAAAGCCGGCGCGGTAACGGTGCTGCGGCTGGTGATCGCCGAACTGACGGCGCGCGTTTCCCCTGACCCACCAATAGATGACGACCGACCCCTCGAACGGTCGACCCCACAGGCTGACGAACATGTCCGCCGAACGGGCCAATCTCCTCGCTGCTGAAGGCAGCCCTGATCCTCATTCGGCGGGCAGACGAACGGTCGGACAACGCGATCCGTTCTCAGCACCGGAACTTCGGGTGCAGGCGAAAAGTACCTTGTCGGAACGTGTTGCGCAAACTCGCATCTGACCGTTAGACCGTTAGCACAGCGAAGGAAGATGGACGGCAACGGTTTTCGTCGTTGGCGTTAATTCGGTAGCGACCGTTGGCTGTTGGGTAAAGTCTCCTCCGATGGCACACGACTGGCTGCTTCTCGAGACGCTGGGCGACGAACCGGTGGTCGTCGCCCAGGGGCGCCAGCCGAAAAACATGGTTCCACTCAACGCTTTCTTGCGGCGAAGCCCCCATCTGTCGGCGATCAACGGCGCAGTCGCGGAGACGGTGCGGACCGGTGCCGGGGTGTCGCGCGCGGTGCCGAACACCGACCGGGTCATTCGGACCGAACCGGTGACGATGTCGGACGGGCGGGTGCACGGCGTCCACCTGTGGACGGGTCCGGCCGCCGGGGAGGCTCCCGAGCGGCCGATTCCGGGACCGTTGGTGTGGGACCTGACGACGGGCCTTGCCACCGATACACCGGAGTCGCTGTGGAACAGCGGAATGGACCCAGCGGTGGAGCCCACACACGGGCGCACCTTCGCCGAGGACCTGCCCCGCAAAGAACTCGTGCCCAACGAGACGAAGGTGCTGTCGCTGACGATTCACTGCGAGCCGGGCGACCGGATCTCCGCCATGTGGGACGTCACCGATCACCGCGGCGACCTGATTTCGGTGGGCTGGGTCGCGCGGGCAATTCTGGAAACCGCGCCGGACGGCAGCCAGCACCTGCTCAGCCGGGCGATGAACTGGCGCGGCGAACGCCAGGGCCCCCCGGTAGCGCCCGACGACCTGGGCCAGCGCATTCTCGACGGGCTGGCACAGCCGGGTGTTCATCGGGCGCTGGTCGACATCGCGAGCTGGAAGCTACTGAAGTGGCTGGACGACCCGTGCCCCTACTACGACTGGCGACAACCCGGCGACGAAGTCGTGCACCCCGACGACGAGCCGCTGACGAAGGCGATGATCGAGGAATTCGTGGACGGTCCGACGAGCCGGGTGCTGCGTCTGAAGGCTGAAGGCGGCGGCTGGGTGCGGGTACACGTCACCGTGAACCGCGTCAAGCTCGACGACAAGACGGCTGCGGGCCTGCTGTCGTTGAGGCTGCCCACGCCGGCAGAGCTGGTCGCCACGGAGCTCACCTGAGCGTCGCACACCGCGGTCCGTCACAACGTTGCGAAAACCGGATTCCGCAACGATTGGGGCACAACCGCGGGAGACCGACGAACCCAGAATTGGTGCAGATAAGGGACGACCCCCGCCAGGGGGGGAGGAGGCGAGGGTCGTCGTGTATCAGCCCCGGGGGGTCGGGCTGATGCACACTCGGCATAGCCGAGTAATCCTCACTATACACACGACAGGACGCAGTGGCGCAAGTCTTGCTTTCCATCGATAACATTGAGGCAGCGCCGAATTGCAGTCTCCGACACCTGGCTTGATCTGCCATTTCACAGGTGTTCTCTAGCGGTGCAAGGGCAGTTGCCTATCCTGGAACGCGTGACAGTCTCAGACCCTGCCGCACAATCGTCGGCGGCGCCGCAGGGATCGACACCAGAGCCGCGACCGGCGGGTCCCGCGAAGACCGCGGCGTTCTTCGATCTCGACAAGACCGTTATCGCAAAGTCCAGTACGCTTGCTTTCAGCAAACCTTTCTTCGATCAAGGGCTGATCAATCGCCGCGCGGTGCTGAAGTCGACCTACGCCCAGTTCTTCTTCCTGATGTCGGGCGCGGATCACGATCAGATGGACCGGATGCGCTCGTACCTGACGAACATGTGCGCAGGGTGGGACGTAGAACAAGTCAAGTCGATCGTCGACGAGACACTTCACGACATCGTCGATCCGCTGGTGTTTGCCGAAGCCACCGATTTGATCGCCGATCACAAGCTGTGCGCCCGCGACGTCGTCGTGGTGTCGGCTTCCGGTGAGGAGATCGTCGCGCCGATCGCGCGGGCGCTCGGCGCCACCCACGCGATGGCGACGCGGATGGTCGTGGAAGAGGGCAAGTACACCGGAGACATCGCGTTCTACTGCTACGGCGAGGGCAAGGCGCAGGCGATCCGGGAGCTGGCCGCGCGCGAGGGCTATCCGCTGGAGCACTGCTACGCCTACTCCGACTCGATCACCGATCTGCCGATGCTCGAAGCGGTCGGGCATCCCACGGTGGTCAACCCGGACCGCGCGCTTCGCAAGGAGTCCGCGGCACGGGGCTGGCCGGTGCTGACGTTCTCCAAGCCGGTGTCGTTGAGGGACCGGATTCCCGCCCCGTCCAGCGCCGCTGTGGCGACGACCGCCGCCGTGGCCGTGAGCGCGATCGCCGCCGGCGCACTGACGTATTCGCTGTTGCGCCGCTACGTCCTCTGAGACGCCGTTCGAGCTCCGCTTCGGGGGTTCTCTCACCGACGTCTTCGCGGAGGTAACGATCGGACGTTCGGGGCCTTGATGTGACCGTGGTCACGTAGTACAAAGGAACCACGGCAGCCCGGCGAGGCCAAGCTCGAATCGGAAGAGAAGGTTCGATCTCCCGAGCCGGACTACCCAGCACGGACCCGGGCACCCACGCGGAGCACGCCGCGATAAGGGCAAAAGTGTTGCGGGCCTGCGCTATTGCGAAAGCGGACAACCACGGGGACCCCTTGGGTGGGGTCGCAGTCGCAGCGCATCGCAAGACCGCCGAGGCCAACCCACGCAACCCACAATGCACGCTTGGTAACCGGGTATCCGTGCTAGCGGGCGGCGAGCCGAAACGCTTCGGATCGTCGCCCGCTTCACGTTTTCGCGGACCCGCTCGCGATCGCGACCGCTTCTTGCGCGCCGGCCTGCAACGCCCGGCAACACAGCAGCAGCCAGTCTCGGACACCGTCGCCGGTACCCGAGGCGAACCCGGCGGCGGCGGCCCGGTACCCGGCGGCGTTGCGCATCCAGTACACCTCCGGGACGCCGAGGCCGTGCGGGTCCAGACCGCTGGCCTGCGACACCAATCGCGACACCGCACGGGCCACCACACCGTCGGCGGTGCCGAACGGGGCCAGGGTCAGCAGTTCGCCGTGCGCGACGGCCGCAAGGATCGGCGCGGGCGCCGCGCTGCCGCCGGTCACCAACCCGACGAGCAGGTCCAGCCGCCGCGCGAGGGCGTCACCGGCGCGGGGACGGCCCAGCAGGTTGTCATCATCGACGAGGTCGGCGGCGGCGAGCATGTGCAGGCGCGCCAGTGCCTGCAGCGGCGCGCGCTGCCACACCCCCACCAACGCCGTTTCGCCGCCCTCCAGCGCCTCGGCCACGCGCAGCGCCCCGGCCAGAATCGGACCCGACAGCAGCCCGTCGGACGGTAGCCGCGGCGCCCCGCCGTCGAGAACCGACGACGCCCGCGCGGCCCGGACCGCGGCCTCGACGGCGTTGGCCCGCCAGCCGCGGAGGTTGGCGCGGTGCCGGTGGGCCCTGCCGAGCGCCTCGCGCGCGTCGTCGCCGGCCTTCGCGACGCCGGGCAGGTCGATCAGCGGAGCAAGTGGATCGGTCATCGGCAAATCACGCTAGCCGCGGG
>Ga0209040_10001254_pt1 | contig 20020 bp, 21 predicted proteins | sample BogFormECP12_OM3_FD_188240 | JGI IMG/M metagenome (GOLD analysis project Ga0209040, IMG submission 188240) | Bog forest soil microbial communities from Calvert Island, British Columbia, Canada - ECP12_OM3 (SPAdes) (version 2) | ecosystem: Environmental > Aquatic > Freshwater > Wetlands > Bog ...
TGTTCTTGCACCGAATGGTACTGCGATCGATGTTCATCTGAAAGTCGGCTCGCTCGAAAACTGGAGCGATTTCATCCACGCAATCTCCGGCGATAAACCGGGTAGCGCCCAATCGCAACCGAGGTATGCAGGTTCTCTAGAGTGGGACGGAAGCATCACCGGCCGATCGAGCGGAGCAACGTTTGAAGGGCGCTTCCGCGGTGAGAACTTCCGATACGCCAGTGTGCAGATCGATTTGCTCGAGGGAGAGATGAGTTTCTCACCAGAAGCGCTCAAGATCACGCACGGACGGGCCACCCGCGGACTGATGAAGGCGGCCATTGACGGCGAGATGGAACTGGACGATTGGGAATTTAGGCCGGATAGCAAGTGGTCGAGTGAAATTAACTTGGAGAAAGTACCGCTGGAAGGTTTGGAACAACTGGCAAGGGTGAACTATCCCTTGCACGGGTTTCTGACCGGACAATTTAGGGGGCAAGGAACGCGCGCGGAACCCGCGCTGACCGGCAATTTCGATTTGGCGGAAGGTGAAGCCTATAGCGTGTATTTCAATCGACTGCGCGGCCAACTGAATCTGCGGGCAGACGAAGTAAGGCTTTCAAACGCAGAGTTACGATTTTTTGAGCCTGGGACGGAACGGAGCGGGGCTGGCATTGTGACGGGAAACGTTGCCTACCGGTTCGCCGACAGATCACTAACCACGGAACTGGTGGGAGCTTCTCTTCCGCTTGAGAACTTCAGGGGCATCAAATCGGCGGGATTGCCGATTGGCGGCCAGATTACCTTCCGCCTGAAATCGAGCGGTCCCGTGGCGCGACCTTCGGCGGAAGGAACGTTCCGGGTTGTCGATTTAAAGGTCGCAGGGGAAGTGATCGGAAGTATCGACGGAGAATTAAACTCCGATGGAAGGGAAGCGAGTCTCAAAGTCAGATCGGCGATGAGCACGGGAGGAATTTCCGGCAGCGTGAAGTTGGGATTGCTCGAGCCAATGCCGGTGAACGGACGGATCGGCATTCAGGATATAAATCTGGATCCCTACTTGCTGACGGCTCTGCATCTTGAAAAATTCTCCGGGCATGGCGCGGCCGTCGGGGAAATTACCGTCAGCGGGGACCTACAACATCCCGAGGGTATTGTAGTTGATGGAAATTTCACGAAGCTGATTCTGAATTACGAAAACGTGCAGTTAGAAAATTCCGGGCCAATTCATCTGACCTCGACACGAGATAGCCTGAAAATTCTGAGCGCCACGTTAGAGGGCGCGGCCACCAACGTAGACCTTAGCGGCCAGGTACAGTTTACCGGTAAACGCGCGCTCGGAATGAAACTGAATGGTTCACTGGATTTGCGGTTGCTGAGCGCGTATCTCCCGGGGATCGATGTGAACGGCCACGTGGAAATGAACGCTTCCGTTGACGGAACCCTCGACAGGCCTCGCATTGTCGGCCGCATGAAATTGCTGGACGCCTCGGCGCGATCCGCCGATTTTCCGACCGGCCTCAGCAAGGTACAAGGTGATCTGGTGTTTGATGCAAACCGGTTGTTTTTTGAAAACGTGACTGGGGAAGCGGGTGGAGGAATTCTGAATTTGAGCGGAACGGTAAACTATTCGGAGCGGCCGTTGCGCTACGACATTTCTGCAAGGACCGACCGGTTGCGCATTCGGTATCCAGAAGGATTGAGTTGGCTTCTCGGCGGGCAGTTGCGGTTGTCCGGAACGCTGGATAGCGGGCTGCTGTCGGGCAAAGTTTTGATCCAGCGCGTGAACCTCAATGAGGGATTGGAGTCAATGGGCAACCTCGTTTCAACCAAGGATACTGGCGGCACCAGCAGTGCGTTCCTGCGGAATTTGCAGTTTGACGTCGAAGCCAGCTCAACGCCGGATGCCCGGATGGAGTGGCCGGGAGCACACCTGGAAGCGGAAGCAGGTTTGCGGGTGCGGGGAACTGCGGAGCACCCGATTCTGTTGGGGCACATTCATGTTTTGTCGGGCGATCTCTATTTTCGAGACAATCACTATCGCGTGACTCGCGGAGACTTGAATTTTGCGAATCCATTTCGTCTCGATCCGACGATCAACGTGGAAGCGACGACAAACATTCAGCAATACGAGATCACGCTGAACTTTACAGGACAGTCGAGCAAGATGAGCCTGGCGTATCGTTCCGATCCGCCGCTCCCGGGCAACGACATCGTCACCTTGCTAGCGCTCGGACAAACGACCTCTGAATCCACACTGCGATCGGGCGGCAACGCTTCTTCAGGGACTGCCGGCGCCTCGGCGTTGCTCTCGGAAGCGATTTCCAGTCAATTGGGCGGACGCGTCGAACGGCTCTTCGGGATTACCAGATTCCGCGTAGATCCTGGGCTGGCAGGGATCGGCACGACGGGTTCGAACCAGAACGCAGCGGCGCGAATTACTGTAGAACAACAAGTGACGCGCGATCTGTCGATTATGTACGTTTCCAATGTCAGCTCGACGCAACAGCAGATAATTCAAGTGGAATACGACATCTCCCGAACCATTGCGATTGTCGCATTGCGCGATCAGAACGGAACGTTTGGCGTGGATATTAAATTCAAAAAGCGCCTGCCTTAAGTGAAAAGTCCGCTCAGGGTTGATCCTGTTTGTCAGCGGCCTGCTGCGGCGCGGAGTCTTCTGTCCGTCGCTGGGGATAGCGGCGAACAGGAGCATTGGCGAGATGCGCGTTTTGACCGATTCCGGGATTTTCTTCCTTGGCTTGCTGGAGCGCTTCCCGCACCGCTTTGCTAGCGGTCAAACGGCTGGCCTCCTGGATTTCCCGCGAAATTTTCGGAGCTTCCTGAGCGACCTTCTGACCGAGTGGAGACCCGTAAAACTGCAATAGGCCTTTGATCTCTTCCTCGGAATAGTGCTTGTCATAGATTACAACCAGTTGCTCGGCGACCTGCTCTACATCGAAACGCTTTTGGTAATCGGAAATCACCACATTGATGAACGCTTGCCCTTTGTCATTATTCGGAACAGAGGCTAGCAATTTTTCGCGGTACTGCTCGGAGGAAAAACGGACCGACTCCTGAACTTGATCGCGAGCGCCGACCAGGTCGAGAAGAGAGCGAATATCGGCTTCTTTGGAGGGGTCCATCGGCACGGATTTTGCGGCAACCGTCTCTGAACCGGAATCTGACTGGGGGGCGGCTTCGACAGAAGCAGGGGAAGTTCCCTGAATCGCGAGCAGGAACGCTCCCACATAGATCACAATGAGTGCAAGAATTGCCTTCATGACTTCCTCCGCCGGCGAGTTGTCTAGACCCACGACCGAGTGTAGAGAGAAGAAATGTGCCGCGCGCCTGCTCGAGAGTGCAGAGTTGCTCGGGGCATCACTGGCCTTGCGGCCAGTTTTTAGATACAAGTGGACTGGAGGGAGCAAGGCCTAGCCTGGATGGGCGACCCGAGGAAGCGACTTGTTGAGGACGGAAGAAGCAGAATTTGAGGCAATGCGCGAGCGCATGGTGTGCGACCAGATCTTGCGGCGCGGAATTGTGGATGAACCGGTGTTACGGGCGATGCGGCGTGTGCCTCGGCAAGAATTTGTTCCGCCGGAATTGCAGAAGGAAGCCTACAAAGACGGCCCGCTGCCGATTGGCGAGGGGCAAACGATTTCGCAACCGTATATTGTGGCGTACATGACCGCCCGATTGGGTCTTGTCGGAGGAGAGAAAGTCCTTGAAATTGGGACCGGATGCGGATATCAAGCCGCTGTGCTTGCTTCGATTGCCAGAGAGGTGCACAGCGTGGAAGTTCACAGCGAGTTGGGACGGGCAGCCAGCGAACGGTTAGCTCGTTTAGGGTATTGCAACGTGGAAGTGCACATTGCTGACGGTTCGATTGGGCTCGCGCCATATGGGCCTTACGATGCGATTCTGGTTGCAGCAGCAGCCCCGGAAGTGCCCAGACCGTTGCTCGAGCAGCTGGCAGAGGGCGGAAGGATGGTCGTGCCGGTGGGACGGCAAGAGGAGCAATTGATACTGTCGATTAGAAGAAGTAGCGGTGAATTTATTGTGAAGCGGGGGGAGTCTTGTCGATTTGTGCCGCTGCTTGGCCGCTATGGATGGAGGAATTCTTAATTTTGCCGACCAACCCCGCCCCGGATTTGTCCATTATTATTCCCTCCTACAACGAGGCGACTCGCTTGCCCGGATCGCTTGAAAGAATCGCTAGCTATATCCGCAGGCAACGACCGAACACCGAAGTCATCGTGGTGGACGACGGCTCGACGGATAAAACAGCGGCAGTAGCCGAACAATTTCGCGGGAAAATTGCGGACTTGCAGGTCCTTTCCAACGGCGTGAATCGCGGAAAAGGGTTCAGCGTGCGGCGTGGATCGCTCGCGGCCAAGGGGAATATTATTTTGTTCACGGACGCTGATTTGTCGGCGCCAATCGAGGAAGCAGAGAAGTTATTGCAAGCTTTAAACGACCATGACGTGGCGATCGGCTCGCGGGCGATCGATCGCAAGTTGATTGAAGCGCACCAATCGGCGTTTCGGGAGTTTGCCGGAATTTTATTCAACAAAATCGTACGAGTGATTTTGCGTTTACCTTTTGTAGATACGCAATGCGGGTTCAAGGCATTCCGGCGGGAACGCTGCCAGATCATCTTTGAGCAGCAGACGATTGAGAAGTTTGGATTCGACCCGGAACTTTTATACCTGGCACGGCATCATGGACTGGCGGTTGTGGAAGTGCCGGTGCGCTGGGCGCACTCCCCGGCGACAAAGGTCAGCATGTTCAGAGACAGTCTCGAGATGTTTGCCGACGTGTTCCTCATCCGGTCGAACCAAGTGCGCGGCCGGTATCGCAAGGAGAAGTAGACCTACTTTGCTACACAAAGTACTTGACATTGCTTGGCGACTTCGCTAGCCTGCCCTCGTGCGTTCTCCTCATCCTCTACGACCTGCCGCTAACCCCATCCCCATCGATGCGCGGGCGGCCGACCATCTCCGCTATATCCGGGAAACCATGGAGAACGCGGCAGAGTTTACCGCAGTACCGGGTTGGGGCGGTGTGGCGATGGGGATCACCGCGCTCGGAGCATCGGTGCTGGCAGCCTCGCAAAAGACACCCCGCGCGTGGTTGGCGGTTTGGCTAGCGGAAGTATTTGTCGCAGTAACCATTGCCGTGTCGACTGCGGCTACCAAGGCGCACCGGGCAAATTCTTCGTTGTTTACCGGACCCGGGCGAAAGTTTGTGTTGAGTTTTGCGCCACCGATTTTTGTAGGCGGATTGCTGACATTTGCGCTCTTCCCCCTGGGAGCGGTGGTGGCGCTACCGGGTTTGTGGTTGTTACTCTACGGGGCGGCCATTGTCACCGGCGGAGCGTTTTCGGTTCGCGCCGTGCCGATTCTGGGGTTGTGCATGATGGTTCTGGGGACTGGCGCCTTGTTTCTGCCGGCGCGCTGGGGAAACTTCTTTATGGCCGCGGGATTTGGGGTGGTGCATATTGCCTTTGGAGTATGGATCGCGCTGAAATACGGCGGCTAAGAGAGACGGCGGAGAATTGCGCATGGCGAAGTCATCGACAGTTCGACAGGAACAACCTGCACGCGAGGCCGGGCCCCAGGCGGCACGCCAGGTTGCGGTGGAACCACCCGTTTCGGCGAACCTCGACAGATTGATTCATGAACGGATCCGACTGGGAATCGTGAGCGCGCTCGCGGTAAACCGCTCGTTAACGTTTAACGAACTAAAGGCCTTGCTAAAGACCACGGATGGAAATTTAAGCGTGCATGCAAGGAAGTTGGAAGAAGCGGATTACATCGTGTGCACAAAGTCGTTCGATGGAAGATTGCCGAAGACCGAATACCGGTTGACGGCGCTCGGGCGGCGGACGCTGGAGAAATACCTCGATCATATGGAGGCGCTCATTCGGGCCACCCGGGAGCGGTAAAAAAATTTACTCTTTAACTTTATGTTGCAAAGTACATTGTATTGCGTAGTCTAGGAGGTGGGCATGCCCAACCTAGTTGTAGGAGGTAGCCAAGTGGCTTCGGCCGGAGCCAAAGGGATGCTCCATGTGGCGATCATTTGCGATGGCAATGGACGCTGGGGAACTGCCCATGGACAAACACGCCACGAGGGCCACCGCGCGGGCGCAGAGGCCGCCAGCCGGGTCATCGAGTGTGCGTCCTATCTCGGGATACACACACTAACCCTCTTTGCGCTTTCTTCGGCGAACTGGAGAAGGCCAGCAGAAGAAGTAGCGGAGATTTTGCATATTTTGCAGGAGTACCTGCGGGAAGAGACCGAGTATTGCGTCCAGCGAGCGATACGGCTGACCGTCATTGGGAGGCGGGACCGCCTGCCAAGCGCTTTGCGCGAGGCGATTGGCGAAGCCGAGGCACGGACAGCGAATGGGAAACGCTTGTATGTGCGGCTGGCAGTAGATTATTCGGCGCGGCAGACACTCTATCAGGCAGCCAGTAAATTTTACAAAGTGAAACATCTGTCGAGCGAGGAGTTCGCAAATCTGATTTCCGAAGTCCAGCGTGGAGGACCGACCGAGGTCGACCTGCTGATTCGCACGGGAGGAGAAAAACGGTTGTCCGATTTTCTCCTGTGGGAATGCGCGTTTGCGGAATTTGTCTTTTTGGAAAAGAAGTGGCCGGATTTTACTCCGGTCGATTTGCGTGATGCCGTTCTGGAGTTTGAGAAAAGGGAGCGCACCTGCGGTCGACTCCGGCAGGACTATGCCAGTACCTGCGAGCGGGTTTGACAGATTCTGCGCCCGCAGCCATGCCAATCTTGTTTTTGCTGCATCCGGCCGGTACCCTTCCGCGCTCTAACTCCCTCTGAATCATATTCTTACGAATTGAGTCCGTCCCAAGCTGGGCGCAGACCTTTGGGCTCCCGGTGTCGTCTATACCACAGGAGAAAGTTATGGGAGCCGTGGGACTCACGCTGCCCTGGAAGCATAGAATCTCTACGGCAAAGCAAGAAGAGGAGTTTTAGATCTTGAAACTGGCGAAGTGAACTCAGATTGCTCCAAAATCCGGATCGGGACGCGCCTGGATGCCGGTACGCAAGCGGTCCATGGCAAAAGCCTTCTTGAGCACTCTGGTCGCTGTTTCGGTCAGTCCATATTCCTCCAGTTCCTCTTCGCGGGCATAGGCCACATGAGTCACGTCGCTGCCGGCCTGCGCTTCGCCAGAGATTCGTTCGCAAAGATAGTCAACGATAACGAAATGAAATTTGGGGACCATCGGTTTGCTCAATTGTTCTTGTTTGCTATCGAAATAAACGCGATCAAACACTTCGATCAAATCGAGGACGCGGACGAGCAAACCCGTTTCTTCCCGTAGTTCGCGCGCTACACCCTGCTCGAGAGACTCACCGAGTTCGAGCATGCCTCCGGGAATGGACCATTCGCCGCGCAGCGGCTCGCTGCCACGGCGAATCAACAAAGCCCGGCCATCTACGATGACCACGCCCCCAACGCCAACCACTGGCCGATCTGGGTATTCTCGGGCCACGAACTTGCTTTTCCTTCTACCGGGAAGTAGCGGTACACTTTTCTAAGGGGTGGTTCCCCTCTGCGTATATAATAACTGTACCGCGTAGTTCGAGTTGTTCGCGGCTATGCCGGATAAGATCAAATCGGAGGATGGAGTCGTGCTCCGTTGCCCAGAATGTGCCGTTGAAATTGATGTGGATGAAGACGAAGTAGAAGAGGGCGAGATCCTCAGCTGTCCGGAGTGCGAGACGGAACTCGAAGTGTCTCAGACCCATCCGGTAGCGCTAAAGCCCATTGCCGACGACCTCGAAGAAGAGGAAGACGAGGATGTGGAAGAAGACGACGAAGAAGAGGACGAAGATCTCGATGATGACGGAGATCTGCCCGATGAGGACGAAGAAGACGAAGAAGAGGACGACGAGTAGTTAGAAGTGGCCGCTGGCATCTTTTGCCCCTTCCGGATCATCGAATCCACGGAGCATAAAACCGCCTGAAACTCAATCGGATGCAAAGCCCAATCGCCGTTGTTCTCACGGGTGTTTTATTTGCTGCAATTCTCGCAAGGGCTCAAGAACCTGCGCCGGCTGGGGCCGTAGCAGAAAGTGCGCCGCGAGAGAATGCGGGAAAGCCCGAATCAGCTTCTAACGGGAACAAGGGTAAGGTTCCGCCGTACGTCGTTCTCGGAACTATTTTTAATGAGAATGCCCTTTCCTATCCGAACGTTCGGGTGCAGGTCCGGCGGGCCGGCGAGAAAAAATTTAGGTGGGAGACGTACACAAATTCGCGCGGGGAATTTGCGCTGCGAGTTCCCGAGGGTCAGGAATACGAGCTGGTTGTTCATGAGAAAACTTACAAAGATGTATCTCTAAAGCTGACTGCAGATAACGGGGTCATCGAGCAGAGATTGTCCATTCGGCTGGAAAAGAAGAACAGGGAAAAGGACAACAGCAAACAATGAGCCTACCGAGGGTGATCGGAACACTATGCCTGGTGCTGGTGGCTGGCGCCGGGATGGTGACGGCACAAAGCTCGAAGAATGAAACTCATCTTCGAACAGCGAGCGGGCAGGTGACCGATAAATCGGATGAACCTGCACCGGGTAGCGTGGTGTTTCTGAAGAATCTACGAACCAATGCGGTGAGCAGCCGGTTTGCCGATAAAGACGGGAATTACCGCTTTAGCGGCTTAGACCCGAACGCAGACTATGAGCTACACGCAGAAATGGGCGATATGCAATCTCCGGTGAAAACCATGTTCTCGCTGGACAGCAGGAAGGAAATGACTCTAAATCTGAAGCTCGATAAGAAAAAGAGTACTAAGTAGTTTGGGACTTGATCAACGCCGATACTCAGGTTGTGCCCTCCATCGGTTAGACTGAAATTCAAGAAAAATCAAAGCAAATGCGGCGACAGGGGCTTGGAAGAATACAGGATTCGAGTGCATAGTCGGTTCATTCACATTTTATGGCTGCTGGTAGGGAGCGTTTTGGCTTGCGGACCCTTGTGCTTTGCAAACGACGAAAAGCCGGATAGCCCGGCTCCAAAGATCGCGCCTGATCCGCAATCTGTGCAAAGTTCCAGCACGAATTCGCCGACCAGTACCTCGACCACCCAATCGCCCAAAAGAGATTTGGATCGGGAGGCGAAAGACGAGGTTCCAAAAAGAATCTTCTGGATCATTCCCAATTTCATGACCACCAACGATCAGCCGGAGAACCAGGGGCCGCTGACAATCAAGCAGAAATATACTATCGCGTGGCATCAATACTTTGACATGAGTGCGCACTTCGGGAATTTGCTACAAGCTTCGATTTCGCAGGCCGCCAACGGAATCCCCCATTACGGACAAGGCTGGGGAGCCTTCGGGGAGAGGTTCCTTGCCGAAGAAGGCGACCAATTTACCGGGAGCATGCTAATTTATGGCGTTTTCCCACAGATATTCCACCAAGATCCGCGCTATTTTCGAAAGGGGCGTGGAACCGCTTGGTCTCGAATTGCTTATGCGGCCTCGCGAACTGTGGTTGCGCGCTCTGACGCCGGAAACAACATGTTTAACGTTTCGGGGGTATTTGGACAACTGGGACAAGCGGGAATTTCGCTGAGCTACTACCCGCAACAGGATCGCAACGTAGTCGGATTATTCTCCGGCTGGGCCATCAATCAGGCTTACAACCTGGGGTGGAATCAACTGAAGGAATTCACACCGGATTTAAACGCATTTATCCTTCGTCATCAAAAGAAGAAAAAGAACGCGAAAATCCAAGACAGCCGTTCCACGATTTCTGCTGATTCTCATTAGAGCGCCAGCGGCGAACCTTTAGGACAAAGAATTCTAATCGCCCGGGGCAGCACCCTGATCTTGACCGGAGTAAAACCCAAAATTTCGCCATCGCCGTGAAATCGATGAGGAGTCGCGGTGTCGATGATTACCTGATGAACCTGGAATCGTTTGACGCGCGGTGAACGAACTTCGCCAAACAAGATGAGCCTGGGAAGTGCCGTCCAGAGTTCCGAGACCGACAGAGCTTCTACCACCACGAGATCAAGGACGCCGTCATTGATTTTGGCCAAAGGAGCAAAGCGCAAACCGGAGCCATAGCTTGGCGTATTTAAGACCGCGACCAGGAGCGCTTCAAGCGCCAACCGCTCGGTGGGATTTCCATCGATTGACCACCGGAGGCGAACAGAAATAGGCCGAGTTTCTAGCAGAGCAATTGCCGCAGAAAGTAGATAGCGAAATCGTCCAGTCAAGCGTCGAAATCGCGAACCAGCAATAAATGCGGATTCCGCGTCGATTCCCACTCCACCGCCGCCGGTATAGATTCTCTTCTGGCCATCGGCTGTTTCCAGAGCGACCGCGTCCATCAGGCGAATCTCGCCATCCTGAAGCAATTCCGCGGCACCGACCGGGTGGTGTGGCAAACCCAAGGCATCTGCCAAATCGTTTCCCCCGCCTGCTGGCAGGATCCCCAAAACAATTTCCGGATGATTGGCAGTGGCATTTACTAGATCTTGAAAAGATCCGTCACCACCAAGTACAAACAGGCGCAGATGTCCGGATTCTGCGGCGGCGCGCGCCTGAGAAGCCAGATCAGCGGCACTTGCAGTCATACGAAATTCAACGTGCCAGCAACGGCGAAGGGCAAAGGCCCGCAGTAAAGGAAGGCTAGCGGCGGCGTGGCCGCCTCCGGCTGAAGGATTCACAAAAACCAAATCTGGTGGAGCAAGTAGGGAAGTCACGCTGGTTTGCACTGGATCGCGATGCTGCCGGAGGAAGCCATGTAAGTCAATCACTTACCGTAGGGCGGTAGCCTGGCGGTGCAGGCTACAGGATGCAGAGAGGGGGATGGTGCCGGCGGGGGGAATCGAACCCACGGCCTAGGGATTATGAGACCCTCGCTCTTCCACTGAGCTACGCCGGCTAACTATGCAACCTACCATGGTAAGTAGTAAGCGAATCAAGTGTCAAGGAGTGGCCCGGCTGTGCAATTCGTGTGCAAGACCATCTCGAGCGATAGTACTTCCGTACTAGTGGAGTAGGCCTTTGGTACCCTTGCTCCTAAGCGCCGCAGACCTGTATTTATAAGGCTGCCAGAGCCCTGTCTCGGTGTCGTCAGACGAAAGAATGGCGAAACTGCGGACTGGCTGAGTATTTATTAATTGGCGCAAGGAGTTGGTGTGCCCTACTTGACACTATCCTAGTAACGGATAGAGTGTCTCCGTTCGTCCAATCCGTCCACGGAGGCACAAATGTCACGTAAACTTGGGGCTATCGCCCTTGGAATGGCTATTCTTGTAGGCGCAATGGGTGTAAAGTCCGTTATAAGAGCTAGCTACGGTTCGGTACTCACGGCCAACGGCCCTGCACCGGCGCCGACCAAAAACCCGTATGGGAAGAAGCCGGTGGTGCAACCGACGACTGTGCCGGAAGCCCGTTAATAACGCGAGAGTTGCGCGCTAAATTACCGGACCCGGCAAACGGAGAGAAATGCCGGGTCCGATATTTCTAATAATCTGGGTAGTGGGAACAGCCTTTGAGCTGTCGTTTGTTATTTGTTCGTTTCTCCGCAAGTCTTTCCTGCAATACTTATTCCTCAATTTATATCTGCTTTTTTCAGTCGTCGGAAGCGTGGCGCGTTTTGGGGTTTTGACCCATTACGGTCAGGATTCCGACCAATACATGTACTGCTATTACTACACCGATCTGGTTTTGACTCTCACGCTGTTTGTGGCATTGCTTAGTTTGTACATGCGGGTATTTAGCGAGTTAAAGGTCAAGCAATTTTTGTATTTTGTAGCCATGGTGGTGTTGCTCGGGACGGCATTTTTCTCCTACGCCGTCGTGAATCAGACGTCGGATCGACTGTCGACTAGTTTCGCCTATGAACTCTCTCAAAACCTCTATTTTGTCGGTCTGATACTCACCTATATCCTGTGGGGCGCAGTCATGAAGTTGCGTGAAACGCGCACGCGCGTCGTGCAGTTCGTTTTGTCACTCGGTATCTATTTCAGCGCCTACGCCGCTTGCTATGCTATGGTCACCATGTCGGAAAAGCCAGGTGTAACACAATATCTGAGCCCCTTGCTCGGGTGTCTGCTGCCCTTATCCTGGACCATCACTCTGATGCGCTATAGCGAAGAATCCAGGCTGGCTACGGCGCATCTTGTGGCGGTGCAAAGATGATGGCCGCCCTGATCCTCTTGATTTCTCTGGTTACTCTGTCGATGTTTTTCGTTTCCTATTGTCGGTCGATGATGGCATCTGCGGCCAGACATGAATTGTCGGAAGAAGTTCGCGACGTGACTGGAATTAAAGAGTCAGCGTCTGCGCGCGACTACGAGCGGGTCGTGCAGATTTTGCATCTCTGCCCGGAACGGCCCGAGGATCGATCGTCTCTTCGCGCCGTGAACCTTTACTATGCTGGCCTTAAAATGGTGCAGGGAGCTCTGGCAACGCTCACCCCCGGCCTGAAATCCTGGACGGATCAGGAGCAGGCCAGTTGCGCCTACTTTGCCGCCGTTGCGCTAGACCGGCGAATCTCGTTTAACCGGGAAATGCTGGCACAACAGGATTCCTAAGCAATCGGTTCTCTGCTTACTTTTACGCGTCTACCCCAGTGCTCCCGGATTCCAATTTTCCTGCGGACTGCTATCCTATCCCGGTCTACTCCTTCACCGGAGTGAGCGTCCGCAGCGCAAAAATAGCCGGTGAATCGAACATGCTATCAGTGTGGAGCGGTGCTCCCCAAGGGCACGCTTAGTTGTATTTTCTGTGACCCACCCGAGTCTACGCACTCTGGCGAGTATTCGTCTGCCACTCAGGGAAACCTGGCGATTCAGCCCGGGAACGATGCCACCTGGCGTGGAGAGCTGAACGAGCGTGTTCAGGCTTACCGTGCGAAACGGCGGAAGCCAGCCGACGATGAAGCGCAAACGGAACTGCCATTTCTGCGGCAGGAAGAACTACCGGAAGCAATAAGCGTGCAATTGGATGAATTATCATCCGACCGGAAGAGGATAGAGGATGATTTTGCCTTCACCATCGCCATCGGACGCTCCGCAAAAAGAAAAGAAGTCGAGCTAGAAACCCAATACTTTATTGACGTTTCGCTGCCGCCTAAGGAGATCGAAGAAAACCCCTCGAAAATGAGTGCAACAGTGCTACCGCAAGAGGGGGGAGTGTACCCGGCGGCCACGCTCTATGAGCGCCGGAGTGCAGCGTGGATTGACCTAGCCTGCCTGTCCTTTGCTTACGGCGCATTCCTGACGTTGTTCGGTTCACTTGGCGGGCACTTTGCGTTCAGCAAACTGAATGCCGCGCTGTACTTCTTTACATTCGCCTTTGTGTATCTGCAATACTTCGGGTTGTTCACGATTTTTGGCGGCACGACTCCCGGAATGATGATTCGCGGATTGCAGGTAGCCACATTTTCTGGTGAAGAGCCAACGCTGCGGCATTTGCTGGTGCGGGCGCTGGGATATTTTCTGTCTGCAGGGACATTGTTTTTGGGTTTCCTGTGGGCGTTGTGGGATGAAGATGGGTTGACCTGGCACGATCGGATTTCTAAAACATACCTGCGGGCACCGGAGCCTTTGGCGTAGCTCGATGAAACGCAAGCGGCAACGTTCCGCTAATCGTAATCTAGAATGAGCCTCGGAACAAAATCAGGAGACAACCGGCGCGGCTGCCGGACCTGTCTTCACTACTTTTTCGTCGGAAGCAATTTGGCCGTCGCGAATGAAAATGATGCGGTGTGCGTGCTGCGCGACATCCATTTCGTGGGTGACCAGAATGATCGTGTTTCCCTGGCGGTGAAGATTTTCGAATAGATTCATAATCTCTTCGCCGGTTTTGGAATCGAGATTTCCAGTCGGCTCATCGGCAAGCACGATCGAAGGATCGTTCACCAGAGCGCGGGCAACCGCGACGCGTTGGCGCTGCCCACCGGAAAGCTCGTTCGGTTTATGGGTCATCCGCGAAGTTAGATCGACGCGCTGCAAGGCCAGCTTGGCCTTTTCGATGCGCTCCTCGGACGGAGTGCCGTTATAGATCAGCGGCAACTCAACATTGTGCAGAGCAGAGGCGCGAGGCAGAAGATTGAAGGTTTGGAAGACGAACCCAATCTCCTTATTGCGGATGTAAGCCAGTTCATCATCGTCTAGTTCACTGACCAAACGCCCTGCCAACCAGTAACGGCCGGAACTCGGAGAATCGAGACAACCGATTAAATTCATGAGCGTGGATTTGCCGGAACCGGATGGGCCCATGATCGCGACATACTCGCCCTTGCGGATTTCCAGGTCGATGCCTCGCAGCGCATGCACCTGTTCCGCCCCCATCTCATACACCTTAGCCAAGCCTTCCGTGCGGATGACCACGCCACTGTCGATCAGATCTTGGCGATAGGACGCAGAGGATGTGACTTCTACAGGCATCTTTTTCTCCTAAATCCCTGGCGTTACTGCTGGTCGTCTATCTTCTTGGGCGCGGAATTATCAATTTTAACAGTAGAGTCCGGCTTTAAGGTCCGCAACGCCTTGTAACTTCCGACGACGATTTCGTCCCCTGGCTGCAGTCCCTTGGTGATTTCAATATCGGTCACTCCGGATATTCCAGTTTCCACCGGCCGAAAGATTGCTTTCTTTCCGTTGACGACGAATACGCCCTGCACTTCATCTTTCTTGGGGTCGCTGGAGGAGGCGACCGGGGCAGCTGCAAGAGTGACGCTGCCCTTCTTTTCCTCTTTTCCTTGCTTGGCTGCTTCCTCTAACTCTTTTCTGGATCGAACCGCCAACGCCTGAATCGGAATGGCCACAACATCTTTTCTTTCGGCGGTCTTTATTTTGGCGGTGGTCGAAAGACCTGGGCGGAGATTTTCTGGCGGGCTTGCCAACGTAACCACAACCTTGAAATCCTTGGCTTCCTGGTTGCTGGTGGTCGTTTGCGTGGTGGCCAGACCGGAGCTGCGGAGCACGGCCTGCGAACCAATTTCCGTTACTTTGCCTTTGAAGACTTTGCCGGGCACAGCGTCAATTGTGACATCTGCATCTTGGCCGATTTTTACATTCACGATGTCGGTTTCATCGACTTTCACTTCGGAGGTAACCACGGACATGTCTGAAAGAGTCATCAGGAAGCTGCCGTTGGCGTTCTGAATGCCGGGCACGACATATTCGCCGAGACGAACGGGAAGATAACTGACAATTCCGTTGATTGGCGAGGTATAGGTAGTTTTCTGCAAAATATCCTTGGTACGGACGAGCACCGCCTTGCTTTGATCGAGCTGCGAGCGGACTACTTCGAGTTGCGCCTTCTGCGAAAGCATATGGGCCCTGGCGGAGTCCGCGGCGGCAACTGCAGCATCATAGGTTGTTTTGCGTTGATCGAAATCTTGTTTTGGAATCAAGCCATCCTTGAGCAAGCCCTTACCACGCTCGAAATCCAGATTGGCCTTCTCTAAGTTCGCTTGCGCCTGAATCAGATCCGCTTTCGAGGAATTGTAACTGGCATCGGCCGCCGCAATGCTGGACTGGTTGGAGTTGATCATGGCGTCCTGAGCCTGAACATCAGCGCTGGCCTGGACGTTCTCCTGAAGGAGCAGTTTGTCGCCTTTTTTGATGTGATCGCCTTCTTTGACGATGATTTCCGTGATTCGGCCAAATCCCTGCGCGGTGATATTTGTATAGGTCGTGGGCTTGATTTCGCCCGATGCCGTAACCATAGACATGAGTGAATCCTGCTTGGCGACCTTAGCGGTCTGAACCGTGATTACACCTTTATTCGCCTGGTTGATGCTGAAAAGAACGATCCCGCCGAGCACAATGGCGCCGCCCGCGCCGATAAGGACCTTCTGCCACGTCTTCATGTGAACCCTTCCAAGAATCCCCTAGAAAACCACCACGCGCACAGGGAGATAGTGCAAACTAGATTTCGCACGGACCTACTTGTAATACGTCCAAACGGGGCTAAATGTTTCGCCTCTGAAAGACTATCGCCGGGGACCCCCGACCGATGAACAAGGGGCACGGCCGCTGACCTTAGGACGCTGTACATATTGTAGGTCCAAAGTGCAGGAAAACAAAGAGTTGCAGCAGTCGACGCAATCCGCCAAAGCCACCACGTGGCTCTCACGAATTAGACGCGGGGAGAGTCAATTTGGTCAGCCGGACCGAGGCGGTTTACTAATTCTACCTGCCCTGTTCGTACTCACCACCCTTCATTGGTTTTCAGTAATTTAACTTAGGTTGCCCTCAGTTGTGCCAAATGACTTCATTTGCAGGCTAAGGTGCACCAAGAGTGCACCACACTAATCCGGATTTTGACCGATTGCTCCCGGATGAAAGTCACAAATTAAGCGGTCAAGTCCCGGTAACTGCGGAAACCGGAAAAGCCCGAACGAGGTTGACCGGTAAGGCGATTTATCAGGTGCTTGCCATAAAACCGGGAAACGGATCATTCTGTGGGTGTGAACAGCGTTCGACTTACCAGATAGAACCATACCAGATACAACGGTCCGGCAATCGTCATCAAAAAAGCCGCCCAGGGTGCGAACAGCCCAAGAAGGATGCGCAACAGGTCGAGTCCGAAACTGAGAATGCCCACATAAGCACAGGCTTTGCTGAAAACTTCGGTCCGTATCATCGCGGCCGACATCAACACACCGCCGCACTGCACCAGAATGCCGCCCAAGATTGCACCTGTGCCATGCCAAAGATCGGACGCCAGAATTGCCTCACCCGCCGCCTCCAGTTGTCGACGGGTTGTTTCGGAATCGGCAAGCGCATGTTTCTCACTGAGCCAGAGCATCGAGAAGGCACCGGGCGTTGCAAGCAACAGGGTCACCCCAACAAATACGAGCAATAGTGAGACAAGAGGAAGCGCAGGATCTACGCGTTTCAAAGCCATGAACAGGCCTAGAAACACGCAATAGTAGAGCGGCATGGCGATCATCGTGAGAAAATCCAGCCGCATCAGTCCCAACACTCTATTCGTCTGCAATAACGCGAAAGCTTCGATGGCTGATGTTGGGGGTCCGCCCAACAGGATGATCTGACACATTGTGCCCAGCGAATATAAGATCAATAGACAACCTGCCGCTCCACCTGCCACGTATATGAAACGACGATAGGGTGTGAGGGACTCGCAGCTTTCCAGATTCTTCCGTCGGTCGCTGGAATCCATTCGTTGGTTCCTCAGGCCCCGAAACTCAACTTGCATCGGTTCGGAGTCTAGCCTGCCTTCGATCGCCTGGATATTACCATCCATTCTGCTCGGGATTTCGCCGGCTCATCAAGTGCGCTGACACTCCTGATCAACACGAAATCAGTAGAGTCAAGTACGAGGATTTCCGGTAAGCCGAGTTTCCATGAGTTAGTCCGGCGCCTCCCATCCGAATGCCACGGGTCAGCGGTGCAACCACTTCCGGGCGCCGTGGATAATCACGTAGAAAAACATCCCCATTGCTGCGGTATCGAGAAAATAATGCCAGTGAAGAAAATGCGATTGACCTATGTAGTCATTCTGGCCGAACCGACTACCAGCCATCATGAGGCAACAAGCTGCCGCAATAAGTACTGCATCGTTATCATCATCATTCTTCCGCTCTGGGTCAGACATGGCAGTCACTCCTTCGCGCAATAGTCCAGCCGATGGCTGCACCGGAATCACCGTTCTGGATTCCATGCTTCTAAATCAAATACGATAAGGCCGCGAAATTAGTCTCGTCTGTGATTTGAGACAGCTTGCTTTCGCCGGATGTGCACGACAAGAATCACGCTAAATCCTGGCGAACGCCAGTAATTTATCGGAGGCGCGCATTGTTGTGCATGGGCGCGCATTGCTCCAGCGTTTTGCAAAAGCGGGGAACTCTAGACAAGTTTCTGGCGCAAGTGACGCGTCGAAGGCGCGGTCTAAGCTTGTGACCCAAATTTATCTTAGCCGCTAAGTCGAGGGACACGGTTACAGGCTTGGCGCTTGCGCGTGTCTTCGGTTTGTTTACCACGGTTTTCCAAATCGACCGATTGACGCTCAGTACGTCGCCGATAAAATCCAGTCCTCGTGCTGCCGGTCCGCTCGGCTGCGGCGTGGCTTATTCCAGTAATACAAACTGGATCGGTTGATCATTCGTCAACTGGCAGAGATTCTGGAATCTTATCGGAGTTCTATGTGGAACCGCTCCAGTGGTGTCATTTTTCACACCGCGAGCGGTGAACCAATGGACCTCGACAAATTAGGCCCGCGAGTGGACTGGTATGGTGTGGCTGGCATGGGTTTCGTCGTGGCATCGCGTCGAATTCTTAGGAGATGAAAAAGTTGTCCAACGCATCCTCCGTCATGCAAAATCGCATGTTTCCAAAGATCGTTACATCATGGCCTTCGATCCTGCCGTACTGGCTGCGATGCGGAAGAGGGGAGCGATCTTGGATACGATGGGCCAGAGTGCACCATGTAAATTAGGGCAGTCGTGGTAGGCTGTTCAAAGCAAACCGTCGGAGAGGTGGCCGAGAGGCTGAAGGCGGCGGTTTGTTAATTCTACCTGCCCTGTTCGTACTCACCGCTTTTCACGCATTTAGAATGACTTACGATGTTGTCGGTTGTATGGAATTACCTCATTTGCGCGCTAGAGTGCACCAAAAGTGCACCAAGCCATTAATTGTTGCCTCGCCGCCGAGTCTTTCGCGGGTTTTGACAGGCAAAAGATCGCTGCTATTGCGATTTTTTCACGGCTTTCAGGAGGACGATGTCCGCAGTGACGTTGCCGCGCGCAGCCGCCATAGATTTGCCATCGGTCGACCAGGCGAAATTGTAGATGAGACCGGACGGGAAATGCGTGAGCTGTTTCGGGGCACCGCCGGAGAGCGGTTGGCGCCAGATGTCGGAAACTCCCCCTCGCGTGATCGAGTAATCGATGGCACGCCCATCAGGGGACCAAATGGCTTCACCGCCCCCGGTCGGAAACTCGAAGGAGTACATCACCGGGCCACCCCGCACCGTAGCAACATTCATCTTGGCGCGAGAGCCCATATTGTCCGGATCCTGCCAATGGTAGAGGACCGGGTTGGAGTCCGGGGAGAGCGAAGAAAACCCGACCAGGCCGCCAGACGAAGGAATGGCCAGGACCTTCGGCTGTGTACCTCCACTGCTAGGAACCAAATAAAGGCCGTGTGGGTCATCACGGATATACGTAACCCATTGTCCGTCCGGAGAACAATGCGGAAAAGCAGTGAACGTGGTTGCCGCTATCTGAACGGGGTTGCTGCCGTTGGCATCGATGCGCCAAATATTGATCTGTTCGTTTTCGGCGGCTTGATACACGATGTGCTTGCCGTCGCCGCAACCGAGGGAAAAGAGAATGTGTCGCTCACTGCCTGCGATCAGAGTGGGATTGCTGCCATCGGTGGCGATGGAATAGACCTCGCCGCCATCCGTGGAGTAAGCAAAGTGATCCTTACCGAGAAAAGATACAAGGTTAACGGGCGAGCCCCCTGAGGTAATCTGCCGGGCTTTCGCGGAATCACCATTGGGGAGAAGCCACACATCCGAACTGCGATTGTTTTCGATGGCCACAAGCGAAGAACCGTCCCTGGAGAGATCGAGCCACTGCAGGCTGTAGTTTGTGAGATCGTGGGAGAGCCGATGCGCCTCACCGCCCGGATAGGAGATTGTGTAGAGCTGGCCTCGCCTGTTGGGACCGCGTTCAGAAATGGGGATTAGCAACCCGGTGCCGTCAGGAAGCCAAATGGGTTGGCCGAGATCCTCGCGAGTCGAGTACAACAAACGAGAGGATCCATCGTCAGGAGAAACGGCGTAAAGGCTTTGCTGATTGTTTGGCTCGTAGAGCAAATAGACGATGGTCTTGCCGTCGGGGGACCACGCGGGCCGTACCAGAGTGTTTGCCTGGGCGCTGCCGGGTTTGGCGCGGAGAGTACGTTCTCCGCTACCGTCGGCACTGGCTACGAGGAGATGCACTTGTCCATTTTCGGGATGACCACGCAGGAAGGCGAAGCGTTTGCCATCGGGCGAGAAACT
>Ga0209040_10001255_pt1 | contig 19998 bp, 16 predicted proteins | sample BogFormECP12_OM3_FD_188240 | JGI IMG/M metagenome (GOLD analysis project Ga0209040, IMG submission 188240) | Bog forest soil microbial communities from Calvert Island, British Columbia, Canada - ECP12_OM3 (SPAdes) (version 2) | ecosystem: Environmental > Aquatic > Freshwater > Wetlands > Bog ...
GGGCAGGGGCGCGGGCGGCTGGCCCACCCACGGCGTCAGCGGGCCGTGGCGGATCACGTGCACGCGCTCGGGCGCCACGCCCAGCTCCGCGGTCAGCCGCCGCCGGCCGTGCTCGGAGTGCACGACGACCGCATCGACCGCCTCGTAGAGTCGCCGCTGGCCCGCGAGCTGGCCCGCGCGCGGCTCGCGCGGGAGCACGTCGTGGGCGGTCAAGACGAGCGGTTGGCGGCCGCCGGCTCGACGGCGAGAGGGCAGCAGCCTGCGGTCGAGCGGCTGTACGGGCAGCCATTGGAAGTGGACGACGTCGGCGGCCGCCGCGGCGCGGCGGTAGAGGAGCATGTCGGGCACGTGCTCGGCGAGCTTCAGCGCGCGCCGCAGCCCGGAGGAGGCCTGCGCCGGTGCGAGCCGGTAGAAGTCCTCGCGCCGGCGGTAGCCCCCGGGCGCCGGCGAGCGACCGTAGGCGAAGCGGCTGGTGTGCAGCTCGACCACGGCGCCAGCGCGCGCGAGCGCACGGCATAGGGCATCGTCGTATGGCGGCGTATACGCCGAGGGGTCGACGACGTGGACGATCACCGGGCAGGACAATAGGCGCGCACCCCACGACAATGCGCGCATGGGCGCCCACGACCAGGCCGTAGCGGCCGATATCGAGATCAGCTACTGCGTCGTCAACACCTCCCAGCGCGCGCTGCTGCTCGCCGGGCTCGATGCGATCGCGCGCGAGCGGGCCGGGCTGCCGTTCGCGACCGAGGTGCTCGTGCTCGACAACGGCTCGCGCGACGGCTCGGCCGAGGCTGCACGGGCGCACGCGACGGTCGATCGGACGATCGCGCTGCAGCAGCGGCGCGGCAAGGCGCTCAACGACGGCGAGCTGCTGCGCACGGCCCGCGGGCGCTACGGGCTGCTGCTCAACGAGGACTCCGAACTGCAGCCGGGAGCCACGATCGCCCTCTGGCGAGCGCTCCAGGAGAACCCTAGCGCTGCGCTCGCGGGCGCCGCGCTGCTGCGCCCCGACGGCTCCAGGCAGGCATCGGCATGGCGCTTTCCGAGCCCCTGGACGGCTCTTGCCGGGGCCCTGTTCCTGCATCGGCTCGTGACGGTGCAGAGTCGCGGCACACGCACGCGCGAGGTCGACTGGTGCCAGTCGGCGGCGCTGCTCGTGCGCCGGCAGGCGGCCGCCGCGGTCGACTACCTGGATCCTGACTTCTTCATCTACTCCGACGAGGTCGACTTCGCGTACAGGCTGCGCGAGGCCGGCTGGCTCAGCCTGTACGTGCCGGCCGCGCGCGCGATCCACCACGAGCAGCTCTCGACCGACACGGTTCCCGAGCGCCGCATCGTGGAACTCGCGCGCAATCGCGATCTGTACATGCGCAAGCACCACTCGGCCGGCGCCGCGCGCGCGGTTCGCTGGCTGACGGCGTGCAGCTACGCGATCCGGGCGCTGGCGGCCACGCTGCTACCCGGGCGCGACCCGCGGCGCTTCTGGCGCCACGTCAGCGCGACACTGCACCCCGAGCGCGGGGAGGGCCTGCGCGAGGCGGCAGCGGAGTACAACGCCGTCTCGCCCAACCACCCTCGGACCTCGCCCTAGCCCCGGACGCCGTCCTAGCCCTCACACGTCGCGTAGGGGATCCTCCGCGTAGGCCTCGACCTCGCCGTGGCCGCTGCGGAAGGCCGCCACCCGGCGGCGGCCGTCGGCGAACAGGGCGCCCGCCTGCTCGCGCTCGTGCGGATGCACGAAGCCGGTCAGAAGCAGCAGCCCCGGCGCGAGCGCCAGCCACGCGGCGCGCGCCACGAGTCCGCCCACGCCCGAGCTCGGCAACAGCAGCTCGCCCGAGACGGCGACCGCCGCGAATACGACGGTGAGCTGTGTCAGGCGCCGCCATTCGAAGCCGATCCTGAAGAGGCTGCGCGTGAGGCTGTAGGTGACGACGAGCATCACCGAGTAGGCCCCGCATAGCGCCAGGCCGGCGCCGGCGATCCCCAGCCCCGCGCCCGAGCCGGGGACGAGCACGAGCAGCAGCGAGATGTTCGCGGCCAGGCCGGCGAGCGCGGCGACGAGCGTGCGGCTGGTCACGCGCGCGCGCCCGGCGATCGTGACGAACACGAGAAACAGGCCGTAGAGCGCCCAACCGAGGGCCAGCCAGGGCAGCGCGCGGTAGGCGCCGAAGTAGCGTTCGGCGGCGAGCAATCGCACAAGCCAGCGTCCGAGGAGGGCGACGGCGCAGACGACGACGCCGGTGGCGAGCGCGTAATAGGTGGTCACGAGCGAGTAGAGCCTCGAGGCCTCCTCGTCGCTTTCGATCGAGTAGGCCAGCGGCGGCCACGCGTACTGGAACCCGCGCACGGCGACGAACACGACCGTGGCGAGCTTGATCGCGATCGCGTAGAGGCCGGCGGCGGCGTGCGAGTAGACCCGGAAGAGATAGAAGCGATCAGCGACCTGCAGCGCGTAGACGCTCGCGTCGGCCGGCACCGTGGGCAGCCCGAACCGGAGCATGCCGCGCAGCACGGAGATCCTCACGTGCAGCGAGATGCGCCTGCGCAGCACCCACCAGAGCGCGAGCACGATCACCGCGGTGGCACCGAAGTTGCCCAACAGCAGCCCGCGGGCGCCTTCGCCGGCGAAGACCACGAGCGCGACCGTGAAGGCAATCGTGAGCGCGGTGTTCGTGCCGGATGCGTACAGGTAGACGCGCTTGCGCTCGTCGACGCGCAGCTGCGCGTAGGCCATCTCGAGGTTCGTGAACGCCCACACACCGAGCGCCGCGCAGTCGATCAGCAGCGGGTCGTACACGTCCAGGAGCAGGCGCGAGAGCTCGCCGGCGAAGGCCACCACCGCGATCGCGGCGAGCGTAGTCGTCCACGCGACCGTCGCGGTGGCCGTGCGCGCGATGCGGTCGCGGCGCGCGCGATCGTCGTCGTCGTAGTAGAAGCGGATGAACGCCTCCCCCACCCCCAGCCGCAGCAGGATGCTCGCGAGGATCACCGACGTGAACAGCACTTCGGCCGCGCCGTAGGCGTCGGGGCTCAGATGCCGGGTGTACAGCGGCAGCGTGACGAGCGCGAGCGTCTTTGCCAGGATTTCGCCGAACTGGTAGGCGGCGCCGGCCGTGACGAGCCGCTTGAGGTACGCGAGCACGCGCGGAAGCTACTGAGCCCCGACCCCGTCGACGTGCGGGGCGCGGCGGGCGTGAGCGGCGCCGAGCGAGGACGCGCTCGCCGCGGGCGCCGGCCCGCTCGCATCGGGGTCGGCTGCGAGCGCGAGCCCGATCGCGAGCAGCGCCCACGTGAACGGATCCTCTAGGAAGTCGGCGTAGGCCCACGTGTGCAGGACGAGGGCCGCGAACGCCGCGGCAATCGCGATCCGCGGCGGCGAGCGCCCGGCGCCGCGGAAGAGGACCGCGAAGGACGCTACGAGCAGAGCAACGTAGACGGCGAGCCCGATCACTCCCTGCTCGCCGGCGATCGTGATCGGGATCGTGTGCGACGCCGAGGTGGCGTTCTGGGCGCTCGCGTTGCCATGGCGCTTGTACTCCGTTTCGAAGGAGCCCGAGCCGTAGCCCTGCAGGGGCCGGTCGGCGAACAGTTCGAGGCCACCCGAGATGAGCTTCGTGCGCCCGCTCGTGGCATTGCTGGTCGAGCCGCCCGATCCCTTTAGGCCGAAGTGCAGGCTCGCCGGCGCGAGCAGCACCAGCGCCCCGCCGAGCACGAGCACGCCGACCGACACGTACAGGGCCAGCCGCGCGTCCCAGCGCCAGCCGGCGAGCAGCGCGAGCCCCAGCAGCAGCGCGGCGATGCTCGACTGGGAGAAGCTCGTCACCAGGCCGCACAGCAGCCAGGCGAGCAGCGCTGCCCCCACGAGCACGTCGCGACGACCCCGGCTCCAGAGCACGCACGTCGTCACGCCGATCATCACCAGCGCGAGGAAGCGTCCGTAGATGTTTGGATCGAAGAACAGCGAGTTGACCCTGAAGTAGTTGTCGTACTGGTTCGCGGCCACCACCTTCGGGTTCAGGAACAGCGTCTTGCGGTAGTACTCGACGAACCCCACGCCGGCGAACACGACGGCGAGCGCCACCGCCGTCGCGAGGCAGCGCATAAGCGTCAGGCGCGTCCACCGCACGCGAATGAGCAGCAGGAAGAGCAGCCCGAACGGGATGTAGAAGAAGACGATGTTCTCGGCCGCCTTGCCGCGGTCGGGCGAGTAGAGGGCCTGCAGCGCATACAGCGCGACGGCGCCGAACAGCAGGCGGGTCACCCCCTCGGGCGTCAGCCACGCTGCTCCTCGCAGCCACCGTGAGCGCCTCGCCGCCCGGTCGTGGAGCCTCGCGTCCGGCGCGCTCGGCTCAGCCGTCGGGGCGCCGCCTGCGGGCGCCCGCGCGCGCTCGGGGTCGGGTCGTGTGCGCCGCTCCAGCAGCCAATTCAGGCACCCGGCGGCAACGACGACGTACAGCGGTATGAGGAGGTTCACGGTCCTGCCCCCGCTCGAGATCGGCACGCGGAAGGGGAGCGCGAAGATCGCCAGCGGCGCGAACAGCTCGGGGCGGCGGCGCAGCAGGGCCGCGAGGAGCAGGGTCGCAGCGAGGGCGGCGAGCAGCGCCGCTAGGATCACCGGCGCGCTTGGCAGCGAGGTCCCGGGCGCGAGCACGGAGCCCGTGCTCACCCGTGCCCGCCCGCGAGCGTGAAGCTCCAGGGCGAGAGCACTTCACGGTTCTGGTGGCGCAGGTCCACGCGGACCCGGTATTCACCGGCGGGCGCGGGAGCTCCCGTCGTGATGGGGACGAGGCTTCGGTGGCCGGTCGGGCTGATCAGCACTTCCATGCGCCGCGCAGTGCCGCGCCGGCCGTTCCACCGCAGGGAGAGCTGTTTGTAGCGCGGCACGTAGTAGTCGCGCAGGAGCGTCGCGACGACGTTCAGGTTCCTGTCCACGATCGCGACCGTCACCTCGTCGGCCTGGGCGAGCTTGAACGAGATGTGCTCCTGGCGGTCTTCCGCCGTCGCCGAGCTCGGGCTGAACGTCGGCGTGCGCTCGAAGCGCTGCACCGCCGTGGGCGTGTGCTTGAGCCGCTGGGTGACGAAGAACGCGGCGATGCAGGCGAGCACGAGCAGGCCGAAGACGACCGGCACGAGCGGATCTGATCCGGTCCCCCATGCACCCGCGCTCGCGCTCGCGGACGGCCGGGCGGGCCCCGGGTCAGAGGGCTGCGCTCCGGCCGCCACGCCGGCGCCGGTCAATCCGCGCCGTCCGCGGCGAAGCGCTCGACGGTGTCCGAGCGCAGCCCGAGGCGGAGCGTCTCGAGCGAGAGCACGTCGGCGGGAGCGATGTTCCCGAGGTTGCACTCCGTACCGAAGCGCTTGAGCAGCCACACCTGCTGCTGGCGCTGTGGCGCCTCGAAGATCAGGCGGGCGGGGTCGATCTCGTGCGCGATCTCGTCGATCAGGCCAGTGCGCACCTCCCCGTCGGCGCGGTAGATCCCCGCCGTGCCCGACTCGCGCGCCTCGGCGATCACCTTCCACGCACCCGCTTTCAGGTCGCGGTCGATCTGCTCCACCCAGACATATGGCGCCATGATGAAGGCTGCGTCCTTGTTGCCGACCTCCGCGAGCACCGTGAACTCGCGCGCGAGTGTCTCGATCAGCTCGCGCTTGACCTCCGGCTCGATCGTGAGCGTGCCGTCGGAGACCTCCACGTGGCGCAGCCCGAGCTCGCGCAGCCAGGCGATCAACCCCTCGACCCGTCCCTGCCGGATCGCGATCTCCGTGAGCGTGCCGCCGAGAACGACGGGGATGCCGCGCTCGGCGTAGCGCTGCAGCTTGGGGCGCAGATTGCCGGTCACGAGGGCAGTGCCCCATCCCAGCTTGACGATGTCGACGCACTCGCCGGCAACCTCGAGCAGCCCGTCGACCTCGGCGACGGACATGCCGCGATCGATGACGTGGGTGATGCCGGTTTGGCGCGGCTTGCTCGAGCGCGCGGGGATGTCGATGAAGGCGGCTATCGCTACCCGGCCCTGTCGGCGCCGACGATCACCACCACGTTCGCCGTGCCGGCAAACGACGTCACCGCCGTTTCGACCGGCTGCACCAGACTCACGCCGAGCGAGTGTGCGACCGCTTCGGCTTCGCCGCGATGGCCACTGGAGTACTGGACGACGGTGTGCTGGTTGGCGCCGGGCGGCCTGCCGCCCAGGGCGGTCGCCTGGGAGTAGCCGCTCTGCTGCAGTTCGCCTGATATTCGGTGCGCGAGGCCATTCGTTTCGGTGCCGTTGAGCACCGCCACCGAGGTTTCGGCCGCGTTGACCGCGGGCGCCGGTTTCGGTGCGCTAGCGTGGTGGACCTTCGCGTGCCTGACGGTGGAGTGCGAGGTCACGGTCACCGACTTGGTGGGCGTGGGGGTGTTCGAGGAGCCTTTCAGCGACAGCAGCAGCACGACGGCGGCGACGACGAGAACGGCCGCGGCGGCCATCAGCGCGACGGCTCGGGAGCTGGCCCCTCGCCGGCGAGGCTCGGCGCGCGCCGCGCGAGCAGGCGGCGGTGAGCCGCGCTCGGCCGAGCTGCCGCGCAGACGCGCGCCCTCCGGCGCAGCGGCTGCGTCCGCTTGCGCGCGCAGCGGGGTTGGCGCCGCGGCCGGCACCCCATCGCCGCCGGCGGTGGGCGGCGCGGGCGGCACCGGCGGGCGGGGCGGGCTCGGCGCGGGGGGGGCCGCCGCTGCGGCGGCGCTCGCAGCGGCAGTCGCGGGGGCCGGCGGCGGTGGTTCCGCAGACGGCGCCGCCGCAGCGGTCGCGCCGGCCGCGGTCGCGGAGGCAACGGCCGTGGCGGCGGCGCTTGCGGGGCGAGCCGCGACTGGGGCGTCGGCGAGCGGCTGGCCGCCCTCTGCTGGCTGCGATGGGCTCGCGGGAGTCGAGCTGACGGCTACCGCGGCCGCGGGCTGAGGCTGGGCGTTGGCGATCGGCGGCGGCACCGGCGCGCGTGGCGGCGCGGGCGCCTGCCCAGCTCGGGCCGCCGCTGCTGGGACCGGCACCGGGACCGTCCCTTGGGCCGGCGCGCCGGCCGGCTGCGCGAGCGCGGCCTGGCCGGCGGGCTGCTGGGCGTTGGGGGGCACGGCGCGGGCCTGGATCGGCGTCGCGCGCGGCACGGGCCGCGCCATCTGCCCGCCCTGCGCCGCCTGCGCGCGCGCGGCCGCGGAAGCCGTCACACGCTGCTCGATTTCGGCGGCGCGCTCGGGCGCGCGACCGGCCCACTCGCGCAGCCGTTTGATCTCGCGCGCCTGCGAGAAGACGAGCAGCGAAAGGCCGGCGATCCCGACCAGCGCGGCGATCGCCGCGATCGCCCCGATCTGTGTCAGCGAGCTCGAGAGCAGCGCGAGCGGAAGCACGGTCATGAGTTGGGGGAGTGTACGAGGGGCGCAGGCGCATCGCGTAGCTCCTGCGGCGGCTCGGCGGCCTCGGGGTCGGGCTCCGGCGGCTCCACGCCGAGCCCGGCGGGCGCGCCCTCGGCGGCTAGCTGCGGTGCGATCTCGAGCGTGGCGGCCTGCGGCTCCTCGGGCTCGCTCAGCGGCTCGCGACGCTCGGCGGCCAGCTCGGAGACCTTCGCCGCCAGCCCGGCCGCGTCGCCTTCGAGCACGAGCAGCACGATCTCGTCGAACATCGACTCGACCTCGGCGACCGCGAGCGGCTCGCGCTCGGCCAACAGGATCTTCTCGGCGCCGGTGTTCCGCGGCCGCTCGTAGCCATTGAAGAGCGACTCGTGGATCTTCTCGCCAGGCCGGGCGCCGACGATCTCGATGTCGATGTCGCGGTCCGGATCGAGTCCCGAGAGCTCGATCATCGCGCGTGCGAGATCGACGATCCGTACCGGCTCGCCCATCTCGAGCACGAACACGTTGGCGGCACGGGGCGCCGCGCCGCTCGCGCTCAGCTCCGAGGTCAGGGACCCGGACCGGATGATCAGCTGGACCGCCTCGGGGATCGTCATGAAGTAGCGCGTCATGCGCTCGTCGGTGACCGTCACCGGCCCGCCGCGCTCGATCTGGCGCCGGAAGATCGGCACCACGCTGCCCGAGGAGCCGAGCACGTTTCCGAATCGCACGGCCGCGTAGCTCGTGCCCGGATGGCGCGCGACGGCGGCTTCGAGCGCGAACTCGGCGAGCGCCTTGGAGGCCCCCATCACGGTGGCGGGATCGACGGCCTTGTCGGTCGAGACGAGCACGAAGCGCCGCGCGCCGAGCTCTCCCGCGACGTGCGCGACGACCCTCGTGGCGATCGCGTTGTTGCGCACGGCCTCGACCGGGTTGGCCTCCATCAGGCCGACGTGCTTGTAGGCGGCGGCGTGAAAGACGACCGTCGGGCGGTGCTCGTCGAAGACCTCGCGCATGCGCTCCTCCTCCTTGCAGTCGGCGAGGACCGCCGCGAGCATCGAGGGCGGCACGTGGCGCTCGTCCTCGAGCTCGCGCTGGATCGAGAAGAGGTTGTCCTCCGCGTGGTCGAGCAGCACGATCCGGTGCGGCTCGACGCGCGCGATCTGGCGGCAGAGCTCCGAGCCGATCGAGCCGCCGGCGCCCGTCACGAGCACCGTCTGCTTGTTGAGATAGGCGCCTACGCGGTCGAGCTCTATGTGCACCGGCTCGCGGCCGAGCACGTCCTCCACGCGCACCTCGCGCATCTGGCGGGCCAGCGCACCGCGCGTCTGCAGCAGCTCGAAGACCGTCGGCAGCGTGCGCACCGGGATCGCGCGCGCGCGGCACTCGCGCACGATGCGCGCCCGCGTGGAGCCGGGAGCCGACGGTATGGCGATGATCACTTCGTCGGGCTCGGCGTCGTCGAGGATGCGCGGCAGGTCAGCTTGCGTGTTCCCGCGCACGCGTATCCCGTCGATTCGCAGCCTTCGCTTGTGCGGGTCGTCGTCGAGGAACCCGACGGGCGCGAGCCCGAGCTCGCGGTTGCGCATGATCTCGCGCAGGACCATGCGCCCGCCCTCGCCGGCGCCCGCGATCAGTACCGTGCGCTCGCCCTTGCGGCCTCCCCGGAACGCGGCCAGCGGCCGCCGCTCGTAGACGCTGCGCGCGACCGCGCGAATGCCGACGAGGAACACGAGCGCCAGCAGCGCGAACAGCACGATCACGCCGTTGGGCAGCACGACCGCGACCGCGCTGCGGTGGGGGTAGCGATGAACCGGTCGGAGCACCTCGACGGCCACGACGGTGAGCAGCACGATCACCAGCACGGCGCGCACGACCGCCTCGTAGTCGCGCTGGCCCGCGTAGCGCCAGCGGCGCTGATAGACGCGCGAGAGCACGAGCACGGGAAGGCTGCCGAGGAACACCCACAGCAGCGTCACTTCGCGCAGCTCGGCGTAATCCTCAGGCGGGCCGCTGTTGAAGCGCAGCTGGAAGGCGAGGTAGTACGCGAGCGCGACCAAAGCTCCGTCCACAACCAGCTGCGGCAGGGAGTGACGGTGGAGCGGAAGGGCCGCGGAGCGGATCCGTCGGCGCATTGTGAAGATTGTAAGGACCCGTCACGACCGTTGGCTGCGCAACACCCTCAACGAGCCCGCTCCGCGAGCGGTGAGAGCAGCAGGTCCACGAGTAGCTCGGGGTCGCGCCGCACGCGTCCGCGCCCGCCGCGCGGGCCGGGTATGCGCTGCTGCTCGCGCTCGCGCGGACGCAGGTCGAGATCCTCGACCCGCGTCAGCCTGCGTAGGCGCCCCTCGGCGATGAGCATCTCGTCAACGGCGCCTGTGCGGCCCTCGAACGTCGTGTAGACGGGCACTCCAAGCGCGACCGCCTCGCGATTCATCGTGCCGCCTGCGGAGATCACGAGATCGGCGTAGGCGATCAGCGACTGCGCATCGACGGCGTGCTCGGGCACGAGAAGCTCGCCGCCGGCTGCGAGCGCGCTGCGCTGGGCGGCGACGCGCGGCAGCACGACCGTCTGCACGCCCTCCTGTGCGGAGGCGGCCCGCAGCCGCGTCAGGACCTGGGCGAAGAGGTCGTTCTCGAAGCGGTGGTAGAGGGCCAGCTCGGGTGGGGTGCGGAGCACGACGAGCGGGCTGGCGGGGTCGAGCGCGAGCTCGTCGAGCACCGCCGGATCGGGCTCGAAGTCGGCCAGGTAGTACTCCTCCTTGAGGCCCTCGTAGCGGCGCAGCTTGCCGTCGGCTCCGTAGCGGCGCAGCCGTGCCGGGGGGATCGCCTCCGGGACGACAACCGCGCGCGCGAGGCGGCAGTTGATGTTGTGCTGGACGGCCGCCCACTCGTAGTCGAACATCGTCGCGCTGGGGATGCCCAGCACCGCGGCTGCGACCGTGATGTCGTTGGAGCCGTGCCCGAGGGCGATGTCGAAGGCGGCGCCGGCGCTCGCCGTCTGCGCGCGGGCGAAGCGCACGAGCGCAGCCGAGCGCGAGGCCAGTCCGACCGCCTTGGCGGTGAGCCGCTCGCCGCGATGGTGGCCCACGGCCGTGTGGCGAACCCCGAGGCGCTCGCACAGCTCGAGCGTCTGCGCGAAGTCGCGCGCGGTCACCTGGACGTCGTGGCCGCGCGCCTGCAGGCGCTCGATCACCGGGCGCATGACGAGCACGTGGGGGCTGTTCGTGAGGTCGATCCAGACGCGCACTGGCGAGGCACGGTAACGATCCGGCCCGTGCCGGCGAGGATCCGGCCCTTGCCGACGAGGATCCGGCCCGTGCCGACGAGGATCCGGCCCGTGCCGCCCCCGATGGCCGGTATCGTTTGCCGGCCAATTGCTAGTCGTCGCCTCGATATCGGAAACGGTCGTAAACGAAACCGCGCAGTTCGTCCGCGAAGCGGGGCTGCCGGGGATCTTCGCGCTGATGGCGCTCTCGAGCGCGTGCGTCCCGATCCCCTCGGAGGTCGTGATGCTGTTCGCCGGCTTCGCCGTCGCCGACCCCGGAGCGAGCTCCTCGCAGCACCACCTGACGATGGTCGGCGTCGTCCTGGCCGGCCTGCTCGGCACGATGGTCGGCTCGTGGGCCGCATACGCCGTCGGCCGCGGAGGTCGGCTCGAGTTCGTCGAACGACATGGCGGCAAGCTGCACGTCGGACCTGCGCAGATCGAACGCGCCGATCGATGGTTTCAGCGCCACGGCGAGGCCGTCGTGCTGTTCGGCCGCATGATCCCGCTGATCCGCGCGTTCGTGTCGCTCCCCGCGGGCATCGCGCGCATGCCGATCGTGCGCTTTACCGTCTTCTCGCTGATCGGCTCGATCCCCTGGGTGCTCGGTCTCGCGCTCGCGGGGCACGCGCTCGGCGGGGACTGGAAGAGCGCCCGCAAGGCGTTCGAGTATGTCGACTATGCGATCGTGGCGATGGTTGTGATCGGCGCGGTCTACTACGTCGTGCGCACGCGGCGAAGGCGCCGCCAGCCGGCGACCGATGCAGCCGGTTGAGCGCTCGCTGCCGCTGAGCCACGCGCTGGCGCTGGGTCTCGTACAGGGCACAGCCGAGCTTCTGCCGATCTCCTCCTCGGCGCACACGACGCTGCTGGCATGGGTGCTCGGCTGGCCCTACGGCGAGCTCGACCGCGGCCTGCGCAAGTCCTTCGAGCTCGCCGTACACGGCGGCGCGGGGCTCGGGCTGGCGGTGGCGATGCGCCGCCAGCTGGGTGAGGGCGTCTCGCGACTCGATCGCCGCCGGGCGGGCGCGCTCGCGCTGGCGGTGCTCCCGCCGGCCCTGCTCGGGCGCGCGCTGCGCGGCCACGTCGAGCGCCGCCTCGGCGGCCCGCGCTCGATCGCCGCCGGGCTGATCGCCGGCGCGGTCGCGATGGCGCTCGCCGACGCCCCCGCCAACGGCGGCGCGCGTGCCTGCGCCGACGCGGGCGCCCTCGACGGACTCGCGCTCGGCGCGGCGCAGACGCTCGCGCTGATGCCCGGCGTCTCTCGCAGCGGGGTGGCGCGCGCGGCCGCGCGCGCGCGAGGGTTCGAGCGTGGCAGCGCGCAGTCGCTGTCGCTGATCGTCGCGCTGCCGCTGCTGCTCGGGGGCGCGGCCGTGGAGGCGCTGGAAACCCACCCGCGTGACGCGCGGCGCGCACAGCTGCTGGGAGGAGCGGCGGCCTTCGGCGCGACGCTCCTCGCCGCGCGGGTGCTGGCGCCGGCGAGCAGGGGGCGCTCGCTGCTGCCCTACTCGATCTACAGGGTGCTGCTCGCGGGTGCGATCGCGATCCGCCTGAGGCGTGCGCGATGACCGCGTTGGGCACGCTGATCGGCGACCGCTACCGGATCGATGCCGAGATCGGGCGCGGCGGCATGTCGACGGTCTATCGCGCGTTCGACACGGTGCTCGAACGAACAGTGGCGATCAAGCTGATGCACCGGGAGATCGCGGCCGATTCCGATCAGCTCGAGCGCTTCCGGCGCGAGGCGCGCTCGGTCGCGCAGCTGAACCACCCCCACGTCGTGACCGTGATCGACGCGGGTGAGGAGGCTCAGCTCGACGGCGCGCACGCCGGCGTGGCGGCGCCCTACATCGTGCTCGAGTACGTCGACGGAGAGACCTTGAAGTCGATCATCGTGCGAGAGGGCCCGCTGCCGATCCCCCAGGCGATCGCGTACACGATCGAGATCGCGCGCGCCCTCGGCGCCGCGCACGAGCATCAGATCGTCCACCGTGACGTCAAGCCGCACAACATCCTGATCGGCCGCGAAGGCGGTGCCAAGATCACCGACTTCGGGATCGCGCGCTCGCTCAGCGAGGAGGGCCTGACGATGGCCGGGAGGGTCCTCGGCACGACCGATTACGTCTCTCCCGAGCAGGCACTCGGCGAGCCGGTGACGGGCCAGTCGGACCTCTACTCGCTCGGCGTGGTGTTCTACGAGATGCTGACCGGTGGCGTTCCCTTCCACGGTGAGTCGCCCGTGGCGGTGGCGATGAAGCACGTGCGCGAGGAGCTCCCCGACGTGCAGGCGCGCCGCCCCGAACTGTCGGCGGCGACCGCCGCCGTGCTGGATCGCGCGGTGGCGAAGGACCTCGACCGTCGCTATCCCGACGCGACGAGCATGGTCACCGATCTCGAGGAAGTGCTCGCGGTGGAGGCCTCGCGCTCGGGACAGGCCACTGGCGAGGCGACGACCGTGCTCCGCACGCTGCCGCGGCGCGCGCGGAGACGGCTTCCGTGGCGCATGCGCCACCCTGCCCGCTGGGCGGGATCGATCGCGTTGCTCGGCATGGCCACAGCGGTGACGCTATGGCTGGCCGCCGGCCAGACGCACCGCGGGACCGGCGTTCCCGACCTCGACGGACACGCGGGCCTCGAACCGGTGGCGCTCAGCCAGACCGCCGCCCACGACTACAACCCGTTCGGCACCGGCCCGGAAAACCGCGACCAGGTCGAGAACCTGATCGACAACGATCCGAACACCTACTGGAACACCGAGCAGTACTACGACGGCACGCTGCGCAAGCCCGGCGGAACCGGGCTCGGCGTGTACCTGGACGCCGCGCCGCAGGTGCGCGCGAGGGCGATCGCGATCCAGACGCCCACGCCGGGCTTCGCGGTGCAGATCTACGTCGCCGATCACATCAACCTCGAACTTCCCTACGGCAGCTCCACCCCGCTCGCTGCGCGGGGCTGGCAGGGGCCGGTCGGGGGCTCTCCGAGCGTGGCCAGCGGCCAGCGGATCGCGATCTCCGTGACGCGCGCACACCGGTACTACCTGGCGTGGATGACCACGCTGCCGCCGGGGTCGGAGATGACGACCCTGTCGGAGATCACGCTCTTCAAGTAGCCGCGGCCGGCGAGCGCGCGGTGGCATGCGCGGCTCTAGTTCCGGTAGGCGCGCGTGCGCTCGTGGCGCTCGAGGGCGAGGCGGCAGAGGCGCTCGACGAGCTGCGGGTAAGGGACGCCCGAGACCTCGAGCAGCTTCGCGTAGACGCTCGTGGGCGTGAAGCCCGGCATCGTGTTGAGCTCGTTGAGCAGCACCTCCTCGCCGTCGACGAAGAAGTCGACCCGCGCGAGGCCGTCGCAGCCCGCGTCCAGGAACGCGGCGAGCGCGAGCTCCCTGACCCGCACCGAGGCCGAGGCCGAGATGCGCGCGGGGATCCTCAGCTCCATGCCGCCCGCGCTGTACTTGGCCTCGTAGTCGTAGAACTCGCCCGAGAAGAGGATCTCGCCCGGCAGCGAGGCGATCGCCTGCTCGCCGCCTGCGCGCTGCTCGGCGAGAACGCCGAGCACGCCGCACTCGACCTCGACACCTGCGGCCATCGCCTCGACGATCACGAGCGCATCGTGCTCGAAGGCGCCGGAAAGCGCCGCCGCTAGCCCCTCCGCGGCGCTGACCTTGACGATCCCGACGGAGGAGCCTAGGTGGGCGGGCTTGACGAACACGGGCAGGCCGAGCTCGGCGAGCTCGGCGAGCACCTCGCCCTGTTCGCGCGCGAAGCGCTCTCGCCTGAGGCCCGCGTAGCGCACCTGGGGGACCGCGGCGGTCGACATCACGCGCTTGAACAGGACCTTGTCCATGCACAGCGCCGAGGCGGCCACGCCGGAGCCCACGTAGGCGACGCCGAGCGCCTCGAGCAGCCCTTGCACGACGCCGTCCTCGCCGAAGGGTCCGTGCAGCGCCGGAAAGACGACGTCGACGTCCAGCAGCCCGGTGCCCGGCGTGAGCTCGAGCGCGTAGCCGTCCTCACGCCAGACCCCGTCGTGGCCGATCTCGATCCAGACCACCGAGTGACCTCCCGCCAGCAGCCCCTCGCGCACGGAGGTTCCCGACGCGAGCGAGACCTCGTGCTCGGAGGAGCGTCCGCCGGCGAGCACCGCCACGGTGAGCAGCGGCGCGGCCGTGGACGCGCGGTGCTCCTGCCTCGCGCTCATCCCGCCGGCGGTGCGCTGGTCGTGGGCGTGGTCGGGGTGGTCGTCGGCGTCGTCGTTGGTGTGGTCGTGGTAGGCGTTCCGAGCACGCCGACGCTGATCGTGACCGTGGCGCCCTTGTGCGCGTGCGCGCCGGCGGTGGGCGTCTGCCTGAGCACGATCCCGACCTGGGACGGTTCGCTCGTGCTCGTCGAGACGGCCTTCGGCCTCAGGCCGATTTCGCCGAGCTGGGCGGAGGCGAGCGCCTCGCTCTTGCCTACGACGTCCGGCACCGAGACTTCTTTCGAGGCTTCGGCGACGACGAGTTCGACCCGGTCGCCGGAGTGAACCGAGGTGCCGCTGGCGGGTGTCTGCGAGACGACCGTTCCGGGCGACTGCACCGAGGTCACGCGCTGCGTTACGGTTCCGGTGAGCAGGCCCACGTTGGAGAGCGCGGCTTCGGCAGCGGCCTGCGACTGGCCGACGACGTCGGGCACGTGCACGGGCGCCGGGCCGCTGGAGACGAGCACCGTCACGCGGCTGCCGACCTGCGCCTCGGTGCCCGCCGGCGGTTCGGTCCCGATCACGCGCCCCGCCGCGATCGTGGAGCTCGCCTGCGACTTGGTCGTCGGCTTGAAGCCGGCCGCGCGCAGCTTCGCTTCAGCCTGCGCGGGGGTGAGGCCTTCGACGTTCGTGAGCGCCGCGCTCGCGGGGCCCTCCGAGACGACGATCGAGACCCGCGCGCCCTTGCTCGCGACGAGGCCCGCGGCCGGCGTCTGCGAGATCACGAGACCGGTCGGCACGGTCGCGCTGGTGGCGAGCGCGGGCACGGGCGTGAGGCCCGCGCTGCGCAGCGAGGAGCCCGCGGCCTGTTCGCTCTGACCGGTCACGTCGGGCACGGTGACCTTCTGGCTGGAGGGCAGCAGCAGCACCAGTGCGAGCGCGACCAGGCCCGCGGCCAGCAGCCCGGCGAGCACCCACAGCAGCGTCCGGCGGCGGCGGTCGGACTGCGGCTCGGCGGTGTCCTCTTCGTAGGGCGTGGCGGGAGCCATCAGCAGCGCGCCCCCGTAGGGGGCCGCGGGCGGCGCCTCGGTGGGGGGAACCTCGACCACCGCGGCGCCCGCGAAGGCTATGCCCGAGTAGGCGGGCAGCGCGGCTCGCTCGCGTTCGAGGGCGGCGATGAACTCGTCAGCGTCCGCGTAGCGGCTCGCGGGATCCTTCGCGAGGGCGCGCATCACGACCGCGTCGAGCGAGGCGGGGAGCGCCGGGTTGAGCTCGCTCGGCGGCCGCGGCTCGACGGAGACCTGCTTGAAGGCGACCGCCACGGCGGTTTCGCCCTCGAAGGGCACCACGCCGGTGAGCAGCTCGTAGAGGATGACGCCGAGCGAGTAGAGGTCCGAGCCGACGGTGACGGTGTGCCCCTGCGCCTGCTCGGGGGACAGGTACTGGGCCGTGCCCATGATCGAGCCGGTGAGCGTCATGTCCGACGCGCCCGCGCGGGCGATGCCGAAGTCGGTCACGCGCGCGCGGCTCTCCTCGTCGATGATCACGTTGTGCGGCTTGAGGTCGCGGTGGATCACGCCGCGCTTGTGCGCGAAGCGGGCGGCGCGCAGGATCTGCACGACGATGTCGATCGCGACGGCTGGCTCGAGCGCGCCGTCCTCGCGCACGATCGCCTTCAGCGTGCGGCCGGCGACGTACTCCATAGCGATGTAGTAGGTGCCGTTCCATTCGCCGCGATCGAAGATCGCGACGATGTTGGGATGCGAGAGCCCGGCCGCGCTGGAGGCCTCGCGTCGGAAGCGCTCGACGAACTCGCTGTCCTCGGCGAAGTGGTGGTGCAGCACCTTCATCGCGACCTGGCGCCCCAGCAGTTCGTCCTGCGCGAGATAGACGTCGGCCATGCCGCCGGAGCCGATCCGCGAGAGCACCCGGTAGCGGCCGTCGATGAGCGTCTCGGCCTCAATCATGGAGCAGCCTTTCGATCACGGCGCGCGCGACGGGCGCGGCGAAGGAGGCTCCCTGTCCGGGGACGCCCTTCAGCGTCACCGCGATCGCGACGCGCGGGTTGGCGGCCGGGGCGAAGGCGATGAACCAGACGTTGTTGATAGCCGTGCCGATCTGCGTCTCGGCGGTGCCCGTCTTGCCGGCGACCTGGACGCCGGGGATCTGCGCCGAGGTGCCCGTGCCTTCGTTGACGACAGCTTCCATCATCATCCGCACGGAGGTCGCGGTCGAGGGTTTCATCACCGTCGACTGCAGCTGCGGGCCGATCGTCTGCACGGTGCGCCCTTCGGAGTCGACGATCCGCTGTGTCAGGTGGGGCTTCATGAGTCGGCCGCGGTTGGCCACCGCCGCCGCCACCTCGGCCATCTGCAGCGGCGTGACCTCGAGTTTGTCCTGCCCGATGCCCATGCGCCCGACGTCGACCTGCGGGCTGATCGGCCGTATCAGCCGGTCGCGCGAGTACTCGCCGCTGCTCGACATCTCTTCGGCGGGGTAGTCGAGCTGCGGCTTGTGGTCGAAGCCGAAGCGCGCCATGTAGCGCCCGAGCGTGGCCTTGCCGAGGTGTTCGGCGACCTGGGCCCAGACGGTGTTGACCGAGTGCGCGAGCGCGGCCGTGAGCGTGATCGGGCCGAAGCTCTCGTTGTTGTCGTTCTGCAGCGGCACGCCCGAGATGAGGACGTTGTCCTGGCCGCTGACGAGGGATTCCGGCGTGTAGGCGCCCGTGTCGATCGCCGCGGTGGCGGTCACGACCTTGAACGTCGAGCCGGGCGCGTAGCCGAACTGCGTCGCGCGGTTGACGAGCGGGTTGCCGGGAGCGGCGCCGCTCGCGAGGCGCGCATAGGCGCGCGCAGAGCGCAGCGAGTTCGGGTCATACCCGGGTGTGGAGGCCATCACCGTGACGGCGCCGGTGCGCGGTTCCAGCGCGACGACCGAGCCTTCGTGCCCTTCGAGCTGGGCGTTGGCGAGCTTCTGGGCGGCGGGATCGAGCGCGGTGACGACGCGGTCGCCGCGCGGTTCCTTTCCCTGTAGCTGGTCGAGCACGCTCTGCAGATTGCTGCTGGAGCGTCCGTTGAGGTCGTCGTTGCGGAAGGCCTCGATGCCGGTGCTGCCGAGGTCCGGGTCGAGGTAGTGGTAGCCGACCGCGTTTGCGAACAGTTCGCCCTGCGGGTAGACGCGCTGATAGACGCCTTCGGCACCGCGCACGCTGCGCGCGAGGACAGAGCCGTCGGAGGCCAGGATCGGGCCGCGGTCGATGCGCTGCTGCTCGAGCAGGTTGCGCGCGTTAAGGCTGTTGTCGCGCAGCGAGGAGGCTTCGAAGACCGTCCAGCGCGAGGTGAACGCGACGAGCAGCGCGAACAGCAGCGCGACGAGCCCGTAGAGGCGCACTATCGGGCGGTTCACGTCGCGCTCCTCATTCGAGCTGCCCAAGTTCTAGGCTGCGGATCAGGGAGGCGCCGTCCGATTCCGAGCGCAGGGAGTGGTCGAGCAGCGTATGGCGACGCGCGGCCGTGAGCGTCGAGGCGCTGACGCCGGAGACGTAGGTGCTGCTGTAGAGGGCGAGGTTGCCGGGAAGCTTGTAGGGGAGCCCCTCGTAGAGCGTCACGAGCCCGCGTTCGTTGGTGCCGATGAAGTAGACGGACTGCAGCGCGAGGTAGGCCGCCGCGCCGAGCATGGCGAACGTGACCACGAGCACGCCGAGCGTGAGCGCCGCGCGCCGGCGTCGTCGCGAGCCGCGGGAGCGACCCCCCGGCGCCTCGGGCGAGACGGTCGGCCGGCGCGGCTGGCGGCGCTGACGCGTGGCGGTTGCAGGCGCGGCGGACAGCGCCTGCGGGGCGGGGCCGTCGGGAGGCGACACGACGGGCAGCCCGGACGCAGTGGACTGCTCGTGCGGCTGCGCGGAGGGCGCCGAGCCGACCTCCTCCAGGCGCAGCAGCAGGACCGTGATGTTGTCGCGCCCGCCGGCGTCGTTGGCTGCCGCGACCAATGCCTCGCCGGCGGCGTGCAGCCCGCGGTTGGCGAGCAGCAGAGCGAGGATCTGCTCCTCGGAGAGCATCGTCGTGAGGCCGTCGCTACAGAGCAGGTAGACGTCGCCCGCGCGTGCGTGGAACGTGCGCGTGTCGACCTCGACGGTCCCCTCCGGGCCGAGCGCGCGGGTGATGACCGAGCGCTGAGGATGCTCGACGGCCTCCTCGGGCGTGAGGCGCCCCTGGCGCATCAGCTCGTCGACGAGCGAGTGGTCGTCGGTCAGGCGCAGCAGCTGGCCGTCGCGCAGGCAGTAGGCGCGGCTGTCGCCCACGTGCGCGACGACGATGTCGTCCTCGCCGACGTAGACGGCGGTGAGGGTCGTGCCCATTCCGGCGTGCTCGACGCTGGAATGTGAGAGTTCGTGGATGCGCGCGTTGGCGGCAAGCGCGAGCGAGGCGAGGCCATCCTCGGGGCGCGCGTCGTCACGCAGGCCCGGGCGGAAGGACTCCACGGCGATCCGCGAGGCGACCTCGCCGGCCTGCGCGCCGCCCATCCCGTCCGCCACTACGAACAGCGGCGCGCGCGCGAGCAGCGAATCCTCGTTGGCGCGCCGCTGGCGGCCCGTGTCGGTCACGGCGTACTGCTCGGCGACGCGCAGCATCAGTCGTCCTCGAAGGCGAATTCGCTCTCGCCGATGCGCACGCGATCGCCCGGGTGCAGCGGCCTCGGCGACTGCAGCAGCTCCTCGTTGAGGTAGGTGCCGTTCGTCGACTCGAGGTCCTCGATCACGACGATGTTGCCCTGCTCGTACACGCGAGCGTGCTGCGAGGATGCGAACGGGTCTTCGAGGCGGATCTCCGCCCGGTCGCCGCGACCCAGCACGAGGTTCCCGTCGAGGTCGTAGATCATGCCCGGTTCGTGCCCGGGAGCGCGCTCGACGACCAGGCGCGGGGCGCGCGTTGAGGTGTTGGCGCTGCCAAGCGCGGATGCGGAGTGCAGGCCCGTCGCGTCTGCAGGCGGCGTGCGCGTCTGGGCGCCGCGCCGGCCCGGCCCGGCGGCGGAGCTGAGGTCCCTGCGCGCGCTGCGGGCGACCCACAGCAGGAACAGGTAGAGCACGACCAGGAAGCCGAACTTCAATGCGACGGACACGGGCGCGAGGGTCGTCATCCGAGCTCGAAGGAGATCGTCGTCGAACCGAACTCGAGGACGTCGCCCGGGGAGA
>Ga0209040_10001257_pt1 | contig 19986 bp, 17 predicted proteins | sample BogFormECP12_OM3_FD_188240 | JGI IMG/M metagenome (GOLD analysis project Ga0209040, IMG submission 188240) | Bog forest soil microbial communities from Calvert Island, British Columbia, Canada - ECP12_OM3 (SPAdes) (version 2) | ecosystem: Environmental > Aquatic > Freshwater > Wetlands > Bog ...
CGGTGGTGGCGGACACCGGTAATTCTTGAGCAAGCACTCTAATTCTCAATTAAGGCTCGTTCTTAGGAACGAGCCTTTTACTTTTTTGCGCGCAGCGTTAGCGGACAACTCCTTTTGCCGCCAGTTCTGCTGCCATCGCCGCGATTCGGCTTGTCGCATCGGGATGGGCGAGGGTGCGGGCCTGGGCGGACATGCGTTCGAGGGCCTGCCGATCAGTGAGGAGAATGGTCAGGGTTTGCAGGAGCATTTCCGGGGTGAGGCCGCCTTCGAGGAGCAAGGTAGCCGCGCCTGCTTCGACCAACGCATCGGCGTTTTTGCGCTGGTGGTCATCAGCAGCCTGGGGAAACGGGATGAGCAGCGAAGGCTTCCCTGCCGCGGCCAGTTCGGCTACGGTGCTGGCACCGCTCCTGGAGAGGACGAGATCGGCGGCTTCGAAGCGGCGGGGCATGTCGTCGAGGAAGGCGTGGACCTGCCAGCGATCGGAAGGAGCGTTACTGGCCTGGTAGGCGGCGAGGGTGGTTTCGGCGTGACGGGCTCCGGCCTGATGCAGGATGGTGAGGCCGGGCACGGCGGCGAGCAGCGAAGACGCGACCCGCGGCAGGAGCGTGTTGAGGACGCGGGCACCCTGACTGCCTCCGAAGACGAGCAAGTGCGGCGGCGCGCCGGCGGGACGGGGCGCGAGGCGGAAGAATTCATCGCGAACGGGGATGCCGGTGATTTGCGGGTTGCGGAAGTATCTCGCGGCGGCGGCAAAGTTAACTGCGGCGGCATTTACGCGCTTGCCGACAAGGCGGTTGGCGAGGCCCGGGAAGGCGTTTGGTTCGAAGGCAAGCGTAGGAATGCCCCCGAGAATGGCTGCCCCCATGGCTGGTCCGGAGGCGTAGCCGCCGACTCCGATGACGACGTCGGGGCGGAAATCACCCAGCAGCTTGCGGCAGCGGATAAGGCTGAGGGGAAGGTCGAGCAATGTGCGCGCTTTGGTCAGGAGCGAGACGTTTTTAAGCTGGCCTACCTCGATGAGTGAGAGCGGATATCCGGCCTGAGGCACGAGGCGCGATTCCAGACCGCGCGGTGTTCCGATGAAGAGGATTTTGGCGCCATGGGCGGATTTTAGCTCGCCGGCGATGGCAAGGGCGGGAATGATGTGGCCGCCGGTGCCTCCTCCGGCGATGGCGACACGCACTGGGCTAATCTACCTCGCGGGTGATGTTCAGCAGCACACCGATGGACGCGAGCATGATGAACAGCGAGGTTCCTCCGTAGGAGATGAAGGGCAGGGTGATGCCTTTGGTGGGGACGAGGGCGAGCACAACGCTGATGTTGAAGAAGGCCTGGATGAGCAGGGTCGCGGTGATGCCGAAAGCCAGGAAGCGGGCGAAAGGGTCTTTCGACAGGATGGCGGCACGCATGCCGCGATAACCAAGCATGATGAAGAGTCCGACGACGGCGATGGCTCCGATGAGGCCGAGTTCTTCGGCGACGTTGGCGAAAATGTAATCGGTATGCGGCTCAGGCAGATAGAAGAGCTTCTGGCGGCCGTCCATATAGCCCAGGCCGCGAAGGCCGCCGGTTCCGACGGCGATGAGGGACTGAATGATGTGGAAGCCCTTGCCGAGCGGATCTGACTCCGGATTGAGGAAGGCGAGGATGCGGTCGCGACGCCACTTGACGCGAAAGAGCATGAAATAGAGGACCGGCGCGGCGGCAAGTGCAGCGAGGCCCAGATAGCGCATGTTCATGCCAGCGAGATAGAGCATGAGCGCAGTGACTCCGGCGCAGACGAGGGCGGTACCGAGATCGGGCTCTTTGAGGATGAGCGCGATGAAGATGAGGCTGGGCAGCGCGGCGGGAAGGATAGTGCCGCGGAAATCTTCAATCGAGTGCATGCGGTTTTGCAGAAACCACGCGAGAAAGAGAACGAGCACGGGTTTGGCGATCTCGGATGGCTGGAAGGAGAGTGCGCCGAAACGAATCCAGCGGTGGGTGGCGTGCGAATCGTGCATGAGGAACGCCACCAGAAGCAGCAGAACGGAGACGGCAATGGCCGGAAAAACGACATTCGGCCTGTTAAAGCGCCGGTAGTCGACCTGCATGAGGATGGTCATGGCGGCGAGGCCAAGGACGGCCCACAGCGACTGGCGAATGACGAAAGCGTAGGGCGATCCGAAGCGCTCTTTGGCCATGACGGCGGAGGCGCTGAAGACCATAAGCAATCCAATGACGACGAGCACCAGAGTGGCGCCGAAAAGCCACTTGTCCACTCCTACGCGTTTTGCCATTCGGCTCCTATGCGCTTTGCCATTCAGGGAGTCCTCGGCGGGCGAAGACCAGGTCCTTGAAGACCTGCCCGCGCTGTTCGTAGTTCTGGAACTGATCGAAGCTTGAACAGGCGGGCGCAAGCAGGATGATCTCTCCCGGCTGCGCAGCGTCGGCTGCTTTGGTCACCGCTACATCCAGCGTGCCGGAGTTGACGATGGGCGCGGAGCCCTCGACGTGGGTGATAATTTTTTCTGACGCCGCGCCGATGGTGTAGATGGCCTTGACGCGCTCCTGAATGAGCGGGCGCATGAGGCGGTAGTCGGAGTTCTTGTCCTTGCCGCCAAGAATGAGGTGAATGCCCGAGGGGAAGGCCGCGATGGCTTTCATGGCGGCATCGACATTGGTGGCCTTGGAGTCGTTGTAGTACTCGACTCCGTTGACAGTGGCGACAAATTCAAGGCGGTGCTCGACGGCATGGAAGGCTTCGACGGCGCGACGAATGGCTTCGGGGGGGACATCGGCGAGGCGCGCGGCACAGACGGCGGCGAGAACGTTTTCGACGTTGTGCTGGCCCTTGAGGGAGATGGCGGCAGCCTTGAGGATGAATTCGGGGGCGGACTGCTCGGTGGGGCGGAAGTAAATCGCGCCGTCGTGGACGAAGGCTCCCTGACGCACGATGCGCGTGCGGCTGAACCAGAAGAGCCGTGATTTCGTGCGGGCTGCGGCGCGAGCCGCGGCATCGTCGTCGGCGTTCAGGATAAGTGCGTCGCCGGTTCCCTGATTTGCGAAGATGCGCTCCTTGGCGGCAATGTAATTTTCCATACTGCCGTGGCGGTCGAGATGGTCGGGCGTGATGTTGAGGATCACGGCGATATCGGGGCGGAACTGGTACGTCGTCTCAAGCTGGAAGCTGGAAACCTCGAGCACCGACCAGCCGTCCTCACGGGATTCGTCGACGAGAGCGATGACCGGTACGCCAATGTTGCCGCCAACCTGGACGCGGAGATGCGCGGCGGCGAGGATCTCTCCGCAAAGGCTGGTGGTGGTGGTCTTGCCGTTCGAGCCGGTGATGGCGAGGGTCTTGCCGGCAAGAAAGTGCGCGGCCAACTCCAGCTCGCCGATCACGGGCAGGCCGAAGCTGCGCACCTGGACGAGCTCGGGAGTATCGAGGGGAACGCCGGGGCTGACGACGATGAGGTCCTGCCGGCGGAAGGTGAGCAGGCCGTGGCCTCCGGCTTCGACCATGATGCCCTGATCGAGCAGCGCGGGAATGTCTTTGGCAAGCGCGGCAGCGCTGCGGACGTCGGAGACGGTGACCTGCGCACCCCTGCGGCGAAGGAAGAGCGCAGCGGCAAGGCCGGACTTGCCAAGTCCGACAACGAGAACCTTTTTGCCTTTGAGTTCCATGCTCACGAGTTTAGAAGGTCAGCTCGTCCGGAAGGAAGCACAACTCCGCGATCGCGGCTTTCAGCCAGACAGGGCCATTGTTGCACGTTCGACGCTGTGCTTATCGCAGCTTGAGGGTGGTGAGTGCAAAGAGTGCAAACAGCGGGGCGGCGATCCAGAAGCGGGCGATGACCTTCGACTCGGACCAGCCCATCAACTCGAAGTTCGGAGAGGGCCGGGATAGCGCAGTACACCCAGCCGCCAAGCGCGGAAGGATTTCAACACTGTCATCTACGCCCGTCAGAAATGCGAACGAGACCGGAGCCTATTTCGCGTCGCGGAAAGGACCCCACAAGATCTGGAGATTTTGCCTGGTGCCCGGCTGCTCGTCTGTGAGCCAAGGAAAGGGCGGGACTTATGCCACTCCGGAAGGTCCGCCCCTAGGGAACGTACTGCGGTTCTGGTCGTAGCGGTCTTCCGTCCTTAAGGCTTTCCCTGCGGCTTCGTTGGCGATGCGGTTGATTTCCTCATTCTCTGCAGCATCGGTAGTTTTGGACTCATCCGACTCTGGTGTTTTGGGACTTTCGGGTTCGTTTGGCATCGTGTTTGCTCCTGTCTCCTAGTTTAGTGCAGCTTGAGGGTGGTGAGTGCAAGGAGTGCAAACACCAAGGCTCCGATCCAGAACCAGCGTAGACGCGGAGGAAGACGAAACATGGCCGGCGGCCCGAGGGACCAGTTTCCTTAGGTCGCGGCTTCTCTAGGCTAATATGGAGTGTCTATATGAGCGAGGCCGAACCGACCGACCCCAAATCTAGCCCTGATCCTGCGACGCCGCCCCTAGCAAAGGTAAGAAATAGAGGCCGTCGGGTGTCTTCCTGGTTGTCACGCGCACGTGCATTCATGCAACCACGAAAGAAGTCGCGAGCACGGACATTTGTGCCTGGACGAAAGATATTCCGAGGACGGAAATTCTTGCCGGGGCGAAAGATACCACGTGCACATACACTCACACGGCGACGAGGGGTTTTTCGGGCACGGACATTCATGCAGCTACGAGGGAAATTATGGGCACAACGATCAAGAAAACAAATCTTGTTTCCATTGGCCCTGATTCTTGTAGCAGTCCTCATTGTCTGGCTCCGAATCTCGGGTAATGCTCCCGTTTGGCTTGCAACAATCGGGAAGAAAGCTATCTCGGCCAGGTTGTCGATACGCACTCATCATCCACCCCTACCTGAAGTCCTGGTCGTCGTTGGACTTCTCGTGATCCTCGTCCTATGGAAGCTACCCAAACTACAGGCTGCGCTTTCGCGTGGACTGACTGACAAGAATCGCTTTGATCGCGAGAACGAGGCTCGGAAGACATTGGCTCAAATCATCGCCGGTGTCTTCGTCTTAGGGGGACTCTACTCCTCCCTACAGACCTTCAGCCTCCAGGCGCACACGCTTGACCTCCAGCGGGAAGGGCAAATCACAGACCGCTTCACAAAGGCGATTGACCAACTGGGCGCGGTGCAGCCTGGCGGGAAATTGGACAAGGATGGAAAGCCGAAGATCAATCTGGAGGTACGACTCGGCGGAATCTATGCCTTAGAGCGAATCGCGCGCGACTCGCCAAAAGACCACTGGACTATCATGGAAGTGCTCACAGCATATGTCCGGGAGAACTCACCAACAAGTCAGCCCGCACAGCTGTTAAGCAAGCAGCCACCACCACACGTTCGTGCGGACATTCAAGCGATCTTAACGGTGATCGGCAGGCGCGATTTCAAACGCGACCAGCCGCTAGGCTATTTCAATCTGAACAATACAAAACTCAGCGGGGCGGACCTCGCCGATGCGTACCTCAACGGGGCGCACCTCATCGGGGCGGACCTCAGTGGGGCGGACCTCACCGGGGCGATGTACCTCATGGCGGACCTCAGTGGGGCGGACCTCAACACGGCGCACCTCAACTTCTCGCAGCCTATAAAGGCGGACCTCACCAAGGCGCACCTCACCAGGGCCGACCTCACCTCGGCCGACCTCACCGAGGCGGAACTTGGCGGGGCGTACCTGATCCAGGCGGACCTCAGTGGGGCGGACTTCACCGGGGCGGACCTCACCGATGCGCACCTCAAAAGGGCGCGTCTCACCGGGGCCGACCTCACCGGGGCCGACCTCACCGCGGCCGACCTCACCGCGGCCGACCTCAGCGGGGCGGACCTCAGCGGGGCGGACCTTACGGGGGCGAAGGGTCTCACACAGAGCCAGTTGGGTAAAGCTCGTGGAGGCAGAAATACAAAACTGCCTTCGGGATTCACCCCGCCAGCCTCATGGAACCATTAGGTTCTCTCAACGTCTGCTCGAGGCAGGTGAACTTTCCTGAAGGTCGGTTCCGAACTGTGTTTATCGCAACTTGAGTGTAGTGAGGGCAAAGAGTGCAAACACGAGGGCTCCGATCCAGAAGCGGACGATGACCTTCGACTCGGACCACCCCATCAGCTCGAAGTGGTGGTGCAGCGGGGCCATTTTGAAGATGCGCTTCTTGCGAAGTTTGTAACTGCCGACCTGCAGAATGACGGAGAAGGCTTCGAGGACGAAGATGCCTCCGATGAAGGGCAGCAGCAGTTCCTGCCGGATGACGACGGCGACGGTGCCGATGGCACCGCCCAGGGCGAGCGATCCGACGTCGCCCATGAAGATCTCGGCGGGATGGGTGTTGTACCAGAGGAATCCGATGCTGGCGCCAACCATGCAGCCGCAAAAGACCGTCACCTCGCCGACCATCGGCATGCGCTGCAACTCGAGGTAATCAGAGAAGACAACATGACCGCTGACATAGGTGAGGACGGTGAGGGCTCCGGCTGCGACGATGGTGCAGCCGATGGCCAGGCCGTCGAGGCCGTCGGTGAGATTCACGGCATTGCTGGAAAAAACAATCACCAGCACGACGAAGACGACGAAGGGAAGGAATGCCAGCAAGGAAATGTGCGGGATGTGAGTAAGAGGGCCAAGCGAGAGATGAGGATGGAAGTTCTTGACGAACGGAACCGTCAACTGCGTAGAGTAAATGCCCAGGCTCTGCATGGCGACGAGAACCACGGCGATTGCCGTCGACGCGAGGGCCTGGTAGCCGAGCTTGGCGCGGGCTGTAAGTCCGAGATTGCGCCGGTGAACGACCTTAATGTAGTCGTCGGCGAAGCCGATGGCTCCAAATGCCACGGTTGAGCCCATGACCAGCCACACGAAGGGATTTGACAAGTCGGACCACAACAGCGTGGGGAGAAGGATGGCGATGCAAATGAGAACACCACCCATCGTCGGAGTTCCGGCTTTCTTCTGGTGCTCCTTGGGGCCTTCTTCGCGGATGTACTGGCCGATTTGAAACTCGCGAAGTTTTTGAATGACGTAGGGTCCGACGAACAAGGCGATGAGCAACGCCGTGAGCGTAGCAAATGCGGTGCGAAACGTCAGATACCGGAAGATTCGGAAAGGTCTGAAGTAAGGGAATAGCTTTTGATAAAGGAGCCAGTAAAGCAAAAATCCTCCGGGAGCAGCGATCTTTCACCCAATGATAAGGCCGCGGGGCAGGCGCGCGACGAGGTATTCACGCTCCTGTAATATGGTAGCCGTCAGGAGTACTTACACTGTAAATCGTTATGCAACAAGTGACTCTCGATATTGAAGCGATCCCAGGTAAGTCTGAGGGGACTCGGGTAGTACGCGTAACCGGGCCTATTCTCTTAAGAAATTTCTTCGCGCTCAAGGCGGAACTGGAGAAGGAATATCCGCCGGTCACGATCCTTGACCTCTCCGAAGTGGAATACATGGACTCGGCAGGCATGGGCGCGATTATCAACTACTACGTCTCGGCGCAGAGGCGCGGGAACAAGCTGATCGCCGCAGGCGCAAATTACCGCGTTGTCGAGCTGTTCAAGCTGACGCACGTCGATTCGCTTATTCCGATGGCGGCGACGGCGGAGGAAGCGGAAAGCCTTTAAGGGCTGCCGCTGCTTCGATTCGAGACGAGCCTCAGATCAGTTCCGTTTCCCAGAGATCGTGCAGGTGGACGACGCCTTTTATGACGCCTGAGGCATCGATCGCAACCAGCGACGTAATCTTCTTTTCTTCCATCATGCTGAGGGCGCGGACAGCCAGTTCTTCGGCGCCTATGGTTCGAGGGCGGGGATTCATTGCATCGCCAGCCGTCTTTTTCAAAGCATCCGGGCCGTCGCGCTCGAGCAGGCGGCGCAAATCACCATCACTGATGATGCCGACGAGCTTGCCGTTGTCTTCGACAGTGGTCATGCCCAGCTTTTTGCGGGACATTTCATAAATCACGTCAGTCATCGGCGTGGTTCGCGTCACGCGCGGAACGGAGTCGCCTGCGTGCATGAGATCGCGGACACGGGAGAGGCGCTTGCCGAGCTTTCCGCCGGGATGCAGATCGGCGAAGTCCTCGGCGCGGAAGCCCTTTTTGAGCGAGACGGCAATGGCCAGGGCGTCGCCAAGCGCAAGCATGGCCGTAGTGGAGGCGGTGGGCGCGAGGCCCATGCCGCAGGCCTCCTCGGGAACGCTCACATCGAGGCAGATATCGCTGGCCTGCGCGAGCGTGGAATGGGTATTGCAGCAGAAGCTGATGAGCGCGTCGCCGATGCGCTTGATGTTGGCGAGCAGGCGGAGGATCTCTTCGGTTTCGCCACTGGCGGAGAGGGCGATGACGACGTCTCCGCGGGCGAGCATGCCGAGGTCGCCGTGCACGGCTTCCGCCGGATGCAGAAAGAGCGCGGGGCTGCCAGTGGAGCTGAGGGTGGCGGCAATCTTCTGCGCGATGATGCCGCTCTTTCCCATTCCGGTGACGACGACCCGGCCGCGAGCGTGGCCGCACTGGAGGATGCAATCGACGGCGCGGTCAAAGGCCGCGGACATGGGCCCTTCGAGGCGGTCGGCAAGGGCCAGCAGGGCCTGAGCCTCAATGCGCACCAGCCGCGATGGAGTGTGTGCCGTCAAACAGTCGATGCTATCAGAGACGCCCGGGTCGACTAGAATTGAAGCAGGGAAAGGTTGGGACGGCGTGAAGCGGAATCATCTGGTAATCTTGGTGGTCTTTGTTGCCCTGGGCTTGATGGCGTGGGCCGGCGTGACGAATTACAAGCGGCGCAAGCAGGAGCAGGCGAAGCTCAAGGAGATACAATCCATGCTGGTGCAGGCGGCGCCAGGGCCGTCGCCTTCCGGGGAGAGTGATCCACCGTTCAAGAATCCGCTGGCGGACAAGCAGGCTCCCGCCTTCACGCTGAGGGACACGACGGGCAAGAAGGTTTCGCTCGCGGACTACAAGGGCAAGGCGGTAATTTTGGATTTCTGGGCGACATGGTGCGCGCCGTGCAAGGTGGAGATTCCGTGGCTCGAGAAACTGCACGATCAGTACGCGAGCCAGGGGCTGGAGGTGCTGGGCATCTCCGAAGACGATCTCGATCTGGATGACAAGGCGGCGCTGCTCAAGCAGAAACAGGAAATTGCCGACTCGGCGATGAAGCTGCACATCAACTATCCGGTCCTGATCGACGACAAGGAGGTCTCGAAGCCCTATGGCGGCATCGACGCACTGCCAACGACGTTCTTTGTGGATCGGAACGGCAAGGTGGTTGCAGCGACGGTTGGCCTGGCAGATCGCGACGAGATCGAGGCCAACATCAAGAAGGCCCTGGGCAACGGGGAGCAGAAGGGCGCGTCTTAGTGCGCATCTTTCCGTGGATCGGATACGCGATTCTGGCGCTAGCAGCAGCGTTGGCACCCGCGCAGAAACTGCCTTGGGAAACGAACGACGGGCAGAGTGACGCAAAGCAGTTCGTGAAGTTTCTCTATCCGGAACAGGTTTCCGTCGCAGCGAATCAGGACAGCGTAGTTGAACTGCACTTCAAGGTGAATCCCGGGCTGCATATCAATTCTCACACACCGCACGAGAAGAGCTTCATCCCCACCCAACTGCTGGTCGCGGAGCCACCCGGAGTAACAGTCGGCCCGGTGGATTTCCCGGCTGGGGCGGATTTCGCACTCGCCGCCGAGCCGAACGAAAAACTGAGCGTCTACACGGGCGAATTTATCGTGCGCGCGCATGTGAAGGCAAAGGCCGGCGAGCACCTGATCCAGGCGGCGCTTCGCTACCAGGCATGCGATGCAACGTCATGCTTTCCCCCGCGTAAGGCTCCGGTAGCAGTGGATGTGATCGCGCGGTAGCCGGCCGATACTCCGGCGTAACTCCCTAAAACCAAATCATGAGTTCTCACCGCAACCGGAACTACTTGCTTTATTGATATTGATGTGATATCATTTTAATAGCATCAAAGTTTGAGCGCTGGAGGAAGGTGCTATGTCAGCCAATCAAGTTGTGAACCAGGAGTGGGTGGTCAAGGTTTGGAATGGCGGAGCGATGCTGGCTCTGTGGATCGTGTTGCTGCTGGCCGATGTCGGTCTGGTGGTCTTCTCAGTAGTGCAGAATGAGCTCATATGGGAAAGGGTTTGCGGCGTTCTCGTGCTGATCGTGTTGATCGTCTCAATGAAAGGGTTTTTCACGCTGCAGCCGAACGAAGCGCGGGTGCTGGTGCTGTTCGGCTCGTACAAGGGGACGGTCAGAGCGAGCGGATTCCACTGGGGCAATCCGTTCTATTCGAACGGCCCTTCACTGTCTGTCGCGGCGCAACTCGCTGCGATGCAAGAGAAGCGAATTGCTCCCACCGGCCCTGCAGATGGGCGCTCGCTGAGGCGGAATAAGGTTTCTCTGCGCGCGCGCACCTTGAACGGCGGCACTCTCAAGGTGAACGATAAGCGCGGCAATCCCGTCGAAATTGCTGCGGTGGTGGTCTGGCGTGTGCAGGACACAGCGCAGGCGATGTTCGATGTCGACGACTACGAGAAGTATGTGCCAACACAGAGCGAGTCAGCGCTGCGGCACCTGGCGAGTCTCTACGCTTACGACGGCGACGCCAGCGAGATCACGCTGCGGACCAATGTGGATGAGGTTTCCGGCGCACTACGCAGCGAGCTGCAGGAGCGGCTGGCGAAGGCCGGAGTAGTGGTCGATGAGGCGCGGCTGACGCACCTGGCTTATGCTCCGGAAATTGCGCAGGTGATGCTGCGGAGCCAGCAGGCGGAAGCGGTGATTGCCGCGCGGCAGAAGATTGTGCACGGCGCGGTGAGCATGGTGGAGATGGCGCTGAAGCAACTGGCCGAGAAGGATGTGGTGTCACTTGACGATGAGCGGCGCGCGGCGATGGTGAGCAATCTGATGGTGGTGCTGTGCAGTGAGTCTGAGGTGCATCCCGTCGTCAACACGGGCACGCTGTACCACTAACGGCAAAACCAGAGAAAGCATGCCGCATCCGAATAACGTGCCAGGTCGCCGCTTCCTGATGGTCCCACCCCAGCGACAAAGACCTATCGCTGGGGACCCCGGGGTCGCGTCGACTCCAGTGCCGTGGCCTCGGGATACAGCATCTCTGGTTTTGCGAAAGGCGAATGATGGCAGAGCGCAAACCATTTTTATTGCGGATCGATCCGGCGCTTTGGGCTGAGCTCGAGGCGTGGGCACAGGCGGAGCTGCGCAGCGTGAATGGGCAGATCGAGTACATTCTTCGGCAGGCAGTTGAAAAGCGAAAATGCGGCAACTCCGCAAGCGAAGCTCAGGATTGAGCCGGAGAGAATCCTTAGCTTGCGATTTCCAGGAGTTCATAGCGGATGGGAGATGCGGAAACAGCCTGTCCGCTGTTGCGCATCTCCTCCAGGTAAAGACTGATGGCCTCACAAATCATCATGCGTGCTTCCTCGTAATCCTTGCCGCTTGACGCAACTGCTCCGGGCTGAAGTTCAGGAGCGCATGCGCTCACACTGCCGTCTTCCGCCTGCTCGTAGATCACCAGGTAATTGTGCTTCATTTATTTATTCCCGCCTGCTTTAGTATTGCCGCAGCCGTACCTTTTGCCAAGTCCCTTGAGTGGATAGGAACGACCACTATGCCCTTCTTTCTGCGGCCGCAAGACGCTGTACAACGCGGTCTTTCCCTAACTGAGCCATGACGGCGAAGAGGCTGGGCGCGACGGCCTGGCCAGTGAGGGCGACACGGGATCCGTTGATGAGCGGACCCGCCTTGACCTGGTTTTCGTCGGCAAAGGCGCGGAGGATGGTTTCAGTCGAAGACTCAGTGAACTCCGTTGCTTCTGCAAAGCGCTGCGATAGCTGGGCGAGGAATACTCGCACGGCTCCGTCGCTCAGGAACTTGGCGACCGCAGCGGGATCGTAGTCGAAGTCGTCGCTAAAGTAAGCCCGGAAGACGGTGGCGAAGTCTTTCAGGTTGCGGGCGCGCGGCTTGAGCAGATCAATGGCAGCGAGGACTTCTTCGCGCGATCGGGTGGGCGTGAATCCGGCCTTCGCCCATTCTTCTTCGATCAGTGGCAGGAGCTTTTCAGCGTCGTAGGCACGGATGTATTCGGTGTTGAACCACGCGAGCTTGTCGTTGTCGAAGACGGCGTTCGACTTCGAGATACCTTCGAGCGAGAAGAGCTGGATGAGCTCGTCCGAGCTGAAGATTTCTTTGTCTTTGTAGGCAGGTCCGGGCGTCCAGCCAAGGAGAGCGAGGAAGTTGCGGAAGGCTTCGGGGACGATGCCCAGTTCTTTGTAGGAGATGACGGAGGTGGCTCCGTGGCGCTTGGAGAGGCGGGTCTTGTCGAGGCCGAGGATGAGTGGGACGTGAGCAAAGGTGGGTAGCGCGGCTCCGAGGGCCTGGTATTGCAGCACCTGTTTGGGCGTGTTCGAGATGTGGTCGGCGCCGCGGATAATGTGCGTGAGGCGCATGTCGATGTCGTCGGCAACGACGCTGAGGTGATAGGTGGGGATGCCATCGGAGCGAAGGAGGACGAAGTCCTCAATCTCAGCGTTGGCGAATTCGACGCGGCCGAAAACGGCGTCGTCGAAGCCGGTGGATCCTCCGTCGGGGACGGCGAAGCGGAGGGCGGAGGCTTCTCCGGCGGCGCGGCGTTGGGCGGCAACAGCTGGATTGATGGTGCGGCAGCGGCGATCATACATAGGAGGGCGTCCCGCAGCGACAGCTTCGGCGCGGCGCTGTTCGAGTTCGGCCTTGGTGCAGAAGCAGGGATAAGCGTAGCCGGAAGCGAGTAGCTTTTCGGCGGTCTCGCGATAAAGATCGAGGCGCTGCGACTGAAAGAACGGGCCTTCGTCCCAAGTAAGGCCGAGCCAGCGCATGCCTTCGAGGATGCCTTCGACCATTTCTTCCGAAGAGCGCTCGAAGTCGGTGTCTTCGATGCGGAGGATGAGGGTTCCCCCGAAGTGGCGGGCGAAGAGCCAGTTGAAAAGAGCGGTGCGGGCTCCTCCGACGTGGAGATAGCCGGTGGGAGAAGGCGCAAAACGGACGCGTGGGGAGCTTTCAGGTGACATTTCGTTGGGTGGGATCAACTTTCGATGCTAGGGAAGAGTGGGAGGGGGAGTCAAGCTAGGACAGATATGTTGACCAACTTGACCAACATGGCAATTTGAGAGAGACTTCAGATATGAGCAAGACTCTCAATCTCTATGAAGCCAAATCTCACTTGTCGGAACTGGTGGAGCGTGCCGCTGGCGGGGAGGAAATCGTGATCGCAAAGGCGGGCAAGCCGATGGCACGGCTTGTTCCTCTGGCTGAAAAGACAAAGCGGCGGTCGCGAGCATTTGGCCGCAATCTGATGGGAGTGACCTATATTGCGCCGGATTTCTATAAAGACTTGCCTTTGAAATTTCTGCTGGGCGAGGGCGAGGCGCGCTCGAAGTGAGTTCGCGCTATCTCCTCGACACACATGTTCTGCTCTGGTTGAATTCGGAATTACGGCGTATTCCAAAGGCGGTGATCGTCACATTGGACGAAGCAGTACAGGTCTTCTACAGTGCATCCTCTGCCTGGGAGCTTTCGATCAAGCAGAGCCTTGGAAAAATTCAACTAGCCGCACCTGTTTCAGAGTTCGCAAAACAGAGCAGTTTCCTAGAACTGCCCGTCACGACACAGTATGCGGAGGCAGCAGCTAAGCTTCCGTTACATCATCGCGATCCGTTCGATCGGATGCTGGTAACTCAAGCAATGATCGAAGGCTTGACTCTGATAACCGCCGATCGGCGGTTATCAGAATACAACATAAGGACTCTGACTATTTAGTTTTTCTTCTCCAGCGGCACGCCATCCAGCTTCGTCAAACGGCCGACGGGATACTCGCCGACGCGGTTCGCGGCGTACCAGGGCGAGTGATCGTAAAAGAAGGACAGGCGCGCATAGGGATTGGCGGCGAATTTGGGATCGCTTCCGATTTTGCGCTCGAATTCATCCTTGAGCTTCGGGTCTCTTTCCATCATTTCGCGTGCCAGCTTTTCGAGGACGTAGGGCTCGCCGTATTCCTTCTGCTCGAAGATACTGTCGAATAAGCCCCAGGCCATTGCGGAGTCCGGTCCTTGGGGCTCAAGCCACTGCAGGGCGACCTTTGAGAGGCGCTGGTTGAGCTGCGCAACAACAGAGCCGGCGGGATATGTAACCGTTTCGGTGACGAGATCGCAGTGGCCGAATTTCCCGGGTTCGAAGGCTCCCTCACCGGGAAAGATGGGATGTCGGCCTTCGAAAGGCGCGCGGTTCCACTGCATGTCGGTACAACGATAGGTCTCAACTTTTCCGGTCCAGGGCGCGGAGGTACGCTGCATCTCGACCTGATGCGCGGCGAGCACGTCGATGACGTGGGTCCATTGGCGCGGAATGATGTAGGCGGCTGGGGGTACGGTCGACGCCGTTACCTTGAAGCCCGTGGCGAGCGGGAGGGAGACATCCCATGGTTCGTGCGTATACTTCACCCACATCGTGCCGGAGACTTCGCTTAGCTGGCGCGTGTAGTGGTATCCGCGAAAGAGGAATGGAGTGGTCTCGCCGCCCCATGAAAGGCGCAGAGGAAACTGCTGGTTGCCGAGGGGGTGCGCGCCGAGGCGGGCGGCCTCGGCGTCGGCCTCGGCGTTGAACTTGATCAGCTTGTCGGCATCGCGGTTCACGACCTGCATCAGGGCGCGGAGTAGCTCGTAGTTGCCGGTGACGCGGGTTTTGTAGTCCTTGAGCATGTGCAGCTCGACGAGCATGCCGGGGCGGTTTTCGAGAATCATGTAGCCGGTAGAGAAGCGTGGGGGGTCGTCATTAAAGCCGAGACCCTTGGCGGGATCGGAGTCGTCGTTGAGGGTGATGTAGGTGGGCGAGGCGAGGTGGCCTGGGACGGCATCGACCTGCTTGACGAGAGTCGGCGTGACGACGTCGTCGATCCAATGTGCCGTAGGGCCGTAGACGTTGGGGCCATCATCGATGGTGAAGGTGACGTCGTACTGGAAGTCCGCGCCGTCGGTCACGTGGTCGTCGACGAAAAAGTCGGGCAGCCACTGGTGAAACATCTTCATGAAGGCCCGCGCCTCGGGCGTGTCGAGCTTGAGGTAGTCGCGGTTCAGATTCAGGTTCGTACCGTTGCCGCGCCAGCCCATCACCGCAGGGCCGTTCTGATTGATGCGGTTGTAAGCAGACCGGCGCTCGTGTCCGTCGGCGTTGTACATGGGGATGAAGACGAAGACGGCGTTGTCGAGGAGCGCGGCCTGCGTCTTGGTAATGATCATGTCCCGGAGCAGAGCAAGGCAGGAGTCTTTGCCGTCCATTTCGCCTGCGTGGATGGAGTTCTGGACGAGAACGATGGGTCGATGCGAGGCGTGAATCGCCGCAGGATCGAAGACACCGTCCTTCGAGGCGATGACGATGTCCAGTTCCCTGCCCTCGCCGGTGGTTCCGAAGGGCTCGATCTTTACTTGTTTGGGCGCAGCCGCAGCAATGCGGTTGAGGTACGCCATGGTTTCGGCATAATCGGGCGTGGTTTTGTAGCCGGATTTCTCGGCGGGAGTTTGCCAGTCGGCGGCAGATTGCGCGAGAACAGAGCCGGAAAGGCAGGCTCCGAAAAACACAAGGACCAGTGCGATCTTCCACGTCATTATGCTCTCCTGAAGTGATCGATTCCCAGGTCTCAAAATCGAGACCTGGGGCACCCGGTTTCCGTGGCACGCGAGCTACGTGATGTCTTCGGTATCGAAGACCGGCTTGCGGATGCGGCGCGGTTCCACTCCATGGACCTGGCTGACGAGGTCTTTGACCACGTCTTCAAGCTGTTTGTGGCTCTCGACGACGGCGCTCATGCTGCGCAGTTCTTCCGGGTCTTCGACTTTCTCGAGCAGGACAATAGCGTGGGCCTGGGCGACGTGATCTGCGTTGAGGCCCTCGGGGGTCTTGGCCTTGATGCCAACGTTGCAGGGTTCGACATCTAAGAGGTCGGCGACATGCTCGCGGAGGTCGGCGGCGATAGGACCGATCTTGGGTGCAGTCAGGACGAGGGTGGTGTCCACGTTGACGATGCGATAGCCGGCGTTCTGAATTTCTTCGAGAGCGAGGTTGAGGAAGATGGATGAGTCCGCGTCTTTCCAGCGGGGGTCGCCGGGCGGGAAGTAGCTGCCAATGTCGCCTGCGGAGACTGCGCCCAGGAGAGCGTCGGTGATGGCGTGCAGCAGGACGTCACCGTCGGAGTGGCCAGCCAGGCCCTCGGGGTGATCGATGGCCAGGCCGCCGATCTTGAGCGGCACTCCTGGCTTGAACGCGTGTGAATCCCAGCCATACCCAATTCTGATGTTCATGGTCTTTCTGTCTGCCTCAGCTTATCGTGATCGCTGCGCCCCGTGAACTGCTGTGACTCAGTGATGGGCGGGCTGGCGCTGCAGATAAAACTCTGCAAGCTCAAGGTCTCCCGGCTGGGTGATTTTGAAGTTAGCCGGAGAGCCGAGCACGACAGCTACCTGTCCGCCAGCGCGTTCGACGAGGCTGGCTTCGTCGGTACCGACGAATTCGTCGGCGGCCGCTTCCGCGAATGCCCGCTTAAGCAGATGGCAGCGGAAGCCCTGCGGCGTCTGCGCCTGCACGATGTATTCGCGGGGAATGGTGGAGGTAATGATGGCTCCGTCGGCGGTGCGCTCAACCTGCTTGATGGTGTCTACGGCGGGCAGGCCGACGATGGCGGCGGCGTGCTTCTCGACGGCGCGAATGGTGCGCTCGATGGTGGCCGCGTCGATCAGGGGACGGACGGCGTCGTGAACCAGAATGATGTCGTCCGGGTCGCATTCAATGGCGTTAAGCGCATTGGCGACGCTCTCCTGGCGGTTATCGCCACCCTCCACGACGTGAACCTTGCCGGCGAATCCGTAATAGCGAACTTGAGCGGAGACGCGATCCATCTCGCTCGCGCGCACCGCAACATACATGGCGGTGACCTGGGGCACGTCCGCAAATGCACGCAGCGTATGGATGAGAATCGGAACGCCAGCCAGCTCGAGAAACTGCTTAGGCGCCGTTAACGATGAATGGCCTGCGGTCATTCGAGTGCCAAGACCGGCGGCAGGAAGGATCACATATACCCGCATAAACAAAGGAGTATATCAGCTAAAGAGCAGCTATGGGCGAGTGGCTAAGAAGCGGATAGCTAACGAGCGGGAAGCTAAGGAGCGGGTGGCTAAAAGGCGGGTAGCCAAAACGTTCAGTGAGTTGCAACTCAGAGTAAGGCGATCAGTGACGAAACTGCCAGACAGAACTTCTGGCGCGAATGGCAAGGGAAGCCCGGGCAGTCCGTCCCCATTATCTCGCTGCCCGCTCTTTAGCTATCCAGTTCTTAGCTACCCGCCTTTTAGCCACCCGCTTCTTAGCTTTTCCGCCTGTATACTGGACGGTTCAATCGCAGCAATGATGAATGCCCGCCAGCCGCGGACCGCGGCGCTCGCAGGCAGGGAGCGAGTGGAAAAATCTATGAATACCAAAGTGGAAATTCCCGCCCAGGCCGACTTCGCGGCAGAGGTTCAAGAGTGGATCGAGGCATTCGATGACGTCGTGGTCGCCGAAGGCCCGGAGCAGGGCGCTGAGCTGCTGGAGGCCCTGCGGAAGCGGGCGCGGGAAGCCGGTATTACCCCGTCGAGCGAGCTGACCACCCCTTACCACAACACCATCCCCAAGCATGAAGAAGTGCCATATCCCGGCGACCGCACCCTGGAGCGGCGCGTGGAGAGTCTGATCCGGTGGAATGCGATGGCCATGGTGCACAGCCAGAACAAGAAGGACCCGGGGATCGGCGGACATCTTGCGACTTACTCCTCGCTGGCTACGCTGCTTGAGGTGGGGTTCAACCACTTCTTCCACGCAACGCATGGAGATCAGCCTGGGGACTTGATTTATTTCCAGGGGCACGCTTCGACGGGTATTTATGCGCGGGCTTATCTCCTGGGGCGGTTCGACGAGCAGCGGCTGCTCAACTTTCGCCATGAGCTGCGCGGGGAACCGGGGCTGTCTTCTTATCCGCATCCCTGGCTGATGCCGGATTTCTGGCGCTTCCCCACCGTGTCGATGGGCATCGGACCGCTGAATGCGATTTATCAGGCACGGTTCATGCGATATCTCGAGAATCGCGGCCTGATCGAGAAGACTCCGCGGAAGATATGGGCCTTTGTCGGCGATGGCGAAACCGATGAAGTGGACACGCTGGGCGCGATCGGCGTGGCATCGCGGGAGAAGCTAGACAACCTGGTCTTCGTAGTGAATTGCAATCTGCAGCGGCTGGACGGCCCGGTACGCGGCAACAAACGCATCATAGACGAGCTCGAAGGCGTCTTCCGCGGCGCTGGCTGGAACGTGATCAAGGTGATCTGGGGCTCGGACTGGGACAAGCTTTTCGAGCGCGACCATACGGGCCTGCTCCTGAAACGGATGGAAGAATGCGTCGACGGCGACTACCAGGCATTCAAGGCCAAGGGGGGCGCTTATATCCGCAAGGAGTTCTTCGGGAAGTATCCGGAGCTGCTTGCGCTGGTCAGCGATATGACCGACGAGCAGATCTGGACGCTGCATCGCGGAGGCCACGATCGCGCTAAGATTTACAACGCTTACAAGCGGGCAACAGAGCATAAGGGCGGCCCGACGGTGATCCTGGCGAAGACGGTCAAAGGATATGGGTTGGGAACCACGCAGGCGCGTAATGCTTCGCACCAGGAAAAGAAGCTCACGGACGAAGGCCTTACTGCCTTTATCAAGCAATTCAATATTCCCATTCCGGAAGAGCTGGCCAGGGAGGGCAAGCTGTATCGCCCGCCGCAGGACAGTCCGGAGATCGCGTACATGCAGGCGCACCGCACCGCGCTTGGCGGCTACATGCCTCGCCGCGAGGTTCCGGAGATCAACTTTAAGGCTCCCGAACTGGAATATTTCGCGGAGTGGACGGGCGGTTCGAAGGGTCGGGAAGTTTCGACCACGATGGGCTTCGTCAGCATTCTGCGGCACTTGATGAAGGATCCTGAGATCGGAAAACTGATAGTGCCGATTGTTCCGGATGAGGGGCGTACCTTTGGGCTGGAATCGGCGATTCGGCAGGTGGGCATTTACGCACCCGAGGGGCAGAAGTACACGCCGCACGATGTAGACATGCTTCTCTATTATCGCGAGGAGAAGGACGGACAGATCCTCGAAGAAGGCATCACCGAAGCGGGATCGCTGGCCTCGTTCACCGCTGCAGGCACGGCGTACTCGAACTACCGCGTGCCGACGATTCCCTTCTACATGTACTACTCGATGTTTGGCTTCCAGCGCGTGGGCGATATGATCTGGGCCTTCGCCGATTCGCGCGGCAAGGGCTTTCTGATGGGCGGAACGGCGGGCCGGACAACGATGCTCGGGGAGGGCCTGCAGCACCAGGACGGGCATAGCCATGTGCTTGCGAGCACGGTTCCTACATGCCTGAGCTACGATCCGGCCTACGTGTACGAGCTGGCCGTCATTCTGCAGGACGGTATCCGCAGGATGTATCAGGAGGGCGAACCGGTCTTCTATTACATCACGATGTACAACGAAGACTATGCGATGCCTGCGATGCCGGAGGGCGCGCGTGAGGGTATCGTGCGCGGCATCTACAAGTTCAAGGCCGCGCCCAAGGGCAAGGCGACTGCCCAGTTGTTCGGCAGCGGGCCGATCCTGAATGAAGTGGTGCGGGCACAGGAGATTCTGGCGCACAAGTTCGGCGTGCAGGCAGATGTGTGGAGCGTGACCAGCTACACAGAGCTGCGTCGCGATGCTCTTGCGATCGAGCGCTGGAATCGGCTGCACCCGGCTGAAGGGGAGAAGACTCCGTATATTCTGAGCGCGCTCAATGGAGCCAAGGGTCCGATCATTGCAGCCAGCGACTACATGAAGTCGGTACCCGATCAGCTTGCGCCATGGCTGCTCTCGAGGCTGGT
>Ga0209040_10001258_pt1 | contig 19983 bp, 19 predicted proteins | sample BogFormECP12_OM3_FD_188240 | JGI IMG/M metagenome (GOLD analysis project Ga0209040, IMG submission 188240) | Bog forest soil microbial communities from Calvert Island, British Columbia, Canada - ECP12_OM3 (SPAdes) (version 2) | ecosystem: Environmental > Aquatic > Freshwater > Wetlands > Bog ...
AAGCCCAAGCCAGCCCCGTTCGACCTTTCCTTTCGAGAGCAGCGGCTCAAGCACTCCTTCTACCGTGGCGGCCGGAATGACCAGAACGCGGCCGCGGGGTCCCAGGGTCGAGATGCCGATAAGACCCCCGCCGGCGTCGAGCACCGGTCCTCCCTCTTCGATGGGGGTGACGCCAATGTCCAGGGTAATTCGCCGGTCGATCCGACCGCCGGCGCGGCTGTGCCAGGAGGGGCCAACCGAGTGAATGACGCCCAGCCTCGCGGAGATGCCGCCGTCATCGACACCGAGGGCGAGGGCGAGCCCGCCGGGGTGCGGCTCACCCGCCGGAAGCGGAGTCGGGTCGGGGGTATCCTCGAGATGTAACGCAACGACATTGGTCCCGGGATCGCGGCCGGCGACGCGCGCCGTGAAGGTGCTTCCGTCGGCCAATGTCACTTTCGCCTCGCCGATTTCGGGGAACCTTTGTTCGGAGGCCACCACGACGTCTTTGCGCCAGAGCGTTCCGGAACGCGGCCGGTGTCCCGGCACGGCGATGCTTGCAACCAGCGGCCGGGCAACCCTCACGCGCTCGGCCAGCGCTTCGGACACATTGGTGAGCGGGTTTTCAGCAATATCGGGCATGATGTTCTCTCCTCCTCGACATAATCAGAAGGATGGTCTCGGTCGAGGGCCGGCGCTACCGGACGGATGGGGGGGACACGCGCTCGCCTCGACCGGTAACTCACTAGCGGGCTTCCCCAGATCGCGACTAAGCTGTAGCCGACCCAGAGCTCGGGATGACCGGGAGGACGGAAAATGGAATTCGGCGCCTTGGTGTTTTTTACTGATTATGCGATCCCGGCAACGAAATTCGCCTAGGCGCTCGAGGCGCGGGGGTTCGAGTCGGTCTGGGCTCCCGAGCACTCACACATCCCGACCTCGCGCAAATCGCCATGGCCGGGCGGCGTGGAATTGCCTAAGGTGTACTACGACGCGATGGATCCGTTCGTGTCGCTGACTGCCGCGGCGGTCGCGACGAAGACGCTCAAGGTGGCGACGGGCGTGTGTCTGGTTCAGCAGCGTGATCCGATCTCCGCCGGACGCTTCCTGTTCGGCGTCGGCGGCAGCTGCAATGCCGAGGAAATGGCCGATCACGGGACGGAGTTCCGCACCCGCTTCAAGCTGATGCGCGAGCGGATCGAGGCAATGAAGGAGATCTGGACGGGCTGATCCGTCGCTTAGCGTAGGGTTTTTCTGCCGGAGCCCGTGGGAGGCCAGCGAGGCAATCATCGCCCACAGCCCGAGCGAGGACAGCAACATCGCGACGAGAGAGACTCCAGCGCCCAGCGATCGGCAGGCTCGCGTGCCGATATGGCCGCTGGCACAATGCGCGTGTCGTTGCAGTACGTGGGCTCCGGCATCAGATTGCTGCCGCCAATTCCTCCATTCGTCGGCGCTGCGCTCGACGGGCGGGGTGCACGCACCATACCTGCCAATCCTGTCAGCACTATCCATCTTAAGCGCAATCCTCGTCAATTAATCGTCAAAATATCGTCAACTTAGCGTCTCAAGACGGCCGCAGTATTTGGCATCGAAGCCTTCTCGGGCTGCGCCGCCGGCACAAAAATGATCTGCGATTGCCGCTCGCCTGGTACGCAGTGTCCGGGTATATCTTTGCTCCATTTGGGCTCAGCTTGAGGCTCTGGCACCGGCGCGGCACCCGCTGCCGCATTCCTCTGCCGCCCTTGGGAATAGGAGATGCGGGATTTTTTTGGACTGAGAGTGCGGCCTGCCGACGAAGTCCTCAGGGAAATCCGTACCGCGCAGCTGAGTGCCGTATTTCGGCAGATGCCGATCGCGCTCGCAGTCAATGCCATGAATGCAATTATAACCGCCGTCGTACTTCAGCAGCTCGTAGGTATTGCGCTTCCGCTCGCCTGGCTTTGCGCTGTTCTGCTGGTGACGACCGGGCGTTGGGCGTTGTGGCTGCGATACCGCCGTGTGCATTCCAGCGTGGTGGACTTTGCCCCGTGGTCGCGGCTCGCTACCTGCGGTTCGCTGTTGGCCGGCATGTGCTGGGGTCTGGGCGGGGTGGTTCTGTTCCCAATCGCGCCCGTTCTCGGACAGATCTTTCTGACTTTTGTGATTGGGGGCATGTGCGCGGGCGGAGTGGTGATCAGCGCCTCGCACCTGCCGAGCCTTCTTGCATTCCTCTTTTCGGCGAGCTTGCCTATGGCGGTTCTCTTTTTCTGCCAAGCGACAACGACGGCGACGGCGTTAGGGGCGATGATTCTGGTTTTTGCGACTGCGCTGTCGCTGGCCGGGCTGCACCTCAACCGGTTCTTTGCCGAAACCTTGCGACTGCGATTTGAGCTGGGCGCCGCCAACCTTCGCCTGCGGGCCGAAATCACCGAGCGCGAGGCGACTGAGGCTGCTTTGCGCCAAGCTCAAAAGCTCGAGGCAGTTGGTCAGCTGACGGGTGGGATCTCACACGACTTCAACAACCTCCTGACGGTGGTGATCGGCAATCTGATCCTGGCGATCGGCCGGACAGGCGACAATCCCGCCGCCCTGCCATTGCTTCAGGGTGCCCTGCAAGCCGCCGAGCGGGGAGTGGCGCTGATTCAGCGCCTGCTTGCCTTCGCGCGCAAGCAGCAACTCGATGCGCGATCCGTCGATCTCAACCGCCTGGTCGTCGGTATCGAAGATCTGCTGCGTCGCACGCTGGGTCCCCGGATTTCGCTTGCGATCAGCGCAGAAGCCGATCTCGCACCGGCTCGCGTCGACGCGAACCAGCTTGAGCTCGCGATCCTGAACCTGACCATCAATGCTCGAGACGCCATGCCGGACGGCGGCACCCTGCGCATCGGCCTGCAGAACCGCAGGTCCGAACGAGACTTGCTGCCCGAGTTGTCGTGTGGCGAGTATGTCGTCGTGTCGATCAGCGATACCGGGACCGGCATGGACGAGGCGACGCTCGCCCGAGTTTTTGAACCGTTCTTCACTACCAAAGCAATCGGCAGTGGTTCCGGCCTCGGGTTGCCGATGGTCCAAGGTTTTGCCGCTCAATCCGGGGGTGCTGTGCGCACCCAAAGCAAAGCCGGCGAGGGGACGACGGTCGAGCTCTGGCTGCCGCGGGCGGACGAGCCGCCGTCCGAAGCCGCCGGTTCCGACCAATCCCTATCGGCCGCACCGCAAGGCGGCCACTCTCTCGATAGGTGAGAAAAAGAAACCGGCGTCAAAAGCGAAGAGTCGCAGACAGCGAGACGAGGTCGATGTGGTCCGAATAGCGACCCACCAGCACATCACCCGTTTGCGACAACTCGTTGATCGGCGCACTTCCACCGAAGATATGAACATACGCGGCATCGAAGTGCAGATCGGCTGTCCATTTATAGCCGAGGCCGACGGCGAGCCAATATCGATCCGAATCTGGCACGCGAGCCGTCCGAAACTGATTGCGAACGGGGGTCGGATCGAATGCGAAGCCGCCGCGGATGGTCCAGTTCGGGTCAGGGGCGTAGCTCGCCCCGATACTGGCGAACCATGTCCCATGCCATTGCTCGGGCTGATCCGTTAGTGCGGAGCCGTCGGGTCGTTCAACTCGCAGATCTTTCACGAGGCTCCAGTTGGTCCACTGAACTTCGGCCAATAAGATGAGGTCCGATGAGATCTGATGAGATGCTGCCAGGCTTACGATGTCAGGAGTTCTGAGGTCGGTTCGCGTCGGCGTATTTTGAAATCGGGGGTCGGCAGCCAATGGGGCTGGAACGTTCAACGTCGCCGAGCCTTCGAGGCGGTGGCTGACTTGCGAGCGATAGCTCGCCCCGAGACGAGTCCCCGGCGAGACTTGTGCAAGAATGCCGAGATTATAGCCTACGGATAATGAATCTCCGGTGATGCGGACAGAGCCGTCGGGCAGGGTCAATCCCGTCGGCAGCAGCGGATTGGCAAGATGCGCCACGGCTGTCGAATTGATGGCGCTGGTGAGTTCTGTGTTGGCATGTTGTATCGCCGGCCCACCCCCAATGGAAAGCCAGTCGGTAACCCGATACGCGATATTGGGATTGATGTTGATAATCTCCAGGTCCGATTTGATCGCCTGGTACCGTCCGACCCAGTCGCTGTCGTATTGCAACTTGAGGCCGAACGGGGCGGTGATCGCGAGCCCGAACTTCAAATCGGGTGAGACGTCATAAACCCCGTAAACCGCGGGCACGGGCTGGGCACCCCCTGCGTCGCCGCCATTGCCTCCGCTGATCGGCTGATGCGCCGCGTTGAGCCCCACGCCGGAAAAAATCGCCGACGGGATAACAATGCTCAGATCGCCCGAGACCTGGTTCCCGGAGAGACCCGTCATGCCTGCCGGATTGTTGGCGATGACGCTCGGATCCTCGGTCGATGCCGCCACGCCGGCGAAAGCATTGCCTAGCGCCGCCGCGCTGTTCTCGCGCAATTGGAAGCCCGACCCCAAGGCTTCTCCGACCGCAACGAATCCCGTCCCGGCGACGACCACACCCGCTGCTAGCCTTGTCAGTCTGTCGTCCATGGCGTCCCCCCCGAATTATGCTGCCCATGCCATGGGAATTAACCTATTTTCTTACTTGAAAACCGTGGGATAAGCGAGCCGAATGACCCAAATCAATTCCTCTCCGCCATGAATGAAGTCACAAGACGTCGCTGGGTGCGAGCATCTGACGATCGTTCGACGGGCACAGGGTGAAGCGAATTGCCGGATGATCACCTCCGGTCTGAGCAAGGCCGGGCGCGGCTTGCGCGTTTGGTCTGACCGACTGCCGCAGGCGCTGTCCATCGGCCTCGGCCTTGCGCCGGCCGATCCCGAGTACGCGGGACGATTACGGACGGCGCAGATCGCCGCCATCGTTCGCCTCACTCCGCTCACCATGAGCGCGAGCTTTCTCAACGCGGCGATCCTGCTCTTGACCCTTGGGCGCGTCGGTCCTCTACGCCCCAGCCTATGGATCTGGTCCTCGCTCGTCTTCGCCCTCGCCGTCTACCATGGCCGCAATTGGCTGGCAGGCCGGCGCCGAGACCCAAACCGGCAAGCGACCTTACGCACGATGCGGAGAGCAATTATTCATGGGGGGCTGTTTGGCGCGGTTTGGGGCGCCGTGCCGGTACTGACCTTTCCCGGCGCACCGGCGCTGACGCAGCTCCTCGTCGGCTGCCTGACGGCTGGCATGATGTGCGCCGGCGGATTTGTCCTAGCCACCGTGCCCCTCGCAGGGATGTCCTACGTCTTGCTCCTTTCGGGCGGCGCGCTCGCAGCCTTGTTGCAGGACGGCTCCCCGGTCTATCTCGGCTTGACTGCCCTCATGGTCGTGTACACCGCCGTCGTTATTGTCAATTTGAACTGGAACGCCTTTCTGTTCGTCAGCCATTTCCTGGCCGAGGCGCAGGTTCAGAGGGAAATTGCGGCCCGCGAGCGTGCGCAAGCTCAGGCGGCCCATGCCGACCGGATGATCGCTCTCGGCGGGCTCGCCGGCGGGATCGCGCATGATTTCAACAATGTCCTGCAGGTGATCGCGGGGCACGCGGAGTTGATCGAGCGCCGCCCCGAAAATCCGCGCGATGTGCGGCGGCTGATTCGCGTGGTCCTGGAGGCCGCCGAGAGGGGCGGTTCGATAAGCCGCCGTCTGCTGGCTTTTGCCCGGAGAGACGTTCTGACCACCGAACCGGTGGATCTGGCCGAAGTGCTTAAAGGAGTTTGCGAGCTCTTGAACCTCTCTTTGCAATCGGACATCACGCTTCGAAGCGAAATCGAACCGGGTCTCGGCGCGGTACTCGCCGACAAGGGGCAGCTCGAGACCGTCCTTCTGAATTTGGCCACCAACGCGCGCGACGCTATGCCGGACGGCGGCAATCTCACGTTTGGCGCCGCAGGCGAGACGGTGGCTCAAGACAGGGGGGACCCGAAACTGGAGGCGGGGTGTTACGCTCGAATTTCGGTCGCAGACAGCGGGACCGGTATGGACGCCGCGACACTTATCCGCGCCGCCGAGCCATTTTTCACGACCAAGCCGAAGGGCAAAGGTACTGGGCTCGGGCTCTCGATCGCCCAAGGATTTGCCGAGCAATCCGGTGGCGCGCTTTCGATTCGCAGCGAGATTGGCGGTGGCACGACCGTCAGCATCTGGTTGCCGCGAGCGATAGATATACCCCGGTCTTCCCGGCCTGAGACGCTCGCCTCGGTCGCCTCGAATACGATAGGCCACGATAGCAGACGGAACGTGTTGGTTGTGGACGACGACGATCTCGTGCGCGAAGTCGTGATGTTGTCTCTGGCGGAAGCGGGGTTCGCCACCGAAGGAGCAGAGGATGCCCCGAGCGCTCTGGCCTATCTTGATTCAGGGCAAGCTGTCGACGCATTGATAACCGATTTCACGATGCCCGGCATGAACGGGCTCGAACTGATCCGGGAGGTTCGAAAGCGGAGGCCGACACTGCCGACGATTCTGTTGACAGGTCACGTCGGGGACATTGCAGCAGCGCCCATGGGCCGTACAGAGGGCGGTCACATCATCGTTTTGCAAAAGCCCGTGCGCCCGGCGGAACTGGCAGAACGGCTCGCGGCTTCTATGAAAGAAGGCGAAGTCCACCCAGGTCTAGGGCAGTAACACCATTGGCCCGGGCTCATCCGAGCGGGCGGCGGTAGAGTGAGATCAGCCGCTTCCAAAGCCGTTCCGCGGCCAGCTTGTCATAGCACCAGCGCTGCGGGAAGGCGAAGCCGTGATGGACACCGGGGTAGAGTTCGACCCTCGCCAGCAGTGCCGGAATCGCGGAACAGCAGACGGAACTCCTCGACCATCGGCAGCGGCGCCAGATTATCGTGCTCGGCGCAACCTATGTGGAGTTCGCCCTTGATGCGGGGCGCTTTTGCTCCAAGGTTGAGATCACCATGGCAATGAATTCATGTGTATGAGGCAATTTCCGATGATTTCACCGCCGTTTGGAAACGGGGGATTTTGGCGTTCAAGTCGGCCTTTTGCCTGTTTCTCTGGTATTATGAGGCGACTCAGGCGCCAATGCCTCTGTGATGACCTCGTCAGTGGCGGAAACTGTGCGCTTCGACGGAAGAGACGCCGTAACTGCGTTGCCCTTCGTTCGTCGCGAGGTCTGCAATAAGATGCGCAGGGAAGTATGCCAGCCCCGTCAAAGGCTGTTGCAATTCAGACTGAGGCAGTGCTCGGCGGTGCTCCCGCTGGTTTTCGTGTTGGTCGCAGCCTTGTCTTCAGCCGCTGCCCGGGCGGGCGAGGAGACGGTGCGGATCGGGTGGCTGTCGCAGGCCGTTCAGCGGAGCTTGCCGCTCTCCTACCTCGATCAGCCACCCCAGGATGAGGGAATTCAAGGTGCTCGGCTCGGTATCGCCGATAATGAGACCACCGGCCATTTCACCGGTCAGTCTTTCGCGCTTGTCGAGTCGATCGTGCCCGAGAATGGCGAGGTCTCGACAGGCTTTCACGAGCTCGCGGCCAAGGGGATCCGCCTGATCGTGACCGACCTCGCCGCGCCCGAGCTATTGGGGGTCGCCGACGTGCCCGAGGCCACTTCGGTGACATTCTTCGACACGGCGGCTGCAGACGACCGATTGCGCGGCGAGGATTGCCGCGCCAACATCCTGCACCTGCTGCCGAGCCGGGCGATGCTGGCCGACGCGCTCGTCCAATATCTGGTCGCCAAGCGCTGGCGCGACCTCCTGTTGGTCGTCGGCCATGGCGAAGGCGACCGCGAATTCGCCGCCGACATTCGCCATGCCGCGCAAAAATTTCAGGCGCATATCGTCCAGGAGAAGTCGTGGACCTTTGTTCCAGGGGCCCGGCGAACGGATACCGGCCATTTTGCGATCCAGGCCGAAGTCGCGCGCTTCACCCAGGGCATCACCTACGACGTGCTGGTGGTTGCCGACGAGGCGGATGCGTTTGGCGACTACCTCTCCTACCGAACCTTTGACCCGCGACCGGTCGCTGGAACGCAGGGCCTGGTGCCGAGCGCTTGGGCTCGACCGCACGAGCAATGGGGCGCTACGCAACTCCAAGAGCGGTTTCTGCGCCAGGCCAAACGCTGGATGACCGACCGCGATTACGCCGCCTGGATGGCGGTGAGAGCAATCGGGGAAGCGGCGACGCGGTCGAAATCGGCCGACCCCGGCGCCATCCTCTCCTTGATGCACAGCGACCGGTTCGAGCTCGCCGCCTACAAAGGCGCCCGGCTCAGCTTCCGCTCCTGGGACGGCCAGCTGCGCCAGCCGGTTTTGCTAGCCGACGCGCGCTCGCTCGTGTCGGTTTCGCCGCAGCCGGGGTTTCTGCACCAATTCTCCGAGCTCGATACGCTCGGCATCGACAAGCCCGAGACGAAATGCCGACCGGGCTGATCGGCCGCGGACTGGCGATCGCGGTCCTCGGGGCTGCGCGGATCGCGGCAGCCGATACGATCTACGTCTCGAACGAGAAGGACAACACGATCACGATCGTGGACGGTGCGACCCTGGCGCCGGTGAAGACGATCGCCGTCGGCCAGCGCCCGCGCGGCATCGTTTTGTCCAAGGACGCAAAGTCGCTCTATATTTGCGCCAGCGACAGCGATCATATCGAGGTGCTCGACCTCAGCTCGGACGAGATCGCCCGCACTTTGCCCAGCGGGCCGGATCCGGAGTTTTTTGCGCTCGATCCGGCCGGCAAGACGCTCTACATCGCCAACGAGGACAGCAACCTCGTCACCGTGGTCGATGTCGACCGCGGCGAAGTCGTCACCGAGATCGCGGTCGGCGTCGAGCCCGAAGGGATGGGCATCAGCCCGGACGGAAAATATCTCGTCAACACCTCCGAAACGACGAACATGGCGCATGTCATCGACACCGCCACCCGCCAGGTCGTCGCCAATGTGCTGGTGGACAGCCGGCCGCGCCGCGCCGAATGGACCGCCGACGGCGCGCAGTTTTGGGTCTCGGCCGAGATCGGCGGGACGGTCAGCGTCGTCGACGCCGCGAAACGCGAGATCGTCAAGCGCATCACTTTCGCTGTGCCGGGGGTCCCAGCCGAGGCGATCCAGCCGGTCGGGATAGCGATTACCCGCGACCACAAGCTCGCCTTTGTCGCGCTCGGCCCAGCCAACCGCGTTGCCGTGATCGACGCGCAGAGTTATGAGGTAATCAAATACCTGCTGGTCGGGCAACGGGTATGGAGCCTCGCCTTCAACCCGGAACAGAGCCGGGTCTACACGACGAACGGGGTCAGCAACGACATTTCGGTGATCGATGTGGCGTCGCTCAAGGTAATCAAATCGGTGCCAGTCGGACAGCTGCCCTGGGGTGTGGTGTCCCGTCCGTGAGACTGCCATGAGCACGATGCCTGCTTTCTCCGTCGAAGGGCTCGGACACCGTTTCGGGCAGCGGCGAGTCTTGAAAGAGGTCACGTTCTCGATCGCACCCGGCGATTTCACCGTGCTTCTCGGGCTCAATGGCGCCGGCAAGACAACGCTGTTTTCGCTCGCGACCCGCCTCTATGCCCAGGCCGAAGGGACGATCCGCATCTTCGGGATGGACATTCGCGAGCGGGCGTCGGAATGCCTGCGGCAGATGGGCATCGTGTTTCAACAGCCGACCCTGGATCTCGACCTCACCGTTGATCAGAATTTGTTTTACCACAGCGCTTTGCACGGCCTGTCGCATCGCGAGGCGAGGCAACGGATCGCGGTCGAGGCCGAGCGGGTCGGGCTTATCGAGCAGCGCGCCGAAAAGGTGCGGCGGCTAAGCGGGGGCCAGCGCCGTCGCGTCGAGATCGCGCGTGCCCTATTGCAGCAGCCGCGCCTGTTGCTGCTCGACGAGCCGACCGTCGGGCTCGATATCGCCAGTCGACAATTCATGCTGGATCATGTGCGCCGGCTGTGTCGCGAGCAACGCATTGCCGCGTTGTGGGCCACGCATCTGATCGACGAGGTCGGTGAGGGCGCGCGGGTTGTCGTGTTGCACAAGGGCGAGGTGTTAGCGGACAGTGCCGCTGCGCAGCTGCTCGGCGAGATGCGGGCGCCCTCGATGCGCGCCGCGTTCGAAACACTGGTGCAGGAGCGCGAGGCGGCATGAGGCCGATCCATTATCTGCGTTGCTTTGCCGGAATTGCGAGGCGCGAGTGGCTGCGCTTTTTGAACCAGCGCGGGCGTTTCTTTTCGGCGCTGGTGCGCCCGCTGGTTTGGCTGGCGATCTTCGCCACGGGATTCCATTTCGTGCTCGGCGTCTCGATCATCCCGCCTTACGAGACCTACGTTCCTTACCCCGTCTATATCGCGCCGGGCCTGATCGCGATGATCCTGATGTTCAACGGGATGCTGAGCTCCCTGTCGATGGTCTATGACCGGGAGATGGGGAGCATGCGGATCCTGATGGTGAGCCCGTTGCCGCGCTGGTTTCTGCTGACCGCAAAGCTCCTCGCGGGGGTCATTGTCTCGGTGTTGCAAGCCTACGCATTTCTCGCGATCGCATTGATCTGGGAGATCGAGCCGCCATGGTACGGCTATATCACGGTGCTGCCGGCGCTTGTTCTCTCGGGGCTGATGCTGGGAGCGCTCGGGTTGCTGCTGTCCTCGGCGATCCGCCAGCTGGAGAACTTCGCCAGCGTGATGAATTTCGTGATCTTTCCGATGTTCTTCGCGTCGTCCGCGCTCTATCCGCTGTGGCACGTCAAGGAGGCCAGCCTTCTGCTGTACGACATTTGCGAGATCAACCCCTTCACCCACGCCGTCGAGCTGATCCGCTTTGCCCTCTACGGCCAGATCGAACCGATCTCGGCGGTTGTCCTTGTCGTCGCGACCGCGATCTTCCTGACCCTTGCGGTCTATGGCTACGACCCGGCAAAGGGCCTGATGGCGCGCCGTGTCGCCGAGTAAAGGGTGATTCGTCGACACCCTGCAGCGACAATTGCATTGGCTGCAGCGCTCGTTGCTGCCGTACATGCCAATTCGGCACCGTCGCGGGCCGAGGATCCTGACTGGCCTTGTCAGCAGCGGCTCGTGCCTAAGCTTGCCGCGGCGGCGTATTGGAGCGGCCCGTCATTGGAGGGCCTCGGCGACTGGCGGGCCGATCCCGAAGTTGCCGATCTAGTCCGACGCCTCGCACCGCGGCGAGTCTCGACGCAGGAGGGATTGTCGGAGATTGCGGCTTTCTCGCAAAGTCTGTCGGGCGATCGCATGCATCGACTGGCCATCGCCTTCCGCGGCCTGCTCGAAGAAACCGACCAGGAACGTGCCACGCTGATCGAGCAACTGAAAGAAATCGGCAGGCGCCAGCGCGAGCTGGCCGATCTCGTCGCCCGGCTCGCGACCGAGCTCAACTCGATCCCGCCCGACGGCCAGAGAGAAGCTGCCACCAGGCGCATTGACTTACAGCAGCGTCACGATTTCACGGCGCGCAATTTCGAAGAGATCCAGCGCACGATCCGCTATGCCTGCGAGACCCCGGTCGAGCTCGACGCCCGCCTCGGTGCCTGGGCGCGGGCATTGCAAGAGGCAGCTTCCGAATAGGGGCTACGGTCGCTTCGGTGGAGGCAAGCCCTTCACCGTCTCGAGGCCTCGGACGTTTGTTAAGACCGCGCCGCCGAGGTCGGCTTCGGTCATATCCGCGCCGGTTAGATCGGCGCCGGTCAGATCTGCCCCCGACAGATCGGCACCTGTCAATACGGCGCCGCTCAGATTGGCTCCGGTCAGGTTGGCAAAGCGCATCAGCGCGCGTCCGAGATCCGCTCTTGAAAAGTTCGTTCCCGACAAATCGGCGCCCGACAGGTCGGTCCGCATCAATCCCATGGATTGGTTCTTCATATCGGCGCCCATTTTCGCATCGGTGAAGTTGGCGCCGCTCAGGTCGAAGCGGCTCAATCGGGCGATGATCCGTGCTCCCGAAAAATTGGCGCCTTTGAAGACCGGCGCTTCGGCGGGAGAGACATCGAGACTAGACGAAACGACCGGGCCAAAAAGGCTCGCGTTCGACAGATTAGCGCCGGTGAAATTCGCCCGCATGATCCAGGCGAGATCGAGCCTGGCACCCGAAAGATTGGTGCCCGAAAGATCGGCTTCGTCGAGCTTTGCGCCAAACAGGTTCACCCCTGAGAGGTTCGCCCGTTTGAAGTCGAGACGGCTCAAATCGAGATTGTCGAGGGATTTCCCTGAAAAATCCGCCGGCCTCTCGCGCGTCGCCGCCGCCAGCCTCTCGCGCACCTGCTCGACACTGAGATCGGCGGCGCGGCAGGGCCACGCCGCAACCATTACCAAGAGGCAAATCCATTTAACGGTTTTGTTCAAATCCGCCCGATCCACCACAACCATAATTTGTTTCTTCTATTGCCCGCCGCTGCATCTGCAGCGAATCAGCAGCGGAATTTCCTCTAAAAGTTGAAACGCTTCCCCGATCCCGCCGCGCCGACCCATCGGGATCATGCAATGCGAAAGCGGCGATTCTAGGATCGTCATCACCGCAACAACCCACGGCTTCCTTCGGTGCCACCGCTAACAGCCGATCTAGATATTCCTGTGGAAGTGCAGCGAACCGCAAACCGGCGTAAACCCGATTTTGGTATAGCAGCGGTTCGAGGCCGGGTTTTTCAGATCCGCATAGAGGCAAGCGATTTTGCGTCCCTCCGCGTAGATGCGCTCGACCGTTGCGGCGGTAACCGATCCGGCATAGCCATGCCCGCGCAGTTCCGGCGGAGTATAGACGCCCGCAATCGCGGCGGAATTTTTGAAGCGACGTACGATCCCGGCCATCGACACGGGCCGGAAGTTGACGATCCAGAAGAGAAACCGCTCTTCGCCTGCAACCCGCTCGAGCTCCTCGCGGCTTGGAACCGGATCGTGCGGGACGGCTTCTCGACGGAAGGCTGTGAACCAGTCCGCGAGCTGCGTCGCATCCTCGATCGTGACCTTCCGTGCTTGCCCCGTGGCTCCCGGATACCGGGGCTCGTCGCTAATCGAGTAAATTTGTTGCGGTTCAGGTTCGAGGAATTGCAGACCGAGTTCCCGCGCTCGATCGGTGAACCATTCCGCGGTCAGGTCTGGCCCAATCACACCGGGGTAATCGGTATAAGCGGTCAGCTCGGCGAGTTCGCGGCATTGGCCCTCGTCAAGCGCACCGAGAACAATCGAATGTCGGCCTAACCTAATCGCAAATTCACCCGGCCCGCCGAGGGTCCAATACGAAACCTCCGCCGATGTTTCGCCACCCATCCGTGCAAGAGCATTGAGCAACAATCCGTGCTTCACCTCATCCGGTGCCAAGGCCGGCTCGTGATATGCTCTGAACTCTGCCGGTTGCATGGCTCGATCCATCATCGTCTTGGAGGTCATCTCCGGCGATGCTTGGCGGAGGCAGGCCACTCGATGTGAATGGACTCACCAACTGGAAGCTCGCTCCAACGCCCCTGCATCACGCGCCAGGCAGCACACACCTTCGCGATGTCCGATGCGGTAACCGCCTGCGGCCGGTGCGGGACAGTTGCCAGAGCCTTTCGCAATTGCGTATCGGCAAGTTGAGGGACTTGGTCGAGGTTCCCCTCTACGATCCTCGCAAAGCATGCAACCAACAGCTCGGCTTCGCTCAGGTAGTCGGCATTCTCTTTGCCGATCGTTTTCGCCTTATGGGTCGCGTGGGGCTTTCGCCGGCCCTCGATCCACTCCATCCCACCGAACTCGGCTCGGTCTGCCAAGCTACCCCAAAACCCCCGGTTCAACCCCAAATTTCCCTCGACGACGAAGTGGGCCAAATCGTGCGGCAGGGCGCGCGTGAAGGCATAGCCGGGAACACGAAGCCAAACGCCGTTACAGCTCAACGATGGTCGAGTGGCGATGTGCATCAACACGGGTTACAGCGATTTTCATATGCGGTCTCTCGACCTACCGCTTCGCACAGACGAACCAACAGCGCATCGGGATCGTGCAATATTCGGCATCCCCTTGAAATTACTCGCTGGGTTCCTGCGTCTACTGGGTCAGTATTTGCCCAAGAAGTGAGAGCGAAAGTAAGTTCCACTTGCCGATAATCGGCTCCCAGCCAGATCCGCCTCGACCAAGCCGCACCATAATCCTCATCCCGCCATTTCTGCGGGCGGATATTTATCGCATGCCAGTCGATTTGTTTGACCCACGTAATTTCTGCCCGAAAGCTATCCGACTCCGCGGTAAGCAACACGAGGTCGATGTCGGAATCCGGACGAGCGGTGCCGCGAGTATGCGATCCGACCAAAGCGACGGCCCGTATTTTCGGCTCCGCCGTCGCCCACGCGCGCACGACCCGGATGATAAGATCGACTTGCGGGTCGTGCACAGATGTTCTCCTTATCTTCCGATTAATGCCTCAACGTGGAACCAACAAATGGGCACGTCGCTCGGGATCCAGCGGTTGGTCAGGGCCCCGGAACCGGTTCTGCATCCGCCATCGGCAATTTCGCGAGCTCCCACCCGTCGGTACCGTCGCGGTACCAATAGAGCCGCGTATAACCCCAGCTGGCGGCCCGCTTCGTCGCGTTCCAGCTCATCCAGCAATCCGCCAGACAATAAAACACGACTTCGGCATCTTTGCGGCGGTTGGTTGCCGCTTCGAGCTGGCGTCGAAAGTAGCCTTCGAGCTCGGGGCTGAGTGCGCCGCGGCCGACATCGGGAAGCCACAGGCTGCGCGGAATGTCGCGGTGAGGCAGCGGCATCCATACCGCCGAGGCCGGCAGGTTCACCGGTCGCCGGGGCGCCGGAAGAACGTCAATCCACACCGCGGCGCCACTCTCCCACAGCTGGCGAGCGCCATCGGTATCGAGCACCGCCCCGCCAGTAACCGTCTCCGGGGTCGGCGAGCGATAATCGTCCATCCGATAGCCTTCGGGCTCGGGGAGCCCCGCGTTCGCTGCGATATTAGCGAGGAGTGCCAACCCGAAGATCAGCCACCGGATCACGGGGGGTCGGCTATGCCGCCCTCACGGGCGGGCGAGCTCCCCCTGCTCGTTGAGCAGTGGAACGCCGTAATCGCGGAGGATGGTGGTCATGTCTCCCTGTCGCTTGAGGATCGCGGCGTTGATGCGGCGCCGCCACTCCGGCTCGTTTGCGCGGACCCCCATTGCGATGTGGTATTCCATGCGCGCGGCGCCCGGCTCGTCCTTGAGAGGGACCAGCGTGAGCGGCAGATCGTCATGCTTGCGGTAATAGCCGGCGATCGGTCCCCAGAGGAACCCGACATCAATCGTCCCGTCAACCACATCCTGAACCATCTGATGAGTCGAGGATTCGGAGCGGGTGTCGACGGTCAAGGCGTAGGGCTTGGTGTGGGACATCAATTCATGGCGCACGAGGAGATCTCCAGGCGGAGTCCCCGCGACCACGCCGAGGCGCAGACTGGCCAAGCGGGGGTCTTGTGAGTTCTCAAAGGCGAGACCTTTATCGGATCGATAGAACATCACATAAGTAGTGAAATAGTACGGGTTTGTCGTTTGCATGATCTCGTCGCCGGCAACCGTGCCCATCACCAGATCACAGACATGGGCGCGCAGAGTATTGCGCACAAACCCGATCACCTGCGGGAACCACGCGTAATCGACCTTGAGGCCCATTTCGGCGCCCATCAGTTCGGCGATCTTGTTCTCGAACCCCTCCTTGTTCTCATCGGAGTACGGCAGGTTGTTCGGATCGGCGCAAACTTTCAGCTCGCTGCGGTCGACGATTTCGCCGATCTGAGCGGCGGCCGGTCCCGCTGCGAGAAGAAGCCAGCCGAGCGGCATCGCGATGTGAAGTAAGGGGCCGACCCTCATCTAATCCCCGATCCGCGGTGGCCGGCCGCGGCCGAGCGCACCATCGGCGCGCGCCTTCAGATAGGCCCAGATGTCATCGAGATAGCTGACGACGTCCTCGACCTCGCCGAACGGCGGCATCACATTCTCGCTCGCTGCGTTGACGTTGGTCCGGCCGTTGACGACGATATCGTTGAACTCGTCCTGCGTTAGCTGCTTGGCCGAGTCGACGAGCGACGGCGCATAGGAGCTGCCGGCCCCGTCGGGGCCATGACAGCGCAGGCATGATTGGGTGTAGCGGCGCCAGCCGTTGAAGGTCTTCTTGTCGACCTTGCCGTCGGTGATCGTATACAGCTTTTCGGCCGATTGATCCGTTTCGGCCGCCAGCACGAGACCAGCCCCGAGGACCAGGGCGGAAACGACGCGAAAGAGCGGCGCTAGCACTCTCACCCGATATCTCCCGAAAAAAGGCCGGCATCCAAAGTGCGGATGCCGGCCTGACCTTTCGGTCAGTGCAATCGGACGGTCATTCGGGGAGGCCGAAGACCGTCAGCACACCGCCGAGCTGGGTGTAGTTGGCCAACGCCTTGTAGGCTCCGACCGCGCCGAGGCCGTCGGTGTCCTTGGTGAGACCCGCCGCCATGCCGATCCCCGCCCAGCCGCCGACACCCGACAGCACGGCGATGTATTGCTTGCCGCCATGCGTGTAGGTGTTGACGTTGCCGATGATGCCGGACGGGGTCTTGAACCGGTAGAGTTCTTTCCCGCTCTGAATGTCGACCGCCTTCAGGTACCCCTCGAGCGTCCCGTAGAACACGATGTCACCCGCCGTCGAGAGCGCGCCCGACCACACTGAGAACGGTTCCGGGTCGGACCAGACGATCTTACCTGAGCCCGCGTCCCAGGCGATGAAGTTGCCGAGATTGTTGTCGCCCTGCGGCGGATACATCGACAAGGTCGCTCCGACGTAGGGCTGGCCGGCCGTGTACGAGACCTTGAACGGCTCGTAATCCATGCAGACGTGGTTTGTCGGCACGTAGAAGAGCCCGGTCTTTGGCGAGAAGGACGCCGGCTGCTGATCCTTCGAGCCGAGCGCCGCGGGGCAGATTCCCTTCGTGTTCTTGTCCTCGCCTTGAGCCTGCGTGCTGTACTGCTTGACGACCTCCGGCCGGCCCGTCTGCATATCGACGTGTGTGGCCCAGTTGACCTTGGGATCGAACTTCTCGGCAACCAGCACCGCTCCGGTCTCGCGGTTGAGCGTATAGGCGAAGCCGTTGCGGTCGAAGTGGACGAGCGCCTTGACCGGCTGGCCTTTCACCTTGATGTCGGCCAGGATCATCTCGTTGACGCCATCGTAATCCCATTCGTCATGGGGCGTCATCTGAAAGACCCACTTGGCAACACCGGTATCAGGATTGCGGGCGAAGACCGTCATCGACCATTTGTTGTCGCCCGGCCGTTGCGCCGGGTTCCAGGTGCTGGGGTTCCCCGAGCCATAGTAGATCAAGTTCAGCTGCGGGTCATAAGAGTACCATCCCCAAGTATCACCGCCGCCAATCTTCCACTGATCGCCCTGCCAGGTCTTCAAGGACGAATCCTTGGCGACCGGCTTGCCGAGTTCGGTCGTGTTGGCGTCGAACAGGATCTGGTCGTCGGGGCCGACCGAATAGGCCCGCCAAGCCTTCGAACCGTCCTTGAGATTGTAGGCGGTGACGTGTCCTTGGACGCCGAACTCGCCACCGCTGATGCCGACGATAACCTTGTCTTTGACGACCAGCGGCGCGTTGGTCATCGTCTCGCCCTTTTTCGGGTCGCCGTTCTTGACACTCCACACCGGCTGGCCGGTCTTGGCGTCGAGCGCCACGACGGTGGTGTCGGCCTGAGCGAGAATGATCTTGCCGTCGCCATAGGCGACGCCGCGGTTAACGGTGTCGCAACACATTACCGGGATCACGGTCGGATCCTGCTTCGGCTCGTACTTCCACAGGATTTGCCCGTTCTTGTTCAGATCGAGCGCGAAGACGTTGTTCGGAAACGGAGTATGTACGTACATCACGTCGCCGACCACGAGCGGACCGCCCTCATGGCCCCGTAACACCCCCGTCGAGAAGGTCCACAACGGACGGAGGTTCTTAACGGTGTCCTTGTTGATTTGGTTGAGCTCGCTGTAGCGCGTGTTGGCATAATTGCCGGTCGGCATGACCCACTGATTGGGGTCCTTCGAGAGCTTGATGAGCTCGTCATTCGCACTCGCGGCGCCCGTGACCAGCGCGAGCACCGGCGCCACGATCCAGAACCGACATGATGTCATCGCCTTCATCCCTCCCTCTGATGATTCGACTCACGAGCCATTCCCACATACCACTGTCGGACCAGCCCAGATCGGTTAATGCGCGATGCTATTTCAGTTCGGCATGTTGCACAAGCTCGACGCGGCCGGGAAAGTCGGTGAGTGCCGGCCCGGCGCCCGAGGCGGCCCTACGCCGGTTTCTGACGCGGCACGTTGTGCTCGCATCGCCAGCGCGACAGCATCCATTTCGGATGTTCGGAGAGCCATTCGGAGGCATAATGCTGGCCGCGCACCAAGCAGGCCTCAAGCGACAGGTCCTCGAGCGGACGCTGCTCGGTGCAAGACGTCGGAGCCGCCTGCAGGCAGAAGACGAGCACGAGGGCGGTCATCGGGGTCCCTTTCGCGGCATCGGTCCGCAACGAACGATCTTGCCGGGATCTCGATCCCGATACCCCGGCCCGAGCGGTGAAATGAGAGCCAGGCGCTTGCCCACAATCGGCATGTACATGATGGTGACAGTCGTATCAGCCCTGGGAATCGCTCGATCGGGCCGGGCCGACAACTCGGCCGGCAACGACTACCCCACGGCGGCTCGGGCCGACTACGTTATCGGGTGCATGGCGGCGAACGGCAATACGCGGCAAGCGCTTCTCAAATGCTCCTGCGCAATCGACGCGATTGCCTCCCTGATGCCCTATTCGCATTACGAGCAGGCGGAGACTGCCCTCAGCCTCCAGGCGGGCGGCGGGGTCGGCGGTCGAGTGGGCCTCTTCCGTGATCCGCCCCAGATCAAGGCGGTCATCGAAGAGCTGCGCAAGGCCCAGGCCGAGGCGAACCTGCAATGCCGGTGACGGGTCTCCGGGCCGCGCGCTCACATCTGCGCTGCCGCCGGAACCGGCCAGCTTTGGCTGAAATGTCGTTGGCTGCTGTCGAGGACCTCCGCCTTGATCACCCCGGGATTTCCCGGGTCAAAGGGGCGGAAGCTGAAACTGAAGCTTGGATCCTCGCTGATGGCGATGTCCGACTCGAGCCGGAATACCAATTGGCCGTTATAAGTGACATCGAGGCTCTGCATGAAATCGGCCGGAATGTAATTCCGCGTTGCCTGGTCCATTTGCAGGCCGGAGCTGTTCGGATGGCTGACCAACAGCTTGACGGCTATCGGAGCGTCCGGGCTCGATCGGTCGGCAAAGGTCAATTTCATTTTCCCGAGCCGCTCGAGAGCGAGCGCTTGGTCTTTGCCGGCGGGCGCCGAGCAGCCTCCGGCCGCCTTGATGAACCGAGCCGTCGCATATAGTCGGCCGTCCGCGGTTTCGGCCACGGCGTGAAGATAGGTGTAATCGTCGATCCGGACGCGTGTCGCGATCTCCCTCGCCTCGGCCAGGGGCCCGAGCACGAAATGTGCCGCTAGCGGCGACGGGTTGTTATCGATAACCAGGTAGAGGCCGCGGACATCGGGGGCGAGCCCCGCCGCGACCTGGATCGCCACCGGCACGATCGCCGCATCCTCGGCGCGCGCAGGCGCGTCGATCGCGACGAGGCTGCCGGCGTCTTCGACGACGCGATCACCAAAGATCGCGTGCTCGAGATCGGACCAGCGAGCCATGCGCTCCGCCTCGGTCGGTTCGGCTCCGGCTGGCCCGGGAAGCGCCAAAACCAGCAGCAGCAAGAACGCGAAGGTCACTCGACCAGACATGGCTGGGTCACTCCCATTCGAGCTCCTTGTAGCTCGCCGTCACGTTGCGCGGGTGATACTCGTCGAACAGCAGCCAATGCCCGCGTTCCGAGTTTGCGACCTCCCGATAGGCGTTGGCAATGCCGATTCCGGCCTTTATCGCGGCGCGCGTATCATGCGCGACAGCTGCAAGATAGCGCCGCTCGGGTTCCGCCGCGGCCGGCCAGAGCACGGATACCGGACCGTGCCCCGGAACGGCCCGGTCCGCC
>Ga0209040_10001259_pt1 | contig 19972 bp, 21 predicted proteins | sample BogFormECP12_OM3_FD_188240 | JGI IMG/M metagenome (GOLD analysis project Ga0209040, IMG submission 188240) | Bog forest soil microbial communities from Calvert Island, British Columbia, Canada - ECP12_OM3 (SPAdes) (version 2) | ecosystem: Environmental > Aquatic > Freshwater > Wetlands > Bog ...
CGGACTCTACAGGCGACTTCGAGGTGCGACTCCGATTCAAATGCGTGCGTTAGGACGTGCTCATCATTTGGCATCCAGAAAACCGCTTTTGGAGATATTGGCAATAATCCCTCACTTGGTTTTCCTCATCGCAGGCAAAGGGTTTGTTCTCGATCCCGATGGCGCTGCTGCCCCGGAACATGATTAGAAGATCCAATCGCCTCGCGTCTGCACCGCGATGTTCTCGGATAATCGCGGAGTGCGCATCTACGATCATGTCTGAACGCCCAACCTCTTTCAGAAAGTTATCCACGAAGATGGACCCTTGCCCGTGTGATCCACTTGCATCGAGTAGGTCCTTGAGCACGTCAGAGATCCGGTTTTCGTTGGGCCGAACGTAATCCCGCACGACATTCATACCCGTCGCAAGGTATTCATCAAGAACCGCCTGCGCGCGTTTGGAAGCTGCAATTTTGAAGGCGAGTTGGTTGAAGAAATCAGCCGCGCGCCTTGATTGAGGATCCACTTAAGTCCTTTGTGGCCCACGCATTTCCGACAAATCCTAACTTGGCCGGGTGACGCACTCATTCGCTTGCTGTACGAACGAGTCGGAAATGTTCCGGCCTGCTACGCGGCCGAACGCGGCTTGATCTTGCTCAGCGGCGCGCGGCTTGCTGCCTGCCGCAGATCGTAGTCGGCTTGAAGATTCATCCAGAACTGCGGCGTCATCCCGAAGTATTTGCCGAGGCGGAGAGCCACGTCCACGCTGATGGCCCGTTGTTCGCGCACGATTTCGTAGATTCCAGGCAAGTGCAGGGCCTTCGCCAGTTGATACGCCGTAATCCCCATCGGCTCCATAAATTCCCTGCGTAGAATCTCTCCAGGATGGGCGGCAATCGTTTCTTGCTTCCGCTGGGCCATGATTTTTCTGTTCCCTCAATGATACCCCGTGACTTCAGAACGGGTGGGGGACGCCTTCACAGACTGCGGAGAAATTCTTCGGAACCTTCCGTTCGGGTAGTGCGGGCCTTTAGGCCCGCGTTTAGCGCTGTTAAAAGGAGAGGGCTTCAGCCCCTGAGGTACTTCGTCCGCAGCCGCGAATCCACCGGCTTTTCATCGCTTTCGGATAGGTACCCCGGGGCCTAAAGGCCAGTTCTTGGTTAGCCGCTGACGCGGCGCTAAAGCGCCGCACTACCCGAGCACCGCTTTTTTCCGCAAGCTGTGAAGGCGTACTCCACCCGTCCTACGGCTTGTAAATCCACGCCTCATTCGTAGCCCGGTCGTTGTTCGGATAGCCGCCGGTCAGCAGGACCCTGCCGTCCTTGAGGCGCGTCTCAGTCATGAAGTGCCATCTGTCGCTCAACTGACCCGAAGCGAGGAGGAACTTGCCCGTCGTCGGATTGTAGATCTCCACCTGCTTGCTCCCTCCGGCAATCAGCAGTTGCCCGGAGGTGAGTTGCACTGCCTCATCGGGGAGCTTGAAGCGGCTATCGTTCAGCGGCGACGTGGCGGTGAACTTTCCGGTACGCGGATCGTAGATTTCCGCGCTGCTCAGGCGTCCGCTCCAGTCGCGCTCATCCGAGCCGCCGGCGACCAGCACTCGCCCGTCGGGCAGCAGACCTGCCGTGTGCTTGTAGCGCGCGGTGAGCAGGCTGCCGGTCTGAATGAACTGTTTCGTCTTCGGATCGTACAGCTCGGCGGTTGCTGTGACATTATCCCCGCGACCGCCTGCGATGAGGACGCGCCCGTCGTTCAGCAACGTGGCCGTGTGCGAAATGCGGCCATAATGCATGGAGCCAACCGGTTCGAAGGTCAGCGTGGCGGCGCGGAAAACCTCCGCCGAAGCGATTCCTCCGGGAGTATCGTGGTCGGCGCCGCCCGCGAGAAGGACATCGCCGTTAACCAGCAAGGTAGCGCTAGGCCCGCCGCGTCGGGTCGTCATCTTTGCGATCACCGTAAACTTGCCGCTCGCGGGGTCGTAAAGCTCGGCAGAGTCAGTGCATCCGTGGCCAATCCATCCCCCGGCAATCAGCACTTTGCCTGACCGCAGCAGGACGGCCGCGTGTCCGACACGTGCGATGTTCATCTCACCGGCTGGCTGAAACTTGCCCGTCGCGGGATCGTACAACTCAGCCGAGCGGTAGAAATCCTGGTTGCGGCGCATGCCGCCGGTAATCAGCACCTTGCCATCCGGCAGCAAGGTGGCGCTGTGCCCGGAGCGTGGCTCCAGCATCGGGGCCGCGGGGTTGACCGAGCCGACTCCTGACGCCGCGGGCACAGCGGTGCGAACGCGTGTGGCTGCGACGGCGAGGATGGCGGCGGTCATAACAACGAGCAGAATACGAGGCCTCTTCATTGGGTCCTCCTGTCGCCAGTTGACGCGCTGGCGGTCAGGTTGTTAGCGAGACGGATCGCGGTCAACAGCCAAACTGCTTCAGGTGGTGGTCGATGTGTTTCCACTGCAAGGCATTCCATTCGTCATTCGTCAGTGGTCCGAAGAACGGGTGTTCGGGACCTTGTGCAGCGGGCGACGCCGCGGCGAGGCGATTGATGGCCCCCAGCACTCGTTGCCGGTCAGCGTCGAAGTTCGCGGGAGCACTCGAGAGGAGCTCCGGGGCCGTCGGAGCGCCTTTCGGGAAGGGAAAAACGTACAGGATCAAGTGCTTCACCGGAAAGTGATGAAACAGCTTGCGATTCAGCGGTTTCGTAGAGAGCTCTCCCAGTCCCATGGCGAGCGCGTCGCCCACGTGGCAGAGCATACGAGGCGCATCCATGCCTCCCCATTTCGGCTTTGCCGCCGGTGTGAGGTTCTGCAAACGCTGAACAAGTTGCTTGCGAGCGGTCTCATCACGAAGTGAAGGCATACCAGGTCTCCTTGTTTTGGGTAGATGCTACAGGACATGGTTTGACGCGGACGATTTCCGAATATCACATGCAGGCGTGACCTGGGTCCTTGCGGTAAACCTCCGTGGGGCGGTATCTGTGGAATGGCGGAGGGAGGGGTAGTGCGTCAGGAGTCGCACTGAGAGTACGGCCCGAAGAGGCTCTTTTGACAAGTCGGTGGAGAGCCAATAGTGGGCATGCAGAAACATGGAACTTCTGGTTGTCGCCACCTGCATTCGCCCCGGAGGCCTTAGGGCTTGTGCCTTATAAGTCTATGCAATAAAAGAAGATACGTATAAACCATTGGGGCTCAATACGATGCCGGGAAAAAGTTTGTAATATGATGATTCTAAAGAACCACGGGAGGGGGGAGGGGATCAACTAACAACTATAGATTCCCCAAGACAGGCGAACAAAATTGTTGCCGACTATCAGTTAACCCGCCAATGTTCTTCGGATTTCGGTTTGCTACTCATGCTCGTCAACGTTCGTCCAAGGAATTCCTAGCTCCTACGTTGTATTGACAGTAAGCATTGAGTTCTGTACTTTCGAGTGCAAGATGACTTCGTTGGTCCATCGCCATCATCACCATCATCACGTGGCGAACGTGTCAGCGGAGATCACCAGATAGCCTTTAACCAGCAAGATCTCATCACCCCGCTGACATACTCAGCGGGGTTTTTGTTTGCGCGAAAGGAACGAAGCAATGGCAGTAGAAATCGACTTCGACAAAATGGATGGTCTCGCGCCGGCGATTGTGCAGGATGCTGCAAGCGGCGAAGTCCTCATGCTTGGATTCATGAATCGAGCGGCCTATGAGCAAACCCTGCAAAGCGGCTATGTCACGTTCTTCAGTCGCACGCGCAACCAGCTCTGGACCAAGGGCGAGACTTCGGGCAACCGTCTAAAGGTGATCGCGGCGATGACGGACTGCGATCTCGACTCAATCCTGTGCCGCGTCGAGGTGGAAGGCAAAGGCGTGATTTGCCACACTGGCACGCGCTCTTGCTTCACCGCTCCGCTGCCATTTGCCAACGCTGCTGGAGGTGAGCGATGAAGCTGAAGCTTGGAATCCCCAAAGGCAGTCTGCAAGAAGCGACGCTAGCGCTGCTGGCGCACGCCGGACTACAGGTTTACGTCAGCCCGCGATCATACTTCGCGAGCACCAACGATTCGGAGATCGAGTGCATGCTGATTCGCGCGCAGGAGATGGCGCGTTACGTCGAGCACGGCGCGCTCGATGCGGGGCTCACCGGCCTCGATTGGGTGCAGGAGAGCGGGCTTGATGTAGTCAGTATCGCCGATCTCATCTATGCGAAGCAAAGTCGTGGTAGAGTGCGCTGGGTGCTCGCGGTACCGGAAGACTCGCCGGCGCAGCGGCCAGAGGACCTCCGCGGCGCGACCATCGCGACCGAACTGGTGAACGTTACCACCCGCTACTTTGAGGCGCGTGGTATCAGTGTGAAGGTCGAATTCTCTTGGGGCGCGACGGAAGTGAAGCCCCCAACCCTCGCCGACGCCATTGTCGAAGTAACTGAAACCGGCAGCTCGCTCAAAGCCAATCGCTTGAGAATCATTGAAACCGTTCTCGAATCCAACACCCAGATTATCGTCAATAGAAGCGCATGGTCCGAGCCGTGCAAGCGGCAGAAGATCGAGAATCTTGCCCTCATGCTGCGGGGTGCCATCGAAGCGCAGGGCCGTGTCGGGTTGATGCTCAATGTCAAGGTTGACGACCTTCCGACCGTGCTAACGGTTTTGCCTGCTCTGAACAGCCCGACGATTTCTCCTTTGAGCGACAGTACCTGGGTCGCGGTGAACACGATCCTGGAAGAGGCTGCGTGCTGGGAGGTTATCCCTCGACTGAAAGCTGCCAACGCGCAAGGCATTGTCGAGTATCCGTTGAACAAGGTGGTGGTGTGATGCGGATGCTCAAAGGCAAAGCAGCCGAGAGGGCAGTAGCCAAACTTGAGCACCGCAGTTCGCCGCTCGACGAGGTCGAGCCTCATGTTCTCAGGATCGTTCGCGCCGTGAAACGAGACGGCGATAAAGCCCTGGTTTGCTATGCCACGATGTGGGATGGGCTCCAGGAGGGCCAGCCCATAAGGGTTTCCGACGAGGAGATCGCTGAAGCATGGCATTCCACCGCGCGTGAGACTAAGGATGCCCTGCGCCGCGCTGCCGCCAACATTCGGCGCTTCAGTCAATGGCAGATGCCGCGCGAATGGCGCAGGAAGATTTCCGGCAGCACGCTGGGGCAGATCGTTCGGCCGCTGGACTCTGTTGGATGCTATGTGCCTGGTGGACGCTATCCGCTTCCGTCCACCCTGCTGATGACCGTGATTCCAGCACAGGTTGCGTGCGTGCCGCGCATCTGCGTGGTGTCGCCGCGCCCACAACCTGCAACGCTCGCAGCGGCGCGGTTGCTTGGTGTTCGCGAGGTCTATCGTTGTGGAGGCGCGCAGGCTGTCGCCGCTCTGGCTTATGGGACGGAGTCGATTGCACGTGTGGACAAGATTGTTGGCCCCGGAAACAAGTTTGTTGCCGCGGCCAAGAAGTTAGTGAGCCTCGATTGCGCCATCGACATGCTGGCCGGGCCAACGGAAGCCGTGCTCTATAGCGAGCGAGGAAATGCGGCGTTCCTCGCGTGGGACATGGTGGCGCAGGCCGAACACGATCCCGACGCAGTGGTCGTGTTCATCACCACGGACTTAGAGTTGGCAGACCAAGTAAGGACTGCGTTGGCCGACGCTGCCAGTAATAGCCCTATTGCGCGGCAAGCCATTCGCCGTAATGGAACGTTGCTCGTCGCGTCGTCGCAGGATGAGGCTATGGAATGGGTGAATCGCATCGCGCCAGAGCACGTGACCCTCGACGACGAGGAGGGCCTTGCGCGCCTCCGCAGTGCAGGCTCGGTTTTCGTCGGCGACTGGTCGCCACAATCGGCGGGCGATTATGCGGCCGGACCCAATCACGTTCTTCCTACGGCTGGCGCGGCGCGATTCCGGGGAGGCCTTGGCGTCCATGACTTTGTAAAACTCATCACGGTGCAACACTTCAATCCCGAGGGGCTGCGCAGGATTGCGCCGGTAATTGCCACGCTCGCTGAAGCTGAAGGCCTGCGAGCCCATGCCGAGTCGGTTCGCGTGAGGTGCTCCCATGCTTAGCGTGCGGAACGCCGTCAAGAGTCTGCTGGAGTATCATCCACCGCTCGCGTGCCGTCATGGACTCCGTCTCGACTTCAATGAGAACACCGAGGGATGCTCGCCCCGGGTGTTGGAGCGGCTAACGAGGATCACCGCTGAAGACCTGGCATGCTATCCCGAGCGCGGACCGGCAGAGAAGCTCGTCGCTCAGCATCTTGGGCTGGCGGCTGAGCACGTTCTGCTGACCAACGGCGTGGATGAGGCCATTCACTTGCTGTGTGAAGCCTATCTTGAGCCGCAGGACGAAGTACTTGTCGTGGCGCCAACGTTCAGCATGTACGAAATTTACGGCGGTGCAACCGGCGCCCGCGTGGTTCGTGTTCAGTGTGACAGTGACTTTCGGTTTCCGCTTGCAAAGGTCCTGGCGAGTATCAGCCCTGCGACTCGGCTGATCTCGCTTGCCAGCCCCAATAATCCGACTGGCACAGTTGCAACCCGTGAGCAATTGCTTCAGATTGCCAGAGCAGTGCCCGATGCAGCGATTCTGGTAGACGAGGCCTATTTCGAGTTTCACGGCGAGACTGTTATTGGTGATATCGAGAACGCGCCGAACCTGTTCGTGGCCCGTACGTTCTCTAAGGCCTACGGGTTGGCTGGCCTACGTATCGGCGTTCTTGCTGGCCCACATGAGCAGGTACCGCTGGTGCGGCGTGTGTCATCGCCCTATAGCGTGAATGCCGTGGCGTTGGCTGTGTTACCGGCTGCACTCGCGGATCGCGAGTACATTGGTCGTTATGTTTCCCAGGTGAAAGAAGGTCGCGAGCGCCTTGAGTGCGAACTCCGAAGGCTTGGAATTCATAGCTGGCCCAGCCACGCCAACTTCTTGCTGCTCCGGATAGGCGGGCGCCACAGCGATTTCGTTTCGGCTATGCGACAACGCGGGATACTCGTACGCGACCGCTCGAGAGATCCCGGCTGCTCGGGCTGCGTCCGCATCACCGTCGGGGCCCGCGGCCAAATGGACCGCCTAATCGCTGTGCTACATGAAGTAGTTGCTAAGCTCGGACTGGGCAACGTGGTGACGGCATGAGGAGCGCGCGTATTCGGCGGAAGACGAACGAGACCGACATCCGCATAGCCCTCACTATTGAAGGTCAAGGCCATGCGAAGGTCAGCAGCGGTATTCGCTTCCTTGATCACATGCTGGAGCTTGTTGCCCGCCACGGCGCGTTCGATCTGCAGCTCACGGCCAGGGGCGATCTCGACATCGATCAGCATCACACGGTCGAGGATGCGGGAATTGCGCTGGGGGAGGCTTTCGCCGATGCGCTGGGCAGCAAGCGCGGCATTCTGCGCGCTGGATATTTCGTAATGCCTATGGACGAAACGCTAGCTGTGGCTGCGGTCGATTTTGGCGGCCGCAGCGCCGTGGTGATCGATACGAAAGTGCGCGCGCGACTGGTGGGTGACCTGCAGGCCGAACTGGTTCCAGATTTCTTCGACGGCTTCGCCCGCGGAGCGAAGGCCAACGTGCACGCCAGGGTACTTTACGGGCGCTCGAGCCATCATAAGATCGAAGCGTTGTTTAAGGCATTCGCTCGCGCGCTGCGGGTCGCATGCTCTAAGGACCGCCAGCTTGGCCGCATGTTACCAAGCACGAAAGGGTTGCTGTGATTGCCATCATCGATTACGGCGCGGGAAACCTCGCCTCGATGGTCAAAGGCATCAAGCATCTCGGATACGAGTGCGTTGTTACTGCGGGGGCAGACGATGTACTCAGCGCGGAAAAGCTGATCATTCCCGGAGTCGGCAACTTCAAGGCGACTTTGTCCCTGGCAAATGGGAGCTTAGGTGTTGCAGTGCGAGGGGCGATAACAGCCGGGAAACCCCTGTTAGGTGTTTGTCTTGGTCTCCAGTGGATGTTTGCAGGAAGCGACGAAGCCCCTGAACTGCGAGGTCTCGGGGCATTCTCCGGCACATGCACGCGCTTTTCGGACCGCGTGAAGTCACCCCACGTCGGCTGGAACCAGATTCAAGTCAAGCCGCAGTCGCGGCTTCTGCGCGGAGTCCCTTCCGGTACGTATGTCTATTTCACGCACTCCTATCGCGCGCCGTTGTGTGCCGACACGGTTGCGACCTGCACGCACGAAGAACCCTTCACCGCTGCGGCAGAACGCGACAATCTGTTTGGGGTGCAATTTCACCCGGAAAAGTCCGGCGATGTCGGGATAAGAGTCTTGGAGAACTTCTGTGCCCTCTGAGACCCTCGCCAAGCGCATTATCGCCTGCCTCGACGTTCACGCCGGCCGCGTAGTAAAGGGCGTTCAGTTCGTCGAGCTGCGCGATGCGGGCGATCCGGCCGAGTTGGCCACAGCCCACAGCAATGCAGGCGCCGACGAAATCGTCTTGCTCGACATCACCGCGACTGCGGAGTCGCGCAACACGTTATTCGACACCGTGCGACGGACCGCCAACCAGCTTTTCATTCCATTTACCGTCGGCGGAGGCATTCGCACACTCGATGACGCTGCCGCCGTACTTGACTGCGGAGCCGACAAGGTCGCCATCAACTCGGCCGCTATTGCCGATCCTACGCTGATCACCGGAATTGCCCACCGGTACGGTTCTCAGGCGGTGGTGGTAGCGATCGACGCACGGCGCAGTGCCGATGCCTGGGAAGTGTACGTCTGGGGCGGACGTAAGCGTACTGGTCTCGACGCGCAGCAATGGGCGATACGGGCCCAGGAGTTAGGCGCGGGCGAAATCATGCTCACCTCGATGGACCGTGACGGTACCAAGTCAGGCTTCGATTGCGAACTAACTCGAGCCGTCGCCAGCAGCGCTCGCATTCCCGTCATCGCCTCGGGAGGAGCGGGCGAGCCATGGCACTTTGTGGAGGTTTTTCAGAGAGGTGCAGCCGATGCGGCGCTGGCTGCATCGGTGTTTCATTTTGAATTGGAATCGGTACACGCCATCAAGGAGGAACTGCGCAAAGCAGGTGTGCAAGTGAGGCCCACATGCTGATTCCGTCAATTGACCTCATGGGCGGCAAGATTGTGCAGCTCGTCCAAGGCGAAAAGAAAGCCCTGGAGTTCGAGAATTGCGGCGAATGGGTTGAGCGGTTCTCACGCTATCCCTTGGTACAGTTGATCGATCTCGATGCGGCGATGGGAATTGGGTCGAATCGTGGTTTGGTCGCAGAGTTTTGCACAAAGCTGCCCTGCCAGGTGGGTGGAGGGATTCGCTCGGCGGACGATGCGGAAGCCTTGTTCGACGTTGGTGCGGAGAGAGTCATCGTTGGCTCATCGCTCGTTCAAGCCTCCGCCGAGCCAAAGGACACAGCGGTTATTCATCTTCCAGACACAGTTAACTTGGCCTTCGCCGGCGGCTTGTACGAGCGGTTCGGCGGCGAGCGACTTGTTTTCGGAATTGACTCACGCGGTGGGAGAGTCGCTATTCACGGCTGGAGAACTGTCACCGAGATCGAGCCGGCAGCGATGATGCGACAACTGGAGCCGTTCTGCTCCACTTTCCTTTACACGCATATTGACACCGAAGGCCTGCTGAAGGGAATTCCAATGAATGTCATTCGAGGCCTGCGGCAGAAGACCTCGCGACACCTGATCGTTGCTGGCGGCATTCGCAGTCGCGAGGAGATTGAAGAGCTGGGCAGAATCGGCGTTGATGCAATCGTGGGTATGGCCATTTACTCGGGCTTGCTGAGCATTTGAGCGGAGTATAGTAACGCTAAAGGGAGCAGGAAAGTGGTTGTTAAACGATTCGTCAATGCAGCGTGAAACGTTCAACAAAGCAAGTGGCGGGAGTTATCTTAGTGCCGTGTTTCTGGAAAGAGAGCTATGAATGTCCTCGTGCTTAACTCGGGAAGTTCCAGCCTGAAGTTTCAGGTCATTGCCACCGATCTCGATCGGATCAAGCAATACAAAGACCAGCGCATCTGCCGCGGTGAAGTGGAGCGGATCGGTGGAGAAGCGATTGTCACATTTCAGAACGGCAATGGGCCGCGCCAGAAATTCACCGCGCCGCTGCGCGATATCTCCGCAACGCTGGACTACCTGGTTCGCTACATCGCCTCAGACCGATCCGGGGTCACTGAAATACGGAGTCCGGCAGACGTGAATGCCGTTGGACATCGCGTCGTACATGGTGGCGAGCTGTTCACTGAGTCGGCCATCATTGACGACAAAGTCCTGCAAGGGATTGAAGACTGCATCGATCTAGCTCCGCTGCACAATCCCAATAACGTCAAAGCCATCCTTGCCGCGCGCGAACTTTTCGGACAGACGGTCCCGCAAGTTGCGGTGTTTGACACGGCGTTTCATCACTCGATTCCGGAACAAGCATATCTTTATGCGGTGCCCTATCATCTGTATCGCCGCCATCGCATCCGCCGCTATGGCTTTCACGGGACATCGCACCGGTATGTCGCCTACCGCTATCGCGCTCTGCGTGGACTCGCTCGTGAACAGACTCACATCATCACGCTGCACCTCGGTAACGGATGTTCGGCCGCCGCAATTCGGGCGGGAAATTCGGTCGATACATCGATGGGCATGACTCCTCTGGAAGGCCTGGTTATGGGGACGCGCTCCGGCGATATCGATCCCGCCATCGTGAACCTCATCGCAATCAAAGAAGGGCTTTCTACGCGGGAAGTGGAATCGCTTCTCACCACGCAGTCGGGTTTGCTCGGCATCTCTGGTTTGACCAATGACATGCGGGTGCTTCAAGCCGAACTGAAAGAGCACGACGACCGGCGCGTTCGTCTCGCCATTGAGGTCTTCTGCTATCGCGCTCGCAAGTATATCGGCGCCTTTCTTGCATGCATGGGCGGAGCAGACGCGATTGTCTTCACCGGCGGCATCGGAGAGAACTCGCCCGAAATTCGCGCTCGCATCTGCGACGGCCTGCAGTGGGCGGGACTCGCAGTGGACGACGCCAAGAACACGGAAATGGTCGGCAAAGAAGGAAAGATCAGCACTGAGGAGTCAACGCTTCATGCCTATGCCATCCCGACCGACGAAGAGCTGCTGATCGCCCGCGACACAGTCCGGTGTATTGTGGGTGAGCCGCATCCTTCTTGATCCGAAGGCCTGCCGCTGCGGTCTATCACCAACCGCGGCGGAAGCAATATTCCTTTGCAAAAGCAAGCCTGAAGGCCTGCCCTACCGAACATTTACCACGGCCACTTCCATCCCGAAACTTCGGGGCTGTCGATACCGTGCTCATGCGCATAGTTTCGGCATTCAATCTGCAAGTTGAGGAACCTCTCCTTGGCGTGGGCCCCCGTTCTCTGCAGCTTCGGAACACGATCAATCACGTCCATAGCCAGGCTGAAGCGGTCGATGTTGTTGTTAATCGCGAGCTCCATCGGTGTGTTGATGTTGCCTTTCTCCTTGTAACCGCGAACGTGCATGTTGGCGTGGTTGGTGCGACGATACGCTAGTCGATGGATCAGCCAGGGATATCCATGGAAATTGAAGATGACCGGCTTGTCCACTGTGAACAACGAATCGAAATCCCTCTCTGACAATCCGTGGGGATGTTCCGATTGCGGCTGCAACTTGAACAAGTCGATTACATTGACATAACGGATTTTTATGTCGGGGAACGCCTCACGAAGCAGCACAGTGGCAGCCAATGCCTCCTGCGTCGGAATATCGCCGGCCGAAGCCATGACAACATCCGGTTCTCCGCCGCTATCGTTGCTTGCCCATTCCCAAATGCCGATTCCTTTGGTGCAATGCGTGATCGCCGCATCCATGTCCATGTACTGCAGGTGCGACTGCTTGTCACAGACGATCACGTTTACGTAGTTCTCGCTCCGCAGACAGTGGTCGGCCACAGAAAGAAGGGAATTCACGTCGGGCGGCATATAAATTCGAGTGACCGCAGCGCTCTTGTTTACAACAACGTCGAGGAAGCCGGGGTCCTGATGAGTGAAGCCGTTGTGGTCCTGACGCCAGACGGTTGAAGTAACCAACAGATTGAGGGACGAAATTCCGGCTCGCCAAGAGAGGTTGTTGCAAATGGAGAGCCACTTGGCGTGCTGGTTGAACATCGAGTCGATGACGTGGACGAAAGCTTCATACGAGGAGAAGAAGCCATGCCGGCCCGTGAGCAGATAGCCTTCGAACATCCCTTCCATGGTATGTTCGCTCAGCATCTCCATGACGCGGCCCTCTGGGGACAGCTCGGTGCCGTCCACATCTTCCGGAAAGAATTCTTCGATCCAGAACTTCTTGCTCACCTCGTAAATGGCGTCGAGTTTGTTCGAGGTGTTCTCGTCGGGACCGAAGACCCGGAAGTTATGCATGTTCGCCTTCATCACGTCGCGCAGGAAGGCGCCCAGGGGACGGGTATTTTCCGCTTCGGTCGTTCCCGGCTTGTCGAACTTCAAAGCGTAGTCGCGAAAGTCGGGCAAACGAAGAGCTTTCTTTATGAGACCCCCGTTCGCATGTGGATTCGCACCCATGCGGCGGGAACCGGTCGGCGCGAGTTCTTTCAGTTCGGGTATTAGCCTCCCGTTTTCGTCGAACGCTTCCTCCGGCTTCTGCGAGCGCATCCATTTTTCCAGAAGATGGAGATTCTCCGGCTTCTTCTTCACATCCGGCATCGGGACTTGGTGTGCGCGCCAGAAGCCTTCCAGCTTGTGACCGCCGACCTCCGCGGGTGCAGTCCAGCCCTTAAGAGTGCGCAGGACGATCATCGGCCAGCGCGGACGGAGCGCCGTGGAGCTCTTGCGGGCTTCATCGCGATATCGTTTTATTTCCAGAACGCAGTGTTCGGTGGTTGCCGCCATCGCCTGGTGCATGGTGTCTGGATCAGATCCCTCCACAAAATACGGTGTCCAGCCATAGCCCCGGAACAGGCTCTCCAACTCTTTGTGCGGAATTCGCGCCAGCAGGGTTGGGTTATTGATCTTGTAGCCATTCAAGTGAAAGATCGGCAGGACCGCGCCATCGCGGGCTGGATTGAGAAACTTATTGATATGCCACGAGGTTGCCAACGGGCCAGTCTCTGACTCTCCGTCGCCAACCACGGCCGCAACAATCAATTCAGGATTGTCGAATGCCGCGCCACATGCGTGAGAAAGAACATAGCCCAATTCGCCGCCCTCGTGAATTGAGCCGGGTGTTTCCGGCGTGCAGTGGCTTCCGATGCCGCCGGGGAATGAAAACTGCTTGAAGAATTCGTGCAGACCTTCGGCATCCTCGCTCTTCTCGGGATAAGTTTCGGAATAGGTCCCTTCCAAATAGACAGGGCCGAGGACTCCGGGCGCTCCATGTCCCGGTCCGGCCATGAAGATCATGTCGAGGTCATACTTCTTGATCAACCGGTTCAGATGAACGTAGGTGAACGCCAGGCCGGGGCTCGATCCCCAATGTCCGAGCAGCCGGTTCTTGATGTGCTCGGGCTGCAGGGGCTCTTTGAGTAGAGCATTGCCCTGCAGGTAAATCATGCCCAAGGCGAGGTAATTGCAGGCTTGCCAAAAGGCGTGCGTTTTGCGGAGTTCCTCTGGACTTAGGGGCGCTCCCGCAATGGTTGATCTGGCTTTTCCGTATGCCTTGATGGAATCGAGCTCGGAGGTTGGCATCTCAGCAGCAAGGGTGGACATATAAAGACACTCCTGAGTCGCGGTGCTTGTACTTGTTAGAATCTACCAAAGCAGGCAAGGAGTCAATTGACTTCATATTTTGTAACCGAGCTTTAACCATCGACCACGTGCGGCGCTTTTTCTGACTGCTTAGCGAATGCTGGGTGGTCCCCAGCGGCGATCCTGTGGCCTGGGACGAGAACAGTGGCATAGGCTGCAGTTCCCCCGGCTGCCCCTCGGAGCCGTCGGGAAACTTCGAGGGAACAATTCCCTCAGAATCGTTCACCGTCAACGACAGCAACGGACCAACCCCAGAACCCGGCAGCGTGTTCTTGTTCGCGTCCGGGATCGTTGGTCTTGCCGGAGTGCTGCGGCGGAGGCTGTTCTAGAGCAATGCGCCAAACGGAGGCGCAAGACGCCCTACTGCGGGGACGCGCTTGACGGCGCTGTAGCGCTGCTGTTGCTGGCCGTCATGCGCGCCAAGGCGTTGCGTACCTGCTCGACCTGGGAACCCTTGGGATCTTCTTTGAGGTAGGTTTCATACTCCGCGGTCGCCTGTGGATATTCGTGCTTGACTTCGTAGGTCCGTCCGGCAACATAGTGGGCCATGGCATAGCCCTGGTGGGGGAGCTGGTGGACCTTCAACGCGCTTTGCAGGGCTCCGTCGAAATCGTGGGTTTGAAACTGGGCAATGGAAACCATCAGCAGAGTGGATGGGTTCTGCGGCTCAACCATCAGCGACTTCTTAAGCACGTCCACGGCCTGCGGATATTCCTTGTTGGCCAGTAGGACCCGGCCGTAATTGCGGTTGGCCTCAGCGTTCTTGTCATTCAGTTGGACCGCGCGCGCGAACGCCTCGCGCGCCTTGTCGGTTTGCTTCAAGTGCATGTAGGCCACGCCCAGATTGTCGTAAGCAGCGTCGTATTGCGGATACGCGGTGATGGCTTTCTGGAAGAGGTCCGCCGCTTTTTGATAGTCGTGACGTTGAAGAGCGTCGAATCCCTTGTGAAAAGACTTCCGGGCGTCGGAAGGGACCTTCAAATCGTTGGCCGTTGTCATACCAGAGGTATTGCCATCGTCCACCTCTGCGCCCGCTTTTCGCTGCACCTGGAGCCATACCATTGTCGATCGGTCTGTCGGCATGATATCCACCGCGTCGGAGACGGTTGTTTCAATCCCGTCGCCCGAGGCACGTACCCGATAAATCCCTCCGCCGGAGACCTGGAACGACACGCGTCCTTCACTGTCGGTGAATGCCTGGAACAATGTCATCGACTGTTCGTTGAGCAAATCAACCTCAATTTGTTGACTAACATGGCGCTCGTCGGTGAAGGTCACCCGGACCTGGATCTCGGTGGGAGTGTTAATTATCGGCCCTGAACGTTTTTGGGCGAACGCGACAGAGCCAGCCAGAATGGAAACCAGAAAAGTGAGAGCGAGAAACGCGAACTTCAGCCGCCACATACAGCCTCCGGGGCGCGGGATTTCCCGGGCGAATGGAGGAGATTGTACTCCAAACTGGGAAGAACGGTTGTCAAATCGGTGTCAAATCCGAGGGGAGAGATGTACGTGTGGCGGAGCGTCGATGGGGGGAAACTCGAGGCGGAGGCGCTCATTCCGCGCCTCCGCAGTGAGCGCTGTGTTAAGGCTTGAGCATATAGATCATGTCACCCGGCTTGTCGGTTTCAGTCTTGTAATCGGACGGCACCTGGAACAGGGACGGATCCGGTACCGCGCGGCTGACGTTGGTCAGGGTGGTCGTCACCGTGCCCATCATCGGGTCGGTGTGCGTAGTCGTCAGCGGCAGTTGCAGGTCGCTGGACACCCAGCGCTCGGTGACCACCTGAATCGGTTTGTCGTTGCCGATCGCGCCGGCCGCGATCGTCTTGGTAACGCGCGTGCCTTCAGCTTGCAGACCGTTGACCGTCTTTGTGCCCAACTGCTCGCGGTTCACGCTGGCGCTCTCGGACTTGGGACCGGACGGTTCGTCCGGTGAAGGACCTTGAGCCTGTTTGGGACCCTGCAGCGGCATCGCGTGGGCGGTCTTGTTCTGCGGATTCAGCATGTACCGCTTTCCGGCGACGGGATCGGTAATGACGATCATGCTCCGCTTAGCAGCTCCGGTGGACGGCGTGTTGAGTTCGAACTCGATCTCGCGACGAACGCGGCCGTCAGCGTCACGGTAGATCTTGGTCTGAGTCTGGTTGTGGATATGGTTTCCGTCGGCCAACGTAGTGTCGCGAGTCACGATCAAGTCGCCGCTCATGGGCACACCGGTGACAATCTTGTTTTCCAGTCCCTCGCCAAACTCCTGATGGAACATCATGCCGGGCCCGCCAGGACCGTGCACCATCATTGCGCCGGGAGGCGGCGGTGGCGGAGGCGCATCGCTTTGTGCCGCCGCGAGTGAACTTAGTGCAAGCAACAACACTATGCAGACTAACAACGACAGGATGGCGCGAATATTTTCTGACTTCCCTAAATTCATACCCTTAGCCCTCAATTCGATTTGGCTTGCTTGCTTTCAATACCTCAGTTCAAGTTTGAATTCACCATGCGCATTGCCCGCACTACTCCGTCATAGCCTACGACCACGTCGGCGACCTGAGTCTGCGCCTCGCGGTCGGTGGTCGCCTCGGTTACGGGCAACTCCATTCTGATAACTTGAGCGTCACTCGAGCAGCTCAGCGGATCGCAAAACATCAGAGCGACATACTCTGAATCGTCGGTCTGGGACACGCCCGCGACAAGGCTACTCGCCTTGGTAGTGTCGCCTCGCACGCGGGACCGAGACGCAGCCCCGCGCTTTGCTGACAACGCCGGCAGGCTGTGCGCCGGCGGAGCGACTTCAACCGTCGCCACGTCTGCTGCAGCTTGAGTCTGCTGCGCAGGCACCGGGCTGGACTGGCTCTGCAGTGTGTGTTTCATGGAACGTTCCTCGAGCAGGCGAACTCCCAGGAAGAGTCCGATGACAATCGCTGCGGCGACGGCCACGTAAGCGCCCACCTCAAAGAAGCGGCTCAGACGGAACGCGATTGGAGCGGAACGGCGCGCCGCAACCGGTTGCGTCGCCTCGAAAGGATCCTGCCTAAACATCCGGAGCAGCGCCCGTTCCACCTGTGGGCCAGCCTGCCGGCCGGCGGTCCGCGCTTGCAGCGTCTGCATGCTGGCGGCCAGCATGCGCTGTTTGTCCAGCCAGGCGCCGCACTTGGGGCATTCCTCGGCATGATTCAGGACCTGTTCGTCGCCCGGACGAGACAGCTCCCACAATGTCAGAGACGCTGCTGTATGTTTGAACTCACGGCATGTCATGATGCACACCTCGCCGTCACTCTTGAAACTCCTCCGGGCGCGACCGCCGCCGCGTGTTGCAATTTTTTGCCCAGCATGTCGTGGGCGCGGTGCAGGCGCGAGCGAATGGTGCCGATAGCGCACCCCAAGGCTTCCGCAGCCTGCGCATAACTCAATTCCTGTAAATCGCAGAGCACCACCACCTCGCGATAATGCTCCGGCAACGACAGCACCGCCTTCCACAGCGCCGTCGAACTCTGCCGCCGCGCAATCCCGTCGGCCGGGTCGTCCTCAATTACCAAGGCGTGAGCTTCGTCGTCGGCTGAGCTGTTCAGGGCTGCGTCTGCGTAGCTCCGTTCCAGCGCGCGCCGCACGTAATTACGGGCCACACCGAACAGATAGGCTCCGAGCGCGCCGCGGCTGGGATCGAAATCACGGCCCCGTTGTATCAAAAAGACAAACACGTCCTGCGTTACCTCCTCGGCCAGGTGCGAAGAGCCGCTCATGTGCAGGGCGAACCGGTACACTGGTCCCTGCCGCCTGCGATACAGGACTGTGAATGCGTCTTCATCTCCGCCCAGCGCTTGTGAAAGCAACTGTTCGTCGGTCAGCTCGGTCAGCAACGCCGCCTCAGTAGTGAACCCGCTCTAGTTTCCACCCGTATTTCATCCGGCAGAGACCGAAGGTTCCGAAAAGTTGGGCTTCCTCTATGGTATTCCTTCCAGCAAGCCCCCAGAGTGAAACACCGTTCCAAGAAAAAAGGCGCTGCCCTTGAAGGCAGCGCCTGAAGAAGCGCCGAACGTCCGCCGCTTACACCCCTGGCGACCTTGCGATGGTTTGCTGCCGGGAGACTTTTTGTTCCCCAGCCTTGACTTCTACAAAGCTGAATTGCTTACTGATGGCATCGTAGGGCTTGCCGTCGACCTCGACGTAGGGATACACAAAGTAATTCAGAGGTGGGCCGTCCTGCTTGGGCGAGAGAGTAATGTCTCGGCCAGTGGAAAACTTGACCCGGTTCGCGTCCACGCTGCCGAAGAAATAGCTTTCTTTCTCCTTGGCCTTCCACGCCTCCGAGATGTCAACCGGAATCCAACCGATCTTGGGCGAGTAGAACTCAGCCCAGCAGTGATAGCCGGCAATGTCGCCCTTGTCCTTGTCTTCGGGAAGCGGGAAGCCGATATCGAAGCGCGCGGGGATGCCGTCGGCGCGGAGCACCCCAATGAATGGCGAGTGGAAATCCGTGCAATTTCCGTGCTTGGAATCACAGGCCCAAACCGCGTCGCCACGTCCCCAGCCGGTTCCGGTCTTTTCGTAGCGGAACGAGGTGAAGAAGTAATCATAGGCAGCCTTGGCCTTGGCGACGCTGCCCGTCCGGCTGGCGGTCACCTGCTCCGCGAGGGTCTTGATTTTGCCGTCGGTCGGGATCAGTTTGTCCGGCTCAACGTAGCGGGTCATGGATGCCGGCACGACGCCAGGCTTGCTGTCCTTGCGCTCCAGTTTCGCATAGTCGCCGCGCGAGTACTCGCGACGGGTGACCTCGTACTCCAAAGTGAACTCGACCGGGCCCGGCGCGGGATCGTGGAGTTCGGCATAGAGGATGTGATTTCCGTACTCCTTCTCTTGCGTCTTCTCCGTCTTGCCTGGAGCTTTGACATTGAGCAGACGGACCGTCTGGTTCTCATCGGTGTGAGCCACCGGAACCCACACGCGGACGATCTTGGTCCCAGCAGGAATGTCCTTCACGGTGAAGGAGTAGGTGAAGTGAAAGGTGCGTGAGGGCGGACTGAACGGCTGGTTCTCCGTTTGTTTCTCAGGCGTGGACGACTGGGCAAAGCAAAGTGACACGCTCATACAGGCCAGCAGCAGCGACGACAACACGCGTAGCTTCATAACGAATCTCCTGTTTTAGATGTTTAATTTCGAATGGGAAATCGGCCCGCGATCAGAGGGAGCGGGTTCAAGTGAAGCCGATGCGTCGAAGCTGCGAGGGAAGAATGGCAGCGTTCATGGGGAAATAGTTTAGCAGAAGTAATCTAAGGCAAGGGCCGCAGTCGCCCCGCAGAGGTCCTCTCTTTGCGGTCCTGTTTCCGTGACCTGATGGCTAGGATGTGCCCGATACGAAGCCCGCGCTGATATACTGCCAGCGCATGGGAGTCACCTACATTGAAGGGCTGCTGACCGGCCCCACGGGAAAACAGGCGACAGTCAGGTTCCTCGTAGATAGCGGCGCAACCTACACGCTGGTTCCCGCCGAGGAATCGCGACTGCTCGAGCTGCAGCCGAAACGTACCGTCGCATTCAGCCTAGCCGACGGCACGACGATAGAACGCCGAGTGTCCGAATGCCATCTTTCGCTTCCCCAAGGGGAAGGGCATACGCCGGTCATTGTAGGAGAACCGGGCGATGAAGCCCTTCTCGGCGTCATCACGCTGGAAGAACTTGGTCTGGTGTTGAACCCCTTTACCCGCGAATTGCAGCCGATGCGGATGATGCTGGCGTAATTGTAGGTACAGGAGATTCTCTTCAGGCGCGCCTCCACTACTGAAGGGAGGACGTATGGCCAAAAGTAAAACATGTCGTCGAGAATGGAGTTGCCTACCCGGGTGCACGGCGATCATGCTGGTATTCTTGTCAGCGTATTGTTGGGCTGAGGATAGAATCGAGGCCTACAAGGATTGTCCCGAGGGCTGGAGCGGCATTCGCGTTGTAGACGCCGCTGGCGACGAAGGCTTTCGTACATGCCAGCTTGGATGGTCTTCCCAAGAGCGGACCCGCTTCGTTCACTTGACCGGCTCGGAAGCTCCCGATCTTTTCTTCGTTACGATAGCGGGCGCGAAGGTACTACAGGCGAGTGTCTATCGCAAGCAGGGCCCTGGTTACGAACGTCTTGGCGAGTTCAGCGGCTTCTTGGTCGAACCGACGGTCTGGAATGGACACCCGGCGATCCGATACGAACAACTAATGCCACAAATGGAACGGCCGGAGCACTTCGTATACTTCCTCTGGAACGGAAAAGACTTTGTGCCAAACGAGTCGGTCGATCCGCTGGCCTACAAGC
>Ga0209040_10001260_pt1 | contig 19969 bp, 20 predicted proteins | sample BogFormECP12_OM3_FD_188240 | JGI IMG/M metagenome (GOLD analysis project Ga0209040, IMG submission 188240) | Bog forest soil microbial communities from Calvert Island, British Columbia, Canada - ECP12_OM3 (SPAdes) (version 2) | ecosystem: Environmental > Aquatic > Freshwater > Wetlands > Bog ...
GCCAGCGTCGGGGCGAAGCCGCCGAGACGCACCTTGCCGGCATCCGCGGTCGGCGCCAGTGTCGGGGCGAAGCCGCCGAGACGCACCTTGCCGGCATCCACGGTCGGCGCCAGTGTCGGGGCGAAGCCGCCGAGACGCACCTTGCCGGCATCATCGACAGCAGCGACCGGAGACGTGAACAGCATCATTGTTTGGTCCTTCCTTATGAGGTCAACGTCGGATTTGTTGTAGAGGTGACACCACCCCTCCGTGCGTAGCGTTCGAATAATCCCAGGTTGAGGAATTATTATCGTTTTTTTCACGTTACCCCGACGTCAATTCGTTCTGGCGCCAACGGTAAACTCGTTCAGTTTGAGCTGCGCGCGGATCGCGGGTAGCCGTCGGCCGGCATAAAATCAACCTCGGCCTCGGCAGCGCCTGATCGGTCCGTTTCGTATTTGTTCTATCCGGAGGCACGCCGGAACGGCTGAGTTCGGAGCGTATCAAGCGGCCTGCCGATCCCATTGCCGCGGGGTGATGCATCAGTAGGGGGAGCACATAGGCCAGCCATTGAGCCACCGTGTGTGGAGCGGAATGCAACACGACCGGGCCGATGTGGGTCGTTGATCCTCCATCCCAGTTGACAAGCACCTCCTGATCCTTGCCGGTCTCCCGGTGCACCCGCCGCGAGACCCACCGCCATGATTCACAGCGGGACTTGAGCCGCAGCCCCCCTGAGGTATCGTCGCGATCCACCGCCGAAAGGGCCTTGCCGATGATGCAGCAGGCATTCCGCTTCGATCCGGTCGAACTGCCGCCCGCCGCCAAGGCGCTGCGCCAGGAGGTGCGCGCCTTCCTCGAACACAACCGCGCCTCACTCGGGAACCGGCGCGATTACGATCATGCATTCAGCCGCAAGATGGCCGAGCGCGGCTGGATCGGCATGACCTGGCCGAAGCAGTATGGTGGCCACGAGCGCACCGCGTTCGAGCGCTATGTGCTGATCGAGGAGATGCTGGCGGCCGGCGCGCCGGTCGGCTTCCACTGGACCGCCGATCGGCAGAGCGGGCCGAACATCCTGCGTTATGGCACAGACGAGCAGAAGGACTACTTCCTGCCACGCATCGCGCGCGGCGACCTGTCGTTCTGCATCGGCATGAGCGAGCCGGATTCCGGCTCCGACCTCGCTGGCACGCGTACCCGTGCGGTGAAGGTGGATGGCGGCTTCCGCATCAATGGCAGCAAGCTGTGGACCTCGAATGCGCATCGCGCCGACTACATGATCCTGTTCTGCAAGATGGCCGATGCCGGCCAGGACGAAGTCGATCGTCACGCCGGCGCGACGCAGTTCCTGGTGGACCTGAAGAACTCGCCAGGCATCGAAATCCGCCCGGTGATCAACCTGATCGGCGAGCATCACTTCAATCAGCTCTTCCTCACCGATCTGTTCGTTCCCGACAACCGGTTGTTCGGCGAGATCGGCAACGGCTGGCGCCAGGTGTCGAGCGAACTCGCGTTCGAACGCAGCGGCCCGGACCGGTTCCTGGTGCTGTTCAAACTGCTGACCGAGATGGTGCGCGTCGCCGGCCCGGGACCGGACCGCGCCACCGCGGCAGCGCTCGGGCGGCTGGTGTCGCAGCTTGCCACACTGCGGCGGATGTCGCTGTCGATCGCGGGCATGCTGCAGGAAGGCCTGCAGCCGCTGAACGAAGCGGCCGTCACCAAGGACCTCGGCACCCGCTACGAGCAGGACCTGCCGGTGGTGGCCCGGCAATTGTTCCCCGCCGAACCGGAGATCGCCGCGGTGGATACATACGTATCCATGCTGGCGCGCGGCACGATGAACGCACCGCGGCTCTCGATCCAGGGCGGCACGCGCGAGATCCTGCGCGGCATCATCGCGCGCGGCCTCGGGCTGCGCTGAGGGGGCCGAACATGCGCGATGAAACCCGGATGCTGCTGGAGAGCATGAACCGCCTGTTCGAGGACCATTGCACCAAGCAGATCGCCGACAACGCCGAGGCCGGTACGTTCCCAGGTGCGCTGTGGCAGGCGGTGAGCGAGACCGGCGTGCCGCTCGCGGCACTGCCGGAGTCGGCAGGCGGCGCGGATGCCGAATGGTCGGACCTGTACGCCGTGCTGCGCGTCGCCGGCCGCTTCTCCGCGCCGATCCCGCTGGCGGAGACGATGCTGGCGGCATGGATCGCATCGTCAGCCGGCCTCGAGGTGAGCGAGAAGCCGATGACCGTAGGTCCGGTGCGCGCGGACGACAGATTGACGCTGGAACGCGACGGCAATGGCTGGCGGCTCTCGGGCCGCGCCGGCCGCTTGCCCTGGGCGACGGACGTCGCACGGATCGTGCTGCTTGCCGATGGGCCGGACGGCGCGATGGCGGTCGCGCTGGATGGCACTGCCGGTGCGGAAGTGGAGGCGGGGCGCAACATGGCGGGCGAACCGCGCGACACGCTGAGTTTTTCCGGGCTGCGGGTGGCGGGCGATGCGGTGGCGCCGGTCGTAACAGGTGTGGATCGCGCGGCGCTGTACCGGCGCGGCGCGCTGGCGCGTGCGGTGCTGATGGCGGGCGCGATGGAGCGCGCGTTGGATACCGCGGTGACCTATGCCGGCGAGCGTAAGCAGTTCGGCCGCCCGATCGGCAAGTTTCAGGCGGTGCAGCAGCAGCTTGCGGTGATGGCAGGACAGGTGGCGGCCGCCGGCGCTGCAGCCGACGCCGGCGTGGAGGCGCTGTCGATCGACGATCCCGCAAGGCAGGAGTTCCTGATCGCGATCGCCAAGACCCGCGTGGGCGATGCGGCAACGCTGGCATCGGAAATCGCGCACCAGGTGCATGGCGCGATCGGCTTCACCAAGGAGTACTCGTTGCAGCTCAGCACGCGCCGGCTGTGGTCGTGGCGCGAGGAGTTCGGCGGCGATACCGAATGGGCGGCACGGGTTGGGGCTTATGTCTGTGCCGGCGGTGCCGATGCACTTTGGCCGACGCTAACGGATGGGTAGAGCAAGCCGACCGCCCTGGATTTGTTGCGGCTTTATTTTCGCATTGGCGCTGTCCGTTCTCTCTTCGCCGCGACCCGACGCGCTGCCGCCAGTGCCGCTCGCGCCCACGCGACAAGCTCATCGGGTTCGTCGAGCAGCCGCTCCGGCGCACGCCAAAAGGCGAGGTCAATGGCGCGGCCCTGTTTCTCGTAGCTGAGGGGCGGAGCGGACTCGGCTTCCTTGAAGACTGCCCGGTTGTGATCGTCAACCCGGAAGTAGAGCGTGTCGTCCGTTACCATCCCGAACATCAGCCCGTTGCAGAACACGCCCGTCTTGCCGAACATACGCCGCATTGTAACGCGGCCGAGTGGAGCGAGCTGCTCACATAGAAACTCGGCAAAGCTGTCGCTGGCAACCATCCTCTGTCCTCCGTCCTGGCCCGGCGGTTTTGACTCCCGATCGCCTTGATCGCCCGGCTGCGCTCCAAGACCAGGATGATGCACAGAGTCATCAGCCCGGCGAACGGCCCCGCCAGAACAACATGGTCCATGCGTCGAGCTGGATAAGCCAGGTGAAAAATTCGGCCCGACTGCATGCGACCGCCGAGAGCGTGATCAGCAGGACACCCTGAGCATGCCGGTCCATCGCGTAACCTGTCCGCCGAATGGGCTCGGATCATACCGGCGACCTGCTGACAGCGTTGTGTCAGCACAGTGGTTGAGCGTCAGCGATCCGCGGACTACGCTCTCTCACTGGTCAGTCAACGGGGGTTGGGGACATGACGCAATTCACTCGCCGTTCCGTTATGCGCGTCGCCGGGGCATCCGCCGCTGCCGGTGTATTGCGCCCGTATCGCGGCTTCGCCGAGGACAAGGCGGTCACGATCGGTATCGACCTTTCACTCACCGGTGCGGATGCCGAAACGGCAATCCGCATCCGTGACGGGTTCATGCTGGCGATCGACGAAGCCAACGCCAAGGGCGGCGCCGCCGGCTATCATCTGAATGTCCTGCTGCTGGACGACGGAACCGCGACCGCGGGACAGTACGATCCGGCACAGGGTGCCACCAACGTGCGCAAGATGGTCGCCGATCATTCGGTCGTCGCCGCGCTCGGTCCGATGAGCAGCACGCCGGGCAAGGCGATGTCGCCGATCTTCAGCCAGGGTAACCTCGCCACGATCACGCCGACCTCGACCAACCCGGACATCACGGATCCCAAGTTCGCCTCGCTGTACCGTCCGGCCGGCAAGGCGATCTACTTCCGCACCGTCACCACGGACGCCTATCAGGGACCCAACATGGCGAACTATTTCGCCGACACGCTGAAGGTGAAGAGCGTCTATGGCCTGGACGACAGCGGCGCGTACGGCATCGGCATCGCCACCGCATTCGAGGCACAGGCGAAGAAGCGCGGCATCGAGGTGCTGGGTCACGACCGGCTCGATCCGAAGGCGGCCGACTACACGCCAGCGCTGACCAAGATCAAAGCAACGGGCGCGCAGTCGATCTACTACGGCGGCGACGCGCAGGCCGGGGTGAAGCTGGCCAAGCAGGCCTATGATCTGGTCCCGAACCTGATCAAGGCCGGCGGCGACGGCATGTATGGCCCGTCGATCCTGCAAGGCGCCGGCTTCCCTGCCGCCGACGGCTGGTACGCGACTGTCGCCTGTCCGCACATGATGGAGGATGCGGACATGCAGCCCTGGGTGCAGCGCTTCGTCGCCAAGAGCGGACGGCAGCCGTCCGACTATTCGATCACCGCCTATGACGCCGTGCTGGTGGTGATCGACGCGATCGAGCGGGTCGCCAGGTCAGGCAAGCCGCTCGACCGGGTCAGCGTGCGGGACGCGATCGCGGAGACCAGGCTCAAGACGCTGCAAGGCGAGGTCAGCTTCGACGAGAACGGCGACCTGAAGCAGAAGGTGATCGCCGTGTTCCAGGTAAAGCACGACACGACGCATCCGGTGGACGACCTGATCCACCAATACAAGTACGTCGGCGTGGCGCCGCAGGTATAGGCGACGGTCATGCATGGACGGCCCTCATCTTGCCAGCGGCAACTGACGTAGACGGCGCACGATCTGGAAAGCGGGAGACCACCAACAATGCCCCGAGTCTGCATCGGCTTGGCCGCACTGGCGGCCGGCCTTGTCATCACCTGCGCTTCGGCGGGCGCCGAGACGATCCGGTTCGGCGGCATCCTGCCGCTCACCGGCCCTGGCGCGCTGATCGGCACCGCGGAAATGCGCGGCGTGCAGTTCGCGGTGGATCAGGCGAATGCCAAGGGCGGCATCCATGGCAACCAGATCGAGGTGCAGTTCGAGGACAACCAGGCGAAGCCCGACCAGTCCATCCTGTCGTTCAACAAGCTGACCGACCTGCAGCATGTCGCGGTGATCTTCACCGGCTATTCCGGCCCCACACTGGCGATGGCGCCGCTGGCGACGCGCAAGAAGGTGCTGCTGGTGAATGCCGGCGCACAGGCCGACGGGCTGGCGAAGGCGTCGCCGTATCTGATCAACACGTTGCCGACGATCGGCGGCGAGATCGAGGTAATCTCGCGCTGGGTGGCCGGCCAGGGCAAGAAGAATGCCGGCATCCTGTTCGAGAACGGCGCCGCTGGCATGGCCGGCCGCGACGACTACCTGAAGTCGTTCGCCGAGGCCGGCGGCACCGTCGTGGCGCAGGAGGCGACGCAGTTCGGCCAGACCGACTTCCGGCCCGCGCTGCTGAAGATCGCCGATGCCAAGCCGGACGTGATGCTGGTGGTGATCACCGCCGGCCTGTTGCAGATGGCGCAGGAATACAAGCAGCTCGATCTGAAGTTCACCGTCGCCGGCACGACGTTCTTTGCCGACCCGTCGACCATCGCCGATCCGTCCTCGACCGGCTTCGTGCATACCCAGTTGCGCATCGACGCACCGCCCGATCTCGCCGCGCAGTTCAAGGCCAAGTACGACACCGACATGGAGTTCTTCGCCAAGCAGTACTACAACGCGGCGCAGATCGTGCTGGCAACGCTCGACAAGGTGCTGGCGGAGGGCAAGCCGGTCACCGGCGAGACCATGCATAATGCGCTGTTCGAGATCCGCAGGTTCCAGGGACTGATCCCGCTGGAGTTCAAGACCAACACCGCCAGCGTGCCGATGGACATCAACGAGATGCGTGACGGCAAGGACGTGCTGCTGAAAGAGATCAAGTTGGAATAGCTGGCACCGATGCTGGCGCTGCAACTGCTGGTCACCGGCCTGGTGACCGGCTGCGCGCTGGGTGTGGTGGCGATCAGCTTCTCGCTGGTCTATGCCACGGCGAAAATCTTCCACGTCGCGCATGCCGGCATCTATACGCTGGGCGGCTATCTGGCCTGGTCGCTGATGGTCTGGCGCGTGCCGCTGCCACTGGCGTTCCTGCTGCCGATTGCCGCCTGCACCGCACTCGGTGCCCTAATGCAGAGTCAGCTCTACGCGCGGCTGGCGCGCCGGCGTGCGACGCATCTGGTGGTGCTGATCGCCTCACTCGGCACGCTGTCGGTGATTCAGAACATCATCGCCGCGGTCTATACGCCGAACATCCTGCAATTCCCGCTGGACTGGAGCAGCCGCATGGTGGCGTTTGGCCCGGTGCGGCTCAACTGGACGCAATTGCTGACCATCGTGGTGAGTGTGGCAGCCTATGCCGGCACCATGTGGTTTGCGCACCGCACCATTCTGGGCAAGCGTATCCGCGCCGTCGCATCCAACCCGATGCTCGCCGACATTACCCGGCTGCAGCCACAGACCGTCTACATATACGTGATCGCCATTGCCTCCGCGCTGGTGTGCCTGCCGGGCATCCTGGTGCCGCTCGATCTCGGCCTGCAGCCCTATAACGGCGTGACGCCGCTGCTCACCGCCACCATCGCCATGATCGCCGGCGGCGTCGGCAGCATCACGGGCGCGTTCGTGCTGTCGCTGGTGATCGCCGTGCTGCAGAACCTGTCGTTGCTGGTGATGCCGGGCGAATGGAGCATCGGCGTGACGTTCTTCATCTTCGTCATCTTCATGCTGTTCCGGCCGACCGGCCTGTTCGCGGCGGCGCGCTGATGGACTTTCTGTACACCTATATCGTGCTGGCCGAGATCTACGTGCTGCTCGGCCTGTCCACCAACCTGCTGGTCGGCATCGTCGGCATCTTCTCGGTCTCGCAGGCGGCGGTGTTCGGCGTCGGCGCCTATGTCGTTGCGCACTTGATGATGGCGGCCGATCCGCTTTCCTTCATCCCCTCGCTTGTCATCGCGGCGGCCTGTTGCGTCGCGCTGAACATCCTGGTCACGCTGCCGTCGCTGCGCGTGTCGGGCGACTACTTCGTGGTGACCTCGTTCGGCATCCAGTTGCTGGCAACCGCGGTGTTCATCAACTGGACGGCCGGGACCGGCGGCGCCAACGGCCTGCCCGGCATTCCGCCGCCCGATGTGTTCGGGCTGTCGATCGAGACCACGCAGCAGTACGTGATGTTGTGCACGGCAGCCTCTGCGCTGGGTTGCTTGGCGTTCTGGCTGATCATGCGCGCACCGTTCGGCCGCCTGCTGCGCGCGATCCGCGAGGACGAGACGGCCGTGGCCGCGGCCGGCAAGAACGTGCTGCGCGCCAAGGTCTCCGCCGCCGCGCTGGCGGGTGCGTTCGCCGGCACCGCGGGCGGGTTGTACGCGACGTTCCTGAGTTTCATCGATCCGTTCTCGTTCGATCTGGATGCGTCGATCCTGCTGCTCACCATGATCGTCGTCGGTGGCGCCCGTACGCTGGCAGGCTCCATCGTCGGTCCGTTCCTGCTGCTCGCGTTGCCGCAGGTGCTGACGCTGGTCGATATTCCCACCACCATCGCCGCCGCGGCGCGCCAACTCATCTATGGTCTGCTGCTCATTGCGTTCATGCTGTTCCGTCCGCAGGGGCTGGCGGGAGAGCGGCTGTGAACGCGTACATGCAGGTGAGCGGCCTCGATCATCGCTTCGGCGGACTGCATGCGCTGCAGGATTGCAGCTTCACCATCGAGCACGGTCGCATCACCTGCCTGGTGGGCCCGAACGGCGCAGGCAAGACGACGATCTTCAACGTGATCACCGGCTTCCTGCAGCCGGACGAAGGCAGCGTCGCGTTTCGCGACCGCCGGCTGGACGGGCTGCGGCCGCAGGCGATCGTGCATGCCGGCATCGCGCGTACCTTCCAGAACCTGCGGCTGTTCGCCGACCTGACCGCACTGGACAACGTGATGATCGGCATTGCCGGCCAGTTCGGCGAGGAGCCGATCGGCGCGATCTTCCGGCCGCTCCATACCGCGCGCGCGCAGAAGCGGCGACGGCACGAGGCACTCGGCACTTTGGATCACGTTGGCTTGGCGGATCGCGCGCATGACGTGGTGCGAAACCTGTCCTATGGCGAGCAGAAACTGCTGACGGTGGCGCGCGTGCTGGCGACCGGGGCGGAACTGTTGCTGCTCGATGAACCTGCGTCGGGTTTGTCTACCGGTGCCTTGGACGCAGTGATGGCGCTGCTGCGCCGGCTCCAGGGCGACGGAAAGACGCTGCTGGTGGTCGAGCACAACACCCGTGTGGTGCAGCAGATCGCGGACGAGGTGCTGTTCCTGCACCAGGGCCATCTGATGGCGCAGGGCACGCCGGAGCGGATCATCAGCGATCCGGCGCTGGCGGAGATCTATTTCGGCGGCGCGCTGTGATGCTGTTGCAGTTGTCCGGGTTGGCGGCGGGCTACGGCGCGAAGACGGTGATCGCCGACGTGTCGTTCACGCTGGAACCGGGGCAGATCCTGGCGTTCCTCGGCCACAACGGCGCCGGCAAGACTACCACGCTGAAGACGGTGATGGGCCTGCTGCCGCCCCGCGCCGGCGAGGTGGTGTTCGATGGCCAGCGCATCGAGCGGATGGACGTATCGCGGCGCGTGGCGATGGGATTGCGGCTGCTGCCGGAAGGCCGTGGCATCTTCCCCGACCTCGGCGTCGCCGAGAACATCGACGTGGTGGCCGCGCGCAATGTGGGAAGATCGGCGATGTTCGGTATCGCCGATGTGTACCGGCTGTTCCCGGTGCTGGAGGAGCGGCGCACGACGCGTGCCGGCAGCCTGAGCGGCGGGCAGCAGCAGATGCTGGCGCTGGCGCTGGCGATCCTGGGTTCGCCGCGCTGCCTGCTGTTGGACGAGCCGTCGATAGGATTGGCGCCCAATTTGGTGGAACGGCTGTTCCAGCAGGTGCACGAATTGTGCAGATCGCATGCGATGACAGCGATCCTGGTGGAGCAGAACGTCGCCGCGGCGATGCAGATCGCCGACCGGGTGGTCATCATGAACAACGGCCAGATCGTGTTCGATGGACTGCCGCAGCAGGCGCGGGAGTCGAATTTCTGGCATTATTTCTAGCCATAGACTGTCATTGCGAGGAGCGCAGCGACGAAGCAATCTCGATGTGGTTACGCACTTGGCCCGAGATTGCTTCGTCGCTGCGCTCCTCGCAATGACAGGGGTGGTTGGTCAACGATCATCGATGGGCGGATTCGCCACCACCGACGGTCGAGCATCGAACGTGGCGTGCCATCCCGCCAGCCGGAGATGGCCATCGCGCCAGCGCAGATCGCGGAAGCGGAAATCCAGATACGACAGCGCGATGCCGATGCCGATGTGGCCAATGCCAAAGCGATCGACCGTCAGCGCATCCGCCTCCTGCTCCAGCGCATCGACGCACGATCGGATCTTGCCTTGCCACAGCGCCATATGCGGCTCGCTCTGCCTCTCCGACGGCCGGAACCGTTCGCCAAGCAAGGCCAGCGCGATGTCCGGCATGCCATCGCCGAGCGCCAGGCGGCGTAGCGCGGTCAGCCGCTCGGGCCAGGCGGGGAACAGCTTCGGCCCATCGTGCAGGGTGTCGAGATACTCACAGATCACCGGCGAATCGTAAATGATTGTGCCATCCTCCAGCACCAGCGTCGGAATCTTCCCCAACGGGTTCTCGCGCATCAACTCGCGATGCGGCGTCGTCCCGCCGACCGCCGTGCGCACGATCTCCAGCCGATCCGCCAGCCCAAGTTCATGCGCAGCGATCATCACCTTGCGCACATAGGGCGAGCGCGGCGACCAGTGCAGCTTCATCATGCCGTGTCCTCCATCGCCATACTGTGGCATCCTCCGGCTGAAGGAGGAAACGCGATGAACTGGATCGAGGTGAACGGCACCAGTCTGCGCTACGACCTCTTCGGCAGAGGCAAGCCGACGCTGGTTCTGGTACACGAGATGGGCGGCACGCTGGACAGTTGGGATCACGTGCTGCCGGCACTCAATAATACGCGTCAGGTGCTGCGCTACGACACGCGCGGCGCCGGACTATCGGAGAAGATCCAGGGCAAGGTCACGTTCGACAACATGGCCGATGACCTTGCAGCGCTGCTGGATGCGCTCGGCATCAAGGGCAAGGTCGCGCTGGCCGGCACCGCGGTCGGCGGTGCCATCGCGATTCACTTCGCCGTGCGTCATGCGGCACGAGCCGGCGCGCTGGTGGTGACCAGCCCGGCGACCGGCGTTGCCGCGGACCGTCGCCAGGCCACACTGGATCGCGCCGCCGCGGCCGAGGCGCAAGGCATGCGCGCGATGGTGGAAGCGAGCATTGCCAATTCCTATCCGCCGGAGGTTCGCCACAACGCCGAGGAATTTCGCAAATTCCGCGCGCGCTGGCTGGCCAACGATCCGCAGAGCTTCGCCGCGATCAACCGCATGCTGGCGGACTCCACGGTGACCGAAGAGCTGCCGCGAATCGCCTGTCCCACGCTGGTGATCTCCTGTACTCACGACAGGCTCCGCCCGCCGTCGGCGATCGAGCCGATGGCGAAGCAAATCCCCGGCGCGGAATACCTCGAGATCAACTCCGGCCATTTCGCCGGCATCCAGACACCGGGGCTGGTGTCGCAGGCGTTCCACGGCTTCCTGTTCGCGCACGGGTATTGACGCCTGGGCGCGCACGTCGATCCGGGACTGTTCAAGCCGGCCCTGATCATCCTGGCCGCCGCCGCCATCGTGATTCCGCTGTTCCATCGGCTGCGGCTCAGCCCAGTCCTGGGGTTCATCCTGGTCGGCGTCGCGGTCGGGCCGTTCGGCCTCGCGATGCTGGCCGACCGCGTGCCGCTACTCGGCATCATCATGCTGAACCGGCCCGAAACGATCGAACCGATCGCCGAACTCGGCATCAGCATGATGATGTTCATGATTGGCCTGGAGCTGTCGTTGGAACGGCTGCGCGTGATGCGTCATCTGGTGTTCGGCTTCGGCCTGTCGCAGTTCGTGCTGTGCGCCGTGACCATCGGCGCGATCGCCTACGCCCTCGGCGCACCGCCGGTGCTCGCCGCCGTTGTCGGGCCGGCGCTGTCGATGTCATCCACCGCGGTGGTCGTACAGGTGCTGTCGCATGAGAAGCGGCTCGGCGGCCCGGTCGGCCGCGCCTCGCTTGGCGTGCTGCTGTTGCAGGACATCGCCGCGGTGCCAGTGCTGTTCGTCATCGGCGTGTTCGGCGCGCGCGGCAACATGGTCACGTGGGCCATCGTCCAGGCGGTACTGGTCATTCTCGGCCTGATCATCGCCGGAAGGCTGGTGCTGCGCCCGCTGTTCCGCAGCGTCGCGCGCACCGGCAGCCCGGAGCTGTTTGTTGCCGCGTGTTTGCTGGTGATCCTCGCCACCGGTCTTGCCGCGGCGGAGGTCGATCTGCCGATGGAACTCGGTTCGCTGATCGCCGGGCTGCTGTTGGCGGAGACCGAATTCCGCCGCCAGATCGAGGTCACCATCGATCCGTTCAAGGGCCTGCTGCTCGGCGTGTTCCTGATCTCTGTCGGCATGAGCCTCGATCTCGCCGATATCGCGGCCGACGCGCCGCGGGTCGTGCTGGGCGGGATCGTGCTGGTGGTGGTGAAGCTCGTCATCGTCGCCTGCCTCGCGCGCGCGTTCGGGCTGCGCTGGGTCACCGGATTGCAGGCGGGCTTGCTGCTCGGGCCTGGCGGCGAGTTCGGCTTCGTCATCCTGGGTCTCGCGCGCGCCGGGGGCCTGATCGGAGCCGATGTCGTGCGCTTCCCGCTGGTCGTCGCTGTTGCGACGATGGCGTGCATCCCGCTGATGTCAACGCTAGGCAGACTGCTGGCGCGTCGCGCGCCGATTGCGCCGGCGATCGATCCGGCCTTGTTGGTGCCGATGCTCGACGATGCGACACCGCGCGTCATCATCGCCGGCTTCGGCCGCGTCGGCGAGACCGTCGCCTCGATGCTGGAGGTTCACGGCGTGGCCTACGTTGCCGTGGACACGGACACCGACCGTGTCGCCGCGCAACGCAAGCTGCGACGTTCGGTTTACTGGGGCGACATTACGCGCACCGAGCTGCTGCACCGTTTGCACGTCGAGACAGCGCGCGCCCTGGTGGTGACAATGAGCGATCACGCCGCGAGCGATCGATTGGTTGCAGCGGCGCGTGCCGTGCGTGGCGATTTGCTAATCGTAGTGCGCGCTCGCGACGCGCGGCATGCGGCGCATCTCTATGCGATCGGCGCAAGCGATGCGGTGCCGGAAACCATCGAGGCCAGCCTGCAACTGTCCGAGGCGGTGCTGATCGATCTCGGCGTTCCGATGGGTCCGGTGATCGCCAGCATCCACGAACGGCGTGCCGAGCTACAGGCGGAGATCAAGGCGATGGCGCCGCAGGCCGAGATACGTCCGTTGGGGCGGCGGCGGTTGCGCGACATGCTGCCGCGGGCGGGGTGATGGGTTTCGCGGCGCTCAACCCATCCTACGACGAGCCCGACGGCACTCCGTAGGATGGGTTGAGCGCAGCGAAACCCATCACTCCAATCGCCTACCCGACCACCCGCACCGTCGGCAGAATGTCCGGCACCGTTAGCTTGCAGCCTACCGTCGCGTGCACCTCGTCCAGCGTGACGCCGGGCGCGATCTCGCGAATTCGGAACCCATCGCCGGTTGGCTCGAACAATCCGTAGTTCGTCGCCACCAGCTTCACCACGCCGCGCGCCGTCACCGGCAGCGCGCAGTGTGCCACCAGCCGCGGCGCACCGCTGCGTGTGGTCTGCTCCATGATGATGAACACGCGCTTGGCGCACGCCGCGAGGTCCATCGCGCCACCGATGCCGCCGCCCTTCTGGCCGGCAATCTTCCAGTTGGCGAAGTCACCGTTGCACGCGACCTCGTAGGCGCCCATCACCGTCACGTCGATGTGCCCACCGCGAATGATGCCGAACGAATCCGCATGATGCACCACCGCCGCGCCCGGCTTCAGCGTGACGTTCTGCCCGCCGGCATTGACCAGGTTGAGGTCCTCCTCACCCTGCGGCGCAATCGGGCCATAGCCGATGACACCGTTCTCGGAATGGTAGATGATGTCGCGATCGCCGATATCGGTGTTCGAGCACATCGTCGGAATGCCGACGCCCAGGTTGACGATCCAGCCATCCTGGAACTCGAACGCGATGCGGTCCGCCATCTGCTGGCGGTTCAGTCCCTTGGTGGTTCCGCTCATCGGCGACGCTCCTGGCGGCGGGTTGGCCACAGTCCTTCGGGCGGCGGCGGCACCTTCACCAGCCGATGCACGAAGATGCCCGGCGTGTGCACCTGATCGGGATCGATCGCCCCCGCCGGCACGATGTCCTCATCCACCTCGGCAATCGTGATGCGCGCCGCGGTCGCCATCACCGGACAGAAGTTGCGCTGCGAGCGGTGGAACTGCAGGTTGCCGAACGTGTCGGCGCGGGTGGCTCGGACGAACGCGTAGTCGAGCGGCAGCGCGTATTCCAGCAGATATTCGCGCCCGCCGATCACGCGCGTCTCGCGCCCTTCGGCGAGTTCGGTGCCGACGGCGGTGGGCGTGTAGAACGCCGGGATGCCTGCGCCGGCGGCGCGCAGCCGTTCGGCGAGCGTGCCCTGCGGCACCAGTTCGGCATCGACCTCGCCGGACTCGTAGTACTTGGTGAAGGGGATCACGTCGGTGGGGCGGGTGGATGCGGTGAACGCGCAGATCACCTTCTTCACCTGGCCATTCTCCACCAGCATGCCGATGTCCGGCATGCGCGGCTGCTGCGCGCCGCCGGTGGTGTTGGCGACCAGCGTGAGCTGCTTCGCGCCGTGCTCGAGCAGCGCCTTGATCAGGTTGAACGGCACGCCCGGCATGGCGAAGCCGCCGAACGCGACGGTGGCACCGTCGGGAATGTCCTGCACCGCGTCGCGGAAGCTGGCGACCTGCTTGGATTTCTGTGGCATTTCCCCCCACCGCGTTGTCGTGCAGCGATGGAGGGGCATGGAGGGAGGGGTGTCAAGGCGAGGACCGCTTGTGCTCACATGCGCCCGAACAAGGAGAAGCGCCGCGTTGCTGGCCTGACTATCCAGCCCTTTCACTGGTTGACGTTGGAATATTGCAACTCCCGGACCAATGACTCAGTCGAATGAGATTGCAACCTCCCGATAGCTGCCCGGCGTCGCATTATTTACCGCCAGCAGTATCGGCTCGAAATGCAGGCGTATCCGCGACCACTTGGTGCTGCCTACGAGGACAACGATGGCGATCCTTCGTTGACCGAGATTCTGTTGATAGCGGATGCGCCTGTCCGTAGTTACCAGCAGATCGAACCCTGACTCCTCCGCGGCGGCGAGCAGGGCTCCGTTGCTCAACCTGTCCCAGCCTCTTGCCTGAGCCGTAACGACACTATGCGAGACGAGGGCGTGAGCGAGGCCGACCGGCGTGCCGTGGTCAAACAGAATGCGCATCAGCCGGAGCCGAATCCCGTAGGCTCTGGGCCACGAAATCAAGCACCGCCGCGATCTGCTCCCGAGTCACGTCGAACTGGTGCATCACCTCTTCGACGCTCAGGTCTTCGAGGTTCTCGATAACGGTCGCCACCGGCAGTCGCGTGCCGCGAAACACCCATGCACCGCCGACCTTGTCAGGAATGCTCTCCACTGCGGGGCACCGAGACCAATCCAGCACAGCCATGATTCGATTCTCCGTGGTTCAGTCTGGCGGACTGCTCCATCGGCGGCGTGTTATACCTTATCCAGCTTCTCGGCCAGCCACATCTTGATCAACGACTGATACGGCACGTCCCGCTTGTTCGCCGCTATCTTGATGCGCTCCAGCAGCGGCACCGGCAGGCGCAGCGAGATCGCCGTCGTGCTCGGCTTCAGATTCGGCAGTCGCACCCTCTCGGCCTTGCTCCAGTCGAGATAGTCGGCCGAATCGTGGCTCTCCCAAAACTGCCGCTCCTCAGCTTCATCCTTGAACGCCGGGATTGGCTTAAGGTGCTTGGGCATAGTGCGCTCTTTCCTTTCGGTGCATGTCACGGGCTGAGATCACGCGGATCAACCGGCCGTCGGCACGGAGCGTGAAGGTGATCTGGAGATGCCGCCCGTCATCGGTGCAACCCAAAGCATGATATCGCGGCTCGGTCAGGCTATGCCGAGGGTCGGTCAGCACCAGCAGCTTCGCGCAGAAGAACACCTGCTCGGCTTCGGCCTGACTGACGCCATGCCTGTCCACGCTCTTGCGGCTGCTGCCGGCATCCCAATCGAAGCCCTCCACCCGTGCCAGATCAGGCATGGCATGTATATGTCACGCATATACGCGCCGAGGCAAGCCGAGTGCGCGACGCCCGGCGTTGCCATACCGACGTGGCGGAGGTCCTGTACCGCCGCGTGACACGCCCTGCGGCACTGCGCCATGATCGAAACCATGTCGGAGCCATTCGACGGCCTGGAGCTTGCCCTCATGCGCATTGCCGAAGAGGCGGAGGCGCGCACGGGCTTCCTCGACCTCGGCGGACTGGGCCTGGTCACTCTTCCTCCCGAGCTGTTCCGGCTGCGGCACCTGCGCGAATTGAATCTCGGCGCTGGCCTGCGGCGCAGTGACGGCAGCCATCACCGAGCGTATGACCCACACGATGCCGATGCAGTTCGCAACAATATTGATACAAAGAATTTCGGAGACCTGCGGAAACTGCCCGATCTCGTGGCGCTGTCGGTTTCCGCAACAGCCATTGCCGACCTGACCCGGCTGGCCGGCCTCGTCGCGCTGCAATCACTCGATTGCAGCGTCACCCAGGTTGCCGACCTGACCCCGCTGGCCGGCTTCGTTGCGCTGCAATCGCTCGATTGCCGCTTCACCCAGGTTGCCGACCTGACCCCGCTGGCCGGCCTCGTCGCGCTGCAATCGCTCGTTTGTTTGAACACCCAGGTTGCCGACCTGACCCCGCTGGCCGGCCTCGTCGCGCTGCAATCGCTCGCTTGCGGCGGCACCCGGGTTGCCGACCTGACCCCGCTGGCCAGCCTCCTCGCGCTGCAATCGCTCGATTGCACCCGCACCCAGGTTGCCGACCTGACCCCGCTGGCCGGTCTCGTCGCGCTGCAATCGCTCGTTTGCAGCGGCACCCGGGTTGCCGATCTGACGCCGCTGGCCCGCCTCGTCGCGCTGCAATCGCTCGATTGTTGGGACACCCAGGTTGCCGACCTGGCCCCGCTGGCCGGCCTCGTCGCGCTGCAATCGCTCGATTGCAGCTTCACCCAGGTTGCCGACCTGACCCCGCTGGTCCGCCTCGTCGCGCTGCAATCGCTCGATTGCAGCTTCACCCAGGTTGCCGACCTGACCCCGCTGGCCGGCCTCGTCGCGCTGCAATCGCTCGCTTGCACCCGCACCCAGGTTGCCGACCTGACCCCGCTGGCCGGACTCGTCGCGCTGCAATCGCTCGATTGCCGCGACACGCAGGTTGCTGACCTGACCCCGCTGGCTTCTTTGCCGTCACTGCGAAAGCTCGATTGCTCGCATTGTGCAATCCGGAATCTGCCCCAAGCGATTTACGATCTGCCGTCACTGCGGGAACTGACACTGCTCGAAACCAGAATTCCCGGGGTGCCGGCCGAGGCATTGTCACAAAGCAACGGCGACAATTGCCTCGCTGCGGTCCGCGCACATTTCCGGGACCTCGAGGCGGGGGTGGAATTGGTCGCCGACATGAAGCTGATCGTTTTGGGCAATGGCCGCGTCGGCAAGACACAGATCTGCCGCCGCCTGCGAGGTGAGCGCTACGACAGCGACGAGCCCTCCACTCACGGTATCCTGGTCACCTCTGCCATCCTGCAAGGCAGCGAGACACTTACGCGGCTGAACATCTGGGATTTCGGCGGCCAGGACCTGTATCACGGCACGCACGCGCTGTTCCTGTGCACCAGCGCCGTCTTCCTGTTGGTATGGGCGCGCGAGACCGAGAACGCGTCGGTGCACGAATACCAGGGCGTCACATTCCAGAATCAGCCCTTGACCTATTGGCTGGCCTATGTGCGGCATCTGGCCGGAACCGTCAGCCCGGTGCTGATCGTGCAGACCCGCTGCGATCGGCCGCAGGACGAGGCGCTGGCGCCGCCGGTCTCCGAGGCCGACATGGCGGGGTTCGGGCACCGCGTCAGCCTGCACTACAGCGCGCTGAACGACCGCAAGCGCGAGGTGCTCGATGGCGCCTTGCGCGAGGCGGTGGGCTGGCTGCGGGAACATCACGGCGTTGCCGAGATCGGCATCGGCCGCATGCAGGTGCAGCGTGCATTGCAGGCCATGCGCGATGCCGACGCCGCGGTGCCGCCGCAGCAGCGTCAATACCGCACGATCACCCAGGAGCATTTCCGCCGTCTGTGCGACGAGGCCGGCAACGTCAGTTCACCAGGGGAGCTGCTGCGTTTCCTGCACAACACTGGCATCGTGTTCTACCGGCAGGGCTTGTTTGAGGACCGCATCGTGCTCGACCAGGGCTGGGCGCTGGAAGCGATCTACGCCGTGTTCAGCCGCGACAAGTGCTGGCGCGAACTGAAACGCCTGCGCGGACGCTTCACCCGCCCGTTGCTGGAGTTGCTGGTCTGGGGCGGTCATTCGATTGAAGAGCAGAAGCTGTTCCTCGACATGATGCGGTCGTGCGGCATCTGCTTCGTTCACCGGACTGGTCCCGACCGCGACGACGACAGCACGGAATACATCGCTCCCGACCTGCTGCCGGAACGCGGCGCGGTCGAGGATGACCTCAACGCGATGTGGGATGCGGAGCAGCCGTCCGAGATCGAGGAATTCGAATTCGAGATGCTGCATCCCGGGCTGGCACGCGGCCTGATCTGCGAGATCGGCGGCGAGGCTGGCGTTGCTGCGCTATACGGGCGCGGCGGCGTGTGCGCTTACGAGACGACGACGCGCAGCCATGCCTTGATCGAGCAGCAGGATATGCAGGACGCGTGGCATGGGCGCATCCGCGTGCAGACGCAGGGCGGTCAGTTCCGGCTGTTGCTCGACCGCCTGGCTGCCTGGATCGAGAGACGCAGCGGCCACAGCGGGCTCCGCGCCGCACGGATCGGCGCCCATGGCTTGCCCGCTGCCATTGTGGAGGCGGCGGAACGGGACAGCGCCAAGTCCGGCGATGCTGACACGGTGCCAGGGACATTCGGTGCGGCGCCGGTTGCGGCGACGGAGTATTTCGTTTCCTACGCGTGGGGTGACGATATGTCGCCGGAAGCGCGCGAACGCGAAGACGTCGTCGATCGGCTCTGCGCCGAGGCCGAAACCCGCGGCGTCCACATCATCCGCGACAAGACCACGCTGCGGACGGGCGACCGGATCGCCGCATTCATGCGGCGCATCGGCACCGGCGATCGGGTGTTTGTTGTCCTGAGCGAGAAGTACCTGCGCTCGCCCTACTGCATGTTCGAGCTATGCGAGATCTGGCGCCATAGCCGCGGCGACGAGGCGGATTTCCGCCGCCGTGTCAGCACCTACGCGCTGCCGGATGCGAACGCCAGGACGCCGATCGAGCGCATCCGCCTCGCAGCCGACTGGAAGACCCAGCACGACGAGATCGCGGCGCTGATCAAGGAACACGGTGGTGAGATCGTGGGCAGCCAGGATTTCGAGCGGTTCAAGCTGATGGGTGACTTCTACCGCAATGTGCCGGACATCCTGGCGACCATGTTCGACACCGTGCAGCCGCACAATTTCGAGGAGCTGGTGCAGCACGGCTTTGGCGCGGCCCCGAGCGGATGACTTTCGGCTGCCGTCCGCCGGTCAAGCCGGATAGTCCTTGACATTAGCCAAGCAAACATGAGATGTTAGGACCGCTATTTGCCGGAGCGGCCCGTCTCATGCACCTGATCGACTACCTGCCCCAGCTTCCGCCCCCGGTCGCCCGGTACGCCCTCTACACGTTGACCAAAGCGCTGCCGCCGCCGGATACCGACCTGCCCGAGGAACGCGCCGCGCGCGATGTCGCTGCAGTCGCCGCGGTCGCCGCGCTGCGCCCGGCGGATGCGTTGGAGGCACGGCTTGCCGCCCAGGCGGTCGCCGCCGATGCCCATGTGATCGACTGCCTCCGCCTCGCCGGTGTGGTCGGTCGGCGCTGCGAGGAAACGGCCCAGCGCTGCCGCGCCCAGGCCGCCACCATGGGGCGCCTTCAGCACAGCGCCCTGCGCGCGCTCCGGCTGCTGCAAAACGGGCGCGGCCGGGCGCATGAAAGCCCCGCCGTCGAGGACGTTCAACCGACGCGGCACGACGCGCCGATCGCGGACGCACCGCCACCTGCCCCCGACATCGTCGCCGAGGCCGAGCACTATGTCGCGGTCCACCGCGAGCGGGCCGCGGTGATCCGCGCCCGCGGTGGCGATCCGGCCAGGTTGCATTTCCCGCTGCCCAGGCCGGAGGTCATGCGGGCCATTGTCACCGGCAACAGCCCGCTGCTCCGGTCGCTCGACAAGAAGCGTCGTCCACCCCTGGCGGCCGCCGCATAATAACTCTTCGCTGCACCGGCCTTGTGCCGGCCGGCTACGTCATCAGAGCATATTCAGGCGAACCGGAATTCGCGCTACGGCCACGGACCCACCGTCATGGCGGGGCTCGTATGGGGGTTTGTTTGTCAAGTGCATTTTGCATCGGTCTTGCTCCATCGGCGTTGAGCGTTGGCGCTC
>Ga0209040_10001261_pt1 | contig 19946 bp, 18 predicted proteins | sample BogFormECP12_OM3_FD_188240 | JGI IMG/M metagenome (GOLD analysis project Ga0209040, IMG submission 188240) | Bog forest soil microbial communities from Calvert Island, British Columbia, Canada - ECP12_OM3 (SPAdes) (version 2) | ecosystem: Environmental > Aquatic > Freshwater > Wetlands > Bog ...
CGCGTAACTCAGCAAAGTATTTCAGGGGACTATCCATCCCCCCATCTCATCCCACCCAACCCAACTCACATATAGCAATTAAGATGCGTTTGCCCTGGGAGTGTCCCGTCAACGTCGACGAGCTGGTTTTTCGGCGCATACAGGCTGGTGGTCAGCACGCCGCGCGATGGCGAGCAACGTGAGGCGTTGGTGATGGCGTTGGTGAAGATGAGGCCCGTATTCGTCAGCGCATTGAGGTTAACCAGGTTGGCCTGAACCCAGGCGGCAGGAAAGTATTGAATTGCGCGCTGCTGATCCGTCATAAGAATTAAGAAGCTGGGCGTCTTCGGGACAGGCATTCGGCCTCCTCATCCGGGGTTTTCATTCTGCCTACCCCGGTGTCAAAGAGAGTACACCAAGCCGCCGCAATCCCGAACCGTCGTTTTGAATTCGAGGAAAGAGAGATCTGCAAGCTCCGTCGGCGCCGATTCAGAACTATCCAGAACACTTCGTGAAGAGTGCGGGTCGTTTTAAAGTTGGCAAGAAACGGAGTGGTGTCTGAATTGTCGGCAGCTCAAGCGGCAGGTCCCTGTTACGAGGTAATTTTCCATGAAAGTGAGCAATTTTCAACGGACATGCCGGCACCCGTGGTAGTTTAATCGTCCCTATCTTTTTCGCATCTGTGAGGAACCGTGACGGATGGAATGAACGAACAAAGTGTGAAAGCGATCGTGGATCAAAACTTCGGCATCAGGCCAATGGGCGTCGTAGTGGGGGTGACATTAAAAGGACATCGGCACTATTTCACGTCTGGAGCGATACCGTTGCACCAGGCGAAGGCTCAGGCGCTTCTACCCAAAGATCGCGTCCTGTTCATCGGATCGAATACCAAAGTGTTCACCGGGACTCTGCTCGCGCTGGCATCGATTGAAGGGATCGTCAACCTTGATACTCCAGTGAAAACATTGCTCCCTAAGGGGGTGACAATCCAGGAGCCCTACGGCCAGATTTTGTTGTGGCACCTGGCAACGCACAGCTCCGGATTTCCTGACGGCCAGTGCAAGTTTGGACACTACAAATTTGGTGCTTATCCGTTCGATTTCGAAGGCCGTTTCCTGGAACAATTCATTCCGAACTGTGCGCCGGGGACATATTGGGTCTATAGCAACCAGGCATTCGGCTTGCTAGGTGTGCTGTTATCGCACGCTTTCAGCAACAACACACAGAAGAGCAAATCGTGGGATAAAAGCTATCAGGAATGGCCGAAACATGTGGTAAGTCGGATCACCGCGCCGCTGGGTATGAATTCAACCCAAGTCGATTACACTGGGGTGGAGGCGCGAGTTGCGCAAGGCTACGTCATTCAAAAGAATGGAGACTATAAGCCGCAACCGCCACCGGATTGGGATCTTGGCTCAGCCGGACTTCCGGCTGGCGCGTTGTCATCGACAGCGGAAGACATGCTCACGTTCCTCGAAGCGGAGATGAGACCACCGGAAGGGATACTCGGGCAGGCGATCAAGCTGACGCAGCAGCCGTGTCCTTCACCGGGTGCATCGAATAACTTATCGATGGGACTGGGTTAGCAGATCGCCAGCCAAACTCCGTACTGGGACGACCGCATCTACATCAAGAACGGTGCGCTTGGAGGGTACGAATCCTTCATGGCCTTCGATCCGGTACGCCAGGTGGGCATAGTGGCATTGGGCAACACGAGTGGTGAGGGCGTAGGCAACGTTCTGGATTCAGCCGCACGAAACACCCTGGTACAACTACGCGGGATTCCGGCAGAACCGTCCAAGTTTCCCGCCCCGCCCAAGGACAAGAAACCCGAGTGCCCGGAAACTAAGTCCTGACGGCGGCTGCGAGGCGCGATGACCTGGCGGAAGAGATACGCCAGTACTTCATCCCCGACTTCAGCAAGTGGAAGAAGCATGATTCGCATCAGACGGCGTTTCAGCGAGTGGGGCGGACTTGAAGGCACAAGCCAGCAAGTGACACCGTGAGTGCGCACTGTGACTAATACGTGACCATCCAATCCTCACACACCCTCATCGAACCGCACAGACCAAATTCGCCGTGTCACTCTAAACCTGGCCCATCTCGGCTCGCCCGCGAGTTCGCGCAGCAGAAAGACACGACCAAAGCCAGCGCTGCCTATTAGGACTTCCGCACCCTCTGGAAAGATACTGACCCAGATCAGCAGCATCGGAAGGCAGATAAAAGTCGGATCTGCAATAAGATTGCCGCCATGCTCGACCTCCTTCGGCTCTGGTGCGGAGCTGTAATTCGCGTTTTTCGCACCCGCCATAGTCTAATTCTTGAGAACCTCGCCCTGCGCCAACAACTTGCCGTCTTGAAACGCAAGCATCCCAGGCCAAGCCTGCGGCCACTCGATAAGCTGTTTTGGGTCGTGGCCTGCCGCTTCTGGCCTCGCTGGAAGGACATTCTCGTTCTGGTCCAGCCGGAGACGGTTGCTCGCTGGCACAGAGTAGGATTCAAAGCATATTGGGCCATGCTCTGCAAGGCACGGAAACGAGTCGGTGGAGGTCGGAGAATTTCCAAAGAGGTCCGCGAGTTGATCTTCAAGATGGTCGCGGAGCATCCAACCTGGGGTGCACCTCGCATTCACGGGGAACTGCTCATGCTGGGCTTCGACGTATCAGAGACCACCATCTCCCGCTGGATGAGGCGCGCACCCAGGCGTCCAGAGCCGGCCCAACGTTGGCTGGCTTTCCTTCGCAATCACCGCGAGGCGATGGTCGCCATGGACTTCTTTACGGTTCCAACCCTCACTTTCAGCGTGCTCTATTGTTTCTTCATCATCAGCCACGATCGTCGCCGCATTCTGCACTGCAATGTCACGCGGCATCCGACGAGCATTTGGATCGCGCAGCAATTGCGTGAAGCCTTCCCCTACGACAGTGCTCCCAAGTTCCTCTTACTTGACCACGATGCGAAGTACGGATTCGAAGTGCGCGCTGCCATCCGTTCAATGAACATCACAGCTGTGCGGACTTCGATTGGGTGTCCTTGGCAGAATGGAATGGCGGAGCGTTGGGTCGGCAGCTGCCGGCGCGACTTCCTCGACCACGTAATCGCTTTGAACGAGCAATACCTGCGGCGACTCGTCTCCGATTACATTTCCTATTATCACGACGACCGAACCCATCTCGGATTGGGCAAACACACGCCCGGGCAACGGAGTCCGTCTTTGCCTCACGGGCGCGTTATTGCTAGGCCCAGACTTGGAGGCTTGCACCACCGTTACGACCGAGTTGCCTAAGATCGGCATCGAGGGACTACGTGCTCGACCGATGGCAGGAGCTCGTCTGATCCGACGAGTACGCGAGGAGTAGCGGGGGTAGCTTCAACCGCACCATGTGAGAGAGCCATGCTGCGGCCGCAACGGCGACCATCTCTTGCGCCCGTGCACCTTGCTAGGTGCGTTTTGAGTTATGACGAGGCACACAGTTGAAGAACATGAGAAGAACTCCTCACCTTGGCGTGGCGAGGTTCCAGATCATTGCCGAATCAGGGTACCAATCGATGCTCCTGCTAACGCACGGGAGAGGTTACCCGCCGTCAAGCCGTTTACGATACGGACCTGTTTGACGAGCTTAGCTCGCGTTAAGAGGTCAACCATTGCTGGCTCAAGCGGAAGCGTGGGCAGTTTTCTGTCGATCAATTCCTGGGCGCTGATCTCCGGGATGAACTCTGCGGCTGGGTCCGTCTTGGGATCGGCGGTATAGAGTCCGTCAACATCCTTGAGGAAGATCATACTGCGTGCGCCGAAGACCTCGGCCACCAGATACGATCCGGCGTCGCTGCCGTGGGGCGGCAACTTGCCCACTAGCGGCGGATGCTCCCACAACGAATAGGGAGGAATGCCGTTGAAGACGGCGCCGCGAGCCGCAGCCAGCATGGCAGGAAGGAGTTGCACGACGAAAGGCGCTTCCAGGTAGACGAACCCATACTTGGCCAACAGGCAGGAAACCATATAGGCATTTTGCGCCGAGTCTTTGGCGCTCAATGTGGCCAGCGCGCCAGTGGGCAGTCCCAGGTCCAGACCCACCGAGAAGATGTGGCGGGAGCGAATCCCGGCACCCACGCCGATGATCATTCGATGTTGGGATTGGTTTGCGACAATTTCTTCCAGCAGCGGCAGCAATGCGGAGCGCCCCCGATCCATGATGGAGCGTCCACCGATCTGAATAATATTGACGTCGGGGAGGATGGAGACCACTTGCCCTTCGGTTCGGGCGATTACGTTTTTGTCCACCAGCGATTCGCGCATCAGGCTCGATTCCACATGCCGAGCGCCAGAACCATGCAAGGTCATCGTGCGTCTCCGTTCTTGTGAATAATCGTTCCCACCGGCTCGCCGTTCAGCGCGGCGGTCAGTTGGCCGGGTTTCAGACCGTTGACGAATTGAATTTCGCGAATGTTGCGTGCCCGCGCCAGAAACTCGAGCACAGCTCTTTCCACAATGAGATCTTCCAGGTCGAGAGCCAACAACTCTTCTACGCTAATGCGCGGAATGTGTTTGGAAGAGGGGTCTTTCTTGGGATCGGCAGTGTAGAGCCCATCCTCATCCTTTACATAGATCATCTTGCGCGCGCCGAATACCTCGGAGATCAGAAAGCATCCGGTGTCCGTACGCTGTGGCGGAATACGACCCGTTGCCGGGTTCGGTTCCCACAGCTTGTAAGGGGGCATGCCCTGGCAGATTACGGCGCTGCGCTCCATTAGATAATGAGGAAGCGTGTTAAATCCCTCCGGCTCGATGAAGGGAATTCCGTATTGGGCCAGCAAGTAGTGCAGCATTTGCGCGTTCTGCCAAGCGACGGCTGTGCCCAGCACCGTGAGCACGCCGGTAGGCAAACCCAGATCAATGGCCAGGCTGTATATGTGACGCGCGCGGGTGCCCGCACCGGTTCCAAGGATCATTTTGTGCTGGCCCAGATTGGCTACAATCTCTCTGACCAGCGGGTACACCGCGCTACGACCACGATCCATGATGCTCTGGCCGCCAATCTTGACCACGTTGACCCAAGGCAAGATGGCGAAGTCCGGCGTGTCCTCAGTAGCTTGCTGCAGAGAAGCATCTGTCAGAGAGCTGGCGAGGAATTGTTTGCCTAGCGAGGTGAGCAAGCTGTTCTTATCTTCAATCATGTCTTCCATGGGATCCCTTCAGAAATCTCGACTTGCTCCTTCTGCAAATTCAAAGATTTCCAACTCAAAACTACGTTTCTCTTGAAATCCGGCGTCCAGGGAGCCGAAGCTTGTCTCCGCCCAAACGGCCAGTTGCTTAAGGGCCTGCTCTTGAACGCTGACGGGCAGGGCGGCAAACCTGGCGCCTGTGCGGTGGCGCACCAGAAATTCCTGCGGGGTTGCTATGACATTCCAAGACGCCGCCTCGGAATGCACATGGCGCACCGACGACGACTCCAGCCAGGCCAGAGCCTGCCGGCGCGACTCCTTCGGCCGATGCCAGGCTACCTCCATCTCTTCGAGAATGTCTGCTAGCCGACGCTTCAGCCGTGCGTTAATCCCCGATTCCGGACTGATTGTGTGGCCTACAGCCACACTTCCGCCGGGCAGCAAGACCCGCCGGGTTTCGCTGAGGACTCCCTGCCAATCGCCAATGCCACTCAAGACCTGCATTAACAACACTACGTCGAACGTGCCGTCGCAAAACGGCAATTGTCGTCCATCTGCCTGCGCCAGAATGCAACTCTTGGAGGTCGCGGGGAACTCCTGCAACATGGCGAGAGATGTGTCCACGCCGACATAGAAATCTCCCGCTGCCACGAACGCTTTTCCGATCCGTCCTGTCCCCGCGCCGATTTCGAGCACTCGCGCTGGGGTAGTACGTCGTAGCACGTTCCAAATAGCTGCCCGAACGGCTCTTGGTACCTCAGTGGGCAGCGAACGGTAGCGCTCGAAGTTGGACGCGGTTGGGTCAAAATTGGATTGCATGGTTTGGCTCAACGATAGCCTTCCGCCTGAAGTCGAAACAGTTCAGCATAGAGTCCGTCGTGCGAGAGCAACTGATCGTGAGTTCCAAGTTCTACGAGTTCTCCCTGGCGAAGTACGACGATGCGATCGGCCATTCGAACCGTAGAGAAACGATGCGAGATCAATAATGCCGTTTGTCCTGCGACTAAATCGGCAAAGCGCCGAAAGGTCTCATATTCGGCGCGTGCGTCCAGCGCTGCCGTGGGCTCGTCCAGGATGATGATCTGAGCCTTGCGGATATAGGCCCGGGCCAGGGCGATCTTCTGCCATTCGCCTCCGGAGAGTTCAAGGCCACCCTCAAAGCGCCGTCCCAGCATCTGACGGTATCCCAGAGGAAGACTGGCAGCCAGCAAGGCAGCCTGCGACTTCTCTGCGGCTTCGACAATCGCGGGATCAGTGCGCAAGTCGGCGCCGTATGGCCGCTGCAGCCGACGATCCAGATACTCCTGCACCTGGCTGATCTCTCCTACTCCGATGTTCTCATCCAGGCAAAGGTCGTAATGAACAAAGTCCTGAAAGATCACGCCCACGGTGTGGCGCAGGGACTCAAGCTCGTATTCGCGGAGGTCCACGCCATCCAGCAGAATGCGTCCTTCACTGGGATCGTAGAGGCGGGCTAAAAGTTTGGCTAATGTGGTCTTGCCGGCTCCGTTCTCACCCACCAAGGCAATCTTCTCGCCGGGAGCAATTCGCATACTGACGTGGCGAACGGCCCACGTGGTGCTACCGGGATATTGAAATCCGACGTCGTCGAATACCAGATCCTTCATCAGCGGCGAGGGCACCGCGCGGGCACCCGGGACCGAAACAATCGTGGGTTGCATTTCGAAGAAGTCGAACAGGTCGCGGACATAAAGACCCTGCTCATAAATATTGCCGGCAGCGGACAGCAAACGTTCGGTCACGGCACGGCTGCGGGCGAATGACCCGGCAAGAAAAGTAAGCGTGCCAATGCTGATGACCCCATAAAATGCGCGCCACAATATGATCGCGTAACCGCCGTAATATCCAGCTATTCCCAGCCATGAGAGCACGGTACCGGCCACGCCTTTGCGCACGACGAGACCGCGGTTCGCTTCGTGGAGCCGGCGTGCGAGCTTGCGGTAACGATTCAGCAGCCAGCTGGTCAACCCGAAGATTTGTACTTCCTTCGCGGTCTTGTCGCCTGCGCTCAGGAAACGCAGGTAGTCTAGTTGCCGTCGCTCCGGCGTCATGCGATACAGCAACGAGTATTCCAATGCACTGAAATGTGCTTCGCCCAGAAAGCTGGGCAGTATCGCCACCACCAGCAGCGCCAGCAACCACGGACTGTAGACCAACACCGCCGAAGCCAGCGAAACCAGGGTCACAGAATCCTGGCCTACGGAGAGCACTTGCGTCAGCAGGCCGATGCGTCCCGTAGTCTGCCGTTGAGCGCGCTCCAGTCGGTCATAAAATGCAGGATCTTCGAAATGGCGGAGATCAAGCGTACCAGCATGGGCGATGAGTTTTTCGCTGATCTGATGGGAGCAAAGATCGCCGAAAAGGCCTTCAACTGCGGTCGAGGCCCGGTCCAGCGCCTCTCCCACGGTTACGATCACCAGCTCTAAGCCGACCAGAAGCCAGAGCCGCGAGAGGTTGGGCCGTCCCATGCGCGCCGCCACTACCGTGTCGATGATCAATTTGGCGACCCATAGCGTGGCAATGGGGACAGCGGCCCGCAACAACCGGAGCAGCACCGTGGCGGTTGCGTATCCGCGATGTGTCTGCCACACCAAGTGAAGAAATTGGGGGACGGAGCTAAGCGCGCCAAACTTTTGCCGCCACGTGAGCAGGCCCCCGCCTGGAGAGCTGTGAAACTTCGGCAATGTTGAGACCGGAGGTGGCAAGGCTTTGTATTGTAATCCCCATCGCCCCAAACCCTGCAGACCGGAGCCCCCCCCCCACCAATCTCGGATCGAAAAGAACAGTGGCTGGAGACGACTCAGTGAGACACTGCCGCCAGCCTCCTCTTGCAAAAGCAGGCCTCTAGTAACTGCGTTAGAACCTCGTATCGAGAATTATGTCAATCGGACTGCAGGATGCCCCGCTGACGCTGTCGCACGCGTCCGCAGGCAAAGTACGCAATCCACTGATGTCCGGGAAGAAACAATTTGGGACTCCACTACTCGACATTACTTGAGGGATGCGCCCCACGAGCAGACTCACCAACGCTGCGGCGCAGGGTCTGGGCGTTAACCTACTTGACGACGACCGTGCCTTTCATAAACGGGTGTATCGTGCAGTGATACGGATAGGTGCATTTCGCAGCCAGAGTCTTTGCCTCGGAAGTCGTGTTTCCGGCAATATGCCCGGTGTCCCAAGAGGTACCGTCGTCCGAAGTACACGTGTGAGCCATACCCATTTCGTTCTTCCACTGTACTGAATCGCCTGCTTGGATTTCGATGGTTGGGGGGTCGAATTTCATCGCTTGGATTCGTACTGTCTGTGTCCCCATTGCATTGCGCCACGTGCGTAAACTGGGATTGTTTAGTGATGTTCGTTCTGCACCGTATTTTTCACGTCTAGATCGACTTCCACCATCATGCCGCGGTCCTCATGCGCCAGAATGTGGCAGTGCACGACGTAGGAGCCGCGATAGTCGACAAAGCGGCTGCGCATCTTGAAGTAACCTGGAATGATAATTGTCCCTGAGTTAGCGGTTGTTTGGATACCAGCTGGGATTGGGAACACATCCCACCAGATATTTGTCATCTGGGGAGGATATATCGTCCGGGGCGACGCGGTGCAGGGCATCCAAGAGGCCTGGTCATTCGGATTCAACCAACATTGGCCTGGTTTGAGTTGCGGCGGTGTGGCGCTTACCACATAGAGCTTATCCGTTCCAACCGGAAAGCCGTGACTGTCCAGCAACGGGGCGTTCGGATCAAATACCTCAGTGACCTGGAACGGGTTGACGTGGATGTGGAAAGGGTGGTCGATGAGGGTCCCGACCGTTTTGTTCTCCACCATCCATTCCTCGGCGGTGTTGAGTGGCTTGATCTCCAGTGGATTGCCCTCTGAGAACTTGACCCCGTCAATCGTATGCTGCGATGCCCCCGATCCGGCTCCGGTCGTTGCGAACACGATGGTACGCTTATGGCCGGCAACTTCAGCTGGTGTGATGTCATGCAGGAAGCTCGGACGAGGTGGCGCGTGGGGCATCAATGGCATCACCGGGCCGGAACCGGATAGCACAACGGTAAACAAGACGGTCCCCGGGGTACTGGCTTGTGCCTTGCTGACGGAAACGCCCTGAACAACATTTACGGGAAAGGGCGTACTCGACGGTGTGTCAGGAGCGCGCACCAGCAGGTCGACACGGTTGCCTGGGGCTACGAAGACTGGACGCTGTGCCCGTTTCTGGTAGTTCTGATCGTCAAACTGCACTCCGTCCTGTGCTGTCTGCCGCCAAGTGAAGCCCTGCGGCAGCCCGAAAAGGTAAAAACCGCTGATCGGCGAGGCATTGACGATCCGCCAGAGCTGCACCTCGCCCGGGTACATCGTCAACGGCGGCTGTTGCTGGCCGTTGACTGAGAACGGCGGTGGACCAGTGCCATTGCCGCGCTCGAGGCCCGGAGTAGTGCCAAGTTGGTTGACCACCAAGGTCGGCTGCTGGCGTGTCCATTCGTTCGCCTTGTTCCTCCGGTATCGGTTGTAGAAGGCGTTCAGCTTGCCGTCGTACTCCGCACCCTCGATGATGAACGCACCGGCCATGCCGTTCGATACGTTGAGCGCGGTCGAGCCATGCTTGTGGGCATGATACCATTGCGTTCCGGGTGCTTGGCCCATCCGCAGCGCCGGCGGGCCTGAGTTGGGGTATTTCGGCAGCACGAAGCAATACGGGAACGCGCCGACATAATATTGCGGCCACTCTTTGGCATTGATTTTCTTTTCATCTGGAGCCCAAAGATTTTCCTTGGATTTCTTCAGCAACTCCTCCTGCAGGTCCGTGTATTCCTTCGGCAGATCAGACCAAATCTTCGGCCACTGGTCCATAGGGTCCTTCAGTTTCTTCTCGCACTGGGTGAAGAACCTATCGAAATCGTTCTCGACGCTCTTGGCAGTTACCGTGGGAACAGATACCCCGGGATCATGACCCGGCACGCGCGGCGAAGGTCGCACATAGACGAACACATCATCACCTGTCGAGGTCGGGCTGGTGTGGGTGCCGTGAAAATGTATATTACCGGTGCTCGATCCGTGGAAACAGTTCGGCATGGTATCGCCGGCGCTCTGAGGGTAGCCGCTGCTACTGGAGTCGCACTTTCCAAGATCGAGCGAGTTGCCATAGTCGAGCGGGTCGATCTGATTCAGAAAGGTCAGTTCGACGATGTCGCCGAGTTTGGCGCGCAAAGTCGGTCCGGGTAGCGGCGCCATCACCTTGTTGGGATCGGCTGGCCCAGGCTCATGGTTTTGGAAGAAACGGAGCAGTTGCGGGACGCACTTCGCGTTGCCGTTGTTGGCGCTGACCTGAAAACTCTGTTGGGCGTCCGTTAGGACAACCAGGCCGCGCAGCCGACCGTTGGCCGAGACAATCTCGGGCAGGCTCTTCGTCAGATCGACCGGCGCAGGGCATGGGGTAGTTGGGATAGTCTGCGCTGGAGCTGGGACGGCATGCACCAGTAGAGCTGCCAGGACGCTCAGCGTGCCCGCGAAGGATTTGCGGCGCAACCGACTGACGAGCGACCAAACCAGGCATTCGACGTGATCCATTGTCATATTAACTCCTGTAGCTGTTGAAAAACTCCTTTTTTTAAGAAACCGACTCAAAATAGGTGACCGAGAATGTATAGGAAATCGGAGAAGATTGTTTATAGGGCATCCTAGCGCGTCGCAGTTTCGACAAAAGTTCGACGAGCGAGTTTTTCAACAGCTACTCCTTATCTCCCAAACTAGACGCCGACTAGCCGGTGCCCTAGACTACGGTAGACTAGCGACGATGATCTGTCCGCGCTCCGTCGGATGGTTGCGACAGCAATAGTTAAATACATCGCCCACAGTTCCCGTTACTACGAACTGCGGGCGGGAGGAGTCGTTGGGCGGAATTGGATCGGACAAGTATCCAGGAGGATTGCCGGTCGCCGGCGGCGGCACCGGAGCGCCGGTTGGAAGGTTGCCGACCGTGGGCCAGGGTTGGTGCGCGTATTTCGTGCGGTTCCCCCAAGTCACGATATCGCCAGCCTGTGCGTACAGTGGAGCGCCTGGTTTTGCGCCCGGCAAGTGGGGCTGAAACGCGGCCGCAGTGCCGGATGAAATTATGTCGATGGACCAATCGAGCTGTGGCATCGGATTTCAGCCTCTCTTCTTCTGTCCGAACGTGGCAGAAAGCGTCGGTCCGATCAAGGACCTTGCCCGAGCCGAGCTGTCGACTATAGAAGGCGCGGCGCGGCGAGATGAATTACTTGATCAAGAATTTCGCTTCTAGCCTTTGATAGCTCCGGACTATATACCATTTATGGGATTCGGCCACTTGTTTATTTTCTCAGGCCGGGCGACCCCGACCCGAACCCCTGGAGCCGTGCGGAACAGTTCGAAACAGCAAATGCCTCGTGCTCGACGAACTCGACCGAGAGCTAGAGCGACGTGGCCACCGCTATCTGCGCTACGCCGATGATTGCAATATCTACGTGCGCAGCGAGCGGGCGGGTCAACGGGATGATGGAAAGCATTACGCGATTCATCACGCACAAGCTCAAACTCAAGGTAAATGAGACGAAGAGCGCGGTGGCGCGACCGCAAGAGCGGAAGCTTCTCGGTTTCAGCTTTAGTTCAGATCGTCGAACGACAGATGGCCGTCTTGCAGGATGACGATCTCGCCATCCTGCACAAACTGCTTTGCCGGAAGCTTCTCGAGCGCTTCGACCATCTCCGGAAAGTAGCGTCGCAGCGGCCGACCCGCCTTCGATTGAAGCAGAACTTTGCTGCCCTTGCGGAACGCCAGACAACGAAAACCCATCGCATTTCGGCTCGTACGCCCAATTGTCGCCTTTCGGAAGCTCCGCAACCGACTTCGCCTCCATGGGAGGGAACGGCGGCCCGAATAGGAATCGCGATGGACGGAAACTCCTGCTTCAACTCCTCGGCGAGAAACGCGCCTTCAGCGATGTCAAGGTGCTGCTTCGAAGGGCCGCGCCTGCTTGGCATGCAGAGTTGGATGCTGCAGGACCAATCGAGAGCGTCTTATTCAGGTGCGCTGAAATGCCAGTGGTTTTTCCTTCTTGCCTTAATTGTCATTTTTGCAGTTTGCGCCCTCATTGAAGGCACGATGGTCCTCCCCAATCACGTTCAAGCCTCAGGCCCGCTAACTTATACCCCTTTGTCATCGTTGTTATTCAACCGTCGTAGTGATTGAACACCCAGCACCTTTTTGCCATTTACAGAGATTTCGCTTCAGCACAGAATTCATACCTTATTTCTCGACCAAAATAAGCGACCACTCAGTCGGGTATATCAAGCGGTAGCCCCCTGGGTAGGAGACCGCCAATCAATCCAGCCTTTCCGGCAGAAAGAGAGCGCTTGTGGCTACCCAACAGACAGGGACCGTCTATATCACCAACAATACTGGCGGAAACGCGAACATATATCTGTTTCACGAGAACAGCACTAACGGCACTCAGGCTGGCGCGTGGTATGACGTGCCCTCCGGCCAACCCGCAGGGCCGCTGACGGTCTACTACAAGACCGGATTCCCAGATTGGGGAGTTCTTGATTACTGGTCCGTGCTGATTCACGTCACAAGCGGCCCAAACGCGGGCTTTTATGTCAGCGGCGAAAATTTTATTCCCTTTTGGACGGACTACTGGAAGGAGTGCCAGTTGGAGAGCGGCGACGTCGGCAACACGATCAACCTGTCCGTCGACACCTCGACCTTTAATGTCTCGCTGCCTACAAACGGTTGCACCGGGCCAATGATGCAGCTGACGCCGGCTACGCCGATTACGCACGTATTCGTCGTGATGCTCGAAAATCATTCGTTCGACAATGTCTTCGCCATGTCGGGTATACCGGGAATTACCGCAGCCACCACGTCCAATTCGAACTCGATTGCCACAGGGCAGGGCACAGAGACCTATAACGTGCAGTCAAGCGCCCAGGTACCCATGCCCACGGATCCTGGTCACGAATTTCTCGATGTTGTGGAGCAGCTCTGCGGCCAGTCCGGCGAAAACGCTCCGTACGGCCAGAACGCTCCTTGGCCTCCGCCAACTGGCCAGTCATATCCGTCGATCAATAACTCCGGCTTCGCCGCCAATTATTCAACCTCCACCAGTGAAGACCCCCCACCCTCGCCCCCCGCTCCCCCGCCCTCGCAAGACATCGGCGAGATCATGGACTGCTTCGCCACGCAAACCCAGTTGCCTAATATTTACGGGTTGGCACAGCTGGGTGCGATTTGCGATCACTGGTACTCCTCTCTGCCGGGTCCGACATGGCCCAACCGTTTCTTTCTGCACGGCGCTTCCTCCTCGGGCATGGACGATAGCCCGACTCAGGACCAGATGAAAGAGTGGGAGCTGCCGGGCGACGGTTTCGAATACCCCAACGGATCCATCTATCAGAAGCTGGACGGGGCGAATATTCCGTATCGTTTTTACAACGATACCTATCCACCTATCGTTGGTCCTAGCATGTTCAGTGATGACCCGCAGAATGGGTCGATCGTCGGCGGAGTGGCGCAGGTGTCGGCCCTACAGGGCGTGACAATGGCAGATGTTCATTCCTTAAAAGACTTGCAGGGCGACCTGCAAGGGCCCTATCCCTATCCTTACACGTTTATCGAGCCGAACTACGGAGATGTGACGGGGGGTACCTATGCAGGGGGTTCGTCTCAGCATCCAATGGACGATTCCACTGGGGGAGAGAATCTGCTGAACTACGTTTATGGGGCAATCCGGAACTCACCCTACTGGAACACCAGCTTGTTGATCGTCCTTTACGACGAACATGGCGGGTTCTACGACTCGGTCTCGCCGCCCACCGGCGTCACTGCTCCGGGAGACAACCCGCAGTACGGCTACAACACTCACGGCTTCGACTTCACGACCTTGGGAGTTCGCGTGCCGGCCGTATTGGTTTCGCCGCTCATCACAGCCGGCACGGTGGATTCTACGCCGTACGATCACTCTTCGGTCCTGGCGCTGTTGGAAAAGCTCTGGAACTTGACTCCGCTAACCAATCGGGACGCCACGGCCAATAGTCCGTACGACCTTCTGTCACAGGCCACATCGCAGGACATGCCGGCTGTACTACCACGCCGGCTGCCTCCCCGCCAATTCACGAGTCCTACGCTGACGAAGAGCGAAAGGGCATTGATTTTGTCGCAGCCGCTGCCCCAGTCCGGCAATCTGGTCGGAGCCTTGGCGATCCTTCACAAGACGGATCTTGAGTTGTCGGACGGGACGCCAGAAGATCTTGCTGCCACTCGAACCAGGTACGCGACAGTTCGAACCCGGGCCGACGCTGAAGCCTACGCCGCGCATGTAATGGAGAAGGCGCGGACTGTGCAGATGCAACGGAAACTCGCCCAAAGGAAAAAGAGCTGATGCTAACCATGCTTCCCTTCCTAGATCTCAGGGGCTATGGCCCTGGTCTCGGCCCGGTATGCTTTCGGATGATCAAAAGCCTGCCCCGAGCGAAGTCGAAGGGTGCCCTGACGCGGAGTGTCCTTGCTAGGTGTTGAAAAAGTCACTCTGATTAGCAGCTGAGGCGCGGTACAAGGAAGTATGGCTTCCATGTATTGCCTGATCTTCATTTGCGGAGGGCTGCTGATCATGATGGGGGAACACACCCGTTCGGAGTCTCTGTTCTACTACTTCAAGCTGGACGATTACGTTCCTGAAAATCACCTGCTGCGCCTGATTGATAAGCACGTCAGCTTCGCCTTTGTCCGCGAGCGACTGTAAGGACAGCTACAGCGAAACCGGACGCCCCTCGATCGATCCCGGACTGCTGCTGCGCATCCTGCTGATCGGGTACCTCTATCGCAGTACTGGGCCTAGCTGTGTTGCTATGGGGAGTGCAGGTGTTCGCCGAGTCGACCGCCGACACTGAGAAGATGCTGCAGAGCAAGGAACAGGCCGGTGGCAGGCCTGGAAGGATCACAACAAAAAACCCTTCGAGGAGATGATCCCGGAGAATTCCATCAACATAGCCGGCGGGTCTGTCGACAAAGGGAAGCAGTAGATCGTGAAAGATGCTACCGACCCGGGATGTATGGTCGACAGCTTCTCGCTGTCGGATTTTTCCTACATCTGGCTCGATGACGACACCGTCATGATGACCTACAACGCTACTCAGGCCGGAACCTGCGGTGGAAAAGAAATACCGGGCAAGGTCGTCGCGAGTTCGCTCTGGCAGAAGAAGAGCGGCAGGTGGGTTTCGCCATTCCACCAGGAAACTCCGATGCCCGGAATGTAGTGTTTTAACAACTCGCTTCAATTGCACGAAACCTAAGGTTCCTCTTGCTCTGATATGCGAACCCGTAGTAGTGGCGACAGGCGAAGATTTCACCACTATTAGGACTTCCACCCGTCACCCGCAATGCGTAGCAGGACACCTCGGTTGTCGAGTCCAGGACATGTTTCACAAGCCTCGAAATGTTCCCAGGGTGGTCAGGCGCGGAGGGCGGTGAATGACAGCCGCGGCTCGGAGCAGTACCACTGAATAAATTCATCAATGGATCCACAGCTCCCTTCTGAGATTCAGTTTGCAGCCGCAGGCCTTTCGGTTTGCCGGTGACGATGTTTTGCGAGCCTGCAATGAAACTCCGAATCCGAATGCTGGATCTACTGAGACCCAAAACCCGTGACGCATCTCGGAAGAGCGTGTGCGTCACAAGAATGTGGTGGGTGAAGCGATTGGGAGGTTGCGGCTGCAAGTATGTCGTGTTTTAATCGGCTGCACGTGCTGTGAAACGCGAGGAGCGTAAGAACATGTCTTCTTCGGACAACAGTATTCCATGGCCGAAAATGAGAGGCGATTTCCGCAACACCGGTTGTCGCATATTCAGGTGGAGTCCTCAACCAGGTTCCTCAATTCGCCATGTCGATACTAATGCTTGGAGTCCGGCAGGTTCTCTCAGCCTGATCAACGCCACACCCGTCATTGGGTCTGATGAAACGATCTACGTTGGCTCGTCGAACTTCATTTTCTATGCCTGCGCGGAAACTGGCCTGGTGTACCCTTATCGAGACAACAATGATCCCAATATTGTTGATTCAGCCGCCTGTTTGATATCTGACGCGCAGCTATTTTTCCCCTGTGGGAACTTTAGTCTGTATTCTCTAGAAACCTCACCACTCCTGCCCGGTTCTAGCAAGTTCATTAACATCTCGGGAAACCGCCACTGGCTCGGGGACAGTAAAGTAAGTTCCCCCAGCACCATCCACTGGCTGGAAGGCAACGTGGTCAACGACAGCCGCGGGAACCTGTTTGCCGGTTGCGACAATTTTTTCCTCTTCTGTTGCAGCCCGACGAAACCGGGGTTTTTTCAGTGGGGATTTCCTACCGGCTTCTTTATCTGGAGCGCGTGTGCGTTCTCTTCCGATCAAAAGGCGCTTTATTTCGTCTCTGCCGATATGACCTGTTATGCGCTTGATCCAAGTTGCGGAGCGGAGCTTTGGGAGTGCCGAATCGGGAATCTCAGCGCGTCTTCGCCTGCCGTCACCGTGGATAATCGCGTCATTTTTGGCGCGTTCGACGGGAAGATCTACTGCCTGAATGGCGATGATGGAACTATACAATGGGTCCATCCCACTGGCAGCCTCATCTATGCGTCGCCGGCATTATCCGATCAGGACAACAGAATTTTTGTCACGTCGTCGGATGGTGTGCTGCGGGCCCTGGACATCGGCGGCTCAACCCCGGAGGTCGTGTGGGAGTTCTTTACCGGGATGCCAAGCTTCAGCTCTGCGGCCATTGGACCTGATCCTACAGGGATGCTGAGCCTCAGCCCGGCTGGCATTGGACCTGATCCCGAGGAGATCGCCCCATACCTGGTCTATGTTGGTAGTGGCAATGGTTTGCTTTACGCATTGGATCCCCAGGGGCGGCGGCGATGGTCCTACGATGTTGCCGCCTTTTACGCAGAGAAATCGAAAGAAGACGGTCCGGACCCGGCGTTCTGGCCTGCTTTTCGCTATCCGGCGATCAACTCTTCGGTGGCTCTGGGTAATCACGGAGTAGTTACAGCTACCTCCGGCGGTATTGTTCTTTCTGTCCCCTACGATGCCTATCAAAATGACGTAAGTCTCTTCTTTGACAAGAATCCCAATGACAGCTATTTCGATCATCTGCCGGAGACAGGAATACGCCTTTGCTATATTTCTCCGGCAGGCCGGATGGCAAAGCAGATCCTGCCTCGGGATGCTGGGACGCAGATAACCATTGATGCCGGGCAGACAATCAGCTTCGCAGGTTTGTCGCGCAGTTCCGGCAGCCCCAGCCAGCGATCCACCTTCTCAGCACTGCCATCGGATATTCAGGTCCTTGTCAATGGCGAAGTTTATGATGCTTGGAAGCTGAGCGCCGACAAAACTCAGATACATGTAGCGCCACCAGTCCCGAAGGCGCAACAGGGTAGCTTTCAGTTGCAGATCAACGATGGCAATGGATCGGTAGTAGGCAAAGTAGAATGCGTTTACCGTCTTCTTTACCCCTCTCTTGAACCCCCGGATCTTCGGGGGCGAGTTTTGACGACTCAATACTGCGTTCAGCAGATGTCGGTCTTTTCACCGTTCATCGTACCGGCACTCGATCAATTAGGATTAGCAACGATAACGATTCCGTTTAGGTTTTTATCGATTGACGAAACCAGTGGCGTCGCTGTGGCCTATGCCTACGAAAGTTATAGCGGCGGAGCTTCCGGTGCACCAACGAGAAACCTGATCTACACGTTTACCGGGTGGTACGTGAATGGTAACTTCAAGCTGTCCTCAGGACCTTGCTATTACGAACTCACCGGTTTTCCCATTCTGCTGGATCAACTGACTATTTCAGGCAAGCTGGGTCACAGCCAGAAGGAAAACGCGGGCGTCTCGCTCACGGCATCTTACACCAATACTCTTCTAAAGCAGATTGAATGGCTCTTTACGTACCTGACCCATTGGGCAGACTTGGGAGAGCTCTTGCCTTCCTGGAAGGATTTGTGGAAGGACCTCAGCCTGGAAGAGCCGCGGAAGATTCTGCACGATCTGGAGAAGCTGGCCTCCGGGTCTCCCACTGCGTACACCCGGTTCGCCACTCTTATCACGCGGATCCTGTCTGGCGAACTCTCTGAGTTTCTTGGTGGATCATCCATCTTTGAGCCTTGGAAACTGTTCGACAAGAAGGACGGCCTTTTCTGGGTTGGTACCTATGCGCTGTCGGAAGTGGCATCGATGCTCCCCATCGAGGCCCCTGGGGAACCAATGCTCCCCATCAAGGCCCCAGAGGCGTCGTTTTCCTATGATGCCGTGGTGGGAAACCTTCAGGTTACAGTACACGGCTATCAGGAAACCGATGTAATTGGAATCATCTTGCTTGACCAAAGCTTCCTTCCAGTCCCATTGAACTACACCGATCGCAACTCGAGTCCTACTTATAAATCCGGAAATTCCGGCGAGACGACCATCACACAAAGTTTGTCTTTGTTCGGGGCAGGACTGGACGGAAACGCGCGGCTGAAGGCCGTCGTAATGCTGAATCTGGAACAGGTGCAACAGACCTTCGAATTCTCGCCAGGATGGTTTTGATGTCGCGAATCCAACGATACCCGCCAAGACGTAAGAGTCCAATTTGTTGTCTTTCAGGCGTATCGGCACTTGGTTCGTAAGTCGTTGTGAACGCCTTCACGTCACTTGATTTCATAACAATGTCGGCCTCTTCGACCACCGAAGTAGACTTTGGTCTGTCGACGACCCAAGGCTCGGCCGTCAGGCCGCGCACTTGCGCTATGAAGTGACGAAAGAGCGGCAGGCTAGGGAGACTCTGAACAAGTACTCGGATTTCCACTGATCTGCAGGCTAGAGTGGGAGGAAATTTGGCGGAGGACTGGCAGAGCGATGAAGCAGCAGACACTGGCGATGGCGAACGGGTTCGAGCAGTACGCGAAGAAGACGCGGCGTGCTGTGTTTCTGGAAGAGATGGAACAGGTAGTGCCGTGGGCTGAGTTGTGCCGCTTGATCGCGCCTCACTATCCAAGACCCGGCAACGGGCGGCCACCGGTGGGGCTGGAGCGGATGCTGCGAGCGTACTTTCTCCAGCAATGGTTCAACCTGTCAGACCCGGGGCTGGAAGAGGCGCTGTATGACTCGGCGGTGATGCGCGGCTTTGTGGGCATCGATCTAGGGCGGGAGCCGGTGCCGGACGAGACCACGGTGTGCAAGTTCCGTCACCTGCTGGAAGAGCACGGGTTGGGCGGGGAGATTCTGCAGACGGTGAATCTGTTTCTACAAAGCCGGGGAGTGCGGATCACGACCGGCACCATCGTCGATGCGACCATCATTCATGCCCCCAGTTCGACCAAGAACCGGGAGCAAAAGCGCGACCCTGCAATGCACCAAACGAGGAAGGGTAAGCAATGGTACTTCGGAATGAAGGCGCACGTAGGGGTGGACAGTAAGACGAAGATGATTCACAGCGTGGTGGCGACGGCGGCCAACGTGGCGGATAGCACGGTCTTGCCGGAGTTACTGCACGGGGAAGAAACAAAGGTTTGGGGCGATCAGGCTTATCGGGGACAGACGGAAGCCATGCAGGAAGTTGCGCCCGGAGCGCAGGACCTGACCCACAAGCAGTACCGCTTCAAGGACCGCGTCGACGAAATACAACGAGCAAAAAACCGCACGAAGTCTCGGGTGCGCTCGAAAGTGGAGCACGTGTTTGGGGTGATGAAGCTGAAGTTCGGGTTTGTGAAGGTGCGCTATCGAGTATTGAAAAAGAACGCC
>Ga0209040_10001263_pt1 | contig 19923 bp, 19 predicted proteins | sample BogFormECP12_OM3_FD_188240 | JGI IMG/M metagenome (GOLD analysis project Ga0209040, IMG submission 188240) | Bog forest soil microbial communities from Calvert Island, British Columbia, Canada - ECP12_OM3 (SPAdes) (version 2) | ecosystem: Environmental > Aquatic > Freshwater > Wetlands > Bog ...
ACTGCGGAAGAACTAAACGACTCCGCAAGAGGAGGTGCACCCATGGCATTTACCCTAAAGAGTTCGGCATTCGCCGCTGGCACCGAAATTCCCAAGAAACTCACCTGCGAAGGCCCTGATGTATCACCCGCGCTGGAGTGGGGCGGCTCTCCTGCGAAGACTGCAAGCTACGCTGTGATCATGGACGACCCCGACGCTCCAGCGGGGACCTGGGTGCATTGGGTAGTTTGGAACCTCCCCGCTAACGCGCACAGCCTTCGTGAGGATATAGCAAAGCGCGAACAACTGGAGGATGGCTCGCGGCAGGGCCGCAACGACTTCAGGAAGATCGGCTACAACGGGCCATGTCCTCCGCCGGGCAAGGCACATCGCTACTTTTTCCGCCTGTATGCGCTCGATGCCAAGCTCGATCTGGCGCCCGGTGCGACGCGGCAGGAACTTGACGCCGCGATGAAAGGACACATTCTGGGAGAAGCCGAATATATGGGTACCTTCCGGCGATAACGCCGGAAAGCCTATCGTTGTGGAACGAAGGGGCGGAAAATCAGCCTCCGAAGGAGGCGCTCAGTCTAGTCAATGCGTAACCGACTCCACGCCCTTCGGCGTCAGGTCGAATTGCTGCACCAGCATGTCAACAATCTCTTTGCCGATCTCGAGCGACGCTGTCGCCGCCGGCGACGGCACATTGCAGACGTGAATCATGCGTCCGCTGCGCACAAAGTCAAAATCGTCGAGCAGATTTCCATTCCGGTCCACCGCCTGCGCGCGCACGCCTGAGCCACCCGGCGCAAGGTCCGACTCCTGCAGCTCCGGCACCATCTGCTGTAGTGACTTGACGAACGCAGCTTTCACCCACGACCGGTATTGCTCAGCCAGACCCATTCGCCAATACTTGCGCGCCATCCTCCAGAAGCCGGGAAACTCCATCATCTCCTTGGTTTCGCCGAGATCGACGCCCGCGCCGGTGTATCCCTCGCGACGCAACGCCAGCAATGCGTTCGGACCCGCCTCCACGCTTCCATTTACGCGCCGTGTGAAGTGAACTCCGAGGAATGGAAACCGCGGATCAGGCACGGGATAGATAAGCGCCTTGACCAGATGGCGACGCTCCGGCTTCACCTCGTAGTACTCGCCGCGGAACGGCACAATCTCCAGATCGGTATGCACACCCGCCATGCGCGCAACCGCGTCGCTATAAAGTCCGGCGCAGTTAATCACATATCGCGCCCGAAAATCTCCCGCCTTTGTTTCCACGATGTTCGCTTGTCCGTCTTCGCGCAGGCCCACGACCTTGGCGTCGCGCACGATCGCGCCTCCAGCCCGCTCGATCAGTTCGGCATATTTGTTAGCCACCACGGTGTAGTCAACGATGCCGGTGGTTGGAACCTGTAGGGCCCGTATGCCGGCGCAGTGCGGCTCAATCTCGCGAAACTGCTCGGGTTCGAGCATGCGCAGTCCCGGCACGCCGTTCGCAATCCCGCGCTGATGCAGTTGCTCCAGCCGCGGAACCTCCTCAGGACTCGTGGCAACCACCAATTTGCCGCACTCCTCGAACGGCACGCCCTGCTCCGCGCAGAAGCGCTTCATGGACGCGGCGCCGGCTACGCAGTTGCGCGCCTTCAGCGAGCCGGTCTTGTAGTAGAGACCCGAGTGGATGACTCCGCTGTTGTGCCCGGTCTGGTGCGCAGCAACGTGATCTTCCTTCTCTACGACGAAAATCTGAATGCCCGGGAAGCGTCGCGTGGCTTCCAGGGCGGTCGCTAGTCCAACAATCCCGGCGCCAATAATTAGAAGGTCTGCTGTACGGTCGGGCATAATCTTCGGCGTTCTCCGATTGACACGCGATTATACGAGGCAGTGCTTGCTGGAGCTATGACCCGCGTCACAGCAGTTGCGGCCACGCTCGCAGGCCAGTAGTCTAGGACTTCACTAAGCAACCCATTATGCGCGTACTAGTCACAGGCGGGGCGGGCTTCATCGGCTCGCATCTATGCGATGCGTTGCTCGGCGCAGGTCATTCTGTCATTTGCGCCGACAATCTGCTGACTGGACGCTTGCAGAACATTGCGCATCTTCACAACGAGCCGCGCTTCGAATTTCTCCAACAGGACATCTGTCAACCTTTCGATTGCGGCACGGTCGAATACGTTTTCCATTTCGCCTCACCGGCCAGCCCGGTTGACTACCTCAAGCACGGTATCGAAACTCTGCAGGTCGGCTCGCTGGGCTCGATGAACTGCCTCGATCTGGCCAGAAAATACGATGCGAAGTTTCTGCTGGCCTCCACGTCCGAATGTTATGGCGACCCGCTGGAGCATCCGCAGAAGGAAAGCTACTGGGGGCACGTCAACCCCATCGGCCCGCGCTCGGTGTACGACGAATCCAAGCGTTTCGCCGAAGCGGTGACCATGGCTTACCACCGCCATCGCAAGGTGGACACGCGCATTGCACGCATCTTTAATACCTACGGCCCTCGCCTGCAGCTCAACGATGGCCGCGTCATCTCCAACTTCATGAAGCAGGCGCTGCTGGGCGAAGACCTCACCATCTACGGCGACGGCTCGCAGACGCGCAGCTTCTGCTACGTGAGCGACGAGATCGCGGGAATTCTTGCGCTGTCGAAATCCGGCGAGCATGAGCCGGTCAACATCGGCAACCCCGGCGAGTTCACCATCCTGGAATGTGCACAGCTGGTGCTCGAAGTCACGGGTTCCAGCAGCAAAATCCGATTCGAGCCGCTGCCTCAAGACGATCCTAAGCAGCGCTGCCCCAACATCAGCAAAGCTAAACGCCTGCTGGAGTGGGAGCCGACAATCGATCTACGCGCTGGCTTGCGAATGTCGCTCGATTATTTCAAATCGGCGATTGGTGCAATCGGCGCCAGCACATAGGGCGATTTGGGATTTCGCGACGGCCCGCCTACAATGATGCCTATGGAGATTTCGCTCACCCCCGAGATGGAACAAAGGTTGAGCCAGGTCGCCTCTCAGGCCGGCAAAGGCACTCAGGAGTTGGTCCAGGAACTCGTCGCCAATTACCTGGATCACGACGCGTGGTTCCGGTCGGAGGTGGTCAAAGGACTTGCTTCCCTGAACCGCGGCGAGTCGGTCACACATGATGAGGTGGGTCGGCGCATGGAGAGACGGCTCGCCTCCGAATGACGGTCCGCTGGTCTCCGGAAGCCGCCGCTGATTTCGACAGCATCATCGCGTACCTACTGGACCAGAGCCCTTCAACCGCGGATCGCATCGCGCGAACGATCTATGGTGCGGTATCGTCTCTCGACACACTCCCTAATCGTGGCCGGATCGGTCGGGTCGACGGCACTCGTGAGCTAGTGCTGTTACCGCTTCCGTATGTCGTTGTGTACCGAGTGCTCAGTGACGCTGTGCAAATCTCCCGGGTGCTGCATGGCTCGCAACGTTGGCCCTAAGACCGCGGTGAGCAGCGTCGGCGTCGCCCGCATAAAACAGTCCGCTTTCCATCCCCGCTTCCCGTAGAATGATCCCGAGTAACCCCGAGGTCCGCTCGATGGACACTCAACTCGAATTCGAGACCCTGCGCCGGGAAAGCTCTTCGTGGTGGTACATTGCACGGCGCAAGCTGCTGCGCGATGCTGCAGCGCAAGCCGTGCGCAACAAGCGCGAAGCGCGCATCCTTGATCTCGGCTGCACCGCACAATTGGAGTTTTCCGATTCCCCCTACTTGCGCGTTCTCAACGTGCACAGTTGCCTGCCGGTACTGGCCTTCCAGCAGCTTCAGGGCTGCCATGACCTGCTCTGCACACGCAGCGAAGAACTTGCGCTGGCTTCGAATTCCTTCGACGCCGTCGTCGCCGGCGATATTCTGCAGACCCTTCCGGACGACCTCATCGCCCTGCGCGAGTTGCGGCGCGTGCTGAAAGATGGCGGCTCGTTGTGCCTCACCGTTCCTGCATATCCCGCTCTCTGGGGCGAGGACGACGAGGCCCGCGGCCACCAGCGCCGTTACACCGCCAGCGGACTGCGGCGCAAGCTCAACAACTGCGGCTTCGAGATCTCCCGCGTGTCCTACCTGGTCGCATCGGGATTTCTCCCCGCCATCCTCGAACGGGTGGGCAAAAACATATTCAAGAAGTCTATCGGGCGGCGCAGCGAACCTGCCGAAACGCCCGCCTGGGCGAACCGCGGAATGGTCACGCTCCTCGATTGCGAGCGGCAACTGATCCGCGTCATCAACCTGCCATTCGGCACGCGCCTGGTCTGTTGGGCGCGCAAGCCTGCTCTGGTCGCCGAGCGCGTGACCGTCCCCGCCTGGGAGCGCCAGTGGTCGCGCCGTCCACTGCCGCAGGGCATGAGCTAGAGCGATTTCGGAAAGCCTGCCTGATGTACGGGCACGGCTGGCATCTCCGTTACGCGCCCGGCCTTCTCAAAACCCGCCCGAAGTCTAGTGTGACCCCCTATCCAGGGCACAATATAAACGCAATTCGGCAAAAACACGCTACAGGGTTTTTGGTAAAGATTCCCAAAACGGGAACACGCGCTGATTTATAAATTTCCACCCAAGCAAAGAGGGTTGGATGGAGCACCCAGCCAAGTTCCACTTTGGGTCGAGGACACACAAATAGGGTCTTAATCTTAGCACTTTGTGCACAGAGCTGCTATACGCTTGTAGCGAGCAGCCACCCGCAACTCGACGCTGCCCCATTCTCCGACTCTTGGTAGTCAACACTTATCACTATTCAACAGAGGAGATCTTATGCGAAGAACGATGTTTATCATTATCGTTACCTTGTGCACGGGTACATGTTCCACCACGCTTTTCGCTCAGAGTCGTCATATGCAGCTACTAACCCCAACTACCGGATGGACGATTGAGGACAATCATCTTTTCTGGACGACCGACAATGGTAGACGCTGGTCGGACATCACGCCTGGTGACCCACGTACGAACTCCCTAGCTTCTGCATTCTTTTTAGATACCAGTAGCGGCTGGGCAGTGTTTGGCACGCCGAGTGGAAATGATCCAGATGAAGGGAAGTGGATTCTGGCCAAGACTATCAACTCTGGAACAACGTGGTCAACAACCCCTATTACCGTACCTGAACTGAATGAGACAGCTCGGGTAGTCAGCGTTAATCATGTCTTTTTTTTGGATTCGACCCAAGGGTGGATGAATCTATCACTCGAAAGCAGTTCCAACTTTAACCTTGGTGTCCTTCTCTCAACCTCAGATGGCGGCCGTACTTGGACGTTTGTAGTGCGGAGTCCACACATAACAGGGCAAGTATATTTCCTTGATGCTATGAATGGCTGGCTAGCCGGGGGGCCGGGGTCGTCGCAGCTTTATGCTACTCATGATGGTGGAACAACCTGGCTCGCTGTGTCGCTTGACCCGCCGGGATGGCACGGCCAGCCTTCGAGAGTCTACGATATACCTGTGTTCCGAGACACTCATCATGGTTTCGAGGTCGTGACGTATTCCGGTCCTGACGAGCCCGTCTCAAAGGTTGTGCTATTTGTGACAGCAGATGGAGGCACAACATGGCAGCCCCAAGTAACTGTTCCCCAACTACGTAACCGCGGGGGCCAGGGCCCCGCACCTTCAGCAGTCGTCTCCTCCACTCTTGTGCTCGCTGATCGCATTAAGGATAGCATCGTCCTCAAGCAAACGACTCTTGGCGGTGACACGACCACTGCTTGGGCGCACGTGGAGACTCCCGGTGGCGTACTTGAAATCAGCTTTGTGACGCCCACCAGGGGGTGGCTGCTGATGCAGCAGGGTGTTGCAGTCGCAATTTTGTCCACTATAGACGGGGGCAATTCCTGGGCGCAAATTACTCCCCACAGCCCGCAACACCTCAAGCCAGTGCGGCACCCATTAATCCTCAAACCTAATGTCGCACCGAATGCGGTTACTCCGGTGCGCTGATCAGAACCCCTTGCACGCTTGCTCGATTCCAGCCGCCACAGCCGTGACCAGCTTATTCTGGTTCGTGGGGTCCGTAAGTCGCGTCTCCTCCTGCCGGTTAACGATGATCCCGCACTCTAAGAGAACTGCTGGCATGGCAGCCGTTTTGAGCACTATGAGATCATCGTAGATATAAATACCCCTCTTCCCATCTACTAACTCTCGATTCTCGCCCTTGATTTTTTCGGCATGATGGAGCGACGGGCTGAACCCCGCCTTCACCAACTGAGAGCCGATGTCGCGTGCAAGTTGGAGACTCTCCTCCGCCTGCGGGTTCTTTTTGGAGACGAAGAGCGAGAAACCATGAAAACGATCGCTATAGCGGTGCTCTGCCCCATCGTACCTCCATGTCGAAAGATACGAAGGCTGGACGGAATCATGGTGAATGGATATTAGAAGGTTGGCGTTCTGGAGTTTCGCAGACTCAGTCCTCTGCTGGAGAGACTTTCCATTACTGTCGATGATAAAGGCTTGATCTATCCCATCTCCCCGAATTTTCTCCAATAGCAGATTCGCGATGTTTCCATTAAAAACGAACTCACCCACGCCTCGAGCGCTGACCGCACCTTGCGCCGATGCGCTGTGACCAATGTCTATCGCGACGACGCATCCCTGGTCCCCGGCCCTCGCCGTCGGAGCTGTAAAAAGAATCAAGGCCAGAGCAATGCTGAACCTGAACCGCGGCCGGCATCTCACTAGTGCACGTTTTGGCCTTTCATCCCTGTAATCTTCCATTGCCCATCGACAGACCGTATGTTCACAACCACGCGCTCCGTTCCGTCCACGGATTTTCCATCTTTGCGGATGGCGGAATAATGTGACTCAAGTTCGAGAATTCCCTGTCCATCCTGCTGCATACTGTAATTGGGTTGTCCAACCAGCGTGTAGTGAAGCGTTGGGAAGCGGTTGAAATAGTACTGCTTATCTCTTGCAATATCAGCCCATGTGGCCGTAGGTATGCTGAAGTAAGGAGATACGGTTTCGTCAAAAAAGGGGCGAAGCGGGGCGACCGATGGGCCCGCCCAGGCAGAGAGAAACCGATTCACCCATTCCGTGGTGTCTGGCTGCGGTTTCTGCTCCGGCGGACGCTTCTCTCGAGGAGGGTGCTCAACGTTGCCAGTTGCGGCTTTCTCCCCAGTGGGCGGATTGTACGTTTCGGCCTTGACCTCTGGTTTCTGGACCTCTCGCTCTGGTGGCTTAGGACGGGTTGCGAAATACAAAACCAAAGCTATGATCACAACGCCGGCCCCCGCGGCAGCCATCTTCATCCCAACCGGAAAACCCGGCTGAGGCTCGGGCGGAATTGGACGCCTGTCGCGCTCTTGTTCCAGCCGCTCGCGTTCCTGTTGTTCCAGACGAGCCTTCTCCGCAGCAGCCTGCCTACGTTCCTCCTCCAGTCGCGCCTTTTCTGCGGTGGCCTGCCTGCGCTCCTCTTCCAGTAGTGCCTGTTCAGCGGCCAGCCTGCGTTCCTCCTCTAACCGTGCGCGCTCGGCAGCCTGCTTGCGCTCCTGTTCCAGCCGTGCCTGATCGGCCGCACGTTTACGCTCCTCCGCATCCGCGACATCGGCCTGGCGCTCTGGCGCTGGCGCGGGCGCGGGAGCAATTGGTTGAGCTGCCTCCACCACGCCCAAGGTCTTCATCAGCGACTTGAGGCCGCGCGCATAATCGGTTCTGAAGTCGATGAACTGGACTCGGGCCAATTGTAGCGGGATCGTGCAATCACGAAAGAAGACCGGAATGATGCTTTTCTTTTCGTCCAGCGCGCGCGAAATTTCGTTTCGGACGTTCCGGGATTTGGCGGAATCGGGAGACAGGATCAACAGCATGCGCGGACATTCGTTCAACGCATCTTCGATCGCGCTGTCCCATTCCTGACCTGGGCTGATGTCCAATTGATCGAGCCAGACACCGGCTCCGGCTGCCTTCAAATCTCCGGCCAGGCGAAGGGCGAACTCAGAATCCTCGCGGCTATAGCTGAAAAAGGCTGACGGTACGTCGGGCAAGGCCGACCTCCTGGCGCTGTAAACTTATTGAGTACACATATTAGCCGATTTGGCGGGAAATAGAACCTCATAAATGCGGGAAGCGGGGACCTACAGGTGTCAGCGGAACCCCAACAGGCTTGCCGCGGGCTCGTGCCGAATCGTCGCTACACACGGTGTGTGGACCGCCGGCAGGAAGTATGAAAGTACTGATTAACGACGTACCTGTTGGAGTACTGCAGAAGGGGCCCGACAGGATCTACTGACGTGAACTTCCGCTATTTGACGACAATATTCACCAGCCTGCCCTTCACCACCAGCACCTTCGCAATTTCTTTGCCGGCGATTGCGGCTTTGATCTTCTCGTCGGCGAGCGCAAGTTCCCGCACCTCGTCTTCCGTCGCATCAGCGGAGACGACAATGCGGCTACGGATCTTGCCGTTCACCTGAATCGCAATCTCAACTTCTTCTTCCTTGGCAAGTGCGGGATCATACTGCGGCCATGGTGCACGCAAGAGGTCGGCAGTTTCGCCCAGCATCTCCCACAACTCGTGCGCCAGATACGGCGCGAACGGCGCCAGCATCAGCACCAATTTCCGCTGAGCATCGGCCACCAACGACAGTGGAGCAGCCGGCTCGCCGCGATGCACGCCGTCTTCATAAGCGTAGAGCTCGTTCACCAGCTCCATGACGGCCGCGATTGAAGTGTTAAAGTGCCAGCGGGCGCCGAAGTCCTCCGTGACTCGCCGGATGGTCTGGTGCAACTTACGCTGCATCTGCCGCGCCGCAGGCGAGAGCGTCCCAACACCGTTACCGTTCCATTCCGGATGCTCCGGCTTGGCGTTGCGCACAACAAAGCGATACACGCGCGACAACAATCCGCTCACGCCCTTGATCCCGTCATCCTGCCAGTCCAGGTCCCGGTCGGGCGGCGAGGCGAACAACGTGTACATGCGCGTCGCATCTGCGCCGTAGCGCGCCACCATGTCGTCGGGCGACACCACGTTGCCCAGGCTCTTCGACATCTTGGCGCCGCCCTTGATGACCATGCCTTGCGTGAACAGCCGCTCGGCCGGTTCGTCGTTCCTGACGATGCCCATGTCGCGCATCACCTTCGTCCAGAAACGCGAATAGATGAGGTGCAGGATGGCATGCTCGACTCCGCCGATGTACTGGTCGATCGGGAACCAGTACGCGACGGCGTCGGTGTCGAGCGGCCCGGTGTCGAGCGACGGGCAGGTGTAGCGATAGAAATACCAGGAGGAATCGACAAAGGTGTCCATGGTGTCGGTTTCGCGACGCGCTGCACCGCCGCACTTGGGACACTTTACATTGACGAACTCCGGCACCCGGCTGAGCGGCGAGCCGCCGGTCAGAGTGATGTCAACGTTCTCCGGCAACAGGACCGGCAAGTCCTTCTCCGGTACCGGTACGATGCCGCACGTGGGGCAGTAGATGATCGGGATCGGCGTGCCCCAATAGCGCTGCCGGCTGATCCCCCAATCCTTCAAACGATACGTTATGGTTGCCTTGCCGAAGCCGTGGTCTTCCGCATATTTTGACATCTTCTCGATGGCTTCCTGGCAAGGCATTCCGGTGAACTCACCGGAGTTAATCAGCAGGCTGTTAGCTTCGGTGAAGGGCAACACCGGCTCGTCGGGTGAGCCATCGGGAGCGTCTCCTTCGCGCCGCGGCAGGATCACGATGCGAATGTCCAGTCCATACTTCTTGGCGAATTCGTAATCGCGCTCGTCGTGCGCCGGGACCGACATGATGGCGCCCGTGCCGTAATCGAGCAGCACATAGTTCGCCACCCAGATAGGCACGCGTTCCTCGTTGAAAGGATTAGTGGCGTAGCGTCCAGTAGCCACGCCGTGCTTCTCGATGGCGCCGATATCGCCGGCCTCCTTCGCCTTGCGTTGCTCGGCCTTCAGCTCCTCAACCTTGGCCAGCAAATCAGGATCGTTGGCGGTCAGGTCCGCGACCATAGGATGCTCGGGCGCGAGCTGCAACGACGTGGCGCCGAAGATGGTGTCCACGCGGGTCGTGAATACAGGAATCTTGTCGCTCGCCGGCCCCGCCGGGCCATCCAGCTTGAAATCCACCAGCGTGCCTTCGCTGCGGCCGATCCAGTTGCGCTGCATGGTGCGGACTTTTTCCGGCCAGCCTTGCAAAGTTTCCAAACCTTGCAACAGTTCGTCGGCGTAATCGGTGATGCGCAGGAACCACTGCTCCAGCTCGCGTTGCTCCACCAGCGTCGTCTCGTGGCGCCAGCAGCAGCCGTTGGGCAGCACCTGTTCGTTGGCCAGCACGGTAGCGCATTGCGGACACCAATTGACTTTGCTCTTCTTGCGGTAGGCCAGACCGCGCTCCAGGAACTTCAGGAAGAACCACTGGTTCCAGCGGTAATATTCCGGCAGGCAGGTGGTGACCTCGGTTGACCAGTCATAGGCAAAGCCGAGGCGGTTCATCTGCGCCTTCATCTTGGCGATGTTGCCCAGGGTCCACTGGCGCGGCGGAGTCTGGTTCTGAATGGCCGCGTTCTCGGCGGGCAGGCCAAACGAATCCCACCCCATGGGATGAAGCACGTTATGGCCCTGCATCCACATGTAGCGCGCCAGCGCGTCGCCAATGGAGTAGTTGCGCACGTGTCCCATGTGCAGCGCGCCCGACGGGTAGGGCAGCATCTCGAGGACGTAATACTTCTTGCGCTTGGTGGTGAAAGGCTCGGCGCGATACAGTTCGGGACTCCGCGCCCAGCACTCCAACCACTTCTGCTCGACCGCCTGCGGGTCATAGTGGTCGGCGCGAGTTATGATTTCGGTTGGCGGCGCCGCGTTCGATGGATGAATTTTGGATTCAGACATACGTACTTATAGATGCTCTTCAGATGAGTTGGGGTAAACCTTGATTTTACAATGCGGAGAAGAAGTCGTGACTTGGGGTAGTGGGTCAGTTTGCAATATGGAAGCGCGCCTTTCGCGCGTCGGCGCGAATCGGCGCGCCCAGATCCTTCGCTGCGCAAAGAAAGCTTGCTCGGGATGACAAGGTTGACTGTGCCCCGAAGACAACAAAGGCAAACTGACCCACTACCTGATGGAGGCGCCGATGACCTATCTGCTGTGTCGTAATCGTGTTGCGGACTTCTCGCGGTGGAAAGCCGTTTTCTCTTCCCACGCACAAGCCCACCGGGACGCCGGCCTGCGACTGGTGAATCTCTGGCGCGACGCCGCAGAACCCAACAACGTTTTCTTCCTCTTCGAGGTTGGGAGTGTAGAGAAGGCCAAGGAGTTCATCAGCAATCCGGAGGCCGCCAAAGCGGGAGAGTCTTCCGGGGTCATCGATGGCGAATACCATTTCGTGGAAGACGCCGGGGGCTACTGACTAACCTTGCGCCCGGCAGATTTTATTGCTCCCTCCACCAACCTCTTCAGTGCGTTCACATTCGTCAGGTCATCGAGCGGTTCATCAATCGGCGTCTCTGCGATGAACGCCGCGTGCGCCAGTCCTGGATCGTTGAGCAGGCGGCGAAACGGCTTCAGCCCAATGCTCCCCTTCCCGATGTGCTGATGGCGGTCCAGCTTCGAGCCGCGCTCGGCCTTGGCGTCATTGCAATGCCAGACATAAACATTCTTCAGCCCAATAGTGCGATCGAGCTGATCGAGCGTGTCGGCGAATCCTTCTTCGCTCACAATGTCGTATCCCGCGACGTGCGTGTGACAGGTGTCAATGCACGCGCCCGAAGGGACGAACCCGCCCATCAGGTAGAGCAGCTCTGCAACCTGCTCGAAGTTGCCGCCCAGCGAGAACTCCGATCCCGCCGTGTTTTCGATCAGGATGCGCAGCTTGCCCGCCTTCAGATCGAGCCCGTCCGCGGCCTGCTCGATGGCCAACGCGACCCGCTGCAGACCTTCTTCGCGGCTGCTGCCGCGAAACGAGCCAGGATGCAGCACCAGAAACTCGGCGCCGAGCGCAAGCGCCCGCTCCACCTCACCACGAAAAGCCGCGATGGATTTCGCATGAAACTCCGGATTGCCGCCCGCCAGATTCACCAGGTAGTTGGCGTGAATGACCAGCGGCGTCAATCCGTAGCGCTCGCGCAGGCGCGACATCTCTTCGCATTGCGGTCGCGCCAGCTCATACGGCGCCCACTGGCGTGGACTGGAAGAAAAAATCTGGAAGGCATTGCATCCCAGGCGATAGGCGCGCTCGGCGGCGTTGGCGACTCCGCCGGCGGTCGAGGTGTGGATGCCGATCCGCCGCGAGATGAGCCTGGGTGGCCGCTTCGGCGGCGGCAGCAGCTTCAGGATATCTTTTTCTTTCTTCTCGGAATGCGCTGACATGGAAGGCTGATCTTAGTATGCCAGCAGGATCCTTAAATCGCGGACGTTATTACCGGTGGGCCCGGTGACAATGGCATCGCCGATCGTGTCCAGCAGCGGGAAGGCATTGAAATCCGCCAGCGCTGTGGCCACATCGAAGCCGTGCTGCTGCGCGCGCTCCACCGTGGTCCCGTCCACTACCGCGCCTGCGGCCGGGCTGTTGCCATCAACGCCGTCCGTGCCTGCGCTCAGCACGGTGATAGTCTCGCCCGCAATGTGCTGCGCGCAATAGAGCGCGAATTGCTGATTGCGCCCGCCGACGCCAGCTTTCGCTCCCACCTTTACCGTGACCTCGCCGCCGGAGATGAGGCAGGCGCGCGACACGCCGCGGCGCAACTCGCGCAACCGACCCAGCAAGTGATTGGCGGCACGCTGGAAGTCCCAATCGTCGCAACTGTTGTCCACCTCGATGGCAAATCCTCCGAGCACGGCACTTTCAACCGCGGCGTTCGTCGCGGTCGCATTCGACAGCACCGTGACGTAGCGCGAATCCTCAAATGCCGGATCTCCCTGCTTCGGCGTTTCCTGCAACTGGCCCCGCTCAAACAACGTGCGCACGCTCTCCGGAAAACGCGGAAGCAGATTGTAGCGCTCCACGATGGCGTGGCAATCGGCGACCGTCGTGGTGTCGGGCATGGTAGGCCCGGAAGCCAGCGCATCCAGCGAATTTTCCGGCACGTCGGAAACCAGCACTGACACCTGACACGCCGGCGCCGCCGCCCGTGCCAGTCGTCCACCCTTGAGCGCCGACAGATGTTTGCGTACCGCGTTGATCTCCGCGATGGGCGCCCCTGAATGTACCAGCGCCCTATAGGTTTCGATCACATCAGCCAGCGAGATGTCCGCGCTGATCGGCTTCTCGGCGATGGCGGAAGCTCCTCCGCTGATGAGGAACACGGCCATCGTACGCGGCGACGCGCCCGCCACCAGCCTCAGGATGGCGTCCCCCGCGCGCAGAGAGTCCTCATTCGGCAAGGGGTGTCCGCCGCTGAAATAGCGAAAGCCGAAGAGCTGCGCCGGCGGCGCGTTGGGGCAATCGATGATGCCAGTGAGTCCGGTGTCCACAATGTTGCTGAACGCCGCCGCCATGCTGTGGCCCGCCTTGCCGATGGAGACCACCAGCACTCGCTCGAACGATTTCAGACCGTATGAGTTGTCTCCGACGCGTAGCTGGCTACCGTCGTACTCCACATCCTGCGCGAAGGCGTGTGGGATGCTGCACTCCAGCAGCGCGTGGTCGAACATCTCGCGGGCGCGGTCGCGCATTTCGCGCAGATGTTCGGTGGGCAGCGACGAGTGGGGCATGTCGGGGAGATTATATGCCGCTCGGCGTTAGAGCAGTTTCCGGACTACTGTACCCGCCCCCCTAGAAACCCTGCTCGTGCAGCCAGCTCTCCAGCGTCATCCGCATTTCGCTGAGGTGGCCTTCGAAGAAGTGGTCTCCGGGTACGAACACCAACTCCTTCGGATCGGCTGCAGCTTCCACAATCCGCTCCAGCCCTTCGTGGGGGCCGAACTGGTCGTGATCGCCGCTGACAAACAGCTTCGGCTTGGCGCACTCCCGCAGAAACGAGAATGAGTAAACACGTCCGTCGGCCGCGACCGGCGTTCCCAGTGAGATGAGCGCCCGCACGTCGGGATCGGGACAGCAGGCGCGCAGGCCGGTGGCGGCGCCAAAGGAGAATCCCGCGAAGACGATCGGCAATCTGAACTCCTTCTTCAGCCAGGCCAGGGCGGTCTGCACGTCGGCCACCTCGCCCCGTCCATCGTCGTGCCGGCCGGCGCTCAGTCCCGTGCCGCGGAAGTTGAATCGCAGCACCGGAAACCCGACGGAATGCAGCGCCTTCATGGCGTGGAAGACGACCTTATTATGCATCGTCCCGCCGAACATAGGATGCGGATGGCAAACCAGCCCTGCGTGCGTGGCCGTGGGCGAGCCAACGTTCAGCAGGGCTTCCAACCGTCCCGCCGGGCCGTCGAGAAAGAATGACCGGATTGCTGCGTGTGCTATCGCCAACCGTCGCCTCTCGGAGTCTCCTCCTGCCTACCCCATGTGGTTGATGGGCCCAATCCCCTTGCCCACCGGGTACGCCGAGGTGATCGCTTTCCGGACATAGTCTTTAGCAGCCCGCACCGCCTCCGGCAGTTGCCAGCCCAGCGCCAGGTGGCAGGCGATCGAGATGGCAAAGGCGCACCCGGTTCCATGGGTGGACCGGGATTCCAGATGGCCCCCCGGAAAAATCTCCTCCCTCACCGTCCCGTTCTCGACGTAGCTGAGGTAGTCGTTGGCCTCCTGTAAATGCCCGCCAGTGATGACGACCGCCCGGCACCCCATCCCTCGGAGCACGGCGGCGGTCGTCCGCAGCCAAAGCAATACCTCCTCCCAGGGAGCCCCGACCGGCACCGCCTTGACCCCGGCCAGCACAGCCGCCTCATCCACATTAGGAGTGACGACGTCAGCCAGCGGCAGCAGTTCTTCCCGAAGAACCCGCAAGCCCGCGTCATCCAGTAGAATAGCCCCAGACGAGGACCGCAGCACCGGATCGACCACAATGTTGCGTAACCCCAGCTTGCTCAATATGCTGGCGACGGTCGAGGCCACCTCCGCCGAGCCCAGCATCCCTACCCGGACGCTAGCGATGTCCAAGTCCTCTGCCAGCGCGCCCAGGGTTCGCCGGACCAGGTCGGGCTCCAGCGGCTGTACTCCGAACACCCCCTGGCTGGACTGGACCGTCAACGCCGTGATGCAAGTTACGGCGTAGCAGCCCTGCGCCGCCGCCGTTTTGATGTCGGCGGTCACTCCGGCTCCGGAGGAGGGGTCATACCCAGCGATACTCAGGACGACCGGCGGCGTTTTCATGAACTGAATGTACCGCAAAGATAGCCGCCTCGGCAGACTTCTCTGCCAACTGGCTGCCATCTGCCAATTGGCAGACAGCCGGGAAAATCGCGTTTTGAGGCCGAAACAGCCTCCATTTCCACTTTATTTTACTCTTGTAAGTTGCTGATAAATAACGGTTTCAGTAATTATACGACCTTTAGGGGTTGACTCCCGCTTCCGGCGGTCAATAGACTTACTAGACATGTCACGGAGGACCAACTTAACGATGAGAGGTGTTTAATGTTACGAGTACTCAGCCAGATCGCGGCGGGGTTAGTTTTCACCACCGCGCTGGGTGCGGCACCCGGTAATAGCACACCGGAATCGCGAACAGGGACCCCAGGACAGACCCAGGAAACCATTCAGCCGATCAAAACCCGGAAGTTCCAGGTAGGAAAGGCTTCGTGGTACGGACGCCTCTTTCAGCATAAACAGACTGCGAGCGGCGAGCCGTACGACATGTATCAATTTACTGCGGCGCACCGCACGTTGCCCCTCGGTTCCTGGGTCAAGGTCACCGATCTTAAGACGGACCGCTCCGTCGTTGTTCGTATCAACGACCGGGGTCCAGTCCGGAAGAGTCGGATCATTGACCTGTCCTACAGTGCGGCCAATGTGCTCGATATGGGCAAGGGCGGAGTACACCCCGTCCGGCTGGACGTGGTCGATACGCCGGTCATAGCCCAGAACGAAGGCATGCAGTAATCCTGTCCTAATGCGGTAAACTTGTAGTCGATGCTGCAACCACGGGATCGGCTCATCGTGGCGCTTGATGTCCCGGGCGCCACGCAAGCCCGCCGAATCGTGCAGACCCTCGGCGGAACCGCAACCACTTACAAGATCGGGAAACAACTCTTCACGGCTGAAGGGCCCCAGGTTGTGCGCGACCTGGTGTCTTCCGGCCGGAAGGTGTTTCTCGATCTCAAATTCCACGACATCCCCAACACCGTCGCCGCTGCCGTCAAAGCTGCGGCGCAGCTCGGCGTTGGCATGATGACCGTCCACGCCTCCGGCGGCAGTAAGATGCTGAAAGCCGCAGTTGAGGCAGCGGCACAGTACCCTGCGCGGCCGCTGGTGCTCGCCGTCACGGTGCTTACGAGCTTGTCGGACTCCGACCTGCAGGAGCTGGGCATCGCCGGCAACGTGCAGACGCAGGTGCTCCGGCTGGGAGCCCTCGCTCGTGCCGCCGGCTGCGGAGGCCTGGTCGCCTCGGCACAGGAAGCGCAAGAGCTGCGGCGCGAGCTGGGTGAAGATTTTGCTATCGTCACGCCGGGAATCCGTCCGGCAGACTCAGCCTCTGGAGACCAGGCGCGAGTGGTCACTCCCAGAGATGCGATCGCCGCCGGAGCCACGCATCTCGTCGTCGGCCGCCCCATCCTCGATGCCCCGGATCCAGCCAGGGCCGCGGAGCAGATTGTGCAGGAAATCGAAGCAGCACAGGCCCAAGCCGTCCGGTAAACGTTCACTTGTGAGACGGCGATTTCGCCCGCTATCGTCTAGCCACCTACCTTAGAAAGGCAAATCGGAAACGCCTGAAGTCCTCTGCTGTTAGTGTCTTGCATCGTAATGTCAAATTAAGTTGACCCGCTCAGGAGATTCGAGCAATAGTGACTTGCGGCAAGGAGAACCACAATGGCAGATCACGAGCAAAATGCAGCTTCGAGTTTCGACATCAACCTGCGGATGAGAACCGTCGCGCTCACTTTGGCGTTCCTGTTGGCGACGACTCTGATGGCCAATCCAGGGGCGCAGGCGCAAACCTTCAAAGTACTGCATGCCTTCAGCGGCAATGCGGATGGAAGCTATCCCGAGACCGGCCTCACGATGGATCGAGGCGGCAACCTTTATGGCACCGCCCTCGGCGGAGGGACGGCGTCGTGTCATAGCAGTGACTATGGTCCGGGCTGTGGAACCATTTTCAAGCTGATGCGCTCAGGCTCGGGCTGGACCCTTATTCCGCTGTACTCCTTCTCTGGCAGTCCGGACGGAGCTGCGCCGCACAGCAGAATGGTCTTCGGGCCGGACGGACGCCTGTACGGAACGACCATAAACGGCGGACAGGGAACATGCGACAGCTTATTCGGAGTTGGGTGCGGAACGGTTTTTAGCCTGAGGCCTCCCGCAAGCGCCTGCAAAACTGCCATTTGTCCCTGGACCGAGACGGTGCTTTACCGCTTCAGCGGAGGCAGCGACGGAGGCGAGCCTTTAGGAGATCTCGCTTTCGACCAGGAGGGCAATTTATACGGCACCACGCTCGGCGGCGGCAACGGCGGTTGTCCGGTCGGTTGCGGCGTTGTTTACAAACTCACGCCCTCCAACGGCGGGTGGACCGAGAGTGTCGTGTATGCTTTCACCGGCGGCGACGACGGCACCAATCCCTGGGGCGGAGTCGCCTTTGACGGCGCCGGCAATCTTTACGGCACAACAGCGGCCGGCGGCTATGTAAACAGTGGCGACTGTTACGAGGGGTGCGGCACAGTCTTCCAGCTAACTCCGTCAGGATCCGGCTGGAGCGAGAACACCCTGCATATCTTTCAGGGGAACGACGGCAATTTCTCTGCCGCCGCCTTGGCTTTTGACCAGCAAGGCAATCTCTATGGCGACAGTACCAGCGGCGGGACGAATAACGGCGGGGTGGTTTTCGAACTGAGTCCTTCCAACGGGAATTGGAATTTCTCCCTGCTTCAGCAAAGCCTCAGTGGCGGAATTCAGGCCGGATCCTGGGCCACTCTCACCATTGACAGCTCCGGCAATCTGCTTGGCACGTCGCGCGGCGGCGGCCGCTACGGCCAGGGATATGTCTTCCGGCTCACCGAGTCGAATGGCGTCTGGTCGTTTACCGACGTGTATGACTTCTACGGCGGCACCGATGGAGGCCTGCCGTCTAGCAGTGTGGCATTTGATGCCGTCGGTAATCTGTATGGCACGGCAGTGGTTGATGGCGCCTTCGCCCAGGGTGTGATCTGGGAGATCACGCCGTAACCGCCATTGTCTCCGTGCGTAGCCGCTCCAGTGCTGACTATTGTTGAAATGTTGGCATCTCACTCGTCGATTTCTGCGAGGATGTCTGGTGCCGTGTGGGAGGGCAATGACGCGAAGTACGCTGCCTATTGCAATCCCAGTCGCGCTTGCGCGACGCAAGGTGATAGACCGCCCTTCAGGGCGGGGTCACCTGCACAAAAGGACGACTGAGTGCCGTAGGCACCGCAGACCCTTATCCGACGAAAACACCCAGCCGCCTCTGTCCCGACTGCATGTTACACGCGAGTCCTGCCCTTCAAGGCGTGCCGATCAGAACCGGAGGGTTGTTGTTGCCCGCGGCGTTCCCGCCGAGGATATAAAACACGTTCCCGATGGCGCCACTGACCCCGTCGTCGGTGTCCGTCGGCAAGGACGTGAATGTGCTTACCGTGCTCGTCGCACTTATGCATGCGGCACAGGTGGGATTAGAGATCGCCTGCACACTATTCAGCGCGAAGTCGCCACCCGCGACAACAACGCTACCGAAAAGCAGCGCCGCCCCGTGTTCGGCCAGAGGAACGGTGGTGGCGGGTAGCAGGGTCACGTTGCCTGTATTCGTATCGAACACAAGGATGCGCTGGGAATTGAAATCGGCGGTCCCGTTGCCCGGTCCGGTGATCACAATCTGGCTTCCAAGCGTGGTCGCCCGGCAAAAGTCACTTGGGCTCAACAGCGGATAGGGGCCCAGCACAGTCCAGGTGCCTGTCGTAGTGTCGAACACTCCGACTCCCGCGCTTTCGAAGTAGTAAATCTTGGTGCCTTGGGCGGTCCCGCAATGTTCGGCGCCGTCCAGTGGGGCGGGCAGGTTGCTGCCTGAGGACAGGACACTCCACGTATTCGTGTTCAAGTCGAGCTTTTCAACCTGGACGACTGTAGAGCCGAAGCACGCCGAGGTGCCCCCGATAAGGTAAACAGCATTGCCCACGGTGGCCGCCATCGGGTACTCATTGCGGCCGATGTTCACGCTGGGCCCGGGCGTAAACGTGTTCGTGACCGTATCGTAAATGTCCACGGCTGTGGTCACGGTCCCTTGACCTGTGTCCGAGCAACTCTTGTCCGCGCCCGAAATCACGTAATACTTGCTGCCGACTACCGAGCCCGCTGCCTCGTTGTGCGCGGTTGGAATGATCGCGCCTAACGTCCAGGTGAGGTTTGTAAAGGATGGGCCCGCAGGTGGGGCGGCCTGCGCCGCTTGATTGAAAACACCCACCAGCAAGGTTGCCGTCGCAAGGATCAGAGTCAAACTTTTCCTTCTCATTTTCGCCTCCGGTAGATCGAGATTTTCCGTTAGGAGTTTCCACGTGTTTGGGACATATGCGGGGATGCCCACTTGGTTGCTACCCGGGATGCCACTTCATTGCTACCCAGGACGCCCACTTCCTTACGGCAATTTGGCCAATTGTGTGCCCATTCGGGGCGAAAAGCAATCCTTTTCGCGAAAATTCATGATTCGACCGCCGCGATCCCAACCCAAGAGAGCCGTCAAGTATTTCCCGTCACGCCTCTGTGAACGCTATTCGTTGTTCCCCGGTCGCGATCTGTCAGGCTCTTGCCCGCAATTTGCTGTGATTACAGTCGCGTTTGCACGACGCAAGGTGCTAGCTCCGCCCTTCAGAGGCTGTTACGAAACTCGGCTCGTTGTTGCATCGGTGGAGCAAAGCCGCAAGAACGAGCGCCGCAGGCGCGGACTCATGATAGCCCAGCACGC
>Ga0209040_10001264_pt1 | contig 19922 bp, 14 predicted proteins | sample BogFormECP12_OM3_FD_188240 | JGI IMG/M metagenome (GOLD analysis project Ga0209040, IMG submission 188240) | Bog forest soil microbial communities from Calvert Island, British Columbia, Canada - ECP12_OM3 (SPAdes) (version 2) | ecosystem: Environmental > Aquatic > Freshwater > Wetlands > Bog ...
CTCCTGGCAGGCCACCGAACCCGAGCCGCCCCAGAAGTCACCGGCGGCCAGCACATCACGCACGATGGACTGGTGCTCGGCCTCCAGGGACGCGGCCTGGGAGCGAATCAACGCGCCGTGGGCATCCACGTCGCCGAATTGGTAGCTGATCGACATTGCTTTCCTCCTACAAGTTTTCGGTGCTGGGCTAGCTGGACAGGATGTGCTGGGAGGCCTGCTCTTGCTGCTCGTAGTTGTTGGCGTCGCGGATCAGTCCGTCGCGCACCCCGTGCAGCATGTTGACGATGTTGCGGAAGGCCTGGTTCATCTGGCCCATGGTGTCGTAGGACGTCATCTGGGCGGTACCGCTCCAGCCCGCACCGGCGATGTTTTGGCTTGATGCCCACATCTTGCGGGCCTCGTCCTCCACCGTCTGGGCGTGCATATCGAAACGGCCCGCCATCGACCGCATCTCATGCGGGTCAGTCATAAAACGCGTAGGCATATCCCTGTCTCCCTTACCTCGGTGTCATTTCAGTGTTAAGGCGTTGTGCGGCAAGGCATCCCCTGCCCTTAGCCGCCGGCCGGCGAGCGGGGCATCACCTTTGCGACGACCTTGGAGCCCATGCTGCTCATACCGCGTCCGGCCAGCGCGCCCATCAACCCTTGGGAGAACGGGCTGCTGGGCAGCCCGTGGGTCATCTGCGGGGCGGCGACGCTGGTTGCAGGCAACACCGGGGCCGCGCGACTCATCTCCGGGGCCAGCCCATGCCAGGCGTTGGGCACCGACAGCCCGCCCACGTGGTGACCTGAGGCCAGCGACGCGGAGATCGCCGACCCCCACGTCCGCAGCTGGTTGCCCACACCGCCCATCACGTTGGTCAGCTTGCCGTCGACGAATTTCCCGACGTTGGCCATCAGCGTGTCACTGGTACTGGCCAGGGTCGATCCCGCGGCACTGCTGGCCGAACTGCCCGAGCTCATGAACATACGCGCGGGCATGCTGCTCAACATGCCCATGTAGTAGGTGACCTGCACCGGAAGCAGCGCGGCGGTGGGATCGGCGGCGACCGACGTAGCCACCGTCCCCAGCCAGGACACGATATCGGTGGACCCCAAAGTCGCCGGACCCGCGTTCCCCGCCACGCCGAAGAGCTCGGCAAAGTCGCCGAGCAGCCCCGTGATCACCGTGCTCGAGTCGGCCGGTGTGGCCGCCGCAGCGGCCGCATTGGCCACCGCGCCACTGGCCACCTGCGGGGCCGCGCTCTGTGCGGGCAGGGCCGAAGCCGCCTGAGAGTTCACCTGATAGGTGTCCATGGTCAGCGCGTCCTGGATCCACATGTCCAGGTACTCAGCCTCGTTGGTGGCGATGGCCCCGGTGTTTTGGCCCAAGAAGTTGTTGGCGACCAACGTGGCCAGTTCCGTGCGGTTGGCCTCGATCGCCGGCAGCGGCACCATCGAGGCATAGGCGCTCTGATAGGCCGCGGCGGCCGCCTGAGCCTGGGCGCCGGTCTGGGCGGCGGTGGCCGCCGTGCCCTGCAGCCAGGCGATGTAGGGGGCGGTCGCCGAGGCCATCTGCGCCGACGAGGGCCCCAGCCACGATCCGGTGACCAGATTGGTGACCAGCGTTTGATACTGGGTCGCGGTGCTCTCCAGATCGGCGGCCAACGAATTCCAGGCCGCCGATGCCTCCAACAACGGACCCGACCCCGCCCCGGAAAACATCAGGGCGGAATTAATTTCCGGGGGAATCAGCGAAAAGCTCATCGACGCGAGACCTGGCTACCCCGCCGCCGCCATGTTCGCCGCCTCGGCCAGCGCATAGGCACCCGAGCCCGAGCGCAGCGCGGCGACCAACTGCTCGTGCACTTCGGCGGCTTGAGCGGCGATCTGCTGATAGGCCACGCCGTGCTGGCCGAACTGCGCCGCCGTCGTCGCCGACACCAGGTCGGACGCGGCCGGGGCCAGCCCCGTCGTCGGCGCCGCCGCGGCCGCGTTGCGGGCCACCATCGCGTCACCGATACCAGACAGACTGCTCGCAGCCCCCGACAACACCTCGGGATTCGTAGTTACGAACGACACCTTCCGACCTCCTACAACGACCCCGTCGACTCTAAGTTGGACGCTACCTTAGACCCGGCGTTGGATTGACCTCCCCAAAAGCAACTGCCACCCGTGATGGCTGACAAATCGTATGCTTTTTTGCCGTCCGCGGTACACATATCGACGAAACGATGTCCGGTGGAAACTGGGCGTTAACTGTGACGCTTTTTCGCGCGGGTTGAACCTCAGGTGAGCGCCGGTTACGCACCCGGACCTGCCGTTCGGGGCGAACGTCTGCACTCGGGCCGTCATCGCATGTTGTTCGCTCAGTTGAATGCCTCGTCGATGATCTCCTGCTGTTCGACGGCGTGCACCTTCGACGAGCCCGACGACGGTGCCGACATGGCGCGCCGCGAAATGCGTTTGATACCGGTCAGTGTGCCCGGGCACAGCTCGGGTAGCTCCAGGCCGAACCGTGGCCACGCGCCCTGGTTGGCCGGCTCCTCTTGCACCCAGAAGTATTCGCTGGCGTTTGGGTAGCGGTCCAGCGTTTCGCTGAGTCGCCGGCGCGGCAGCGGGGCGAGCTGTTCGATGCGCACAATCGCGACGTCGTCTCGGTTGTCCTTGGCCTTGCGGGCCGCCAACTCGTAGTAGAGCTTGCCGCTGGTCAGCAGCATTCGGGTCACCTTGGCACGGTCACCGACGCCGTCCGCATAGGTGGGTTCTTCGAGCACGGAATGGAACTTGGCCTCGGTGAAGTCTCGGATGTCGCTGACCGCGGCCTTATTGCGCAGCATGGATTTCGGCGTGAACACGATCAGCGGGCGCTGGATACCGTCGAGGGCATGCCGGCGCAACAAGTGGAAGTAGTTAGCCGGGGTCGAGGGCACCGCGATCGTCATCGAACCTTCCGCCCACAGCTGCAGGAAACGTTCGATACGGCCGGAGGTGTGGTCAGGGCCCTGGCCTTCGTGTCCATGCGGCAGCAGTAGCACGACACTGGACAGTTGGCCCCATTTGGCCTCGCCGGAGCTGATGAACTCGTCGATGATCGACTGGGCACCGTTGACGAAATCGCCGAACTGGCCCTCCCACAAGACAAGTGCGTCGGGATTGCCCACGGTGTAGCCGTATTCGAAGCCGACGGCGGCATACTCCGACAGCGGCGAGTCATAGACCATGAACTTGCCGCCGGTCGGGTTGCAGTCCCGATCGGTCATCAGGAGCCGCAGCGGCGTGAACTCTTCGCCGGTGTGGCGGTCGATGAGCACCGAATGCCGTTGGGAGAACGTGCCGCGCCGAGTGTCCTGCCCGGATAGCCGCACCAACTTGCCTTCGGCCACCAGCGAACCCAACGCTAGCAACTCGCCGAACGCCCAGTCGATCTTGCCCTCGTAGGCCATCTCCCGGCGCTTCTCCAGAACGGGCGTGACTCGTGGGTGCGCGCTGAAGCCGTCGGGGAGGGCGAGGAATGCGTCGCCGATGCGGGCCAGCAATGCCTTATCCACCGCGGTGTCAAGCCCTGCCGCGAGCATCTGATTGGACTCCACCGATGCGCTCGGCTGTACTCCGTGCTTCTCCAGTTCGCGGACATCGTTGAAGACCCGCTCGAGTTGACCCTGATAGTCGCGCAGCGCGTCCTCGGCCTCTTTCATCGAGATGTCGCCACGACCGATCAGCGCTTCGGTGTAGGTCTTGCGGACCCCTCGCTTGGTGTCAACGACGTCGTACATGGCGGGGTTGGTCATCGACGGGTCGTCGCCCTCGTTGTGCCCGCGCCGCCGGTAGCACAGCATGTCGATGATGACGTCTTTCTTGAACTTCTGCCGGAAGTCCACGGCCAGGCGCGCCACCCACACGCACGCCTCGGGGTCGTCGCCGTTGACATGGAAGATCGGCGCTCCGATCATCTTCGCGACGTCGGTGCAGTACTCGCTGGACTTGGAGTATTCCGGCGAGGTGGTGAACCCGATCTGGTTGTTGACGATGATGTGGATGGTGCCGCCGACCCGGTAGCCCGGCAGCGTCGCCAGGTTCAGCGTCTCGGCGACCACGCCCTGGCCCGCGAAGGCGGCGTCGCCGTGCAGCATCAGCGGCATCACCGAGAAGCCGTCTTCGCGATCACCCTTGTCGAGCAGGTCCTGCTTAGCCCGAACCAGACCCTCCAGCACCGGGTCGACTGCCTCCAGGTGCGACGGGTTTGCGGTCAGCGACACTTGAATGTCGTTGTCGCCGAACATCTGTAGATACACGCCGGTGGCGCCGAGGTGGTACTTGACGTCGCCCGAGCCGTGCGCCTGCGCGGGGTTCAGATTGCCCTCGAACTCCGAGAAGATCTGCGAGTACGGTTTTCCGACGATGTTGGCCAATATGTTGAGGCGACCCCGGTGGGGCATACCGATGACCACCTCGTCGAGCCCGTGCTCGGCGCACTGGTCGATCGCGGCATCCATCAGCGGGATGGTGCTTTCGGCGCCCTCCAGCGAGAACCGCTTCTGCCCGACGTACTTCGTCTGCAAGAACGTCTCGAACGCCTCGGCTGCGTTGAGCTTGCTCAGGATGTACTTCTGTTGGGCCACAGTCGGTTTGACGTGTTTGGTCTCGACGCGGTGTTCCAGCCACTTCTGCTGTTCGGGGTCGAGGATGTGGGTATACTCCACGCCGATGTGCCGGCAGTAGGCGTCACGCAGCAGGCCCAGAATGTCGCGCAGCTTCTTGTACTCGGAGCCGGCGAAGCCGTTGACTTTGAATACCCGGTCCAGGTCCCACAGTGTGAGGCCGTGGGTCAGCACTTCGAGATCGGGGTGGCTGCGGAACCTGGTTTTGTCCAGGCGCAGCGGATCGATGTCGGCCATCAGATGGCCGCGGTTGCGGTAGGCCGCGATCAACTCGATGACGCGGGCGTTCTTGTCGACGATCGAGTCGGGGTTGTCGGTGCTCCACCGTATCGGCAGGTACGGGATGCTCAGCTCGCGGAAGATCTCGTCCCAGAAGTCGTCGGAGAGCAGCATTTCGTGGATGGTGCGCAGGAAGTCACCCGATTCCGCGCCTTGGATGATGCGATGGTCGTACGTCGATGTCAGGGTGATCAGCTTGCCGATACCGAGGTCGGCGATGCGCTCGGCACTGGCGCCCTGGAATTCGGCCGGGTACTCCATCGCTCCCACGCCGAGAATCGCGCCCTGGCCCGCCATCAGCCGGGGCACCGAGTGCACGGTGCCGATGGTCCCAGGGTTGGTCAACGAAATCGTCACGCCGGCAAAGTCTTCGGCGGCCAATTTGCCATCACGGGCACGGCGGACGATGTCTTCATAGGCGGTGACGAACTGCGCGAATCGCATGATCTCGCAACGTTTGATGCCCGCAACCACCAACGAGCGCTTGCCGTCCTTGCCCTGCAAGTCAATCGCCAAGCCGAGATTGACGTGAGCCGGCGTGACCGAGGTGGGCTTGCCGTCGACCTCGGCGTAGTGCCGGTTCATGTTCGGGAACGCTTTGAGCGCCTGCACCAACGCGTAGCCCAGCAGATGGGTGAAGGAGATCTTGCCGCCGCGGGTGCGCTTGAGCTGGTTGTTGATGACAGTGCGGTTGTCGATCATCAGCTTGGCCGGGATGGCCCGAACGCTGGTCGCGGTCGGCAGATCCAGCGACAGCGACATGTTCTTCACGACGGCGGCGGCCGCACCCCGCAGCACATGGACTTCATCACCGTCGGCCGGCGCCGGGCCGGCTGGTTTGGCCGGGGCCGGCGGTGCGCTGGTCACGCCGTTGCCGACGGTGGCGGTGGTAACCGGCGGAGGTGACGGCGGGGCTGCTGGGGCGGGCACGGCCCCGGCGGCCGGGGCGGGCGGCCCGTCAGCTGTCGTCGAACCGTCGCCCGTCGGCTCGGGGTTGTAGTCGACCAGAAACTCATGCCAGCTCGGGTCGACCGACGAGGGGTCTTCGCGGAACTTGCGGTACATCTCCTCGACCAGCCATTCGTTCTGGCCGAATGGTGAACTCGTACTGCTCACGGCGGCGGCTCGCCTCGATTCCTCTGTCCGGCAAGCGCGCTACGTGACGCTTGCCACTTCCTGCACACGGTGTCGGCGCATCTCACCTGTGGCGGCCCCGACAGTTTCCGCCCCATAAAGGCTAACCCTTTGCCGACAATCCGCCACGCGTCCTGACCAGCCTGGTCCGCGCTGCGACAGGGGCAGGCTGCACGCCCGCTAGGTGGCGTCGTGAACCGGGGGCAGCAGGTGCAGCGTGACCGGCCACCGAACCGGGGGAGTGCCGAACGCCTTGCGCGTGTTGCGCACGATCTTCTTACCCACCAACCGGTTGCCGATGGCGCCGATGACGGCGCCGATACCGATCGGCAGCATCTTGCCGAATAGCAGCGCACTGCGACGCAGCGTGAACCGCCTGACTGCGCGCTTGAGCAACCGCGAATTCAACTGTGCCAACGCGGGCATCGGCAGCGATGCCGCCCCCTCCGACAACCACGCACCGCTCGTGCGGCCAGGACCGAGCAGTTCGCCGACGGCGTTCTTGCTGTCATCGCCAACCAGTACGGCCAGCACCAGGGCGCGGCGGAGTTCCCGATTTTCGGCCGGAACACCGTGCACCGCCGCGATCGCCAGCGCAAAGAACGCGGTGGCCTCCAGGAACACGGCCGTCTCCCCGGCGGCCGCGGACAGCGCGGCCAGTGTGCCGATCCCCGGCAGCAAAGCGGCCGAACCCACTGCCGCGCCGCTGGCCGTGACGGCGCTCAGAAACCGCTTCTCCAGCTTGGCGGTGATAACGGCGGGGGCGGCCTCCGGGCTCGCACGGCGCAGCCGTTCCACATAAGCCGTGGCCGCCGGCCCCTGAATCCGCGAGCTGCGTTCGATGATCTGCGCCAGTGCGCGCGCGGATGCCTTGGGCTTGCCGTTGGTGGCGGCGGGCAGCGAGTCGTCCGCTGAGTGCGTCCGTCGGGCGCTCATAAGTGCCTCCGAAGTGGATGTGCCCGGCTCCTTCCTGAAGCCGCGGCCTGCCTTCAGGCTAGCGCCGGTGCCACGAAACGTGGGGCGGGCGTCATTGCGATTACTCCACCAGGAATAATCCGCTGCGAACGCCTGGCGATGACGCGGGCCGTGTCAACGGAGAGTGGGGGAGCCGGGCGATGTGGACGCCTGGCGACGATGTGGGTCGTGTCAACGGCCGGAGGAGGAGCCGGGCAATGTGGATGAGCTCGCTGACGATGCGTGGAAGTGCCGAGCCCGACGAAGAGCTGGTGCAGCCCGCCAAGCTGGGGGATGGTCGATGGCCTACCAACTGACGTCGTTGGGTATCTCGGTGTTGGCGCTGCTACGGGAGCGCCCGATGCACGGCTACGAGATGTTCCAGACCCTCGTCGAACGTCACGCGGACCGGATCGTGAAGGTCCGGCCGGGGTCGCTGTATCACGTCGTCGACCGGTTGACCGAGGAGAAACTGATCCGGCGGGCGGCGATGGCCAGGGATGGGAAGCGGCCCGCGCGTGCCATCTACGAGATCACCGACGCAGGCGCCGAGGCGCTTGCTGAGCGGGTGTGCCAACTGATCGCAACACCGGTTCATGAGTTCCCGCAGTTCGTCGTCGCACTTGCCGAGGTCGATACCCTGGGTAGCGATGCCGCGGCGAACGCGGTCGATGACCGCGTCGGGGCGCTGGAGGCTCGGGCGGCCGAAATCATGGCGCTTCGCGACGCCGGTGTCACTCCGGGTGGGTATCTGGTGGCATTGGACTACTTGCTGGCAACGATGCAGACCGAGCTCTCGTGGCTGCGTGAGTTCGCCAGCTCGCTGCGGTCCGGCCAGCTGGAGTGGCGGCGGGCCGCGTCCGACCGCGGGATGCGGAGCCAAGACGAGGTAGGGATATGACCACGGCGACTGCTCGCGGGCGACCAGCTCGCGGACGAACGGACGGCGGCGCCCGAGGCCCTGGCGGCGCGGCGGCGACCAAGCGAACGAACGCTGCAAGTCCCTGGGGCGCGCTCTGGGCGATGATGGTCGGCTTCTTCATGATCCTGCTCGACTCGACCATCGTCGCGGTCGCCAACCCGAGCATCATGGCCAAGCTCGGCACCGGTTACGACACGGTGATCTGGGTGACCAGTGCCTACCTGCTTGCTTACGCGGTTCCGTTGCTGGTCGCCGGTCGACTCGGTGACCGGTTCGGTCCGAAAAACCTCTACCTGCTCGGCCTCGCGGTATTCACCGCCGCCTCACTGTGGTGCGGCCTGTCAGGGACCATCGGGATGCTGATCGCCGCCAGGGTGGTGCAGGGCATCGGCGCGGGCGTGCTGACCCCCCAGACGCTGTCGGTGATCACCCGCATTTTCCCGCCGGAACGTCGTGGGATGGCGATGAGCGTGTGGGGTGCAACCGCCGGCGTCGCCACGCTGGTCGGACCGTTGGCCGGCGGTGTGCTGGTGGACGCGCTGGGCTGGGCATGGATCTTCTTCGTCAACGTCCCGATCGGCATCATTGGTCTGGGGCTGGCCGTCTGGCTGATCCCGGTCCTGCCCACGCACAAACACCGATTCGACCTGGTTGGCGTGGGGCTGTCCGGAGTGGCGATGTTCCTCATCGTCTTCGCCCTGCAGGAGGGCCAGCCCGGCGGCTGGGCGCCGTGGATCTGGGCGGTGCTCGTGGCCGGCGTCGGGTTCATGACCGCGTTCGTCTACTGGCAGTCGGTCAGCACCGACGAGCCGCTGATCCCGCTGGACATCTTCGGTGACCGCGACTTCAGCCTGTCCAACCTGGCCGGCGTGGTCATCGGGTTTGCGGCGACCGCGATGGTGCTGCCGCTGATGTTCTACGCGCAGGCGGTGTGCGGATTGTCGCCGACCCGGTCGGCCCTGCTGACCGCGCCGATGGCGATCACCGGTGGTCTGCTCGCTCCGATCGTCGGCAGGATCGTCGACCGAGCCCACCCCCGATCGGTGGTCGGTTTCGGGTTTTCGGCATTGGCGATCGGACTCACGTGGCTCTCAATCGCGATGACGCCGTCCGCACCGATCTGGCAGTTGGTCTTGCCATTTATTGCGCTGGGTGTGGGCAGTGCGTTCATCTGGGCGCCGCTGGCCGCCACCGGGATCCGCAACCTGCCGCCGCGCCTGGCCGGGGCCGGTTCCGGCGTCTACAACGCGACCCGTCAGGTCGGTGCCGTGTTGGGCAGCGCCGGCATGGCTTCGTTCATGACGTCGAGGATCAGGTCCCAAATGCCGCCGATGTTCGACGGCGAGGCGCTCGGCCCGCACGGCGGCAAGGGCGTCGCGTTGCAGCTGCCAGAGTTCCTGCGCGAGCCATTCTCCGCGGCGATGTCCCAGTCGATGCTGCTGCCGGCGTTCATCGCGCTGTTCGGGATAGCGGCGGCGCTGTTCATGATCGGTTTCGTCCGCTCGGCACCTGCCGAAGACCAGCGGCCGCGCGCCGGTGCACGCGATGGCGGGGCCGGTCACCAGGATGGTGGCGGGTCGCGGACTCGGCGGATTCGGGTGCGGCCCAGCGTTTCACAAGACATTTCAGATGACCAGCGGGCTGGTTATCTGGTCGGTCATGACGACGGCTTTCGGGAAGGCTTCGACGATGACGACGACTACGTCGAATACACGTTGTCGCCCGCGCGCACTGTCTCACCCGAGCGGCCGCGCGCCGTCGGGCCGACTCGGCCGCATGCCGATGACGACAAGACCGAACCGTTGCCCCTACACACCGAGCATCCACGACCAGCACCGGCCGAGAGTTGGCATAGCGCGCCGGTCGAATCGTGGCGCAGTCTTCTCGATGATCCCGCGCCGGCATCGGAAACTGAGCCAATCGGATTCGCCCACAATGGTTTCCATGTCGACGACGAGCAGCATTTCAGGCCGATCGAGGAATTCTGGGCACGGCAGCACAAGTCGGGCATGCCCGGCGAACGTGACAGGAAGTCCTTCGGCGACACCGACAGCTATGGCGAAACTGGTGACCGCGAACCGCATTCCGGCCCCGCCGCTCCGCGGGGGGAGCACCGCAGCGGTTATCGTCTGCCGTCGCGGCATGAGCGGCGCGACGGCTCAAGCGAAAGGGATGTGCCACACAACAGGCACTACCGCTCGGATCCAGACGACACAGCGGACTACGGAAGACATTCGTTCCGGGATTAATAGCCGGTTGGCGCAGCGACGCCAACCGCAGTGTCAGCGGCCGTCAAGGCCAAGAATGCACCCAGCTCCACCAAACCTGCGGGTGCAGTGGGCAGGTAGTCGGTCAGCGCCTCGGCACGCACGATCACCGCGGCATACTGTGCGCGGCTGATCGCCACGTTCAACCGGTTTCGATTGAGTAGGAACGGAATTCCCCGTGGAATGTCCTCGACAGAGGAGGCCGTCATCGAAATGAACACCACCGGCGCTTGCGCGCCCTGGAACTTGTCGACGGTGCCGACTCGGACATCGCCGAGCTGGGCGGCCGCCAGCCGCTGCCGCAGCAGCCCCACCTGCGCGTTATAGGGCGCCAACACAAGCACGTCGGCCGGCCCCAAAGACCGGGTGCCGCGCTCATCGGTCCATGCCGAGCCGACCAGCAGCATGATCTGTGCCACGATGGCCTCGGATTCCTCAGCGCTCTCGGTTGAGTTGCCCTCGTGGCGGACACGAATGACGTGCACTCCGGGGGGATATCCGTCGAGGTGACGCGCGGCGGTGAGCTCGGCGTGCGACCGCAATCGGCCTTCGTAGGCCAGCGCCGACACAAGCGTGCAAACCGCCGGATGCATGCGGTGCGTGCGGTCCAGGAAGTAGCCACGCTCGGCAGGCAACGTGCGGTGATCTTCGACCAGCCAGCCCAGCGCGGATCCGTCAACCGGCTCCGGATGTGTGCCTTGGCTGACCTGAGGCAGCTGTTGCGGGTCACCCAGCAACAGCAGGTTCGCCGCAGCCGATGCCACGGCGATGGTGTTGGCCAAACAGAATTGGCCGGCCTCGTCGATCACCAGCAGATCAAGACTGCCTGGCGGAACGCGGGCCGAGTTGGCGAAATCCCATGCGGTACCGCCGATCACGCATCCGGCGGTACCGGTGATGAATCCCGCGTACTCTTGCTCGCCGATCTGTTGCCAGCGGACATCTTCGCGGTCGTATCGCTTCTTGGCCGCGCACAGCGGATCGATGCCGGCATCGATCGCACAGTCGAGCAGATTCTCCACCACGGCATGCGATTGTGCGACGACACCGATGCGCCAGCCGTGCTCGGCTACCAACCGCGTGATGACCCGCGCGGCGGTGTACGTCTTGCCGGTTCCAGGCGGTCCGTGCACCGCAACGTACGACGAGTCCAGGTCGAGCAGAGCGGCCGTGATGTCGTCGACGATATCGCCGCTCGTGGGCAGGGCCGTGCCGCGGCGGGTTCGAGGCGGGCAGCGCAACAGAATGTCGAGCAGCGCGGTGCGGGGGAGTTGCGGCAGTCGGGCGGCGACGGTGGCGGCCGTCGATTCGATTGAGTCCCGAAGTGACGTGGTCGAAATCGGCGGACCAGGGGTGAGGGCGAACGGTAATTGATCAAAAGTATTGCCGTCTTTAGGGGTTCGCTCAACGACGACCAGCTCGGTCGGCACCGCCCAGTCATCGGCCTCTATGACCGAGGCGTGGCCGGCCGCGCGTCGATCAGGGTTGTCGGTCAGGCCGGACGGGGCCGGTGGCTCGTACAGCGCGAATACGTCGCGGTTGAGCGCGCCGCGGGCCAATTCGCCGGTCAGTTGTATCCGCCGCTGCAGTTTGCGCGCACGCGGAGGCCTGTCCCAATCGACGGCGATTGTCGCGTCGCTGATCATGAAGACGTCTGTGTCATCGGCCCATTCATCAGACGGGTAGTTCAGCCGGTCGAAATGCGCCCACCAGAACGGCTTGTCCTCGCGGCGGTGATAGCCGCGTGCCGCGGACACCAGGGCAACCGCCGTCTGCTCGGGAGTGCGCGCGCCGACGTCTGCGTCTCCGGTGAACCTTTCCAGGGCAGCCGCCAGTGGGTCATGGTGCTCGATGCTTTCGCCATCCGAAACAGGTTGGGCCCCAATCAGTGTGATATCGAATTCGAATGCTCGCATCAGCAGCCAGTCACGCAGTGCACGGGTGGATCGGCAATCGTAGAGGTTGTAGTCCTCGATCTCCTTCAGCACTGTTGCGGCCTCGTCGGACTGGCCGTTGCTGCGGAGCTGGCAGTATCGCGCGTACTGGGTGATCGAGTCGGCGGCCGTGGTGACATCGCCGGAGCGCAGCTGCGACCCCATGTACAGCGGCTCCAGCGCCTTGAGGCCAAGAGATTCGCTGCCGACGCGAATACTCTTGCGCACGATCGGATACAGGTCGACCAGGGTCCCGCTACGGAGCAGTTCGTCCACATCGTCTTCCCCGACGCCGTGGCGTCCGGCGAGGCGCAGCAGCGCTGTCTTCTCGTACGAGGCGTAGTGGTAGATGTGCATTTTCGGGTAGCGCCTGCGTCGCTCGGCCACCAGCGCGAGGAATTCGATCAATGCCTTGGGCTCGTCGCGGCGGTCGTGTGCCCACAGCGGATGGAAAGCCCCCGACCGGCCGCCCCCCAACACGCCGAACAGATATTCCAATCCCCAGTCGGTGCCGTCGGCCGTCCACAGCGGATCACCCTCGAAGTCAAAGAACAGATCGCCGTCGTCGGGATTGGGCAGCAGTGCCAACGGCTGCGGGTCGGCCACCTCGAACTGCGGCGTGCGGGTATCGCGTTGGCGGACTTGCAGTCTGGCCTGCGCTACCAGCTTGTCCAGCGTGCGGGCCGATAGATCGGCAACCGGTCCGGCATGGTCGGCCAGTTCGGCGAGCGTGCTGATTCCCGCGTCGACCAGCTTGGCGCGCTGACTTACCCGCATGCCCGCGACCAGCAGCAAATCGTCGGTTGCGCGCACCTGCTCCTCGCAGGCCGGGCATCGGAAACATGCGTGTATCCGCTCGTCGTCCCAGCGCACCGGTGTGCCGTCGGCGTAGTGGTCATCGAGCAGCCGCTGCAATCTCGCCCGCTGCTCGAAGTACACCGGGATCAGCTCTTCGAGGCGGTAGCGCACCGCGTTACCGTTGCCGAGCACCAACTCGGCTTCCGGGGATACCGGAATACCGGAGCGGCTCAGGGTATCGGCATAGGCCGCGATCTGCAGCAGTGCGGTGACCTTCTCCGAGCGGGCCAGCTTGGTGTCGGAAACCCGGTACTGCCGGCCATCCCGCACCAGGAAGTCGGCGAACCCGACGAAGCGGCCGTCGAACATCGTGGCCTGGTACACCACCGGCGCGTTGTTGGCGATGGCCCGCTGGGTTGCCGCGGCGGCCGCGGCGAAACCGGCGACGGTGTATGCCGGTCGGCCGATCACCACCACCCCGTCGGCGAATTCGTCGCGCAGCTGCTCGAGGCGCCGCCGCTCGTGCTCGTCACCGAGAGCGGCGGTGCGCGCCAGTAATTCGTCCTCGACGACGATGCCGGGACCGCGGCCAAGCTTCGCGTCAAAATCCCGCAGCAGGCCGTACTCACAGCGAGCGGCGGCCGCCAGATCGGACGCGCTGTAGATGACGCTGTCGCCTGCCATGAACACAGCAGCAACTGTAGGCCGACCCACCGACACGGAGGGTGACGATGCGGGCGGGAACGGCCCGAGGAGGGGGTACGCCCCCTCGCCGCTGCGCGGCTGGGGGGACCCCCACCCGCTTGCGGGGGAGAGGCCGACCATTGAGACGGAGGGCGACGATGGCGGCTCGTCAGCGTCCTGCGTTGGCGATGAGCTCCACCCCGTTGCCGTTCCAACGGAACTTCACCACACTCGGCAAGCCGATACCCCCGGAGTATGTCAACGCTATTGTGTCGCCGGTGCACTGCGAGGTGTCGATCCCGTTGAATCCGTAGGTGTCGGGCACTGCTTGCGGCGGTATCAACTTGCCGAGGTGAAACATCACCGCCCTGGTGTTCGGGCTCTCGGCGTTGGTGTTGGCCTTGACGATCACCGCCGACAGCTGCGCGCATTCGTTGTAGTTGCCGGCCAACGGCTCAGGGTTCCACGGCTGCTGGCTGCGGGGGTCGCGGGGAAGCTCCGACACTCCTCTGGCGATCGCGGGCGCGGCGAGGTTGACCGCGCAGGGGTCGGGCGCCGCGGAGCTGCTGGTTGGGGCCGCGCTCGGGGCCGGCGGGCCCGGTGCTTGCGGCGCGGCGGTCGCTCCGGCCGTCGTGGCCTGCGGCGTCTTGGCGACGGTCGAGTCGCCCGATCCGCAGCCGCTCACGGTGACGCCGATCAGTGCGGCAGCGGCCAGCCCAGTCAGCCGCCGGACACCGCAGTGTCGTCTCCACACAAGCTCGCACCGTACCTCGACCGATCCTGTCGACGTGGCAGGCGTGGCCGGGCGGCGGCGCACCACTAAACTTCCTCTTCAAATGGCTTCACCGGACAGCGCCACCGTGACCTTTGCCGACCTGCAAATCCACCCCTCGGTCTTGCAGGCCGTCGTCGACGTCGGTTACGAGTCGCCGTCAGCGATTCAGGCGGCGACGATTCCGGCGTTGATGGCCGGGTCCGACGTGGTGGGGCTGGCCCAGACCGGGACGGGCAAGACAGCGGCTTTCGCGATGCCGATCCTGTCCAAGATCGACACCAGCAGCAAGGCGACGCAAGCGCTGGTGCTGGCGCCGACCCGCGAGCTGGCGCTGCAAGTGGCGGAGGCGTTCAGCCGGTACGGCGCCCACCTGCCCCAGATCAACGTGCTGCCGATCTACGGCGGGTCCTCGTACGCGGTGCAGCTGGCTGGGCTGAAACGTGGGGCGCAGGTGGTGGTCGGAACTCCCGGCCGAGTCATCGACCACCTCGAACGCGGAACATTGGATCTGTCCCGGGTGGATTACCTGGTGCTCGACGAGGCCGACGAGATGCTCAACATGGGCTTCGCCGAGGACGTCGAACGGATTCTGTCCGAGACGCCCGAATACAAACAAGTCGCGTTGTTCTCCGCGACCATGCCGCCGGCGATCCGCAAACTCACGGTCAAGTATCTACACGACCCGACCGAAGTCAGCGTCGAGGCGAAAACCGCTACCGCCGAGAACATTTCCCAGCGCTACATTCAGGTCGCCGGTCCACGCAAGATGGACGCGCTCACCCGAGTGCTGGAGGTCGAGCCTTTCGAGGCGATGATCGTCTTCGTCCGCACCAAGCAAGCCACCGAAGAAGTAGCCGAAAGGCTTCGCGCCCGGGGATTTTCCGCGGCAGCCATCAACGGCGATATCCCGCAGAGCCAGCGCGAGCGGACCATCGCCGCGCTCCGCGAGGGCGGAATCGACATCCTGGTTGCCACCGATGTCGCCGCCCGTGGGTTGGACGTCGAGCGGATATCGCATGTGCTCAACTACGACATCCCGCACGACACCGAGTCGTATGTGCACCGCATCGGGCGCACCGGCAGAGCCGGACGGTCGGGCGCCGCGCTGCTGTTCGTCTCGCCCCGAGAGCGCCACCTGCTCAAGTCGATAGAGAAAGCAACGCGGCAAAAGCTCACGGAGGCCGAGCTGCCCACCGTCGAAGACGTCAACGCGCAGCGGGTGGCGAAATTCGCCGATTCCATCACCGACACTCTCGGCTCACCCGGCATCGAGCTGTTCCGCCGCCTGGTCGAAGACTACGAGCGCGAGCATGACGTCCCGATGGCCGACATCGCGGCGGCGCTGGCGCTGCAATCGCGCGACGGCGAAGCCTTCCTGATGTCACCGGAACCGCCGCCCGATCGCCGTCCCAAACAGCGTCCTGACCGGCCAGCCAAGACCACCCGCACAGCGGGCGACGGTCCCAAGAAGGGGTTCGCCACTTACCGCATCGCTGTCGGGAAGCGACACAAGATCGGCCCGGGCGCGATTGTGGGCGCCATTGCGAACGAAGGGGGCTTGCACCGTAGCGATTTCGGCCACATCACAATTGGGCCCGACTTCTCACTGGTGGAGTTACCCGCCAAACTATCTCGCGAAACGCTCAAAGCTCTTGAAACGACTCGTATTTCCGGCGTGCTGATTGACTTGCAGCCGGATCGAGGTCGAGACAAAACCCGGCATCGTGATGGCGGCGCAAAGCGGCGGGAACGTACGGGATGACCAAAGCCCACACCACGGCCCAGGGCGGACTCGAACAGGTCTCCGGGCCGGACCGGGTCACATCGCTGACCGGTATCCGCGCCGTCGCCGCCCTTCTCGTTGTCGCCACTCACGCGGCGTACACCACCGGCAAGTACATCGAGGGCTATTTCGGCCTGCTGTGTTCGCGGATGGAGATCGGCGTCCCGATTTTCTTTGTCTTGTCCGGTTTCCTGTTGTTCCGGCCGTGGGTGAAATCGGCCGCGACGGGCGGCCCGGAGCCGTCGATCCGCCGCTACGCCTGGCACCGGGTCCGACGCATCATGCCGGCCTACATCGTCACCGTGCTGATCGCGTACGTCATCTACCACTTCCGAACGGCCGGACCCAATTCCGGCCACACCTGGATCGGGTTGTTGCGCAATCTGACGTTGACGCAGATCTACACCTTCAACTACCTGAGGGGGTATTTGCATCAGGGTCTGACCCAGATGTGGAGCCTGGCGGTGGAAGCCGCCTTCTACGTGGTGCTCCCGCTGCTGGCCTACCTGCTGTTGGTGGTCCTGTGCCGGCGACAATGGCGGCCGAGATTGGTGTTGTTAGGCCTTGGCGCGCTGGCGCTGATCACTCCGGCATGGCTGATCCTGGTGCACCTCATCACCTCGGTGCCCAACGGTGCTCGGCTGTGGCTGCCCACCTACCTGATCTGGTTTCTCGCCGGCATGAGTCTGACGGTGTTGCAGAAAATGGGGGTGCGCTGTTACGCCTTCATCGCGTTGCCGCTCGCCGTAATCTGCTACTTCATCGCTTCTACGCCGATCGCGGGGGATCCGACGACATCGCCGCTTGGCCTCTCGCAAGCGCTCTACAAAGCGGTGTTCTACGGGGCGATCGCGGCGCTGGCGGTGGCGCCGCTGGCGCTGGGAAACCAGGGCTGGTACTGCCGGTTCCTCGCGACCCGGCCGATGGTGTGGCTTGGGGAGATTTCCTACGAGATATTCTTAATCCATCTGGTGACAATGGAAATCGCGATGGACTACGTGATGCGGGATCACGTCTACACCGGTTCGATGCTTGGGTTGTTTGCGGCGACGACGGCGATCACCATTCCGCTGGCCTGGCTGCTGCATCGCTTCACCCGAGTGCGCAGCTAAGCGTTTACCGTCATCCGTTGGCCTCACCGGCCTTCTGCTCGACCGGCACCACGATCGGGACGACGAATTCCTCGACCATCGCCTGCTCGTCGGCCGCGTCGCGGCCCGGGAAGATCAGCAGCGACGTGATGACCCGGACCAGCCAGCGACCCCGGCTTTCGACGATCGCCGGGTCGTCGGCGCCGAGCGAGTTGACGAAAGCCGCTGCCAGCGCGGTGATCACGTCGGATTGTTCAGCCAATTCACCGCCGATCGGCGGCTGCGTGGTGGCAAACCACGACGCCAGCGCGGGGCTTTCGCGGACCAGGCGAAGGGTGGTCGCGATGCCTGCTCTGAGTCGTTGACGAGGGTCGGCAATGGCGCTGATTTGCTCTTTGATCGCGTCGTAGAGCCGATAGGTCTCGCGGTGGACGTACGCGTTTCGCAACACTTCGCGGTTTTCGAAGTAGCGGTACAGGGTCGCGCGGGAACAGCCTGCGGCCTTGGCGATCTCGTTCATCCCCACCGAGCCGGGATCGTGGCGGGTGAACAGGTCCCCGGCGGCGTCGAGAATCCGATTGGCGGCTACCTCGGTGCGGCGCTCCGAGAGCCAGTCATTGGCCGCCATCAGGACGTGACCCGGAACGGGACCGACAGCGGACGCCGCACATAGCTTCCTCCGGCCCACACGATGCCGGCCTCGTCGACATCGAAATCTGGACAGCGGGAAAGCAATTCGGTCAACGCTACCCGCGACTGCATGCGGGCGGCGGCCGCGCCCAGGCAGTGGTGGGCGCCGTGGCTGAACGTCAGGATGTTGCGCGGGCACCGCCGCACGTCGAGGTCCGCGGCGTCGGGTCCGTACTGGCGCTCGTCGCGGTTTGCCGACCCGTAGAGCAGCAATACCCGGCGGCCGGCCGGGACGGTGGTGTCGCCGATGGTGACGTCGCGGGTCGCGGTGCGCGTCAGACCCTGTACCGGCGACGTCAGCCGCAGCAGCTCGTCGACAGACCCCGCGATCAGGTCCGGATTCTCGGCGAGCACCCGCCGCTGGTCGAGACGCTGGTGCAGCAGTTGCACCGAGCCGCCCAGCATGCCGGTGGTGGTGTCGTTTCCGCCGGTGACCATCGTGAAGGTGAACGCCAGCACCGACAGCGTGCCGGCGATGTCGCCGTCGGCGCCGACTCCGGCCGCGACCAGGTGCGAGATGGTGTCGTCCTCGGGTTCGTGACGGCGCCGTTCGATCAGCTCGGTGAAGTAGGCCATCATCGAGCCGACCGCGTCGCCCACCGTTTCCAGCGCGCCGCCGATGCCGCCGGCGCCGGTGTTGGCCGCCACGATCGCGTCAGTCCACCCGTCGAACTGGACGCGGTCTTCTTCCGGGACGCCGAGGTAATGCGCGACGACCATCGACGGCAACGGCTTGAACAGCTCGGCGACGATGTCGCCGCCGCCGTTGGCACGCAGCCGCTCGATGCGCTCGACGACGAACTCGCGCACCTTGGGTTCCACCGCCTCCACCTGTCGCGGTGTGAAACCACGCGAGACCAGCTTGCGGAACTCGGTGTGCACCGGCGGATCCTGCATCACAAAGGGCGGATTGTCTTGTAGACCAATGAGTTCCAGCTCGCCATAGTTGACGGTGAGCCCCTGCGCCGACGAGAACGTCTCATGGTCGCGGGCCGCCGCCCAGATATCGGCGTGCCGGGACAGTACGTAGTAGTCGTGGTCGGGTCTGGCTTCCGGCACCACGTGGTGCACCGGGTCGTGGTCGCGTAGCGCGCGGTACATCGGCCACGGGTTGGGCCAGGTTTCGGCGGTCGCCAACTCGAAGCGAGGCTCGTGAGACAGAGTTGCTGTCATGTCTTATTCGTACGACACCTGGCTAAGTATGTCAAGTACGTCACTCGCCTCGGTCGTGACGCTGCTCAGTGTCGGATCTCGCAGCAGCGTTACGCTCGTCGCCCAGGTCAGACGCCAGCGCCGGGGTTCAGGATGCCCAGCGGGTCCAATGCGTCTTTGATGCGGCGATTCAGCGCCATCGCGTCGGGCCCGAGATAGCCGGCCAGCCAGGGACGTTTCAACCGCCCGACACCATGTTCGCCGGTGATCGTGCCATCGAGGTGCAAGGCGAGGTCCATGATCTCCCCGTATGCCAGCCCGGCGCGCTCCTTCATCGCCGGGTCGGCGGGGTCGTAGACGATCAGCGGGTGGGTGTTGCCGTCGCCGGCGTGGGCGATCACCGAGATCATCAGCTCGTGCTCGGCGGCGATACGAGCGATCCCACCGACCAGGTCGGCCAGAGCGGGCAGCGGCACGCCGACGTCTTCGAGCAGCAGCGGACCCTTGGCTTCCACCGCCGGAATCGCGAACCGGCGGGCGGCGACGAACGCCTCGCCCTCCTCCGGATCGTCGGTCGAAAACACTTCGGTCGCACCGCATTCGGTGAACACCCCGGCCATGAATTCGGCGTCTTCGGCTCCGCCGTTCCCGCGTTCATCGGATGCGCCGAGCAGCAGCGCGGCGGCGCCGCGGTCCAGGCCCATCCGCAGCTTGTCTTCCACCGCGTTGATCGCGACCGAGTCCATGAACTCCAACATCGCCGGGCGCAGCCGTGCGGTCACCGCGAGCACCGCCTCGGCGGCGGCTTCCACCGACGCG